>Ga0105055_10003027_pt1 | contig 25780 bp, 22 predicted proteins | sample BON03_FD_78090 | JGI IMG/M metagenome (GOLD analysis project Ga0105055, IMG submission 78090) | Freshwater microbial communities from Lake Bonney liftoff mats and glacier meltwater in Antarctica - BON-03 | ecosystem: Environmental > Aquatic > Freshwater > Ice > Glacier meltwater | place: Lake...
ATATCTATCATTAAATCTGGATTCGAAGACTTGGGGAAGTAAGGTTAAAAAACTAACTGAGGCGGAGATCTTGTGTCATTTGTTGCTAAAAAACACAACAAAACATATCCAATCCCCATACTAGAACTGCTACTAGGTTATGTCTCAAATTCCGATTATAGATTTACTTCCCTCAATTGCTGTACTTCGTCATTTAATATCCTTTTTTAATTTAATCGGGTTTTGTCGTGAGTCAAATATTGTAACTATAAAAATATTTTTAGAATTATATCGATAATACAGTGTTATTTGTTTGGTAACAACACATTTATGTAAACCTGGATATTTATCAGACTCCGGAAATATTCTAGGTTCAGATTTGATTATATCAATTGATTTATCTAATTTTTTAACAAAATCAGACTTGACTTACTGACCAGTTTTCAATCAAATAATTAAAAAGTTTCGAAATTTTCCTTTCCGCTGTTTTTGAAATTTTAACTTTTCTACTCAATATTATCTATTATTAGACATAAAAGAATCGTAATCTTGAACATTTCCATCTTCAATTTCTGAAGTTGCTTGCTTAATTTCAACTTGCTGATCCACAGTTAATTCGTCCCAGAAATCAGCAGGCTTCTCTTCTTCGAAAATCTGCTTGATCGATTGAATAATCTTAGGATTGTTGGTATTTAACAACAATTTCGCCAATTCAATTTTTTCTGCTTGTATGTTCATAATCAATTTGCATTATTAACAATAATAACGAATCTTTTTGATTAATAGTTTGTGAGGATATTTTTATGCTGTAGAAGCGTAGCACCTGATATTTTATTCCTCATAAAACCGAATCTTGTTATTTACAGGCCAGGCTGTGAAGTTTCTCCTCATAGGACAACAGCGATCAAAGGCTTCCATACGCCATCATTCCCAGCACTTTTCAATAATTTTAATGGTACGTAATTCCCTGAGTCACTAAACGAAACCAAGCTAATCTCCATACTAAAACTGCTACTAGGTCATGCCTCCAATCCCCGACTATTCCAAGGGAACAATAAGTACTGGTATTTTTGATTTTTTAATGATTTCTGCCGACACGCTTCCTACAAATGCATTGTAAAAAAACCCATGCATATGATGACCCGCAATAATTAGATCGACATTTAACTTTTTAGATTCTTCTATTATCATTTCAATAGTTGCGCCTTGCACAAGCAGCCCTTCTGAAACAACTCCTTTTTTCTTAAGCAAAGTGCTGTATTCTTGAAGCTGTTGGTGCTCTTTTCTAAGGTCTGTCGCCCTACTGTCTCTTATGTATTGGGGTCCAACATCGTAACCAACGAAATCGGGATCTGGGGCGGAGATATGCATCAGCCATAATTTTGAACCGAACGATTCCGCCAATTGAAATGCTTTATCAATTAGTAGTTTTTCATTTTTATTAAAATCGATTGCAACTAAAATATTTTTCATTTCTGATTATTTTAATGGCCCATTATGATTTGGCTATGCTGCGCCTACCCCAAGGTATGCCGTAAAGGTTTTGTTGAACTCAATTTCCGGTAGCTAAAGTTTAACCGTTGGTATATTGCTCAAAAATAAATTCTAATAATTAAAAGCAAAATACGTAAAAATTACGAATGGCTCAATATAAAACCTTACTGTAACAAAAAATAGATAAGGCCAAACGTGAAGTGCCTGGATACAGATTGCTAAAGAAAAACTCAATGACAATCCCAAAAAAAGCTATACACCCCCCATACCAGATCTATTACAGGAGGGTACCTCCCTTTTCGATAATTGAGCTACAATAAACCGAAATAAAGACACAGTAACCATTGTCCTTACAATGTGGATGTTTATTTCAAAAAACTCCATTTTCATACGAAATACTCCATGATTTAGCGATTATGGAACCATTGCCAATTGGTTTAATCTTGTCGAGAAATTCATTGGTACGCTTAAGGTTTTCATCTTTATAAAAATCCCTTGTTGCCCGCTGATCTCCATCCCCAGATTTATAACTTGGTTTCATATTACCTGTTAACAGCCCTCTTTCAAGTGGACTGTAAGCCAGAATTTTTTTCCCGTTTTCAATACAATAAGGAACGACTTTTTCTTCTATATCGCGCAAAACCATACTGTAGGAAACCTGGTTCGACGCTAGATTTGCCTATTTCTCAGCTTCAGCCATTTGCGTTTCATCATAATTGCAAACACCGGCATAACGAACCTTAACTTGTTTGATCAACTGATTAACCGCTTACATTGTTTCTTCTATAGGTGTAGAAATGTCAGGCCAATGGAGCTGGTAAAGGTCAATATAATCGGTCCCTAACCACTTCAAACTATCCTCGCACTCTTGTATGATACTATCATTTGATTTTTGAATCAGGATTCCGGCCTAAAATATTGGTTGTATCTTGCATTATAAACAGCTTTTGTTGGGTATTACTATTAAAAAATTGAGTGGTACACTAAAGTTTTGGGCGATTGGAATTATTTATCTTTCTCATATTTTAATACATAGCAGTTTGTACCGTCACTACCATCGATGGCTACTCCGCTTGGACAATAAAGGTATTCAGGTTCATTGTTAGCGTCCATTAACAATTGAGGCCTTTCAAATTTAACTTCTTTAGTATAACGTGCATTGGCTGTTTCCAGAACATTGCCTTTAAGATAAAATTTTTCAAAATTGTGGAATCCGGAAAGTGGTTCAGATTTAAACTTAAGTCCGTCTTCTGATGTCCAAAGCAAACCTCCTCCTTTCTCAAGGATACCATGATTATCTGTTGTTAACAAGCATATTTGATTTCTCCATAGAAACGCATAACCATCCTCTATTACGCTTTCGTTTGCAGTAATTGGATAAGGTTGAATAATATATGGACCTTCCAATTTATCTGAAATAGCAAGTCCCATGCTTACTTTACCTTCGGGGCGAGGGCCGGACATTCCTTTAAAATATAAATAATATTTTCCGTTTGGATGTTTTATCAGGCTAGGGTTATTTACACCACAACCACTATTATTACACCAAATGGCACTATCGGCAGGCGGGCTTAGTAATGGTTCATTCTCATTTGGTTTTTCGATCCATGGGCCATCAATATTATCACTTAACAGCATCCCGATTCTTTGATTAGGACCATGCTTTTCTGCGCCGTCATTGGCAATATATACCAAAACGTATTTATCATCAATTTTCCTTATGTTAGGATTATGAAAACCTGACGAATTCCATTTTTTATTTCCTTTACCGTTCCCTATAACTTCCACAAACTGAAAGGGTCCTTCAGGGGTTTCTGCAGAATAATGAGCAATTTCACTGTTAAAACGCCAAGCTGTAATAAAAGGATTGTCTGAGGACCATCTTGCACAAAAAAGATGGACATTTCCATTGTCATCTCTTATTGGAGAACTTCCCCAAATATCATAACCAGGTTCATTTATTGCCTCTCCAATAAATTTCCATTGCTCAGACATAGCTATAGGAAGCTGCAAATAATCTTTCGCCCTTTTGATTTTAGTAGTTTCTTTTTCCTTATTTTTTGTCTCTTGACAAGAGATAAAAATAATAGAGAAAACCATAACTGATGAAAATATTGTGCTTACACTTTTCATTATTATTTTGGAATAGTTCTCTTTTATGACAAACCCTAAATAGGTTAAGCCATACTTGTTGTCATATTTTTTACAACTTTTCGAATTTAATGCAACAGAACAGCCCGGCAATAGGGCGTTTCCATCCCTAAGGGCAGCTATAATTTTTTTGCGATTGTTAAGCACCTTTTCCTTTCAATTGAGTTGTGCAATTCTCCATATGGCAGTTGCCTGTCTCGCCATCCATTTTTGATGTTCAGCAATTCGTTCAGGAGTCCAGTCACTATTTTCACGTGCCACTCTTTGAGTAAGTGAGAATTCACTATCCAAGTATTTTTCTTTCTTAGTTAGAAAATCTGCATTCCCAAGATCGCGATTGACACTTTTGTTCAGGATTGTCATGTTCCCTAATCTGTAAACAAATTGGTCATGATCTCTCTCAACAATATTATCCCAACCTTCTTGAATTGATTCTGGCATTATGTGTTCTAAATTGTATGAATCACTTTCGAAATCGTAGGAGTTATGTGATACATGTTTTTCTATTTCAAATAGAATGTATCTCACAACCCTTTTATTTCTTGCTTGGGTGGTTCTCAATTCTTTTTCTGAGAAATCACCTCTGAATTTATCATCGGAAACATACAAAGTGGAAAGTGAGACTATCAAATCTTGTAAGGTGCTTATGTTATTGTTCGATAGTTCAACCGCAAGTCTATTGTAGACTCTTTCTTGCTCATTTGTGGCTAGATTCCCGATAATATTATATCTAAAGGAAATCACGCAACAGGATCTTAGTAGTGATGTAAAATCTCCTTCTGAAAATTTATTGTATGCGGATATTAGGAGAGGATAAAGTTGACGTACATTAAACATCCGAAGCGTTTTGATGTACTTTTTTTGCTCAATGTTCCAAAGAGAATCTTCGCTACTTGGTAAAGCTGCAAAAATGTGAGCATTGCTTTCAAGGTCACGCATTAAACCAAATACTTCTCCTTTGGAAGAGATACTTTCTTGAATGCGTTTGAAAAGCTCAGAGTGCCTAACAAATTTATTTTTACTGTTCCAATAAGCTCTAAGAAAATCAGGCAGACTCTCGCTACCAATTAGGCCGACTAATCTCTCCCAGCGATTATCAAGTTCGGTCATTTCACGTTCGTCCGAACCATTGTTGTGAACCACGGCAAACAAGTAGTTTTTTAAAAGATCAGTTGATGAAAGTTTAACCCCTTTAGCATTGAGAGTTTCAAAAACTTTGTAAGCATTCAATTCATCGTTCACCTTAATAACTGTAAAGAATAATTTGTCCGCTAGCGAGTCAATATATTGAGCAAGTGAATCTCCTCTTCTATTAGAAGAAAATTTTTGCTTTACTGCATTGAAAAACCAATCATAGGCTTTTCTCATTAGGTGTTCAGTTGCCTTAAGGTTTCTTTTAGGAGCTGTTTCTAATGGAACCAGATACGTCTGATATAAATTATTGTTATTTCTGTTCAGATTGAGTTTACTTCTGGGAATCAGGGTTACAGGATCCAGATAACCGATGAAGGTGCTGCGAAGTTGTTCAAGTCGTTGCTGATTTTTTTCTGGCTCTATGCTATCTTCAATAAGTCTTTTGAGGTTGCCAAGTAATGCCAAAACTAAAATACTCAATGTAGTGAGTCTTTGTTGACCATCAATTACATCGAAGTTCTTACTATCCTTAGATTGCAGCACCAAGTAGCCCGTATAGTGTTCTTCCTCTCCACCTTCCTCAAAGAGCCCTTCAATATCCTGCCATAGATCGTCCCATTCGGTTGCAGTCCAACTATAGTCTCTTTGAAATCTTGGGACTGCGTAAATAAGCCCGTTTCCGACAAGTTGTCGATATGTTTGATTAGATGTATCAAAATTCATGTGATAAAGTTACGAACACGAAATATGAATACTAATTAGTGGTCACAATAAAGTGCTCCAAAAGTCAAGAATAAGCGTAGTGCTGGATTTGGGAGCGATACAATGTCTACCCGCACTGAGCTTTGATTGATGCCAAAATCCTCAATTTTAGTGATTCATCTTTCTTTATACTTATACAATATTAATTGCCATATTTCAGATTTCCATTAACTCGGAAATGCTAAAACCTGAAGCTAAATCTTGGAGTAATATAGAAAATATTCACTGAATCCCCTGAAGCAATGATAAAATCACTGGCAATAAGAGGGGTAGTTCCTTAAACCCGAAATATACAATAGAATATCTACTGAATATTTCGGGTTCAAAAACAGCATAAACAATCACTTTATAAAAAAGATAGTTTTCAGCTATTTGCCGAGTCTAACGGCAAACGTAGGATAAGTCCAGCGGGTCAAACAAACGTTCAGACCTTAATTATTTTTCAAATTCTTCCTTAATGTAGTCTACATCATCCATTTCGGGCCCTTGCATAATTGATCTCCAGTCTATCCACTTATTGTATTTATTCATGGCCTTGTCTGCGTTGAAAACTCTGGGGTCATGGGGTTCAAGAGTATAGGGTGTAAAATCCGGTGTTGGTGTGAAAAAGTCTTGGAGTAAAGAAGCCGTAACATCGTATTGGTTGACATAAGGTACGCCAAGAATGTTATAAATTGTCTTGAGTATAGAACCAAAATTGGCATGGGTATGGCTAATATAACCTCTTTTCACATACGGTCCTGCCATCATCAAAATACTGCGGTGCGCATCAATATGATCCACTCCACCTTGAGGATCGTCTTCAGTGATGATGACCAACATGTCTTTCCAATATTTGGTGCGTGACAGGAAATGTAGAATTCTACCTACCGCCAGGTCGTTGTCGGCAACAAAAGAAGCGCGGGAGTAATAGCCATCTTCAGGTCTTGGTGAGGCTGAGTGGTCATTGGGGATTTGTACAGCAATCAAAGCCGGCATTTCTTCCTCCCCCTTGATCCACATTTTGGTAAATTCTTCCTCAAATTGATTCATCCTAAATTGATCAGGAATATTCATATTATAACCTGCGTAATTCCTGCTTGTCCTTGAGAACAATGCCTTTTGCATGGGCACCATGACACCATGGGCAGCACCTGTAAGCGTATCTGACCAAATCTCTCGCACATGGGCGGTTTCATTGGCTTCTCCAAAATTGTAAAACTCCAATCCTTTGCGTTCGATTGCTTCCCAAAGACCGCCGATTTCAGCATAATCTTCTGGATCCATGCTTCCTGTAGAACCGGGAAATCTTCTACCGGGAGCAGTCGAAAAAAGCTTTGACCGCTTACTTACACTGGAATTGGTCTCCACCCATTCGTTAGGAATAACACCGACCATCCAATGATGCCCATGAATGGATGCATCACTGTCACAATAAAAATTATCACTTAATGCAAATTGACTGGCTGCCTTGAGATGATTGGGCGTCACTTTCATGTTTTCTATGCCAGCTCTTAAGCTATCAGGAAGGGTGTACTCACAATTGACACCAAATCTGGCAAGACTTTTATCCCCATTTACACCTTCCATCTGTCCAAATACCTCATCAAATGTCCTGTTTTCTTTGGTGATGTAAACGATGTGTTTGATAGGGCTTTCTTTTGCCCCCGGGTAGATAGGCAATGGGTTTGGGTCCGTCGGGTCGGCCATCACTTCGCGAAAAGTATTGGTAATAGTTTGCTTTGTATAAGTTGCCAATTGAGCCCTTGTAGGCATGGGGATTTTCTGAAAACTACCAAGTTGTATGTCTCCTATATAGGTCCCTTGTGGCGGTGCGACAAAACCTTCTCCACCATTTGGTCCGGCACCAAGTCCTCTGCAGGAAATGACATACATCTCCCCTTCGTCTTCAGATAATCTTACCCGGGTTGGCCCCCATCCTGTCGGTATCAAGCCAAGCGTTTTTTCACTTTTGATGTCTATCACCGCAACAGCATTCATCCCCAAAAGTGCCACATACAAGGTCTTCTCGTCTTTACTCATGGTAATGCCAAACGGTAAGGCACCACGGTACGAATCAATGCGCTGGTCAATATTAACGGGGATGTGTTTTACTATTTCGCCTTTCTTATGGTCAATCACAGCAATATTGTCATTGCTGGCATTGGTGACATAGAGGTATTGTTTGCCGACCGCAATCGAGTTGGGACTTGCTCCCCCTACGACTTCTGCGTCTTCCACCATTTCCCCTATTTGATAGCCTGTTTTAAATTTATTGATGACGGTATTGGACGTCAAGTCTATGGTGAATACACTCATGGCCTCCGGCGACAAAGGATCTCCAACACCCGGTATGGTTCTACCTTCGACGACAGTTCCTTCTATAGACTCTTTAGAATTATCTGCGTACGGATGTCTCGAAATGAGCATCTCATTGTAGTTTTCTTCTGTCAATCCTTCGATCAATGGATACGCGTACATCCCTACATTTGCTACAAAGGCTTTCTTATGGTCAGGGCTGATGGCCAGACCAAAAGGTTGTCTTCCCACAGGAATCGATGCCGTTATTTTCTTCTTTTGCAAATCATACCTTACCATCCTGAAATTAGCCCGATCCAAAACAAGCAATTCGTTGTTTTGGTACAATAAATCTGAGGTAAAGCTATCCTCAAAATTTCTACCATCAACAACCCCATTAAGCGAAATAGAATCGATGCGGGTCATTTGCTCAATATCGTAAACGATAACAGCTCCATTATCTCCTCCACTGAGGTAAATGGTTTTATTGTCTGGGTCAAAAGCAACACCAAGAAAAGAACCGTTCGATAGTGGGGAAACAATAGAACGATCATAACTCGGAACCCTCGTAGCATTCAAGTCAGCTGTATGGATCACAGAGAAAACACCATTGTGAAGACTTACTGCCTTTTTTCCATCAGGAGAAATCGCCAAACCAAATGGATCATGCGTAATTCTTATCAATTCTCCGGCGGGAGTCAAGGTGCGACCACTAGGAAGTACAGATGTTCCATTTTCATCAATGATACAAATCTCAAATTTTGCGGGCACTTCCAATATGGGCTGAAGTTGCTTCTGGGCAAAACTTGCCAAGTAGGAAAAAATAAAAATTAGTGAAAAGGCTATCAATCTCATGGTGTTGTGATTATTTTTCAAGGGATATACAAAACTATATTTCTATGCTACTCTAATATAAAGAGAAGTTAGAGTATTATTATTCTTTATAAACAAATCAATTAAAAGCCTATTTTTACTCCTAAAACAGCACTTCTGCCAAAACCATTTATGCCAGATCCATGAAGCCTGTAATCAGCATTTCCCAAATTTTGTAAAGTTAGATTTAAGGTCACTGATTTCCAGTTATATGAACTATATACATTAAGTATTTGCCAGGCTGCCGTTCCATTCGGATCTATCCTATTGTCGGAAATATCTCCTGCAGCCAATCGTTTTTGTGCAGCAGCAAATTGGAATTCGGGCCTCAAAAGAAACTTTGATTTGGAAAACTCGAGCCCAATTCTCCCAAAGGCAGGTGGCGTTCTTCTCAAGGGTTCATTTTTGCTGCTATTTTGGCCGTAGGTATATGTAAAGTTGCCAAAATAATTAAACGACGCGTTTATTTTTCCTTTCACATCCAATTCAATACCCCTCAGGCTGGCTGATTCTACATTTTCTTTTATGTAAACCGGGTATCCATCAATTTCCTGGTTTTCTACTTTTACTCTTGTGACAAGATTGCTTAGCTTATTGTAAAAAATGGAGGTAGTAAAAGAAATGGGCTCAGATTGGTATTTATAGCCCAACTCAAAGTTATCAGCATGCTCTGGTTTTAAGTCGTAGGCTGGTACCTCATAGCGGAAATCTACAATTCCAAGGGTTCCCATATCATCAATATTGGGAGCTCTGAAACCCCTGTTGTAATGAATGTAGGTATGGGCATTGGTTTTTGAAAAATAAGAAATAGCCAAACTTGGAACTGCAGATTTAAATTGTAATTTACTTGTTCCAAGTGTTTCATCTTTCACATGCAAGTCAATAATATTAAACCTGTACCCCCCAGAAAATCGCCATTTTTTTACCAAATAGTTGTGTAAACTGTAAACTGCATAACTACCAGCCGAAGAGCCATCAGGATATAAACCCCTGCTTTCAACGGACGAATCGGGAGAACGAATTATTTTATCGCTTTGAACCAAATCCTGGTACGTCTCAATACCACTGCTCGCATTCCAATGGTTAGAAAATGTTGATTTTATATTAATATTGAAGCCTTTAGTATCGATTTGATCATTTTCTTCCATCAAGTTTGGGGAGCTATTTTTTTGAGATTCCCTTCTCTCCTTCGATTTTTGCCACGAAACAGTGGTATTTATTTGCTCAAAAAAGGGATTTTGGGTGTGGATGGAATATTTCGCGTAGCTCAAATTTCTTTGCTGCATGGCAAACTGATTGACACTGAAATCTTCTAAAAGTATTTTATGGTAAACGGGTACGTCGGTTGCCTCAAAATATTGATGGGCAAATGTTAGTTCCGCATTTTTAAGCTTAAAAATTGCTTTAAAATTCCCCATTTGTTCTCCATATCCTGAGTTTTCCTGGATTCCCGTGTTTTTTCCTCCAGGCAAATCCCCGAAATTTCTTTTGGTGAAATTGGCCATAATTGCCACATTCTTAGTGCCATAGGACAATTCGCCTCTGCCCGTTTGCTCTATACTTTGTGTGCCAATACGGCCAGTAATATTCCCATGAAATCCTGAATTGAATGTTGGATTTTGCGTAAATACCTGAATGGTTCCCCCTAGTGCGTCGGAGCCATAAGCAACAGCTCCTTCGCCTTTCAACACCTCCATTCGGGAAATGGAGAAAGGATCAATGGTATTGAAATATTGGTTAGGGCCATACCTGAAAGTGCTATTATTCAACCTTATTCCGTCTATAAGCAGTAGAATTTGGTTTCCGGTAAGCCCCCGAACGAAAGGCGAACCCCCGCCATGGTTGGTTTTTTGGACAAAAACGCCCGCTGTTCCCATCAATATTTCCGGTGTTGTGCGTGATAGGCGTGTGCTGATATATTCTTCATCAACCACACTTATGGAAGATGGAATGCTAATAATTTTACTTTCTGACCGAAGGGCGGTAACCACTACTTCATCCAGTGCCTTGGAATGATTTTCAGAAGAGTCCGGTTCTGTGCCAAGTAAGCTTACTGATAATTGAAGAATAATGAATAAATTCATGCAAACTTTATGATTTTCTTTATTTCACGAAAGATGAAAATTATTTTACTATTTTTATAATCGATACTCAACTTTCATCCGCTTCATCTTCATCACTTTCGCTAAATCTTAAGAAGGCACTTCTTTTTGGAGCGGGCATTTCACTATCCAGGCCTTTTACTGATTGCCAAACGATTCGGTTTAATTCCAGGTCATCGATCAAATCAGGTTTTGAGAAATCCATCTTCTCTGATTTAATCGAGTTTTCGCTAACCTCAACGTTCATTTCATTGAGGTTTATTTGGTTTTCTCTCTTGGTAAAACCTTTATTATCAACATTTTGGCTAAAAGAACGGTACATAGGAGTCGCAGCGGCATCGTATTGACTCATAGGAGGCAAACCTAATATAAGTTCTACGGTCCGCAGCATACCCGGGGTAGAATATGGGGTATGATCTATATAGTTCCTTTTCACAAAACCACCCGCCACGAAAGCGGTAGACCGATGTGCATCTACATGGTCAGCGCCATTTTGGGCATCATCTTCCAAAATAAAAACAACCGATTCTTCCCAGATAGATGATTTAGAAAGATGTTCAACAAACATTCCTACCGCCAAATCATTATCTGCTACCATGGCAGATGTAGTAGGCATTCCTATGCGTGCCCCCGTGGTGTGGTCATTTCCCAAACGAACCAAATTTAACCTTGGTACTTTTTGAATGGCCAAAAGTGAATCAAAATCTGTTTTCCAAATTTCGAAACGAAGGCTGTCTTTTATACTTAAATTATAATTGGGATATTTCTTGCAAATGTTTCCTTGAAGATTGGGCAAAAATTCAGGCTTAGCAGTAAAAACACCATAGGAACGTACACTCAGACCTGCCTTGACAGCAAAGTCCCATAAAAATCCATTTTTGGGGTGAGCGATTTTCCTGGTGCCCTCATAATCATAGGTGCCTCCCCTGCCGCCATAGTTTGTCACCCAGCTTTTCTCCACATAATCATTGGCATAAGCCGCCGTACTCCAATTGTGCCCATCGGCACTTACCTCGGCATCAACATAGAAATTATCAAACAAAACAAATTCATTGGCAAGGGCATGGAGGTTGGGCGTTACTTTTTCTGGAAAGAGGCAAAGGGTAGCATCTCCATTTCCCTTTTCAATATCACCCAACACCTGATCATAGGTTCGGTTTTCTTTGATAATATAAAAAACATATTTAATAGGCGAAGCGTCGCCTACTTTCATGGGGATGGGGTTGCCTTTTTCCCCTTCAGGATTCAGTTCTTTTTCCTTGCTGTAGGGAGTATTTTCATATACTAACTTCGAATACTCAGCCAGAATATCATCGTCAGGAGCATCAAACACGGCCAAGCAATTGTTATCGGCATTGGCGATGTGCAATATTTCTTCATTATCGCTCAAAGCTACTCCATTTGGCGTAGAGCCTAAGGGGGCATCGGGATAAAGGGAGCAGGACAGAATTTCGATTCGCGTTAAAGATTCAGTATTTATAAGGGATACAGTATTGTCATTGCCGTGGGAGACAAAAAGATGCTTTCCATTTTTGGTGAGCACCATGTCGTTAGGATTTTTATCCGTTTCGATGGCTGACTTAAAGCTTAAATCCTGGCTATTTAAAACCCAAACACGAGCACCTCCCCATATTGAAACATAAAGCGTTTTCTCATCCGGCGAAAGCATACAGGTGTACGGTTCGGGGGGCAAGTCAATACCGGTTTCAATACTTTTCGATTCGATGTTAAGTTTAAAAAGGGAATTGTTTTCTTTGGCCATTATTGGTTACTGCCAATAGTGTTTTGCTTGGCGATACAACCAGGTTCAATGGGAGGTCCTGAAGCGTAAGACTGTTACCTACAGGCGTAAGAGACCAGCCATTGGGTAATTTTATACGGGCTTCTCTTAAGGCTTGGGTTTCCTTGCTTTCCTGTTCATCAAACCCATGGCGTGAATTCTGACAACCTAATAAGAGTCCTAAAAGAAAAACATACAATAATGGTCTCATTTTTTTAAAGTTTTGGTTGGTATTGATAACTAGGATCAAAAGAAAACTACATTCAAATTTCTCAAGATTTAACAAATCAAGGTTATTTAGCTGTTATCTTTTTTTGCTTGCCTGTAATGGTTTATGGTAGACAATAGGTTGATCCAATTTAACCAGAAATATCCAATAGATGTTCTGTTATGTGATGAAATCACTTCCTGAGAAAATTAAGGATAGTCTATAAAAAAGCCAATTACTTGATTCGGATTTATTCATCCTCTTTATTAATTTCTTTCATTTCTTTACGTGTCACTCCGTATGGAAATCCACCATTGGTATATCCAATTATCATTTCAAAATTCTCGCCACTATCGAAGGTATCTAAGGCATTTAATTCCTTCTCGCGCTTTAGCTTAAATGCGCGCCTTTGCTGTCCAATACTCAATTTTTAATGTTGTACCCTTATACATTTTCTCAAAGAGGTTTTTATCTTTTGTTAGCTATTTTTTATTAATTGGGTTCTCGTACCAGATTACACCAAGACCTTTACTATTTGTTCCATAATTTTCTTCAAATGTAAGAACATCCAAATCTCCATCCAGATCTATTAACTCTATACGATCAAACTTATATCCGATTATTCCACTTATATCGTTCCCTTACCAATCTGAATCAGTAGGTACATTTTTGAATGACATCCAAGCAACTCCGATCTTATCTTTTTCTCCATTTGTGTTCGTAGTATGTACTATGTCAGGCTTTCCATCTCCATTGATATCTCCAGCTTTGACAGCTTTAGATGTCCGCCCAATATTTTTAGGAATATTTATGACATAACTCTTCCATTTCAAACCTAAACGATTTAGCTTCTTTAAGTAAATAATTTTTTAATTAGTCGCTTCAGGTACAATTATATCTTCTAATCCATCTCCATCCATATCAAACATGTCGAGAAACGTGACATCTAAGCCCCTCCCTCCCATCAAATGACTGTCCCATAGCTGTCTTTGATTCGTAGCTTTTCTTGGATTTTCAAGCCATCTAACTCCGTTAGTTTCTCCTGGTTTGCGGTCCGAAGCGACAATATCCATACCTCCATCTTCATCTATACCTCTTAATAAAAGGGACATTACCCAACCGGCAGGATTAATAGGGTACCAATTCCAGTGAGAAAGATTATTTAAATCCTCAGGAGCTTGAAACCATCCAATTTTCGCTTCATGACCTTTAGATCCAACTATTAAATCGGTACCATGCTTACTATCGATTTGAGCAGGATGTGCAAACATCCATTGCATAAGACCATCCGAAGCAGGAAGAATTTCTGTTTTCCATTTTGATGAATCAAGGTAGTCGTCAGGATTGTCAGGTGCCCAGTTAACATAAACTTTTTTATTTCTCCCTTCTGTGCTACTAATGACATCCACTCTACCATTATTATTAATATCAAAAAACACAGCATCTTCTACTGAAGGGGTCTGTCCGACAATAACGGAGGGCCATTTTTGTTTTGCTAATTTATATCCGGGATGAAGATAAATTTTGGTCAAGCCTTCTTCTTCCCAACCCGTTGTAATGTCCATCAAATTATCCCCATTGACATCTGCGAGTCTTACACCATCAGCCCCGCTAAATGAAGGAGGGAATCTTCCAAAATATAGCGCAAAGGATGGTCAATAAATAACCTTACCCTTTTAAAAAATTTATGTTGTAAACGCCTAATTCAATAAACCAAATGTCTTATTTAACTCTTTTGAATCGAAACAACTTTAAAATCCAATTTGGCAAAGGATGATTTCCTCTCTTTCTAAAATCAATATACCATCTAATTTTTTTAATCAATGGTATTTTATGCGTTTCGACAAATTCGATTAATGTTCCTTCCGGGGCCTGGATGTAGGCAAAATTTCCTGCCGCATCTCCCATGTCAAAAGTATCCATCTCTCTTGCACTATCAACAGTAAATGGGAAACCAAACCCTTTGGCTCTTTCCCTTAATGCATCCATATCATTAATGTCGTAACACAAATGAATGAAACCTGGATCACCCCAAATCCTACCTTCATAAATATCCTTTGGCGCTCCATCTACAACCTGTATCAATTCAATTTCAGATTCACCAAAAAGTGCGCTTAAAGCACCGTTTTTAACATCCGAATGGCGAAGTAAAACCCTTCTAAATTCCTGATGCCCTCCTGGAATTCCAGAAAAGTCCTCAAATACTTTGGTTTCATCATAAACCACCTCATCAAATCCTAATATATTGCGATAAACGACCAAGCTTTCTTCAATATCTTTAACCCCAATTACGGTCCCAAAAACCCCTCCATTAACTGCCGCTTCTTTGCTAAAAACGAATTGGTGTTCTTTTACTTCCCATATGTTATCGTAAGGATCCTTTAAAAAAAAATGTTTGACCCCACTTGGCGAGTTTGAAATTTCTCCTAATAAATTTAATTCGGACTCCTTGTATTTCTTATAAGCAACTTCAATATTATCAGTTTTTAAAACCCCAATATTTATACCCAGATCTCCTAAAACAACAGGAACACCTGTGGGGGTTGGTTTTTTACCCGTATGTTGCCAGATTTCAAAACCTCCTCCTCCTTCCATATTTAAAGCCAATATAGCATGTCTTGACGCAGTTTTTCCGTCAGTATGAGGAAGCATTAGTTTTGCAACGGCTTCCTCATCAAAAATCAAAATATCCATTGAAAAATGTCTACGATACCATTTCCATGCCTTATGAACATCTATTACTCCTACTCCTAATTGTTGAATTCCATTAATTTTCATGATATATTTTAATAACTACAAAGGCTGAACTTTCGTTGATAAATAGTAATATAATTTAGGGCAGAATCTTCTAATATGAACCATTATTAATTCTCTTCCCCCTACTAGTATTTCTTTCTTTTCCTTTTCTAATTTCTTGACAATAATTCTAGCTGCCAGGTCTGCGGATAAACCTTTTTCTTGTCCCTCATCCATTTTGTTATGAGCGTTTCCATATTTATCTAAGGCATTCAAAGAAATATTTGTTTTTATAAAACCAGGAATAATCATAGAAATTATAACCTCATTGCAAACATTTTCAGCTCTTACGCTTTCAAAAAAACCATGTAAGGCATGCTTTGTTGCCGAATATGAAGAACGATATGGATATCCAAATTTTCCAACAATACTACTAGTGACCCCAATTTGTCCTCCTCCATTTTTAATCATGGTTGGCAATACTCTTTTTGTAAGTTCAATTGTTCCAAAAAAATTTACTTCAAAAATCTTGCGATCCATAGCTATAGCCGTATCATGTGCATAGGATCGTTGACTAATACCTCCAAAATGGTACAACCCATCTATATTGAGTTCAGTTTTTAAAACAATATTAGCCGCTCGCTCAATAGCAGATGAGTCACTCAAATCAAAAGGGATAACAGTAGTCGTACTTCCGTTTTTTTGACAAATACGGGCTACTTTTTCCAAGTCCTCCTTTTTTCTTGAAGAAAGAATTAAATGACAGGTCTTTAAAGACAACTCAATTGCAACCGCTCGACCGATGCCCGAAGATGCTCCGGTAATCCATAAAGTTTTCCCACTGAATTTCATTTAAAGACTTTTTAGAATAGAGCAAAAACAATAGTTAAATTCTATTTTGCTTAACAAATTTTATTTCAGTTTGTGATGCAATATTTTGACAAGAAGCATTACTGTCTTGAGTACAAATAAACCCTGCCAAAAACATTTTTAATAGGGCTTTGTTTTTTCTATAGTTACAATGATATAAAAAATATAATTGTATTTACCCTAATAAAGGGAAAGATTAGAAGGGAAATATGATTTCTTTTCTTTTTGTTTTGAAGCTATAAACTCTAGAGGTGTTAAACCCGTATGTTTTTTAAAAGCGACATAAAAAGGCGATTTAGAATTAAATCCTGACTGAAAGGCAATAGCTTATATGGTTAATTTTATTAGAGCCAAAAAATACCAATCACGTAAAGATTACGGGTGAATCAATAGCCGTACCATATCAACTAAAAAAATAGCAACGAAGCAGAGTTGATTTTAATTTGATTTCAACAGGTAATAGTAAGGATATTGCATATCTTGAGTTAAACTACTCTTTTTGATATTTTTTATTTTCTAAAATCAAAACATTGGGGATTTCGGTTATGCCCCGAATGAAAAGTTTGCTATACTCTAGTGCATTGTGAACATAAGCTCCGAGTACGATATCTTTGTCTCCGTCTGCGTCTATATCTCCCACATCCATGGTCAACCATTTTCCTGTGGCAGCCTCAGGAATGACCTTTGGCTGAAAAGTCATATTCCCTTTATTTTCAAAAAGAAGAAATTGCTGTTCCGGATTTTCAAGATCATCATAAAATGCGATCGTCGCCAAGTCTAAATCGCCATCTTCATCAAAGTCAATAGCCATTGCTTTTGATGCGCCATACTGAGGGTAGAACCATACTTCTTCAAAGATGCCTTTACCCTTGTTTTCATAGATACGATAACCATGGTAAGGTTTAGGTACAGATGAATAGTCCCAATTATCTCCGTTGCTTATCAGTAAGTCTAATTCCCCGTCATCAGTAAGATCATGCAGTTCAAAATAACTGGAACCCATTACCGGTGAAAATTTTAGCAAAATTTTCTCAAAATCGAATTGACCATCCCCCTTATTGTAAAAAACGGACAAGCGTTCCTTACCTTGGCAAAAGAGCGCCAAAATATCTAGTTTCCCATCTTGATTAAGGTCACAAAATTCTATTTTCCTTGCACCGGACCCACCGATTATGATTGGTTTTGATTGTACGTTTCCATCCATATATATGGAAATGTTCCCCCCATTATGTCCATAGTTACATATTACGAAATCCGGTTTCCCGTCTTTTTCAATATCTTCCCAAATTCCGTAAACAGGTCGGGCTAGTTGATCCATGACTTTATTCCAGCCATTGGAATTTAAATTCATTTCATAGAGCGCACCTTGTGAAAGATCGCTAGGGGCTATAGCGCCAATAGTTACAAAATTATAAACGTTAGGGGATTTTTTAATGAATTGTACTGCTGGACTAGAGGTGTAGGGAAGTGTAAATAGTTCATCGTTTTGATCTTTTACGTAGAGTTGATTGGCATTCGCGTCTGCAATAAAGAGTTCCATTCTTTCTTCATTGATGGCCACCAGGCTTGTTTTTGGACTTTTAATACCTTCTATGAAAAGCTCTTTTGCTGTAAAGTTGTGTAAGGCTTCAGGTATTCCTTTTATTTTTTGAGGCGGTAAATTTTTTGGGGCTTCTGCATCGTAAAAATCCATGATCGCCTGAAAGTCAACGGCACTTATTTGATTTGATGGAGGGTATACCCCATGTTTTTTAATAATAGCAATTTCTTCGGCAGTTTTATTCTCCCAAACACCTAGACTATCTTGAGCCTCCTGAAAGCCCATAAAAGCAGCCATTTGCGGGAGAACATTGGTTTTCCAAACATCTTTTGGCAAAAGGGAGGGTGGTGCGTAGGAATGACAGGTACTACAGTATCCTTCAGCCATCATTCTTCCTTTTAGCAACGTTTTATTTTGTGCTTGAACGGTAGAACAAAACTGGATTCCTAGAAAAGCAAGGACGATATATTTACGCATTAGAGACATTTTCCGCCTAAGATTAAAATTATTGATAACAGCAAGGCTACAGGAACAAGCCTCCAACATCCGCTACAACCAACCGAAGCATTAATCACATTATTTTAACTCATTTGTTAGTATACTATTTTTTTCATATTTGTTATGGATTGCTATTATTGCTAATCCAAAAAGAACAGCGGTAACAATTAAAATAGTACTAATTAAACCACTTACACCAAAAGACATTCGGATTAAGATGGTTGAAATAACAAAACCTGAGTTTCTGATGATTTTATGAAATTGGTTGGTATAAAAGAAAGAAATTAAGAGCAATACGACATCTACCAAAATAAGTATGGTAAAAAACTCGTCAAAAAAGAGATTATTTATACTTTCAAATGGTGCCAATTCATTAGAGGAAAGTGAAAATCCTGTAGACCAGGTAATAAGAGTGTATAGTGCCATAAAGAAGAACAGAGGCACCAAAACAACGGCAATTAACTTTTTCTTTTTAACAAATCCTTCAATAGCAGGTTTAATACCTGTTTCCTGTACAATTTTTTGTTTTCCTTCCTTTTGAAATAGAAATATTAAATAAAAAAGCAAAAGAGAAGCAACTAAATCGTAAGTAAATTGTAGGTCTCCTTTTATTTCGAACCAATTTGCAGTAAGTTCTAATGCAGATAAATCTTTAAACAACTTACGAATAATAATTAGTGTTATAATTTCGTATTGTTTAGTTATATAGGTAGTAAAGGACTTGGGTAAATAGTAAATTAGGAGATAAACCTCATAAATAAGAATAAAAGAAAAGGGTGTATAAACAGCTGATATAGGACTTTTTAGCAATTCTGAGTCTAGCGAAAGATCTAAAAAACCAAATTTCAATAAGTAAATTGCTGCTAAGTGAATAAAGAAACTCAAGAGCGCGATGTAAAGAATAACTTTTTCAACTTTTTCTCGGGTATTCTCAGAGAGTAGCCTATTAAAGAGCTGTGATATTATTTTCATTTTTTAGTCATCAAAAATTATTTTACCCAACTTTCTGTGCCTGATGTTGTGGCTAACCTGCGGGATAGCTACGACACCATACACAATGTTTATCGAATCCTATCTGCAGCCTGCTTGCAACTTTGTGTGGTATTTCAAAATACAGCACAAACACAATAAAAGCTAAATTACCAGACCCCAAAATGGGATGTAGCTAAGAATATTTACTATCTGCCCGTAGCAAATATCCTATTGACATTAAAGCCCACCCTGAATCCCTCACCGGGGACTCCATTACCGCCTGCCAGTAAGTATTGTTCATTTAGTGCTTGGGAGGTCACAAAATACATTTGAAACACGTGCCCACCAGCTTCCAGGTCAATACCCACCCCAAGGTTATTCGGAAGATCATTATTGAGGTTAGGAATCCATTGAAGGGTCAATGAAGATTTGCCGGATATTTTATACTTTCCGCTAAATCCTAGTGCCAAATATAACTGTTGGTCTCCTTCTAACAGAAAAATTGGATTTAGATCTGCAAAATACGCCAACATCGGTGTAAGTTGAAAACTAATTTTATCGGTGAATTTCCTTGCTGCCATTACCTGAAAAGCAAAGGAGCTTCTCTCTGAAAAATTTGGATTGTTCTCTTGTAGAAAGCTGTAATTGGATGTATTTACACCTGCCCCTCCCATGAGAGAAAGAGAAAATGGAATTTTATCATCCCGGGTTTGCTTGAAAATATGGTACCTACTGTAGAGATTATAAATCTTGTCCCTACTCTGCCTTGAAGCCGCCAAAGAGAATTTATCGCTTAGGGCATATTCAAAACTCAGCTGGATATTAGCACCATTATCCAACCCGTAAAGGTTCTGAATGCCACCATCCAACGTTCCAAACGTATGCATAATGGCAAAATGAAGCGTTTTTTTGTCCAATGGCTCTACAGTCAGCAAATTAATGTGTCTCGGTGCATGAAATATCAAATCTACTTCCTGCACAGCCGATGCCGGTTTTCTTTCCAGTTGTGCTTCAACGATCAAGGGCAGACCAATGATCATTATTAAGATTAGTGTTGTCTTCATCTTCATTTTTTTAGTATTGCCTTGATCGTAACCAATTGTTCCTCTGCCAATTCATAAAACACAACTTTGGGAATATCAATGTTGAAGTCACTAAGCATTATCGTAAACTCAGCCTCCAACCGCAGCTCCGTATCGGACATGACAGACAATCTTCCCGACACCTCAATTTCTTTTTCTACCCCATGAATCTTAAATTTCCCTTTTGCAGTTACTGTCCTACTTTCGCCTTTGCTCAGGTTAATCTTAGGTGCTATTTTACCTGTGAATTCTGCATAGGGATATTTTTTGGTTTCCAGATAGTTTTCTCTCATGTGCCTGTCCCGAAGCCCTATCCCTGTATCTAATGTATTCAGGTCAACATAAAAATCCAGCATGTTCTTATCCAGGTCCACAAGCCCATTTAGGTTTGATGACTTTCCAGTAAACTCATTCAAAGATGCTTTCGAAAGAAATTCCACCTTACCCGTTTCAGTCTTGTATTCCTGACAATAGACTTTCAGAGGAAAAACAAAAATCAAGAAAAATAAATACCAGAGTCGTTTCATTATCCCAAATTCACGGTCAATATTTTATCGTTGATGGAAGTAGAATAAGTCCTCAAGGCTTGTGTCGCAGGCCCAGTGACGACAGCACCATCCCTATCAAATCTTGAACCGTGACATGTGCAGGTAAATAAATTATTGGCAAATGACCAGTTTCTATCGCATTGGGAGTGGGTACAAACAGAAGTAAGGGCATTGAAAGTATTATTACCCGTATTCACTATCAACACTTTCGATTCCGTGACTAATGTCCATCCCCCTGTTGAGGCGAGGGTAGTGGCCACATCCAAGTCTACTGTCACAGCGGTTGCCGTCGCAGTGATCCCAGTTTTCCCCGCGGGAGGAGTTTTTGGAGCTACATTTGTGGGATCCATGTTGTCCGTTGAGCAGCTTGTAAAAAACCCTATTCCAAACATTGACATCACAGCTAAAGAACCTGATTTTTTGAGGAATTCCCTTCTTTCTTCGGATAGCGACCCTGTTTTAATATTTTTTATGATTTGCATACTGCCAAATACGGTTTATGTTAGACAATCAGATGTAGAATCTTAAATTTTTAATTAAACAACATTTTCTCTGTTTTGTTCATTTACCTAACTTTTAAAATAGATGGAAGTCAAAGATTTAAAACAAATGAAATAATTTTGTCTATGAATGGGTCCGCACAAGCTAGGAATAGCATTTGGAGTTTTAAAATTTATTAGACCCCGATCCTGTCCTCCAAGAAAATGACAATAGATCGTAGAATCTTTTTAATGCATATATCTAAAACAATTCCCATCACCATGTTATTGACCCATTTCCCGCCAATTGCAGATAGCTGTTCTGAGCGGATGAAAATACAAATTTCAAATGCCTTAGGGCACAGCTTGGACTTGAAGAAAGCCAGTTGGTTAAAATTGAACAGACCAGGAACTAATTGGGATATTGAAGCGTGAACACGCTCAATGCCGCCAAGGAGGACTTTAACGCACAGCGCGATGAAGTGAAAAACCACTATCTCAAATACATATTATATATCCCCTGGGCCACCCAAGCCAGCAGGGATTACCCCTGAGTCCCGAATTACCCGGTGCCCCCTGGAACATGGATCCCTGTAAACACAGGGCTCATATCATGATCAACCCCCTAGAAAAATAATTTAGTCACTACTGTTCTATATATCAATCCGTTTTGCTTTATTTTAAAACTATTATAGTAGGTTATAATGACTTTTTTACTTTTATAAAAAGGGGCATTTCACAAAGCGGAAAAGGAAATCATCACCAATGTGGCCTACGTACTCAGTAAATCCCCTAAACTGCAAGTGAGAATGGATAGGGTTTTTTTACAAACATTGGTATCGGGAGAAAAAACCTTGCTGGGAATGAAAGCTTCTGGCAAGCAAAATTCTATCCTACAGAAACCAATGAAGAAGGCAAGGTCTTGAGCGAAGCCCGCGGCTAGGAGCAAGGATTTATCTTGGGTGCCGGTGCCATCGGCGGACGGCTGACCGGCGAGTTCCGCTTTGAGCGCAGTAACGGCATGTCCGTCTACACCGCTTTGGGTTCGCGGGTGGAGCGGTATTTCTTACTGGTCAGCTACCTGCTGATGTAATTAAACCCGAAATAGACAATAGCTATTCTATTACGTGATGATCCGCCGCGGCGGACAAAATCAACCACTGCGCTACTATTTTCAACACTTCCTGAGAAGGATCAGGGCGGACTATCGCGAAATTTATTGTCGACATTGGGTTGAATGCCGGTAAAAAACTGATATATAATGCTATCACGTCAAAGGTTTAATCTTTAATGATAACTGAAATTAATTGGTCCCTAGTTAGAGCCCTGCATTGGCGGAGATCTTACAGCCATTGGTGCAAGCCCGTGGTAAGAAAATAAAAACGTAGCAGGAAAAGCTTTACTCCTTATCCGGGCTTCTACTAAGGTATTATTTCGAGCTATGAATTTTTATGCTTGAATAGGCAGTTTTTATAGTTTAAAATAATCGTCAAAAAATAGAAGTTGGTATTTTATCGAGTTGGCCCAATACTCCCAACTATGATTTCCTGGACGTTCTGTGTAGTCATGGGGTATATTTCTTTCCACCAATTTCTCATGCAATCGCTTATTGGCATCGTAAAAGAAATCACTGATTCCACAATCAAATATGAGTTTTAAATTGTCTCCTTTCAGTTTATAAACCAGATTAATTACCGTGTTATTCTCCCAATTTTCTTTCTGTTCGGAATAATCTCCCAAGCGTTTACTTAAATCCCAGTTGCTTGGGAAAGGGCGAATATCTACACCTCCGCTCATACTCCCAGCTGCTCCCCAAATGTCTTGATGTTTAAAGGCAAGGTAAAAAGCGCCATGCCCTCCCATACTTAAACCTGTAATCGCTCTATCAGATTTTTCCGCTGTGGTATTGTATTTTCCGTCTATTGTATCAATCAGTTCTTTAGAGAGATAGGTTTCATATTTCATTTTTTCATCAATGGGGCTGTCAAAATACCAACTCGTAGGACCGCCATCAGGGCAAACAATTATCATATTGTATTTATCCGCATACTCTTTTATGGCAGGTACTTTTGATACCCAATCTGTGTGATCTCCACCAGCGCCGTGAAGTAAATACAATACAGAGAAGCTTTCTTTTTGAGTGGAATAACTGTCTGGTAGGATTACAAGGTTTGGAATTGATTTATTCATGGCTTTACTCATGACCATAACAGTGTCTACCTGAGAGGCCTTAGCAACTATAGCATTACAAAATAAAAAAAGGAATAGTAATTTTAGTTTCATGGTCTTAGTTTTTATTAAAAGCCCTATTAAAATAGCGTCAGATAGCTTACCTATATTAATATCTTTAAATTAGTAATAAAAAACAAAGGATCCGTCCTCCCTCGTCAAAACGTAGCCTGTTAAATACTGGACAGGTTATGAAGTTTTTGTGAATACGGCTAAAGCAACCGAAATTATTCCTCACCAATCATTCCTGGTGCTATTTACTACCTAATTCCCAGTACCCTTCACAGGAAGAAATATGATCACAAAAAATTAGGACATTTGGAGACTCAGACAAAGTGTCAGAACAAGATTTAACCTAGGAATAATCTAGTGCAGTTTTTGTGGTTTATTGGTGCTTGCATTCGATTCTTAGGATCTTGCAAATTCAATAAGAGGCTGAAAACTATTACAATCGGCTTCTTTTACTGCATTCAGGTAGGTTTTTCTAGCATCGCCTTGATGCACTAAAACTCCAGTTCCCCAGCTGAACATTGGTAATTTATAGATCTTGTTGATTATAATATCTGCCATTAATCTACTATGGCGGCCATTTCCATTTGGAAAGCAATGTATGCTTACAATTCTCTGTGTAACCCGTATTGCAATTTCATTCAGAGGAATAGGTTTTGTTTTTAACCCAAAACAACCCATCATCACATAACGTTTTTAGAGCAACTGGAATCTGCCATTTATCAATCCCTAAGTTCTTATCAGTCTTTCTAAATTTTCCCGCCCATGACCAAACACTTCCATACATTCGCTTATGAAGCTCGCAGATAAATTTTTCGGTTAAGACTTTTTCAGTCTTAAAGGATTTAGTGAAAACCCACTGTAAAGCTTCCTCAATATTTCGTTGCTCAAATTGATCCAACTCTTCACGCGTAGCAATTGTGGGAATCAAGAGGCCTTCCTTTTCATCGTCGTCTAATGGGGTTTGTCCATTTATGTAGTCTAGGCCTAATCCCATAAATTTTTAGGTAGTTCTTGTTTGATTTTCAAGGTTCGGTCTTCAATTGCTTTTTTGATTCGTTCATTGGAGTTTTGCTGGTCTTCAAGTTTCATAGTATTTGTTGTTCGAGAAACTATTTTTTCAGCTAAGGAGCGAGCCTTACTTTCAATAAACCTATTTAAAGTCCCTTCCTTTGGAACAAGGCCTTAAACTAGCTCCATGTCTAATGCTCGAGCAGTTTCTCTTAGAGACTTAAGTGCAATTGCACCTTCTATCTCCCGTGTTTCAATCTCCTGGACGCTCCGTTTTGTTTCCCTAATTTATTTGCCAACTGCTGCATAGACATTCCCAAAGCTAACCTAATTGCTTTGACCCATCCTGTTGGAGGATTGGGTAATTTACGAGTAGGGGAAAACAGCTTGATTCTTGACTCTTGTTGTTCTATTTGGAGATTTTTTTATCCATTTCGAACGATTATAACCTGATATTAGATGATGAGAAAATTAGATGAAAGCCAGCAAAAATTGCTATTTCTTCATAAGTTTAGACTTATCGTAAATATTAAGCCCTGAAAAAATCTACCCTAAATCCACTGAATTTTTCAATCCCAAGCACTAAAAAATCAAAAGAGGAAAAACCATTCCCCATAGTAACTCTAATTCCCAACACTCTTTAAATAATTCATTTAAGTGTACCCTGAGCTTGTCGAAGGGAACACTGCATTCAGTCTAGGCTGTTCTAGCCATCAGAATGCTTAGTTATTAGGCAAAGTAACTTTTCAGTTCAGATTTCGAAATTGTTTAGGACTTACTCCTGCATTGCTTTTAAAAACCTTACTAAAATGTTGAGGATATTCAAAACCTAAACTAAAAGCTATCTGACTGATAGGATTATTAGAATTCAATAATTCATTTTTTGCTTTTTCAACAATGTGAAGATGAATGTGTTCTGTTATGCTGGATATAACGGTTCGTTTTGTGCCACTCATTCCGGTTTTCCCGTGCCAGTGATTCCGGTTCAAACTGTGCCATATTACTGAATCAGATCCGGACTTAAAACGGTTCGTTTTGTGCCAGTA
>Ga0105055_10003036_pt1 | contig 25762 bp, 13 predicted proteins | sample BON03_FD_78090 | JGI IMG/M metagenome (GOLD analysis project Ga0105055, IMG submission 78090) | Freshwater microbial communities from Lake Bonney liftoff mats and glacier meltwater in Antarctica - BON-03 | ecosystem: Environmental > Aquatic > Freshwater > Ice > Glacier meltwater | place: Lake...
ATTTAGGACAACCAAGATTGAACACAGTGTTGCTCAAGGCAAGCAGACGCGGGTTTCTCAATGCGTTTATGTCACTAAACCATAAGATGAAAAAGAGAGGTCTTGGTTATCGACGAATCCATTCAAGTTATAATTTAGGACAACCAAGATTGAACACAGTGTTGCTCAAGGCAAGCAGACGCAGGTTTCTCACTGCGTTTATGTCACTAAACCATAAGCTGAAAAAGAGAGGTCTTGGTTATCGACGACTCCATTCAAGTTATCATTTCGGGCAACCTTGCACTTCAGTCATGTTTTGGTTATGCTTGAAATGAAGAACGAAATTCGCCAATGATGCGCGTGGTGAGGGTGTTCTAAATATAGTTTTTTCTATTTACATTTCCAGGAGTCAGTTTCCAAGAGTCAGCGTTCTAGAACAAACGTTAATGCATATTGTTGGCTAACTGATGCACCCAATAGTGTCCTCTATGTACTACTAATCATTTAATTTAATCTAAATAAAGGAATACAAGAGTTGTATTCCAATTATTATTACTATATTTTGTAGGCAAAACGATCGTCCACGAATTTTCGAGATCATTCTTGAATCAGTCTTGAATTCAATTGAAGAACCATGAAAAGCAAGTTGGAATTTGTGCACAAAACACGTATTTATTTATTCGTATTGAAGTATTTATTAGTGGCTACTTCATCAAAGTCGTTTCCAAGCGACATTGCTGTCAAGTCGAGGTATGCAATAAAATTATATCAGGAGCGACACAATGCGAATTCAGTGATTTCTCATAATGTTGTTGCTTCGATATTTTTGAATCTAATCGTCAAGCATACAAAGGAGAGCAACACCGCGTCTTACCCAGTGCAAAGGAGAAATATCCAATCCAATAGGAATATTGAATGACATCACGAAGTTTGTCGAGTGCCCTGTCGTAGATAAAGTACCTGCTCTTATTGAAGTCTTATACAGCGGTGCCTCGTACACGAACGCCTTCGATGAAGTGGAGCACATTTGGGGTATGAGATGAAGTACCGGCATCGTGTCAAACAGTACACCTGGTAGTGATTCCTCCAAATTCATGGTTGCCACGTTGAATCTCGAACCTTGCAGAAATAACCCATGGACATAAACACCAGTGGAAGGGGGGCTATGCAAAGGCACCTCAACGAGATCGGTCGCTTTCGTGGAGATTTCTAAAGCGTCAATTGGTGTGCCAGTTTGTCTCACGTAAACTTGAAGAACAGAAGTAATGAATCCTTGAGGGAAAAAGAACCCTGATAACCAATAAGAGGATGGAGGTCCGTTCAGTAACCAAGACTCACAGAAGTGCAAGCGAGCCATGAAATCCTCTATCCAACTTGCAAGAGGTTTCAAGCAAGGGTATCCTGCATTTTCCCATTGAAGAGGTACACGTTGATACACTAGCCTTTTGAACATGTCTTCCAAGGGAGCTGACATAACCACAACCCCTTGAATAGCTTTTTCCAAATCTTTCAACGTCTTTACCACACACTGGCGGAGATGGTTAAACCGGCCGATTTCTTGTTGCAGAAAAACCCCTAAAGAGTTCATAGAGCCCCCTACGAGTTCCGTTGTTTTAGGATGGGCCTTTTCCGTGTTGATTCGAGGGGGTAGCTTTTCTAATACGCCGTGAATAATACGAAGCACAAGCGAGGTTTCCGATTGTTCTGAAGAAGAAGTTTTCACTTGATTCGTTTCCTCCTGTTGGTTTAAATCATCGGATGTAGATAAATCTACCTTGGATATGATGAGTGAATCTATAAGACTCTTCGTTTCATTCTGTTCAAAAGTAATATTCGCATTCTCATGAAGTCCAAATACATTTGGTTTGTCATCTCTAGGGAGATCATCCACAATGCTAATCAAATCCTCAAGTGTCTTTGAACTTGGAATCACATAGAATTCGGAGTTGGATACTAACGGGTACTTTTGATCCTCTACGAGTTCCCTGGTGAAGAAATGGCTAAGAATAGCCTTGTTGGTTCTTTGATCCATCTTTTCAGTGATGCGTCCGCCATAAGTCACATCTCCAACAACAACAAGCAGGGTACTCAGGATATCATCACTCACAGATATATCATCTGGTGATATATACAATCGTAACTGCATCAAAGCTGTCTTTATATCAGAATTCATCCACCCGTAAGGAATATTCCATCCGATGGAGCCGAATTTTCTCCTCTCAAGTATTAGAGCATTATAGAATACCAGCGCAAAAATGAGTTTTTGAAAGGGAATATTGGCGTTTCGGAACTCGACTGGATTGATATCTTGAAGTGTTCTTAAAATATTGGCCCGAAGTCCCTTTGGTGGCTCATTGGTTATTTTGATACCATTCTGTAAAATAGTAATCGGGAAGTGAGGGGTGGGATCAGATGTAAGCCATAATCGATGATCAGGATGAATTTTTCCCTCAGATGCCAGGATTTCACTTCCTTCAAGTTTTTCGTCGAGACGCGAAAGCCATGACACAGCAAGGTGACAATTTTGTAAGCATAGCCAGCTTCCAGTTTGACGAGACTCCGTAATTAGAGCTTCTGCGATAGGCCCTTGGCCTTGGCCAAGTGAAACTGCCTTCAAAGACCGAGATTTTCCATGCGCATTTGCCAATTCGGTTAAACAATCAATGACATCGGCTCCCGGGGAAAGGATAAATATGAGGGGAGTGGCACAGGAAGAATCTTTGTACGCTGATTCCAAGTTAAATGCTGGTGATTGTATATATTGGTCTCCTAATGTATTTCCCACAAACATTCGCACCCCAATAACTGCTTGGTCTCTGCGAAATGATTTGATCAAAAGAAGCTTTTGAAAGGAATTCAATTTATCTTCCCAGTTTGATGGAAGAGCACATTTCACTGGATCACTGGACCACTGCGCCCATGCAGCTGAATCAGCTACGATGTCTTGTATAAGACTCTTTTCAAAAATAGCAACATGCCTGTTAACGCCACATATATCAATCCACGATCGATCATCATGTATGAAACCAGGTGCTACCGCTCCTAAACAATCCTCTTCAGCACCACCTACCATAAATTGTCGAAGTTCCGCTTGTGATAATTCACCAGCAATCTGAAGAATACCAAGCGCAATCTTGAGAGAAAATATTAACTTGTCTTTCTCTAGCAAACCTCGACAGATATTTTCGTAGATTTTTTCAGTTATTGTTTGAATCAATGAGACGATTCTGTCCAATGACGGATCATTTGGACATCTAGATATCAGTTGTACAAACAAACTTTGAAAATATTGCAGCGAATATTGGTACATTGGATCAATTGATGCGAGTGAGGCAACTACAAAATAGAGAATAGAGCCCCTGGTAGCTACTGATCGATATCCTTCGCGAGCGGTATTAATTTCCTCGGTTGTTGTTTCTGTTTCTGTCATTCGTTTTCCTATATCAGCACAAGTGGTTTTTGATCGTCCCAGTTCTTCAATCAACATTTCATCTTCGAGAATGTTTCCCGAAGAATTTGCTAAAAGTCCAAGAATTTTATCTTCAATTTCCTTTAGAGTCTTTTTGTCAGTGGATATGGAAAGCAGTAGTTCGCCTTTTTTTATTTCAAGTTCCGGGCGTTCACTCGCTACTACATCCACCAGTAGTTGATCTTCTAGTCCATGAACAGTTACTGTAAAATTGATCACAGTCACTTTGATCATAACCTCAGGCATGTAATGAGGATTTGGACACTTGGAGGTGATAAAAAGCTTAAAATCGTCTGAATAAGGCACATCAACGTCACCCAGTCTCAGTAAATTCTGGCCGCCTCTTTTGAATATCCGCTTTAGCAAAATAGGTTCTAAAGAAGCATCTAATTCCTCTCCAACATTTTCAAGTAACACAGGAGATCCAAAACGTATCGCGTTTTCAAGTGTTCTGAGGAAATCTCCCTCTGTGAGTTTGATGACTTTGAGAGTATCTCGAAACATGCTTCTTATCCATTTATTCCCTTGGCCTTGAGGGTCTATCATTAATGGCCATCTTCGTCCCATTAATGCCAGCATTCCATTTTCTGTTGAAAAACTATCTGCTGGTAATCCGTTTCGATGCCATTCTCGCACCAGTACAGGGTCAGAGAGAAACCTCTCAACCTTCATGTTGCCATCGACTGGAATGTTCTTTTCAATGCACAACTGAGTCCAGCTATGGATTAGCTCCCTTCTAAATTCTGCAGTAAACGGTCCCACGTACGCCAAGAACCCGGTACATAAAAGCATGTTTCCTACCAAGTTGATTAAATCTTGTTTCAACTGCGCTTCCAAACTCGTCCATCTGATTTTTTCTTCTGCTAACCCTCCAATCAGTTTCTCCGCTCGTTCTAGTTGGATTCCTGTCAGCTGTGCTTTCTCTTCGATGTCTTTTTTATTACGAACAGAATTCTCGTATTCCTCTTCTAATCGTGCCACTTTTGCAACGATAGCCTCCAGCTTCAATTGCTTATGATTGAGTTCCGCAACGACGTGCTCCAGGTCTGTTTCAGCCTCTAGAAGTTTTTCCCTCTTTGGAGCTATTGTTTTCACTACTCCATCATAAATCACGATGGCATTAACCCACATGCATAAACAGCAAGCAGCTGAAGAAACTTGCTTCATCTTCTCTTCAGTGAAATCCGGATGCTTGACATAATTCTGCAATTTTCTAATCTTTTTAGAATCAATATCGTCTTTGTTGTAATCTTTTAAACGTTGCAGAAAGTTCATATCATTCAACAACTTCTTTGCTGACGGCCAATCGGGCTTAACATCCAACAGGATGCAAACCGCCTCGAGGGTAAATGCTACCAACTCAGGAGGTGTTGAAAAGGATTTCACCTCTTGAATAGATTTCTTATCTAGCAATTCTAATGCTTTCACTGCATTCTCATACGCAGGCATCGCAGCGTCAAGATCGGCTTGACAATCGTTCTTGATGATATTTACTTCCTTGGCAACCTCCTTAGCTCTTGATTCGTCTATGGTGGCTATTCCTCTTGCAGTATCAGCTTCTTGTTGGTCAATTGCCAGTCTTTCAAGCAATGCTGATGTATCTTTCCTAGCTTTTTCCAAATTAGGAACCAGTTCTTTTAAGGTCTCCTGCAATGCAGCCACCATCGCTTCTGTCTCATTAAGTTTCTTCAAACCATTTTGATATCTTGAAAGTTTTCCAGACACACAAGCTCGCTGTTCCAACAGCATGCTCTCGTATGTCCGAAGTAGATCCAGATACGAAGATGGTGTAGTATAGTTGTATCGCCCCACGTCTTTGATATATTTTGCACTAGCCTCTTCTACGCTCTTGTGTATATGAACACAAACATCGCACAATGGTTCTACAAATGCCTCAATTCCCATAGTGCCACCATTTTGAACTAAAAAGAATTGTGCTACTGAGCCAAGTGCATCGCTAGGCCATGGATCAAACCAGTCGATGGTGCAACAGTTAACCAATGACGGGAACATCCTGCATCTATTTCGGAACGATGAGCCTACCGGCGAGAAAGCCAATACGATGTGTAGGTTTTGACGAACTCGTTGGATATAGTACGCCATAAGGCTGTCTCTGGTCATACTTGCGCTATCTTCAGTGGCAAATGGTCGAACAAGAGTAAGTATCTTTTCTATCTCATCCGGTTCGTACAAGTTAGGAATATCTCCAGAATTTAAAAGATTGTTTATATCCTCCAAAAAGGATTCTTTGACAATTTGAACATCCGTAAACAGAAAGGTTACTGGTCCGCTTCCTGCCTTGAATAAAATACTTTTGACTGTTTCATGAAACTCGGCGCTTCCATAACCTCTGGTAATTTCTATGGAGCAGCATTCAATACCCAATATAAAGCTTGATAACCGTGTGAGGCTTTGTCTTCCTGAACCTCCTACTCCAATCAATAATGCATTTCCTCGAGGTTGCCGTAAGATCCTGCATATTCGTGTGATATGTCGAATTGCATCTTGAAAAAATACAAGATGCATTTGCGATGAAACGCTCAAATTGTATTCTTCTAGATGCTCTGTCAATCCCATTCGGAGATTATCAAGCTCAAAATTGTCGGTTGATATCAGCTTGTAGCCATTTTTCGTGAAATCACCAAATATCAAATAATTAGCAGCATCAGGAGATTCCCGTGTCAAATCAGCTTCGGGAATTTGTTGATGTATCACTGAAATTGATTCCTTATCAAACCATTCCCTATCTTGTTGGCATAAAAGCCGGTCACGGAAAACTCGAGTTTCCTCATGAAGCCACAGAAGCAAAAATGTTTCCAAACTTGGACAATCCTGTCTCTTGATCATAAGCATCCCTTGGAAAACTTTACTCAAGTCTCTCAGATTGAACGTATAATGAGATTTGAATGGTGTTGGCAAAAGTTCCTCAGAAACTGATTCGTACAATTGAACACTGGCCTTGACAATAGATTCACTGCACTGCAACTTCAAATCGGATAATTCAGTTGAGATAAAACCTTGTAAAATAGAGTGAAAGATAACTTGCATTGACTTGGAAGTAAGCTGAGGCATCCATAATGTATGAAAGTGACGAACTAGTCGAGGAGGTAATTCTGCTCTTCCTCCGCCAGCAGGAGCACAAGCTGCCAGCAATGAAACATCGAAAACACTCTTGAAAAACAGTTTCTCCGTGTCATAAAATCCTCCTTGGTCAATAAGTTGTCGTACCAGTTCGTTAGGTGGTTGAGCCCCATAGGTCTCTAAGGAAGGCATGTTGATATCATCTATAAAAAATAGCATCCTTTTACCTCCTGGAGGTCCAAGTAGCGTCTTGCGCTTCTTCTCTAATGAAGATTCCAAAACTTGAATGATATTCTTAGGCGACGTCTGGGCGGAGTAATTTATAGTTGCTTGTATAAATGGAGTTCGATTGTTTTCATTATTGCTGCAAACAAAAGAAAGAAACTTGGAAATAATCACTGATTTTCCAATCCCAGTTTCTCCCATAATCAAAACATTCCGTTTACAGGAGCTGAGCAAGTCCAACAGGAACGTGTATCGGGTGGTGTCTGGAGTCGGTACTAGAATATTGACATATTGCATATTGGGATCAAACGTGTAACTTTCCATGGTACGAGCCCATGGAAGAAAAGATGCGGAGACAGAGTCAACAAAGTAATCAAAAACATTGTCGAATTTCCCCGTTCCATCTAGCAAGAAAGCAAAGATGTTGATGCAGAAATCCGAGAACAAAAGTCGATCAGATGTATCGAGATTCGCTCCGAGAGACCAAGCAAATGCAAAAACCAATTTCATTGAAACTAATCTTTCTATGTGCTGGTGGTTTTCGTCAACATCCCCATGACGCGTTAATGCCGACATGAGCATTAAAAAATTCTGTGTGGCTTGTCCGTTTGAAACTTGAATTCGCGGTTTGCATTTCTTTTGAATAAAGGAAATTCCTTGTGGAAGAAATTCTTTGGCTAGACGAGTGATTCGAAGACCCTGATGTGGAAGTAAAGAAAATATTCCACTTAAAATGCCCCATGAATCAATCAATGCGTCCATCCCAATATGTATTTGCTCCATGTATACCACACCACAGCGAGACACGGTTGCTGGAGAAGCAACAGCCAGGTCTTGAACCTCAAACATCATGTGAACTGATGAAGGTATCTTAATTCTTTCCGAATTGGCTAAGCAAAGAGTTTTATTGTCGTCCAAGACCGTGTTCATGTTTTCGATCCATACTGCATCTACAGGTCCATCAAAAACAATCCATTTTCTCTGATTGTCTTCTTTCAAACAAGAACGGACCATCTTCGGGACTATTCCATCATTCCACTCGCCAGTCATATCATTGAACATCCCATACAATTCTCCTGCTGAAATGGACTTTGGATTCAAAACAATCTGATGCACCACCTTGTACGATGAATCAGCCGGGTCATTGGCATCTTTTTCTCCAGATTCAAAAAGGGCTCCCAATGCTTTGGCTAATATATTAATGTTTGTCGATTTACCGGATCCTGCTTCCCCAACCACCATCAATCCATGGCGCACCAATTGAGTCTCGTGCACTTGAATGATCTTTCTGACAAAAGAAGGAACCGCTAGGAGCCCTTGGCCGATCATTTGTTCCTCGATAGCAGATTGAAGTTTTCCATAGTCTACAAATGGGACTTGCACGCCTGGAAAAAGATCTCCAAGAATACCTTGAAACAAAACCAAATCCTGTTCTAAAAACTTGGGCACATTAGAATCTCGCATCGCACGAATGAGCAACATGTCTTCATCTGCATTCGGTTCTTTTCTCTTAAGATTACCAGCAGCAACAAGAACAGATTTAACAGCCCGCATTCCAAAATCATAGTGATCTTGTTTACTTAGCTGTTCTGAAGAAAGCTGGTAAAGCTGTTTCATCTTGTTACTTAAGTATAGTGCATTGCTAAATCCCTCAGAAAACAGAATGATTTCTGCAATCATTCGATAATCAGGAACCATCATCGCAACAGGTCGAAAAAGAGCCTTAAGATTATCCGGCAATTCTGTTCTTCCAGCATATCCAGGATTCATTGTAATGAATACTCCAAAATTCTTATTCAACGGGATTGTTGAAGCTTCAAATTCGATGGTCTTGGCATCATGAATAATTCCCTGTTGAATAGTAAGAATTTGCTGGGCAATAACTGAAAGTACCTCGATATCAATTCTATTAAACTCATCAAAACAACTCCATGCACCACACTGTGCGAGACCGGAGAAAAATCTGCCCATGATTTTATAGTCCAGTCCATCGGAGCAATTGAATACCACACATTGAACAGCGAGTGCTTTTGCTAGATCTTTAGTAGTTTCAGTCTTTCCTGTTCCTGCGGGGCCAGCTGGAGCGCCTCCAAACCTAAGATGCAAAGCTCCTGTTAACGTCATATAGCAAAGGTCTGTCAGTGGAGTGATTACCAACCGAGGAGAATTCCCGAGATATTCGTACGCATAATTAAAACTTGTGTTGGTCTGTTTCACTGTAATTTGGTCGTGGTCCCAATAGTACCGAAGCTGCTTGGTCCACTCGAAACTTTCCGTACTCGTAATATTGTTTTCTATGAAACCTTTGACAACATCTCGAGCATGGACATCCAACACAATTAGCGCCCCAATTACAACACGATGCAACTTGGATATATCTCCACGAACAGTTTGGATCATTTCTTGTATTTGTTCAAGTGAGAACTCCAAATGTTTTTGCATGCTATTCTTTTCTAAAGCCTTTGCTGTATCAAGAGTCCAAAAAATCTGATCTGCTGCCAAGATTGCTTGCGAAGGATGATCGAAAAACCAATCTTTCCTTTTCTTCTGGTCGATAGTGGCGTAAGATTCAACTGCATTTTTACAAGCTTTACTCAGACAATGCCGCATTGCACTTTCAACACCCTTCAACCAAACTTCAACGGGTTTATCGCCATTGGGGTCAAGAGCCTCACAAAAATCCACGTGTTCTCCTTCGGGGGAATTCATGCCTGTAATCATCAAAATCCCGTCTTCATCTGAAAAGGTAATTGATTTAATCGAATCAAAGCACTTTGACAAATGGGATTGAACTGCAGTTGGATCTCTTGTTTGAGATAAAATTTCAAGCAACTCGTCATTGGATAAAAAGTAAAATCGTGGAAAGAATCCTCGTTTTACCTCCAGATAATTTTCTAATGCCTTTTGGGTTTCTTCCAATGTTTTGTTGCAGAACCTGAATCGGTCCAAATATTTCTCGCAAAGTTCGCCATTTTTGTCTTCGACTTCATCGTCATTGATAATTGAAGCAAGAGCAATAGGATTATTGAAAGTCTTTATCATAGTATCTTTCCACAACCTATCGACCATTTTAAAATTTTCTGCTTCTACGGGCAGCTGAGTTTGAATATCCGGTGCTGCAAATATCGTTTCTAAATACATCCAGTTTCGCTGACATGTAATCCATTCATCCAAGGTATCTGAGAACAAAGAGAGCTTATGTTGCCATGTTTCAACATCATTCCTAACCCCTTGAATGAATCGAGAACCTATCATTGTTTGAAGAGTCACTTGGTTATCTTCCAAGAGAGTGAAAATATCATCCAGTGATGAAAGAATGTAAACATTATTTGAATTGCGGTAATTCAGCACCTCAAATTTGGTTTCAATCCAGCTCTCCCGAATCTTTTCTAGTGATGCCTCCAATGAAGCTTCGCCAGAAGCGTTTGCTGATATGTCACCCACTTCTTTGCTATAGTCCAAAACCGAATACTCAATGAGGTTCTCTAAACTGAAAACAGTGGAAGGGGACCAACCCTGTTTTAAAATTACGAATATCTGCTCCCAATGTCTAGCCTTCATTGAAGGATTCCCAAGATCTAAAATAGTAGGTAACAGGTGCTTGAATTTGGTACATTTCTCAAGAAACATTTGCGTGACTTGGTTGTTCAGCTGTTTGTGAATTATTGAAGCACTTTTGAATATCTCCTGTGACTCCTGACTAAGTAGTTCGATATCGACTTGTCTAAAGTCTGCACTATGCCACAAAGAAGTCTTCTCCATCCACAGTAACATGGTCGTCCACAACTTATGCTGCTTCTCAAACAACTGACTTGCTTCGTTAAGATTCTTGTATTCATACACTGGAATATTAAACAGTGCTTGATATTCAGAATATGTCTTGCTTAAGTCATCCAACTGCAATAGTTTCGTTCTCGCCACTTCGAGTTCCTCCAAAACCACATGCGGTTCTCCATTACAGTCAACAAACAAACCAGTATTCAATAAGCTCTTAAGTTGAACAATTTGTTCCCCAAGTTTGGCAATGTTCATATCTACTGTCTGTGCCATCTCGGGAAGTCTGTTATCAATAAACAACTCTGCTTCCAATCGTCTTGTTGCGAATGTTTCTGTATAGCTTTTCAAATCATCAAACTGAACCATATCTACTGCTTGCAGCCGCATGCCGTAAGAGGAGCACAAACGATACATATCTTCCACTGCAACTGTATTCTTCATCATATCTTTGGTGTCCAGTTTCAACTTTTGTACAAAGTCCACTTGTGCAGCAAATTCCTTCAAAGAAGAAGGCTGGGCTTCTAAATGACGAATATAAGTCTTGTATTCTTCAAGGGTTTCTCCACACTTCTCTTTCGCATGCTGTGCTAAGAGTCCTTTCATTCTATCAAGACCTTCTTCTGTTACAGGAACCAGAGAACTTCGTAGTCTCCTAGACTCTACATGGAGAATTCCTATTGTATTTCCCACGCGAATCTTTTCAAGGTCTTTTGACCAGGCAGTGAGGGTTGTCATGTCTTTTTTAATCCTATCGATGGTCAAAGGTTGATTTTTATACGCTTCAAAGTCAAAGTTTTGCTGGTACGAAAAAATGGGTTTTACGAGTTCGAAACACGAAGCGTAGTCCTTAGCCTCTGTAAAATCCGACTTCACCTTTTGGTTCAACTGGCTTCTAATATCTGACAGTAATTTTGAACCCAAAACTAGATTTCTCACATCCGGGCTATCGATGATGCATGAAGCAACTATATTTTTGAACGGTCGAATATATAAAATACGCGATACTGATCCAGTCACGTTAACCATGGCGTTGCTTAAATCTTCAAGAGCCGAATTAATGGCATCCAAATCGGGTTTAAATTCAATTTGCTGTCTTGACGTAAATTGAACAGTAGTTTCGAACATCCCGGATTTTCTTGATGTTTTGAGCAACTCGTTTAATAAGTCATGATGAGTACGAATACACATTTGCACAAGGTGTTGAACAGACATGTAATCAATAAGACGAATAAAATCTCCCAGCATTTTAGCATCTCGAATTGCATTCTTCAACTTCGCAACCCTCTCAGCATGTTCCTGTTTCTGCAAAACCAAAGAGTGAGATTTCGATTCTCTAGGATCTTCATTCATGCTGTTTTCAAAAGCCTCTTGTGCAGCTTTTGCTCTATTTGTTGTCTCATTGCAAACCGTTTCAAGAACACTTTGAACCCGCTCCATTGTTGATTCTAATTGTTTAGAAGCATCTATTCTCCTCTGACTTTGATGCTCAATAAAATGCGACATTTCGTACGTTTTTTGGGATCGTAAGTCGAGCATGGATGCATCGTGAATATCATATATACATTTGTTAATATCCAATAGAGAGGTACAAAACGATTCTTTTGCTAAGAATAAATTATTCGCAAGCTTCTTTCTTTGAGCACTGTATCTGTTGAAACGTATGTTATGACACCAACTGAAGAATGTTTTGTGTAACAGGTAGTTTTTGAAAAACCTGATGGATGAAATCACGTTAAAAATGGTTGATAGCCTCATCCACTCAGCCAACGTGCAGAATTCTGAGGGTTCATGAGGAGCAACTCGAACAATACCAGCAGCAGACATTGTATAAAGTTCTCCCTCCTTATTGCTAACTACGAGGTCATAGGGTCGAAATCGTTTTCCTGGTGGAGCCAAGGATAAATGAATAAATTTCACTGGAGTGTCTTGACCGTAAAGCGCAAAGAAAGAAATGGCATCTTCTCCCGTTTTAAGATTGGCAACTGCTTGGTTGCTTACAGCTATATCATGACTGTACGCACTCAATTCAACCTTCTTACTCGTTGGAGTGGTCATTTGACGGGCTCTTGCTGAAAACGCCCCTCGATTGCTATGAAATGTAGTCGTCTCTGCATTTGCATGAATAACTATATTCCTCTTTCCTGACGGCCGTTGCGGGGTGATTGATTCTTTAATCTCTGGCTTACGATGACTCTCAATTCGCTTCATCGTCCTCGTTTGTAACGGCAGATTTTTCGCTTTCTTTTTATTTTTTTATTTATCCGTTAAAATTAATTATGGATCGTGTACATATGCTCTCACCCCGTCTTATGGGAACAGAAGCAGGAATTCGGATGACAACTACAAGACAACAACGTGAAAAGTTTCAAGAGATTAAGAAAAAATTATCCGAAGCTCATCTTTTGACTCGGAAAGATGTCGATAAACTTGATTCGGCTTTTAGTTGGGAAGACGACAAGGACTTGACAAACACTGGGCTTACAATTCCTGCATCTATCACAGAAATAGATGAATCCTCTTCAAAAACGAACTATGATATAAATGTTGCTCGGAAAACAATTAAGAATTTGGAAAATACCTTGGTGGAACTGAAGTCAATAGCAAAAGCCCAGGAAAAACTCGCCGATAATGAGAGGACGATATCTTTGGAAGAGCTAAGGGAAAGTTTTTTGGATTTGAAACAGAGATTGAAGTCACAAAAGTCAGAGCTTACAAAACATATCCCTTCAGCTTCAAGTCCACCGAAAAAAATCGATTCTCCGAAGAGTCCAATAATAAACAAGAATGTACGTGAATCTATTGAAGCTAGAGCCCAGGTCTATGAAGAAAAACTCCAGATTCAATGGGAAAAAGACCTTCAAAAGTTGGAGCTCCAAAACAGTCGCGCTATGGAAAAAATAAAAGAATTGAATGACGTCATTGGGTTCATTGAAAAATCCTCTATTAACTTGTCCCCAAAACCTCGTCCGAAATTAGTGAAACCCAACCTGTCAGTCACAGCTAACCTTCCACATTCGATTCAAAGTTTATCCAAACTATGTAGAGAACCTGGTTCAATACAGCCGCTTAAACCGGTTCGAACATCGAGAACTCCATTGTTACACCCGCTTTAAAAGGACCTCGATCCTCGGATTCTTCTCACCATCACTGAGGCTAGTGGTCTGCATCATTCAATATCTACACATAAATATTCAACATTCAACATACCTGCTCCACTTCATAGACACCGTTCCTCTTTACAATTTCAATAACATTCACAACACGTTCAATACCTTTTCCTTCTCCGAACAAATCAATTTGACCTTCCTGGACGTTTGAAATGACTCAGTAAAACAACATCCCATGCCAAATACTTACAGTATCGAGTTGTTTCTCAGCAAAGGCCACGTAATTTTTGATACACCCACTCGCTCGAATACGCATTGAACCACTAACAATGGAACCAATTGTTTCAAAAAATGGGGGACCCTGCCGTACTTCTTGAATGTGTGCATGGTTTTTGAATGCACATCAATAATTGTGAATTCTAATTGGAGAGATATCCATAATACATTAAACAAAGTTATCAGTGCCAACATGACACTTCCAAATCAAAGCGACGAAGAGGGGAACAGCATGTCCATTATTCATTCTGTAGAACAACTTTCTCTTTCTTTGCAGCAATATCGGGCGAACAATGTGTCAGCCGTGGAGAAACTAAATATGAACACTGAAACTGAGTTTCATGGAGCTGATCGCCGGAATGGACCTCATTTAACTAGGGATCTTTTTGTCAGTGATTTCCTGGGTCCTCGTTCTTCAAAGGAAATATTCATGAACTTGGTTTTGAGTCCAAATTCGCATGGTGCTTTAAGTCCACGTTCGTGTTCTTCAGGTGAGACATTTATTAATTCAATCGGAAGTCCGCGTTCTTATTCCTCAAGTGAGAGTATTATTAACTCAATTCTAAGTCCAAGACCCCATTCATCAAATGAGACATTTATTAATTCAATCGGAAGCCCACGTGCCTATTCCTCAAGTGAGAGTATCATTAACTCAATTATAAGTCCAAGGCCCTATTCATCAAGTGAGACATTTTTTAATCCGATCGGAAGCCCACGTTCTTATTCCTCGAGTGAGAGTATCATGAACTCAATTCTAAGTCATTCTTCAACCGATGGTTTGTCGAATTTGACAGATCCGGAGCATGAAAGCAATAAAACTACAAGTTCAAAGGCAGAATCGTCATTCCATTATCCCCCTTGTATTGTGGTGGATGCTTTTAGCTTCAAGAGAAAGCGATGTGAAAGTATGGAAAGATCGAACAGCGTCTTATTAGAAGAAAACAGCTCTTGTGTTCCAAAACGATGGAGCGGCGAAGAAGACGAATTACTTCGTTGTGCTATTACCAGACTTGGTCAGAAAAACTGGAAAATCATTGCGGAAAATATCCCAGGAAGAACCCATGTACAATGTTTGCAACGATGGCGCAAAGTATTAGATCCATGCATTCGAAAAGGTCATTGGTCAATAGAAGAGGATAACATTTTATTAAACCTTGTGTCGAATGGATTCAAAAATTGGGGACATGTGGCAAAAGGAGTTCCAGGAAGATGTGCGAAACAATGTCGGGAACGATATTGCAATAATTTAGACCCAAAGGTGAACAAAGGTTCATGGGCTCCAGAAGAAATTCAACTACTTCAACGTTTACATCGGGAATTGGGAAATAGATGGTCCGATATTGCAAGGCAATTACCAGGAAGAACCGAAAATTCTGTTAAAGTGAAGTACAAGACACTAAGAAAATCAAAATAATTAAAAACAAGTTGCTACATAAGCTCGCTTATGACATATTCATCTTGTACGGTTGCATTTCCAAAATCAGCTTGTTGAGAAGGGAAAACATTTTGAAAATTCGAATCAAGAGCGGGAACTTGGGGGGGGGAAGAAAAAATCTCCTCGCCAGTAGCCATATTCCGCCAACTTCCTAAACTTCCAATGCTGATAAATCCTTTCGCATCTAATAAAGAAGGTCGCTTCGTTCCTATCGATTTCAATTTCGGCATAGCTTCAACAGGAGGATCATGGGCCTCATTGATAAGCAGATTCCGAAGACTAGAAGTCAATATTTGGCCAGAATCTTCACCCTGTTTAAAAGTTCGGGGTTCATCGTAGCCAGTTTCATAATCTGGTTGATAATAAGATTGATAACCGTCGTGTGCCGGGTAGTATTCAGTTTCAACTACATTGGAAGACCCGGGTAACAAAAGCGAATCAACACGTGAGACAGGGTTGTAAGGCCTACTAGGAATCACCGAAGAGTTATCATTTTTATCAAGGTGTCTCCATCGAACTTTTACTGCGTTTTCTGTCCTTCTATTCAAATGTTTAGCAATGGCTGCCCATTTGCTTGGCATCTCCTTGTACAAACATATGATAAGTTTGTCTTCTTCAAGTGTCCATTCTCCTCTATTAATTTCAGGATTAAGATTGTTGACCCATCGTTCTCTTCATTGTTTCGCAGTTCTCCCAGGAATACTTCTCTTCACGTATCCCCAGTGCACTTTTGGTTGTTTGCCTGCTCTTAAACATGATTCGACCTCACGAGTAGCAAGTGATAGAAGCAGCTGGTCTTCTTCTGTGCTCCATTGACCTTTTTTTAACCCTGGACTCAATACTTTAGACCACCTTTGAAGACATTGGGTATGATTTCTACCCTGAACATGCTCTGCTATCTTCTTCCAGTGCTTTTCTCCGTAGACATCGACAGCCTCTCTGAGTCTTTGATCCTCGTCTTCGGTCCAGTGACGTGGTGTGGACGAGACTCTATTCACATCAGACCTCCCATCAACCTTTCCAGTTAAAATTGTCGTGAAAAGTTGATCTCCCAGATCAGAAACTCGAGATGTTCTTAACTGATTTTCATCGTACGTTGATGATATTGAATCTGAACCTCGTTTATGACGTGCTAGTACATCTGCTTCAAGAGTAATTCCAGAATACTCTTTTTGCACCTTTCTTTTTGGACCTGAAGATTCAAAATTCTGTAGACGATGTTCTGATGGAGGAGTAGATGCGTGATAGAACTCACTGAACCCAAGGGACTGTTTCTCATTCATGACTGACGCGTGCACGAACCTGCAATGGAAACTTTATTATATGAGAAATGAAGAAAAAAAGTATCTACATAAAACGTTAAGAGTCGAATCACCTGAAATCCAGAATTGATGTAAATTTATTCAGAATATAGAAAAGCTGCAATAATATATCGGGTTCCTTCAGTTACCGGATGACCAGAATGCATAAGAGTTCCTGGGAATGAAACCATTCCTCCTACAATAGGATTCAGCGTAGTATCAATATCCAAAAAATAAGTTCCACCTCCCTCGAAATCCCCGTTTAACGCAACCGTGATTGAAAACTGGCTTTCATCAACGTGGAGAGGCAAGTAACATTGACCTGCAGCGGCATCATACTTAACTAAGAAAGCATCAATGACTCGAATACTTGATACATCTATCGAATGTTGCAGTGAAAGCACTGGAAATATTCTCTCACAAAATAGCACCTTGGATAAACTGTGAACTTTTTCCAACTTCGCAACAGGAACATCCGTGGTAGACACAGCATAGTGACGATCAGTAGTCCATCCGTTATTTAACGATGCATATTCCTCCGCTGCAAAAATCATTGTGTTGCATTCTTCCTTTGATAGAAGCGGAACTTTCGACATCAAAACCAACGAATTTCCAATTCGAACCTCTGAAAATTCATCAACGATTCGGTGAGGATCCATTTGAGTTTTTGATACAAAAAACTTTTGCTGCTCCACGTTTAATTTAATCTTTTCCATGAATTCAGGATCATCAGGATTTTTGCAATTTGAAATAAAAGCAGATCGCAATCTGTTCGCCTCCGCCCATTGATCTGCCCATCCCAACAATCTCGCTTTCTTGTATATCGCCCAAGAGCTGTTTGGATAATAATGAAGAATACTGTTTAGTATATCCTCAACCTCGAGGTCAAATGCCTCGTTCAAAATACATAAATCCTTATAGAACTCTAAGGGTATCATGGGGTACAGGCCTTTCACCACATTTGACTCTGCGTTACACCTCGCACATCTACAAACAATTCCTCGTTCTAATAAAAGGCTTTGACGTTCACTGAACTCGGTATTTACGGGGATCAAGGATATTGTCTTCTCACTTTTGCTGAAGGCGGTTTCTTCTAACGAAAATGAGATACCGGAAACAAATTTAAAATTGTATCTAGGAATACAACTGTGAGAGAATCCGTTTAAAGTATCGTCTCCAATAAGAACTAGACCAGTAATTTTCTCAAAGAAATTTTCAGGTGTTTCAATAAATTGGGTAATGGTCAATACCTCTTCCTGAGATGAGTTTTCATCGTCATCCATCCCACCTTCATCAATTGTATTCACCGATATCCAAAGAGCCTTTATAATTTCATCTGGACTCATGCGACATCCTTTCAAGTACAAGGTCAGTGGATTCTCAATAGACATTTGCAACGACCAGCATAAACAACCGCCGATTATTTTACTCCAAATTTCAACTGTGACAACTGATGCAGCAGAGGGGATGGCAGCCATCAAAACATTCCAAGATTCGTGTATATCATAATTAGGATATATACTCTCCCAAGGAGGGAATGATTGTATTTTGGACATCCAATTCATATCAGAAAGCAACCGGGCAACTAACTTGACACCTAAACTAAATTGGTCATAAAACCCTGTTGCATAAGAGAGCATTTTTAGCGTGTACAGTGGATGATCTTCGCTTTGAACATGACCGAAGCATATTAAATCATGTCCAAGTTGAAAATCGAAGGATCGACAAATATCCGAGCAGTATGCAGTCCCACAACCCAATTTGCAAACAACATCAGCATTCTTATCAGCAACCCCAGAAATAAATGCATCAGCTATCGATTCAACACTTCCAATACATGCACCGCAATGACTACAACAACAAATATCTTCTTTGTTATTCCCACATTGAATGAACACACTAGTCATACGATGATTGGTACTCCGCGAAAGAGGGGACCTATACGCAGCTCAGATCCGTTATGAGAATGAATGCCAAGGAGCTCCGTGGTTACGATAAGTTTGGAACGACTGTATTGGATGCATACAGAGTTCTTACATTTCCCTCGGAATTAAAGAAGAGAGTTATTCCATTAATGCATGAAAAACGAAGACTTGCCAACGAAACAAATCGATTTGTTTGTGGTTAATTAATGAGGAATGTATTTTTTGTACCAAAACAATTTTGAATATTGATCAACACTATTGACTGTTTATGTATTTAGTGAGCTTTATGGAATATTTAGTTTTTGATCATGAAAAAGAAGAACGCAAACTTGAACTGCCTAGAAAGTCTTGAAAGTTTTTTATTTGCTCGTCTAGAGACTCCTTTTCCATCCTATGTGCATTTTCTCTTGACTTCATTTCACTTCTAATTTCTTGTGTTCTGAGAGAAGATCGTTTTTCAAGCTCAAGTTTTTCCAGCTTTATATGATCCAGCTCTTTTTCCAATGTTAAACACTCGCGCTCCAACTTCATTAATTCTTCACTCTTGTACTGTGCAACATTTTCTGCTCCAAATTCAATACTATTCTTGTATATATTGTGGTACACTGATAAAGTCATTCGCAATTCATCCCTCACTCTAAATAGTAAATGGCCTCTTTCAGGACAATCTAACGTAACCTGACGCAATACTTCATCAAAACAATCAGATACTAATTCTTCTTTGACAGAGCATATTCCTTTTACTCTCGCTTGACGAATGGAACACAATTCGTGAAATTCGTTGGACACCCGAATGGCGTCCTGTCGGGAAGCTACTTTCGTACACACCCTTCTAACTGTTGTTTCAGTATCTCCATTTTTATCAGTGTAATGAAGAATACGAGCTGGAATCATTGCATCTAATAACCTGGAAACATTTTCATCTGGTGCAATATCATCAGTTGTGTCACCATCAAACGCTTTAAGGATTAGCTCCCCTTGATATTTTTGTGAAGCACTTCCATTCACAGGAATAGGGGAGTTGAACCGAGTGATAGGCCTGGCGTTACTATTATGTTTGATAAGGTCTTCCGAACAACGTGATGCAAGTTCCATATTCAACAACACTGTTACCGTTGAATGGTCTACTACGTCCAACGAATATATTGATTCACACTCGCTCTATTGAATGAATTACTATGAAGTGCTAGGCGTGGACTCCACATGCGATGATACTCAGCTGAAGAAAGCCTATCGTAAGCTAGCTATGAAATATCATCCTGACAAAAATCCAACCAACCGAGAAGAGGCTGAGTTTCAATTCAAACTTGTGGCGGAAGCTTTTGATATACTTCGTGATCCAGAGAAACGGCAGATATTTGACAAATTTGGTGAAAAGGGATTAACAGGTGGTACTGATAAAACAGTAAATCCCAATGAACTGTTTAGTCAGTTCTTCAAAGGGTTTGGGAGTGGCGGAGTATTCAGTAGTCACTTTGATGCCCCCTTTGGAGACTTTATACACAAAAGTAACGTAGTTCAAATTCCAATTGATTGCACATTGGAAGAGTTGTTTAAAGGTACCAAAAAAGAAATTACCATGCCTAGAAACAACATTAGTTCAACTAGATCTACAAGTATCAAAATCGTAATGGACATTGAACCTGGATGGAAACACAACAAGTAACATACCGAAATATTGGAGATGAAATTAGATCTGGAGTTTTTCAAGATATTACCTTTGTGATTAATGAGAAAAAACACAAGCGTTTTATTCGTCGGGGGGCAGATATTATTCATCGTAAAAATATATCGCTGGTTGCGGCTCTAGCTGGTTTTGAACTAGTTATCTCTGAAGCTGCTTGACAATTCAGAATACAGAAAAATGATTGATGCAGTTACACATCCAGGAGCTTCTCTTCTGGTAGATGGAAGAGGAATGCCGAAAACCAAAAATCCAAAAGAATTTGGGAACCTTATTATTGAATTTGATATTGAATTCCCAAAATCACTGACAGAAAAACAGAAAGAGGCAATACGAACTACTCTATAAATTCAAATATTTTGTTCCAAACTTTCCAGATCACCCAAGAGTTGTTCTTCGTAGAGAGATGAATCGTCTTCGTGTCCGGACACTCTGCTAGGAGGTACTGGATTAAATAAAAAGTTACCATAATTAGTGTAGCAACCGTGGTCATCCGGGTTGATATTCCGAGAGTTGTACACGTCCTTCAATATTTCGTTGGTTGTCATGTTTTTGGCAATAGCCCGTAAATGAAATCCACTGAAATAACCAACTATTATTCAAATACGAATAAAACGAATAATCAACTTACCAGAGGCTAAAAAGTGAAACGGCCATACAGTACGCATACACACCTAACAAAGTTGCCGATATTGTTCGTTCAATAGCCGCGGCAATCGAAATATCTTCTTGTACAGATTTTAAGATAAGCAAAGCAGTGCAACTTCCAGCGATTGTAGACGTTAGAATCAAACATGAAAACATGAATAGAACAAAGTACCGGTAGTTACGTTTGCCGATTGCATTTCCAACCCAGGGACAATAATGATCAAAGGATTCAACACAATTACCGGTGAATCTTGAAAATTTCGCTCGAAACTGCCTCAGTTCGTATTCTCGCCCATCTGCCCATTATGTATGGTCAACTACCACCACAGCAAATACAGTAACAGTAACTTACTTAATACTACGCGGGACACAATGCGCACAGGACCATCCGGGTCGTCTTCTGTATATTCTTCGTATGTAATGGTGGGCAAGATTCCAGGCTCTGTCAGTTGCGTAGCAAACAGAAGAAATATCGAAACACCAAATTCGATCCCTACAGCCACAGCCAGTACAATAGAAATCCTATCTGTCATGTCCTCAAATAAGAAATAGTACCAACAAACAACTGGAATTGCAATCTAAAGGCAGCTACTGTTAGCAAATTGAACAGAGACAATGGTTCTAAAAATACCTACCATGAAAAACGTCACAGGGGTGAGGTTCTCCCAACCTGTATGAGCAACAAGACAAACCCCATTGCACATCGGCCGGTGCTGTCCATAGCTATTATAGAATGTTTTGAATGAAGCCATATTATTTGAGTCTTTGTCACACAATTTTTTCTATCGAGAGCCCCCCACCTCCACATTATTAATAATACACTTCTATGATACCAGTGGCTGATTAACTAATTTAATTCGCGTACCTGGTACCAGTCGTTCATGCATACACACAGTTAACTATATTCATTTTCTTTTAAATAGACTAACGAGGATTATATATAATATTAATTAATTACTGAATGCCATGATGGTTTGTACAATTGTTTGTTACCTTGATGAGGTTGGTTGGTGCCAATAGGGATTGCTACTAAATAATGTTAGATCTCGTCTGTCGCGTGTTAGATATAACATTTTTACTCCGGAGATCTCAATTACCCAATTTGATAAAGCGCAAACAATAATGCAATCCGTTATGTATAGAATAGAAAATATTTAAAGAAATAATCTTCGAAAGATGGAGGAAAAAAAATTAGAAGAGTCACGTGACTCCGAACAAATTTTGTTTTTAGATTCATTGGTAAAAAATCACCTTCTCTGTAGAAGATAAAGAGGGTAAAACGAAAATTGAGGGCTCAAAGCAAATGGACTATTAGTTTGGGAACAGGGCAATAATATTATGTCCTAGCTAACGGGTGAGAGGCCCAGAGTCCGGCAATAGGCCCAGAGTCCGGCAATAGACCCAGAGCCCGACAAGGAAACAGGAAATATTTTGATGAAAAAGCACAATGAGAATAGAAGAAAATTCTCTGGAAAAATAAATTTCAGGACTGGATTTTTTTCAATCTTGATGAATTATCCTAAAATATTAACTTCGGAGTTCCAGAAATAAGCTCAAAGAAACTACTCATTGAACATGGCTCCATCGCATCTTCATCTATAGGATCCAGCAATAGTCTGCGAATTTCTGTAAGTTCTCCAAAAATTGTAGGAATTGAAACAGCACGGTGGAATAATGGGTCGTATTCCTTTTGGTACGATGTATAGCCTATTACTCATGAGATTATTCCTACTGAATTGGAAGCGTTCACGTTCCTAGAGGAGTTTTTTTCCACTGCGCTCCAGGTTGACCTCATCTTAGATCGAAAGGTTATTAGCAGTTATAATTTTGATTGTTTCAAGAAAGGCTTCAACAATATACCAGGTCTGCCATGCCACTTTGTTAGTCGGACCTCGAAAGAAGAAAATGAAATCTCAACCGAGCTGCCCACGAGCTAATTTCGAACAATTTTCAATGGAGACAATCGATTAATTTTAGTTACCCGTAATTTTTTAGTACCTGCTAGTTTTCCATTAATTAAAATTAATATGTCGAAACCAAAAAATTAATTATTAGAACAAATTGAATAGACATTCAACACTAGCTAGCTATGCATAGCTGCCTGTATATTTTAATTAAGAAGTAAGTTAAGAATCCCAATCCATTGGTAAAGAAAGCTACCTACTACAGTGTCTACCACTGTTTGAAACTCATATTCAAACCGTTCGTTCTATTTCTTTAAACACAACGAGGAAGATGATACTGGTACAAGCCTTTGAAGGCGAATGCAATGAGACGATTTGCTTTACGCAGGCTGTGCATCTGAGATCGGATAAAGAGGAGGATCTTGTTTGCAATAGCCTTGTTGACGATGGCTTTATTGCTGGACCGTTAGGAGGTTGCCGCTGGTGTATTGTCTTTGGTAGTCCCCATGAAACCTCACCTACAATCTCAAGATATCTCACGGATTCAAATTTAAAGTTTGAAAGCTTCACTGGAATCCTTGCGAAAGAAGAGTTTCAACTGATCATTTCAAACTTTCTAATTCGTGCGGTTCGAAGGAATCTTTGTAAAAAGTTCTGGCTAAACCTTGATATTCAAAAATTAGACCGCTATTACTATGTAAGTAGGAAATTATTGCGAAGTTTGAATTGAATGAATTCATCTTAAATTCCCAGGTTCCCCCAGCTCATTACAACGGTGTGTCAAAAGGAGAATTTTTGTCATGTGAGGTATTTTTTGATATCAAATGGACATCAGCATTCCATTTTCGAGTCGAGGTGTTTGCTGGGAATAGCTTTAACTCTCGATTTTCTAGGTACATACCGTTTTCAGATGCTGCTTTCGCATCTCATTCAGTGTGTGTATTGCCATATATAAATGGATGGAAGGTTGTCACTGAGAGAGTCAGTGATGTGGACGCTGCATTGCAAGAATCGAAGACAGAGAAGACGCTTCGAGTCCGATATAAAGATGATTTTCGATCGAGCACTTCACGACCAATGTCAAAAAACGAGTTATTATGGTTTTTCAAAACTCAATATGGATTTCAATTTGAAACAGATCCTGAGTTTGTCATGGTTCAGGAAGGTAAATACACTCGTGATGTTGTTCCGTCCGGATGCGTCTTCTATAATCTTTGTATTCCGCCCTCTCAATATGATAATCAATCAACAATAACCTTGGTCCTCTCTTTCATTGTAGGTTCCTTGACCAGCATACCAAGATGCGATATGGTTTCAGTGAATATTGGCTTGAAATCACAGTCACTATTTGGAAATCAAACTCAGAACTATCCAAGTCTTTCTGAATCTGAACTTTTGATTGTTTGGACCCAGGCAAAGGAAAAACTGTATGCGGTGAAAGAGGTGCAACGAATCAAGAAGCAAAAAGTGATCTCTGAGAAGCCAGCAGCTCAAATAGTAATTCCGCGATTTAAGAAACGCAAGGTGGCGTCTGAGAAGTCATTAGCTCAATCAGTACCTGAAAAAAGTAACAACCAACACAAGAGACCTGTGCAAAAAAAGCCATTCAATGAGAGAGAACCAATAAAGATGATAGACCAAACAGCACTTAAAAAAGGAAATGATAAAGAAAAGAGCCCTGTAACATTAGAGGCTTTGGTTGAGAAAGAACCATCAGAGGAGGGAACATTCAAAACCATGAAAATTGCTCAGCTGAAAGAATATTTGAGGAGCCGAAATCAAAAAGTATCTGGAAATAAAACGATCTTATTGGAAAGGATTCAAAGTATCCTTTAATTTTCTATAACAAACAACAAATTATCGTACTACTACAAAGTACAGGATGAAAGTAAGCCATACATCGCTACTTTCTTAAAAACAAGAGAACGAGTATCTTGTTGAAAGAAAAGAAAGAAAGAGCCTGGTGTTTTTGAGTGAGGAAATCACAAGCAGGAACGGTGTGAGAAATTACTGACATTATTCCCCTTCCTTTTTTCATTTTATAGGGTAGTATTTAAAATAGAACAATCTCTTTGATTTGATCGATACATAGTTGGACTTTATCGATATCAAATATATCTGATGTATCTGTTATTGTTCGTAAACTGGACTCCATATCAATCCACGGAGCTCTATGTGTGCTGTTGATAAACTCTTCACCAACTTGTTTTTTCAATGACTCCAAAATATCTACAATAGTAGAAGGTCCTATCCCCCCAGCATAGCCGCATGGTACACCTTCAAAAGGTGAAGCAAACCGAATTACCCGAATACCAGTACCCACTGACTCATCAAACAGAATGCTTACGTTAGAAGGACGAGTCTCGAGTATTGCTTCCCATATAGGCCGAGTTTCATTGTTTTTTTGAATAATGAATTCAAGTTGAGGAAAAGCTTGAATACAGTTGAGTACTTGTTGAGCTGCAGTAGCTAAATAGCTAGTATCAACACCATTGGCAGCAGTTGCGTTAATTTGCACTCTTTTAAAACCAAGAGCTTCCAATTGAGATACGAATTCAAAATCCCCATCAAGTACCGACTGACATCGAGAGCTGCACAAATGAGCAGCCAGTTTTAAAGTACCTTTCTCTCTCGAGAGAGTTTTAACAAATTCCATCGAAGGGAACCTAGGGGTTGATTCTTTTTCAGGACGAAACAATATTCCCCATTCAACCCAAGGATAAGCATTTGAAATGTCTCTCAGCTTTTGACAATCAACTGATTCATCTACCCCACAAAATCCAATCGCGTGAAGATGCATCAGTTAACTGGTTCTACCGTTACCAAAATAACTAACTTTTCCCAACAAATGTTACAAAAATGGTCGATTTGCTCGATATTTTTTTTCAGGAGTTTCCATTTTTACGCACCAAATGTAAATGGAACAAGATTTGAAACCCAATTACACACTA
>Ga0105055_10003051_pt1 | contig 25677 bp, 23 predicted proteins | sample BON03_FD_78090 | JGI IMG/M metagenome (GOLD analysis project Ga0105055, IMG submission 78090) | Freshwater microbial communities from Lake Bonney liftoff mats and glacier meltwater in Antarctica - BON-03 | ecosystem: Environmental > Aquatic > Freshwater > Ice > Glacier meltwater | place: Lake...
GCCGCTCAGTCACAGGGGCTGGGCGTGACTGCAGGACAGGCGGTAGCAACAGCAATCGGAATTATTCTTGGGTTTCAGCTTTTGCTGTCATTCGTGTCGCACGACATTCAGGCGGAACCCAGGAAGGGCAATCAAAACTGATCGAGTAGGTACCTGCGGGCGCTTAGGACAAAACATCTAGTTTTGCATGGTTGACTACGCCAGCAATGCCAGTTCTTAAGCCAATTGTTGGTGACCAGCCCAAGCTAAGCACTTTTGAGGAATCAAGCGCTTTTCTGCTAGTGCCGTCGGGCTTGGTGGAATCGAAGATTAGCTTTCCGCGATACCCAACCTCCTCTGCGATCATTTCAGCGAGGGTCTTTATCGAAACCTCCTCAGTACCGCCGACATTTATCGGACCGGGATTGTGATACTTTTCCAGGATTAGTTTTAGGGCCCTTGCTAAGTCATCGGCATGAACAAACTCACGCATCGGATTACCTGAACCCCACACAACGACTTCTTTTTGGTTGTCTTTTTTTGCGAGCAAGATGCGCCTTATTAGTGCCGGCATGACATGTGAGTCATCGTTCCGAAAGTTATCTCTGTCCCCGTAAACATTTGTGGGCATCACAGAAGTCCAGTCCATCCCAAATTGACGGGCATAGGCCTGAATTGCTTTGACTCCAGCTATTTTTGCGATTGCATAGGCCTCATTGGTTTCCTCTAGGGGTCCAGTCAGAAGGGAGTCTTCCTTTATGGGGTTGACCGCGAACTTTGGGTAGATGCAGGATGATCCAAGAAAGATTAATCTCTTTGTGTCAGCAGCCATGGCCGCAGAAAAAAAGTTATTTTGAATCTCGAGGTTGACTGTAAGAAAAGCTACCGGATTTTCCGAGTTCGCTTTTATGCCACCGACTTTGGCAGCAGCTAGAATCGCGCCCTCTGGCCGGTGCTTTTGAAAGAACGCCATCACTTGCTCTTTATTGGTGAGGTCAACCCCAGCCCTAGAGGCAGACACCACTTCGTAGGAAGGGTCTTCAGAGAACTCATTTACTAGCGCGGAGCCAACAAGGCCGCTGTGTCCGGCTATGAAAAGTTTCATGATTTACTTCTCTTCGGGCGCCTTTTCGCCAAGCGCGATGCGAACAGTCCCGCGGACACAGCCGCCAACCTCGCAAGTGGGCTTAGGAGCAACAAAGACTTTTCGAAGAGAGTTTCTGCGTTTACTGACCTGGCTAAACGCGCTTCATCGACAGACTGTTTTCGCTGCCTCACACTTAGAGAGTCGCTGTGCCATGTGAAATTTGCAAGAGTCGCATTTACAAAACTGATCTTGCCGGCTCTTCGTAATTTCAGGAACATGTCATAGTCAAACGCAAGTCCGAATTGCTCGTCTAGATACCCAATCTGCTCGAATGAGATCCTGCGAATAACTGATCCTGGTTGGGGAACCAGGTCCGGTCCGAGTGGCAGAATCCTGCAGGCCAAACGTCCGACATTCTGCAAGAAGAGAACATCCCCATTAGAACTAACATAATTACATTTTCCATAAACAGCTGAACTCTCAGGAGCAGATTCAAACCGCCCTAGGACCTTCTCCATTGACCCAGGCTCTAGGAAGTCATCATCTCCCAGCCAAGAGGAGAATTTAATGTTCTCAGGCTGAGCTTTGAGTCCTTGATTTATTGCTGCAGCGAGTCCATGACCGGCATCCACAACAAATAAGTCAAACAAGCCAGCTTGCTCGAGCACAATGCGCTCCTGCAGTTTTTTTGGCGCCACGAGCGTGATTAGCTCAACTTGGCCGCGAAGAGACTTCAGGGACCGACTCAGGGTCTCGCCTCGTGTTCCCAGCGTCGGAACAACAAAACCTATTCCGTTTCTTGGCGCCACAGGTCACCTATCGGCTTATCAACGTGATTTGGTTCTTGAAGTTTTTTGATGTCCTCTTCGACCATGACCTGAGAAAGAACTTCAACCCCAACAAGGCTGCTCATTTCGAGAGTTTTGGCTGACTTGGCGTTACTTGCTTGCAAATCTGCCACTTCGGTTGGCCTTAGGTACCTAGGATCAAATTTGACGTACTCTCGATAATCTAGACCTGCATGGCTAAAACAGCTCTCTACGAAACTGTTCACCGAGGAAGATTCTCCGGTTCCAATAACATGATCCACCGGCTGGTCTTGCTGGAGCATTCGCCACATAGCCACGACGTAGTCGGGAGCATAACCCCAGTCTCGCTTGGCCTCTAGGTTTCCAAGGAATAGATTGTTTTCCAGACCGGCACTAATTCTTGCTACTGCTCTAGAAACCTTTCTGGTGAGAAATGTCTCTCCTCTCCTTGGGCTCTCATGGTTAAATAAGATTCCACTCACGGCGAACATGTCATATGCTTCACGATAGTTTTTTGTGACCCAATGGGAGTAAAGCTTTGCCGCTGCGTATGGCGAGCGCGGACTAAATGGCGTATCTAAGCCCTGCGGGGCAGTTTCGTCACCAAACATCTCTGAACTTGACGCCTGGTAAAATCTCACTTGCTTTGTTGCTTGCCTAATTGCCTCCAAAATTTTTATCGTTCCAAGCCCTGTTACGTCACCGGTAAAAACCGGCTCATCGAACGAGACTCGAACATGCGATTGTGCTGCCAGGTTGTAAATCTCATCGGGCGAGATGTCAGTAATCAGACTTGCCAGCCTGGAGCCGTCAGTCATATCACCGTAGTGAAGTACCAGCTTTCTTGAACTGTCATGGGGGTCTCTATAAAGGTGTTCGATTCTTGCAGTGTTAAAAGTGGAGCTTCTTCGGATGAGCCCATGCACAATGTAGCCTTTGGAAAGAAGGAGTTCCGCAAGGTACGAGCCATCTTGACCCGTCACGCCTGTTATCAAGGCAATTTTCATAAGCTCCTCCATTTCGTTCAATCTTTTTCCTAATAGAACATTATCAAAATTGCCACCAGAGAGACCTTGCCTGTCTAGTTTTGGGGCGCCGCGGAAATCTGTTACGTGGACACTTCATTTCCCGAACTCATTTACGCACCTCACGCTCGTCGTAACTATTACTTTATTGAGGCCTGTGATTGAGCCTGTCTTTCGAACTCAAGAAACTTACAGTGCAATTCAAGTGAGTCCCTCCAAATGGTGGAATACGTTGTTTAGTCTTCCAAAAAGCAGAGCGCAAAACCGAATATTTATGTTCAATAGCTCGAAAACCGAGATTCGTTTTCGGGAACCACTAACACAATGGACCTGTGCTCTTCGTCGGCAGCACTGCGCGGTTCTTAAAGACTCACAGAGTAAGACCACCAAAAGTCGTACTGATCATCTGCCGGTGCGAGGGCCGTCCTAACGTAAGTTCTATAAACACAGCTGAACTCTTTAGTATTGTGCAATGCAACGTCCAAATCAAAAGATTTGATGCTCTTGCCCATCTGGTGCTAGCCCTCAGGAATAGTCCAGTTGAAGTTAACTGGAACAGTTGTGACCCGCCGATAAACTTCATTCATCGATAACGCTACTTCCGCCAAAACATCGGCTGGTCGATCATTTGTCTTATGGTCGGTGAACTGAACACTGACAACCAAAATCTTGAAGTCATCGCTCAAACCTGACCTGGCAGCGGGCAACGGGGACCCGAAGGGCGCTTACGGATAGCCACCAGCCACCTTCCACCTTCAACATGTCATAGTCATCGAGGGCTTCAGTGTTCAAGGTGGCTGTGGGCAAAGAGTCAGTTATCTGCGGAACGATGTAATGGCTACACGAGTAACCAAAAAAAGTTCTTGCAGGAAGCCATTTAGGGACCACTGTCTTCTTGTTTCGAGGGTCGAACCTCACCATGTCGGTGTCAACCCTGAAGACGCCGCCTGCAGGTTTTGAGCATTTCAAATAGGTGGAGTACCGGAGTTATCAACGTCCAACACTCGCCAAACAAAGCCACCACCGCCAGCGGCCTTAGCTCGAGAAGGAAAGACTATTAATCAATTGCATCACCCAAGCAGAACAGGGGAGGTTTGTCCGTCTGGGTGTCTCCGCCGAGCATTTCGTCGCCGCACCGTAAATGCTGGTTTCTGATTCCAAGAATCGAGGTGCGCGTCAAAGCATTAGCGAGAAAATGCTAACGAAGCGAAGCGTCTCGGAAGTGCTAATGGCCGGGCACCAAGTTCACCATTAGAGCCGCAGCATTCAAATAGATCAAAAAATGTAAAACACCCTAATTTTGTTCTAGAAATGTCTTTGACCTTGTCTCCAAAAAACTCAGGTTTGCGCTTCATCTAGATTGGGGTCCATGGGAGTCACTCTCCCCTGGGCTCGGCACGTAAGAGCGACATTGTTCGAAGGCGTCTCAGCACAAGGCGACCCAAGCGCGTTTAGAGCCGTTTTCAATTGATAGCTGGAAAAATCAGACCCCATTAGCCTCGAACGGGGTCCTCCTTTGGCGTTCATCAGCAGTCAGGAGCTTTGTGTTTGAAGAAATAGAGATTCGACTATCGCTAGTAAGGAAATATTGTCCGCAAAAACGGACGGGGGTTATCGAACGTCTCTCTCAGGGTTCTGGTGATAATGCCCTTAGGATGATTATATGGGATCTAAACATCTTAACTATGAGGATTTAGTAGAGGCGAAAAGCGAATATAACAGGGGTCAAAACGTCACTGAGTTTTTGAGAGAAAGAGGCAATCTGACTCAAAACATCCCTGAAATAATTGAAGCTGCTTATGACCTGCAGGCGGGCACTTACATAAAGTCAGCGAGAGAGAATTGGGCTTTCTCTCAGTCCTACGCATCCGAACTGTCCAGAATCATGGGGGGGGGGGCACATCTCCAGCTCTACCTCCTTGCTCGATATTGGTTCTGGAGAACTGACCACCTTAAGTCTTTTAGTGAAGTCTCTGAAAACCAAGCCTCGAAGACTCTTTGCCTTCGATATAAGTTGGTCGCGACTGCACGAGGGCCTCGAGTTTGCGAGGGATGAGATGGGCTCCGCCTATGAAACACTCACTACGTTCGTTGCAGAAATCGCCGAGATTCCCCTGCGGGATAAGTCCGTTGATGTAACCACCTCGAACCACTCCCTCGAACCAAATGGGCGCCAGCTGCCGCAGCTCCTGAGCGAGTTATTCAGGGTAACAATCGAAAAGGTAATTCTCTTTGAACCTTGTTACGAGATAAATTCAGAAGAAGGGAAAAAGAGAATGCTGGAAATGGGGTACGCGACTAATGTCGACGGCATCGCGGAGGAGCTTGGAGGTAAAGTCGTAGAGAAAATTCCAATAAAGAATGTTAGTAATCCGCTTAACCCAACGGTTTGTTACGTGATAACCCCGCCCTCGAAAAGCAGCCTCGACGCTGGTCGGAATAATGCTGGAGAACAGAAAAACGACACTGATGTTTTCTCGGTTCCAGGAACAAACTTTCGATTGGACTTTCAGGACGGCTTCTATTTTTCTAGCGAAGTGGGGGTATGTTTCCCTGTGCTTAGGGGGATCCCTATTCTGAGGTCAAGCGCCTCCATCTTGGCTAATTCTTTGGCTAATGCTTCGGATCACTAAATTTTAGGCGTCTTGTTCCGCAAGTTTTCAGGGTAAAAGTAATTTTTAGATTTGATGCACAGGGAAGCCCTACAACCCCTTATTTGCGTCATCATGAAGATGGTGTGTACGGTCGGCTCCCCGCCCAAGAAAAATCAGCAAAAGCAGCCATCCGAATCAGCGTCAGCGCGTTGAGCGACGAATAACTAGCATGGGCAACAGCACTCGCGCTGAGTCCAAAGCTTTTGGTGATACGTTGCCTACCTACCGACTCGATTTCTAGGTTCGGGCCGGAGTGCAGCGGTTGTTGTAGAAGATCGAAAATTCAGCAGCTCGCAGAGATTTTTTGCTTCTCACGACCTTCATGGGTGGGTCTATTTAGCGATTGCTCAGCTGGTCCGTAGCAAGGTGTCGTTGTTGAGATGCAACTAAGCACCAGATCCACAAAGGACCTCGAGATGATTGAACATAGGAGCTCATTTAGGAAGCGCCATTTCCTGATTCTGATTCTGACTCTGAGGAGCGGGACACGCGTAAGGGGGGCAGGAACTCGGCTTGCTGATTTGAAGGAGTGAGTTCTCACGAATTGCGGTGATGATCTTGAAACCTATATTATTCTCCCCGTGACAACAGAGGCATAGAAATTGGTTCGGAGCAGCTTAAGTCCGAGCTGTCAGTTCCAGGGAGCTTGGCGGTGGTTAGCTGCCATGAACTATTTGATTTAGGAGCCGAGGTGTCAGCGGCATACCCCTAAAGACTTCACTTGGGAGCTTTTTCCCCAGAATTTGAGTTAGATGTTTTGGTGCAACTCCGTATCCCGGTCGAATTGAGCGGATGTGCTCGGGTGTTATTGTTTCTCCCTTTGCTAAGTCTGTTACGAAATATAGAGAACGCCTAAAGCTTAGATTGCTTTGCTCGCTAGCCTGCGTGGCGAAGTCATCGAAACCCAGGGCAACCCAAGTGGTGTCTACCGCAATCCTCAGCTGAGATAGTCCTCGCGAATCCATGGAAAAACTATCGTCGGGGCCACCTCCCAGGGTGTTTTCAGTAAAGTGTTTCTCCACTATGGTCGCCCCCAGGGCAACAGCCGCCGCGGGAACTAAGTTTCCTATGGTGTGATCAGAGAGCCCAATTTCGAAGCCAAATCTCTTCTTGAGAGCTGGAATTGTGTGGAGCTTGTAATCGCTAGGAGGGGCAGGGTATGAAGATACGCAGTGCAGAAGGGCCAATTGTTTACAACCGTTGGATTTCGCCACCTCTACGGCCTCCTCTGTTTCCGCAAGACTAGCCAACCCAGTGGAAAGAATCATCGGTTTCCCGGTACTTGCTGCGTAGGCGATTAGGTTATGGTCAACTATCTCGAACGACGCAATTTTGTAGGCTGGCGCGCCGAGGCCTTCGAGTAAATCGATGGCAGAGCAATCAAACGGCGAGCTGAAAATTGTTATTTCGGCATCTCGTGCTGTTTGGAATAGTTCCTCATGCCAGACCCATGGAGTATGGGCCTGACTGTATAGGTCATAAAGCGTCCTGCCATCCCATAGGCCACCCTCAATTAGAAAATCAGGCTTGTCCGAGTCTATTGTTAGGGTTTCAGCCGTATAGGTCTGAAGTTTTACCGCATCAGCTCCGTTTTCTTTAGCCTCATGAATAAGCCGCTTGGCTCGAGCAAGTGAACCGTTGTGGTTGGCTGAGATTTCTGCGATTATGTAGGGCTTTTGACCACTACCAATTTCTCTATTATTTATTATCAACTGTCGCCTAACTTTTCAATTTTTAGAATGTAAGTATGGCCAAGGAACCTAAAGAAGGCCGGATGTCTGATGGGGTCTGAAACTCTAAGTTGATCCCATTGGTTCGATAACGGAAGGTATGGGTCTATTTCGGAGTCCGCTGGAGTTCGTTTGTCTAAATAAGTGGGCGTTCCTTTTTGGGTAAGCCCTTCCAGCTCTTTGGCGTTCATTTTGAGGCTGGAGGCAATCAAGTCCGCCTGGACGGATCCAATTTTTAACGAGATTTCATCCAGCAGGGCATCCTGCTGAATATCAAAGCCCCGCTGCGCAACTATCGCCCCAGAATCCACTGGGTCCTCCATGCGGATTAGACTCATCGTGAATCTGGATTTACCATCTAAAATTTGCCAGACTATTGGACTCCAGCCTCGTCCCTCCGGTAGGTCGCTTCCATGCAAAACGAAAGAGTGGCCATAACTTTCCCTCACACGTTTCGGTACCATACGAGGGTAGGACAGGGCGAATAAAAATTCACCCCCTGGCAATCTTCATGGTTATCCACGATTTCAATAAATCGAGATTTGTGAGCCTGTGAAAGAGCTGATATCGTGGCCATAACGGTCGGGTTGTTTTGGTTCCCAAGAAGCGTTACTTTCATAGGCTCCGCTCGGTGATCATGTCTAACAACCTGTCCCCACCTCGACCGTCCACCAATTCCATGCCCGCATCCCTGAAAGCACCCCAAGCATCGGGTTCCGAAAGTTGCTCAATAGCTTTCTGCACCCCCTCAGGACTTATATGGTCCAGCGCAAGTGCTGCCCCCCCCTTCTCGAGAATAAGAGACACGCCTTTCTGGTTTTCAAGGATTGCGAAATTGAGACTAGGTATACCGCAAAATGCCCTCTCGAAGGCGCTAACACCTCCCCCCCCTATTCCTAGTTGAAAATTGAAGTACTCCTTGCCTAGTAGTCCCTCAATCACAAATGCAGATTTATTCAAATCCACACTTCCGGTCTCAAGGCTGCCGAAATAGTCAGGACCTAATAGAAATTGCCAGTCGATATTCTGGGAACGCGGCAGGCAGGCCCATAAGGCGGAGGCTGCATCTGTAGGGTCACTAAATCCGAAGGAAACCAAGCCACGCCAAGGACTGTTCAGGTGCTTAGGGGCATCTGAGTGTCGTAATTTCCTCAAATCCATTCTTATAATGGACGAGCTTGCACCTAGCAGGGCGGTTCCAGAGTTAAGAATGTGGTCTGCATCTGAATCGTAAGAGTCTTTGGACACGCCTGGGTTGACAAGAATTTCGTAGCTTTCCCCAGTACTTGGCAAGTCGTCGAAGTGAACAAGGTGGCCAAAATGCTCAGAGACCTCTTGGTTGAAGGCAAGATTGAGGCCATAGTTGTCCCTCACAATCCAAGTGTTTTCGGCATGAAGAGCAAGTTCGCGCGTTTTTTTCAAGGTTTCCGTGGCTGTTGGATAAATCCGGCCAGGGATGCAATGAACGCCCGCGGCGGTAAACCTCGCGAGCCAGACGTGAGAGTAAGAGCCGAACAAGAACACCTCGAAACCCCTGGCTAACGAAAGGCTCGCAAGCTCAAATTGCCTGGAAAGATGACCAGTTCCAATCTCTCTAGAGCCGCTAGCGACTATAAAAATTAAAGTCTTCACTTTTCGAGCTTACCAAAGGGCAGACTCGAAAAATTTCACACTGCTGTTATCCTTAGAACTAATTCTATTAAGGGGTAGGTCAAGTGATCAGTTACGGCAAGCAATCGATAGACGAGCCAGATGTACTTGCGATTGTCAAACAAATTAACTCGGCTTTCCTTACCCAGGGACCAACGGTTCACTTGTTCGAAACTAATTTAGCGGCCAGTTGTGATGTTGAGTTTGGGGTCGCTTTCAACAGTGCTACTTCGGCGCTACATGGAGCATGCGCGGCCCTTGGGGTAGGCCCCGGGGATATTGTCTGGACAGCTGCAATGTCATTTGTGGCCTCGGCCAACTGTGCTATCTACTGCGGGGCAACGGTTGGATTCGTAGACATTGAACCGAACACCGGGAACATTTCAATCGAGGCCCTCAAAGAGAAGCTACATGAAGCCTCGGCAGTCGGATTATTGCCTAAAGTCCTGATTCCGGTTCATTTTGCGGGACAGCCTTGTGATTTAAAGGAAGTCTTCGGCCTGGCGAGAGAATTTGGTGTTAAGATCATTGAGGATGCATCACATGCCCTGGGTGCAACCTACGCTGGGGATCCCGTTGGCAATAGCAAGTTCTCCGACATCACCGTTTTTAGCTTTCATCCCGTGAAGATAATCACCACGGGTGAGGGCGGCATGTGTGTCACCAATAGTGCCGAACTATCGGAGAAATTGACCAGATTCAGAGGTCACGGCATCACCCGAGATGCCAGTGAATCAGGTGCAGCCGTGGATGGTCCCTGGTCATATGATCAAATCGAGCTTGGTTATAATTATTGACTCACTGACATTCAAGCTGCTTTGGGAATCAGCCAGCTAAAAAGACTAGATAGCTTTGTGTCTCGTAGAAATGAAATCGCCGACCTCTACCAGGAACTTTTGGACTCTTCAGAGTGGAAGCCGCTTGAGCAAAAACCTTCCCGGACCAATTCTCGCCATCTATTTGTGGTGACCAATGATCTCGGCTATGACGCTAGAGCAGAGCTCTATGGAAAGCTTCTCAGGAACGACATTCAAGCCAACGTGCACTATCGCCCAATCTATAGAAACACTTATTACGCCAGAATGAACAAGTACAACCCGGCGGATTATCCGGGGGCCGAGAGGTACTATGCCTCCGCTCTATCGTTGCCGATGTACTTTGACCTAGAGGATTCGCAGGTCCATCTGGTAGCCGCAGTTCTTGGACGTTAGATCTGGGCTCGCACAATCCTCAATCTCAGCCAGCACGGGGGTTTAGATTTCCCCAAGACGCGCTCGGTTTGTCTCAACCCAGGCCTTGAGTTCATCGATTGTCATCCAGTCCGCATTTGAATCGCTCGAGTAGGCGAAATCGGCTGGTACTAAATTTCCGGCCTGCGCGGCACTTTCCCAGCCAGTATTGATTGTCGGCATGATTCGGTAGTGGTCCCCAAAATCGTATGTCCTAGGTGAGTCCTCGAAAGCAATCATCTGCTCGTGCAGTTTTTCGCCTGGGCGAATTCCAATAACTTCTTGCCTCGCATCTGGGCCTAAAGCCTTTGCAATGTCGGTTACTTTCATCGAAGGGATTTTACGTACAAAGATTTCACCACCGTGAGCCTCAGAAAGCGCCTTCCAGACTAAAGCCACACTTTCTTCGAGGGTAATCATGAATCGAGTCATTTCTGGGTGTGTTATCGGAAGGACTCCGGAGCTTACCTTGGACAAAAAGAAAGGGATGACAGAGCCTCGAGAGCCAAGCACGTTGCCGTAACGAACGACAGAGAACTTTGTGCCGTTTTTGCCGCTGTAGGAGTTGGCTGCAATAAACAGCTTGTCTGAGGTCATCTTGGTTGCACCATAAAGATTGATGGGGCTACTTGCCTTGTCTGTGCTTAGCGCCACAACTTTATCAACCCCTTGGTCTATGGCTGCGTCAATTACATTCATAGCCCCGAAGACATTAGTTTTCACAGCCTCGAACGGGTTGTATTCCGCCGTGGGGACAATTTTTGTGGCCGCGGCGTGAATCACAACATCCACTCCGTCAAGAGCCCTGTAAAGGCGGTCCTTGTCTCTAACGTCACCTATGAAGAATCGGACACGATCATCATTCTCGAACCTTTGAGCCATGTTCCATTGCTTCATTTCGTCGCGGGAAAAAACTATGATTTTTTTTGGATTCTGATCTCTGAGGGTCATCGGAACAAAAGTATGACCGAAACTGCCAGTTCCACCCGTTATTAGTATGGTTTTATTTTCCAACAAGTCGGCCTCCTCTTCGAAACGTTTGGAATTAGCGGACCTAGATTCTTCCTCTAAGCATTAGTTCAGCAATCTCCCAATCTACAGGCTCATCAAGATCTTGGGCCTCCCAGTAGGGCAATTCGTGTGTGCGGAAGGGGTTTGAAAGAACGCTTTTAGCGGCAAGCCAGGCAGAAGTCTTTGCCGCATAGGCCTTTCCCGCATCGTAGAAATGCTCTTCGAGGTCCTGAGTTCTAATCCCTGAGTTTTCTGGCTGAGCCATTTCCATGAAGCCATGGGACGTTGCTCGTCGAATCGACCTCTGTGGGCTGTTCCGCATCCGTCCCACAGTGACAAGAAATTCCTCAGCGAGAAATTCACCTTGCCCGATGAAAGAGCGCCAAGAGTCGAGAGAAAGAACGGCCCCCGGATAAGCGCAAAAAATGAGGTCGTTATCTGCGGTAGATGGCCCGATTCGTATCAGGGCATCTTGGATTACTTCAACCGTTGTGGTGAAATCGTCGGCAAGCTCAGGCTGTCTGATGAAAGGAACCTCCGCACCTAATGACTGAGAAAACTCTGCAATTTCTTGGGAATCCGTTGAAACTATGACTTTAGAGAAAAGTGCAGTTGCTAGGAGGTTTCTAATCGGGTGTGCGATTAGCGGCTGCCCAAGAAAATCCTTGAAGTTCTTTCCACTAATTCTTTTACTGCCGGACCTTGCCGGAATGATAGCTATTTTTTGCAAATACACCCCTAAGGGAAGATTTCACCATAGTATGGCAATTAGTTTGAAAACGAAGAGGGTTAAGGATGGCAAGTCTTAAAGTTGGAGTGAGTTGGTGACTGAACAGGCGAATTTTTGGAAAGGGGAATTCGGAGATGATTACATCGGGCGAAACAATTCTCCATCCCTGATGGCATCGAACCTCTTTTTATTCGGCCAAATACTGAGCAAGTGCCCCAAGATGCCGGCCAGTTTTTTGGAGCTAGGGCCAAACATCGGAATGAACTTTCGAGCGTTGCAACTGCTTAGCCCGGACTGCGATTTTTATGGAGTTGAGGTCAATCAATCGGCCTTTGACCAGCTCATACAGGCTGGAGCGCGCGGTGAAAACTGTTCTATTGAGTCATTCGCCACTGACGAAAGATTTGACTTCGTCTTCACAAAAGGGGCCCTAATTCATCTGAACCCAGAATCCCTCGACGAGACCTATAAGAAGATGGCCGAGGCCTCTTCTCAGTACGTGCTAATTTGTGAGTACTTCAGTCCTTCTCCGGTGGCGATTGAATACAGAGGTCACAGAGAGAAGCTCTTCAAGCGTGATTTTGGTGGAGAGTTTTTGGCAAGTAGTGAAGATTTTCGTCAAATTTCAGATGGATTTGTTTCCTCCCGTTCGACTTTCCCCCAAGACAATGTGACTTGGTCACTCTTTGAGAGAGTCTGAACTGGAATGGTGGATGAGGGAACATGGTTCACGTTTTCCAACTTCTTTCAACCAGTGAGCGGCTTGCCTTTCATTTCTTTGTTCTCTGACCGCCAACGTTTCTAGGGCTATTGACCAAGTAGTTAGGACCCAAGCAATCAGAACAGACCGAGTACAGTTTCTGGCAGTGTCCCCCGCGTTTATCGCAGCGCCAGAATCGACGGCTGGGTAGTCTGACCCATTGGAGGATTCATCAGGGGATGGCGCGAGCAAATACTCAGCCTCTTACGCTCGCCCCTTTCAACTGCCGAAAGTGCCGTGGAGTTTCAATAGACATGGGTTTCTGGCAACTGCACCGGATAATTTCTAGTTAATCGAGTTTCAATTGCGTCGAGACTAAAGGGTAAGTCTTTGAAGATATCCCCCCTCGCCTGGTAACAGCCCAGAGATTGCTCGGGTTAATTGATTGACAAAGTATTAAGCGCATTGGACTCTTGGGGCCAAGTACTCGGGGATCAAATCGATGTTCTATCGATTCACGCCGAGTCCCAATAAATAGAGAATGGACAGTGGGCTCTGAGTTAATATCCCAAGACGCCTTTAGTTAGTGAGACCGCTTATTCCTGACTCTACCAGGTCAGCCCTGGCGCAACGATTAATCTAAGCCCTCCAACTCAAGAGCCCGAGATGAATGCCCAGAGGTCACTCAGTTCCACCGACTGAACCATGCCAGATGATTCATTGGAATTGGAATTGGATAAAAGAGTGGGGTACCCCTAGCACCTTTGAGCTACCTAGCCCCACAGAATTATGCTGGCCTTTGTTCCGACGATATTGCTCCACGAATCTCATAGCAATTAGTCCGAATTTAGGGGGGCAGTTGTACTTCTGGTACTCCAAAGGGTTTCTTGTATTGTCCCAATAAATCTCGGTAAGCTCAACAGCGCACGCCTTGAACTGTCGCCAGCGCAGTTTTTAACCTAATTGCTATTCAGATGCCAGAAACGTTTGGATGGGTCCGTAACCGTAAAGGCGACTGATTTCTATGTCCAAGCCCAAAGCGTCCCTCACTATGTCGTCCTTTATTGCGGAATACAGATTCAACTTGTCTCTACTAAAGGCCTCTTCTATTCGAGCCACTAAAGTCTTCAGCCAAGCTGCGTCTCCAGCGTCCACCAGTTCCTCTCCCCTAGCCTTCACTTGATAATCGTGAATGAAGTACTTCACTCCTAGCTCGTGAGCATAGAAGAGCTGGCTCCCTATTGTGGGGGATGTCGCATATTCAAAATCTCTCAAGATGGAATAAAATCTATTTGCAAACCGAGGATGCAGAGTATTGCCGGCGGTGGTGACACGAAAGCCCCTCTTCTTTATGTCCTTGTCAAGCCCCCGTCTCATGTCGTGAAAGTGTAGACAGAATGTCAATGGGTGAAATTCTTTTGGCAAGGAGTTGATGAACGTAATGTATGCATTCAGATTGAGAGCGGGGCTTGGAATGCCCGGGACGGAATGTGGCACAAAAACTAGAGTCCCCGCAGGCTCCTTTGAAAGTATGATGTTGTTTGCTTTTCTGAAGGGGACCCATGGGTGCTGAACCTGTAACACTGTTCTCCCATCGGAAAACTTCATGTTCTCTGCCCGCCATTTTGACCAAGTAATGAAGATGCTCGACTCCATGGCCTTCTCCGCTCGAGAAGGAGATGTGCTTAGACTCACTCCGTGATCTGAACCTAATTTCAAGCGCTGGCGCTGGGGGAGACCAAGGTTTGATTTCAAGGCGAAACCAAGGCCGTATAGACCCCAAGTCCAAAACTTTCTAGACGGTACGAACATGTTGCTAATATTCGCGATTTGACCCAGTAATCTCGAGCATCGAAGCCAGTTTTGCAGGGAATCTTTTCGAGCATTCATCACTCAAATTATAGGGACTCTAGTTGCGGTTCATCAAGGAACCTATCCTCCCTTATCCTCTAACTCGCATAAATCCCGATTTGCGTGATTGGCACCACATCCAAAAGTCAGGCCAATCGCCATCAGATTTATTGGGTATGACGGTCAGTGCAATCCCGCGGAGCCAGACAGTTCAAAGATGAGTGGGGCAAGGTTCAAGTTGAGCTGTCAAAAAACTACAGCCATGCTTTTGCCTTTCTAAAAGGACTTGGTTCGCTACTTGGCCCTTGCCAAGGATTTTTAGGGCTAGCGCCTTGGCTTTTCTTTTTTAGCTGCGATCTTCGCAGCCTTTTAGCTAAGCAGAATTGTTTATGGTCTGTCCGCGGTAATTTTCGGTCACAAAAAACGAAGTCTTTGCGATGTGAGGAAACTGTTCGGGGCTAAAAAGATAAGCCCCAACAATGACATTTGTTGTCGCCACTACGAACACCTCACCGAGCGGAGAAATTCAGCCGTGCGGGCCTGGGGGGTTAATTCACAGAATCTACCCTCATTCTCTCTGATTAGACAGGAGAGCTCCTACCTACAGAATCTTAACTACAGACGGATGGGCCGCCACTAGTCCAAAGACGGCACTTCTAACCTCATCGGGCGCTGCGCCTATGGTCCTCACGTGAGACATGTGAACTCCACCAAAAATTGCAGGAAAGTGGGTAATTCCTAAAACGCGAGCAATAGCTAGTCGATGGTTTCCATGCCGCCCAACGCAAATCTCACCATTACGACCTAAATAAAAATGTGCCTCATCCCAATAATTTGAACCCAACTCTTGTGACATCCTGTAGCCCTTAGAGGCCATGCTCTGATATGTTGCATTCAATTGGTCTCCACGCCTTTTCAGATCGGAATAGTCCCTTAGACCGTATGGAACCAATCCAGCTTCGATTTGACATTTGAGTAGATGGTATTCAGGTGTTTGGCTCCACTCGGCTCCCTCGATAAACATCATTCGAATGGATTCGTGGGTTACGAACCCATAATCAGTTGGCAAAGCATCCTAGGCGGGATGTAGAAATCTATGGTTGTAATTCTCGGACCAATCATCTCCAATGATTAGATTACCTCGATTCAGGGAACGCGTATCCGAACTGACTTTCACTCGATCGACCCTAAGGCCGGTAATGTCAGTTCTCCACTGGACGCCCTCAATGTCAAGGAGGTACTTGGGCTCAAGTTCACTGATTCTGTCAATCGGAATCAAGGACCAGGAATATTTGCAGAAACCTCTCGAGGGTAAACTTGCTAGGGCGAACTCAGCCGCAGATCGAATGCGTGCTGACCCGGCATGGACGGTTCTCTCTTCAGAAATGCCAACAACCTTAATAAAATGACGTGCTGCGGACTTAAGTTGGTAAACGAGATGCAGTCTCAAGACTTTCACAAGTGCAACCCCAATAAATCTGTGGTTTCGCCGCCTAGCTTCCTTAGACACAAGGCTGTTGTAACGCCGAATCTTGTTTCTCAAGTTCTGTAACATCTTTCTCATCCCCTGAAACCTCTGAAGTTTTTCCAGAAGTCTAGTCGATGCAAGCGCGCTTTCAGTAGAGCCTCATCTCGAGCTAAAAGGCCTTCGGTCGAATTTATATGGCGAACGAAAAAAAGTCGAGGCGACTTCGGTCAAGAACTCCTTGGTACCTCAGTTTTTGGGAAAGCCAACCTGAGATACAGGCTTGGCCTGGAAAGGGTTTTCTACATAGACCTTGCTCTGGGGAAAGAACTTGCTGTCTAACTCTGGTTTTCACCTGTCATTTCGAGACGAAGGAGAGAGAGGACATGCCATTGCTCTCAACTTTCACAACGACACTGCATCAAGTCATCGAGACCCCTAAATGTTAGACCCTGCTGATAACAGTTTCTTCATGAGTATGTAAAAATACTCCTTGATATGAGGCTCCAGCCTATGCCGCTCTGTTCGGTCTGGATTGCCAATTACGGTTTGTGCCAATCCGATGTGCACTGCTCTCTCACCATTGTGCTGCTAGTCGAATAGAGCCTTGGGAACCCATGAAATTAATCTTCGATCTTAGGTCTCCAAAAAAGACATGTTGCGTGCAAACTTCCAAATCCCAGTCTGCGTTACGCGTCGAACCATAGTCGACAAACGAACCGCGACGGGTGATTTTATAAGCCCGACTTCGAGCTGGGCTTTCTGGTTTTAGTCAGAAACTTCTCGCGATGGAGCCTATTGCCGCCTACAGGCCTCAGAGCTTGTTAGGTAAGTAAGGGTCACTTTCTGAGCATAAATTATCAGAAAGACCTGCATGGTTCGATGAGGCCCTACAGCTCCAGTGTGATACATTTGGACTCCTTGGCGAAGAGTAACCTTGCCAGCATTATCAACCCGATTCGTCCTGATGCTAATGGCGCCAAGGACCAGGTCTTTATTTGGCGGGCCTCGCATCGAATGCTTGCTTTGGGGTATGGCTACTATCGGCTGGAGGGAATCGCTGGGTGCCACGATCCTCTCGAAATTGATCCAGCAGCGCGTGCAGCTCCTGTGGCTTTTTGGGCTCGAGCCATCGGTTAGCTATTTTTGGCTGTCTGGTTAAAGCCCTCTATCGTACCCGGGTTTTCTGGTGGTGGGAGCGGCTGTTTTGCTTTCCAACTCCAAGAGTTCCCAACAGCGCCTCATTGCAGTCTTTGCCTCGCTCTATCATGGCCGTGCAGACAAAGACCTTTTTTGTGACGCTGGATTGTGTGATGCCAAAGCCCGTAATAGCCGATGTGAAGCAAGCAGGAATAACTTGTGAGGTGATGCGATAGTTCGCGGTGCGGGCAATGAAAATCCTGGGGGATCTTGCTAAAAGTTCCGTACCAGAATTTCCTAGTTATTACTGAGTTGAACATGTGTGAAATCTGACTGCCGCGTACAATTGCGGATGGTTCCTTCAAAACGCTGTGGGTACTTTTTGTTTTTTTGTGGCGTATATTTAATTCGTCGGTGATTGCGCAGTGATGGCGAAATGGCTGAGATTGCGGACGAGTGACCGTTAGCAACAATCAATCGACGGCGAGCCGAACTGGCCCCAGCCCCCAGCCCGCTTGTTAGCCTTCTTGTTGCCGCTGGGCTATTTGATTGCTAGACGTCATCGTAGACTGTATTAGGGTCGCCACTGTATGGCCAGGAGTAGCGACTGAAGGATTTATCGCTAATTTGTCTTGAGCAGCTTATAAAGCCCAGTTCCAGAAAATCCGTATTCTTTGGCGCTTTGTAAAACATGTATTTTCAGGTCTCAAATCGACAGGACAATCAAGGTGTTTTCATGATGAAACAAAGTGTTAACTATGACGCGACACATCAAAAGATTCTCAAACATCGAACCCACAGCAGAGCATCGGGTTAACCGGAAAATGACCAGGGACCCGTGAACTTTGACCCAGCACATATGTCACCAATGAGGAGAAACTAAGAATAATCCCAACAGGGCTGACCAGGGACGCAAAACAGCCAAATCAGGCAAGTTACGTTAGTGGCCTCCTAAATAATTTCACCCTTATCGATTAATTTTAGACAACGGTTCACAGAAAGGCCCCATTCCTTTAACCCACCTACGCCAACTTCGAACGATTTAGAGGTCATGAGGCTTGAGTTTTTTGGCCTGCTGACATTCGAGCTTTTCAAAGCGGCAAATTGACTGCTGTCAATCGGCAAAACTAGATTAGGGTCAGCCCCCAAATTCTTAAAGATCGCAACCGCCATCTCATGCCAAGTTGTTTCTTTGCCAGAGTCGGTAATGTTGTAAGTCCCAAATGGAGTGTCGAGACTTAAATGCTGAGCTACAGCAAAAGCAAGGGATCGAGAGAAGGTAGGGCGACCTCGCTGGTCAGAAACGACTTTGACTGACTCTCCAGAGTGTGCTTTTTTGGCTATCATTTTCACAAAGTTCTCTCCATCACCATAAACCCAACTAGTCCGAAAAATGTAATGTCGCTTCGCGGTCTGAGCTGCCAAGTCTCCTAGAAGCTTCGAAATACCGTACTTGTTGATTGGACTTGGCAGGTCGGTCTCAGTGTAAGGGGATTGCTTTTCCCCGTCGAACACATAGTCTGTGGAAAAATGCACAAGAGTGGCAAGCTTCGCATTCGCGGCCTCTGCAAGCCTTTGAACCAGATGATAATTCACCTTGATTGCCCGCTTATAGCCCTCATTGGTTTCGGATTCTTCCACGTTAGTAAAGGCGGCAGCGTTTAGTATGACGCCGCCATAAGGGACCAACTGTTCGAGCGTGCAATTATCGAATGCCGCCATTAGCTCTTGCCTCGATGCCCTGTATGCCCCCGGAAATTGCCTAAATAGTTCCTTCCCCACCTGGCCGTTTGACCCGAGTAGAAGGATTGGCCTGGGCTTAACAGCCGTCACATTCGTCAAGGAATCCAGCAATGCGTCTTTCGTTGACATGGTTGCGTTCGATAAAGAAATTGGCCACGGAATGGAAAGCTGCGAGTCAAAAGCGTTTAGCATTTTGTAGCAGGCATTTTCCGACCAGTGGCCATCAATAAGATAGCTATAAGTTGTGGAGGGGGAAGTAGCTTGAAACCCGTTCGCAATTCCCGCTGGGATGAAGATCGACATCCCGGGCGTCAAATCTAGGAAAAACGTCTTTCCAAATTCAGTACCTTTTCGGAGGTCAACCCAAGCTCCAAATGCTGATCCTGAGGTGATGGTTACTAATTTTCCCCAAGGTTCGGCGTGCAGTCCCCGCGTAGTGCCCAGCTCTTCGCTTGAAGAGACATTGGCTTGTATTGGGAAGAAGTTTAAAATTCCCAATTTGGCAAACTTAACGCTTTGCCAAGTTTCAGTAAACCATCCCCGTTGGTCGGACCTTAGATCTAACTGGATGAGCTTCAATCCGGAGATCGGAAGGTCCTCCACTGAGGGAAGGGCCGTCATGTTCCTTCCTTGCGATACGCACCTTCCAAAGTTCCCATAGCTTCGCCCCACCAAGAGCGGTTCAGAGAGTACCAATTGACAAGCTCCATTAGCTCGTTCGAAAAATCACGCTTCGGAGGATTCCAGCCCAGCTCAGACTTAAGCTTTTGGCTATTTATTGAGTATCTGAGGTCATGACTTGGGCGATCGGGGGTAGTGTCATAACAATTGGCTTGCCTCCCTGTTGCCTCAAGCAGAATTTTCAGAACTTCCAAGTTTGACATTTCGCCATTGGTGCCAATCAAATACGTTTCTCCGATGTTGCCTTTTTCGAGGATCAGCTTCAGTGCATCCTCGTGATCGTCAACGTGAATCCAATCTCTGACGTTTTGACCCGATCCGTAAATATTTGGCCTTATGCCAGAAAGGATGTTGGTTATTTGTCTCGGGATAAACTTTTCGATGTGTTGAAATTTGCCATAGTTATTTGAGCAGTTGGAAATAGTTGCGGCGATACCGAATGAACGCACCCAAGCCCGCATCAGGTGGTCACTGGCCGTTTTCGTCGCAGAATGTGGGCTTGACGGAGCACATGGACTAGATCCAGAGAAAGATAAATTTGACTCTAAAGGTAAATCTCCAAATACCTCGTCCGTGGATACGTGGTGAAGACGAATGTCAAATTGCCTCGCAGATTCCAGAAGATGGAACGTGCCCAAAACATTTGAATCAACAAATTTCTTGGGGTGAATAAGACACTGGTCGTTGTGAGCCTCGGCCGCTAGGTGGATGATCACATCTTGCCCCTCGGCTACTTCCATAATTTCTTTTTGCCCAGACAGCTCAAGTTCAAATAGGGAAAATATTTCGGGATCAAGTCCCGTAATTGATTCACGGTTTGCAGGGTCCCGAATTGCGTCCAGACCGATGATTGACCAGTTAGTGGTTTCCAGAATGTTGCGAACGAGATTCGATCCAATGAAGCCAGCCACCCCAGTCACCAAAACGCTAGTCATTCGAATGCCCTACCAGCTCGAACAGATACTGCCCGTATGCGGAACGATCCTGTTTTTTGGCGAGGGATAAGAGTTGAGCGTTGTCAATTAACCCAAGCCTCCACGAAGCCTCTTCTGGAGATCCGATAAGTTTCCCTTGCCTTTTTTGGACAACTCGAACGTAATCAGACGCCTCAGACAGAGAATCAATAGTTCCGGTATCTAGCCAGACCGTGCCGCGAGGAAGTAAATTAAGGGCGAGAGAGCTGTCTTGAAGATATGAAGTTAGTAAATCAGCTATCTCAAGCTCGCCCCTAGACGAAGGAGACAGCCTCTTTGCGCGATCGCTGGCGGTGGCATCCAAAAAGTACAGTCCCGGAATGGCTACATCGCTCACGTAGGTGCTTGGCTTTTCGACGATTTCTCTAACCGTTCCATCTTTTGCCAGGACAGCAACCCCATAGTCACTTGGATTCGAGACACGAGAACCTAAAATCTTGGCCCCGAGGGTATGAGGTGTCGTGGAAAGCGACGTTCCTAAGCCTGCACCATGGAACAGGTTATCTCCAAGCGCAAGCCCGCTTGCGCTCCCCTCTAGAAAGTCTTCTCCAATTAGGTAGGCTTCTGCAATTCCATTGGGCTCATGTTGTTCCAGGTACTTAATATCTAACCCCCATTGCGAGCCATCACCCAGAAGATTTTCAAATCCGGACTTTTGCTCAGGGTTAGTTATTATTCCTATCTCCCGAGCTCCAGAGAGTATCAATGTGGTTAGTGGGTAGTAAATCATGGGCTTATCGTAAATGGGCATCAACTGTTTAGACATGCCAATTGTTAGGGGCGTGAGCCGCGTACCCAAACCTCCCGCAAGGAGTAAACCCTTCAAATTGACACCTACTTCTCACCCTGCCTTTTTGCGCGGTTTTTCTTTAGGAGCCTAAATCGACAAGATACCACATTTCTTCGGGGACCCGTTCAGTTAGAAGGTAAGGCGATCCGGAGCAACTTTGCCTTACGAAAGCAGTCTGACCGGATCAGTCCTAATCTTTCTAGCGGCTTCGAACAACAGACCCGCATCATCGCACGATTTTATTTGATGAAATGAGTATCGCGACCTCAGCCGTGAGGCAAAGAACTTGGAAGTGACGTCTAAGAATTGACCCAGTACGAATGCCCTTAAGTATTTCGTATAGCCCATTAGAGTTGTCAGCCACAGGTAATGGCGCAAGGTCACCAACTCCCTTCGGGTCACTAAGTTCTTATGCCTGCGCGAGTAACGTGCCATGAATTCCGAGTCCATCTTGAATTTGAATTTTTTAGTTGAGAATTTCTTCAACTCCAACACCTCGGGCCAAGCGGCAAGAAGAGCATCCAGAAAGTAACGGGCAGTCACGCCATGCCTAAAATCAACCGCCGAGGAATACACTATTTTTTTATCCGAGTGGACGCTGCTGGCGTAGTTCTTTGCAAGATTCCCGAGAACCGAATTGTCAGCCCCTTTTGAAATTGCCAGCCCAGCGCTCTTTTCCGAAGTTCCCACCCACGCAATTGGAGCGCCACTCCAAAGGAAGCTAGGGCTTTCTTTGAGAATTGCAGCCGCGAGGAAAGCATCTTGAGGGTGTCCGATAATCAGTTGCCCTTTTTGAGACATTCTTATTTTCGTCAAAAGGTCACGGCGGACAATCGTGGACGTGTACATTTGCGGCCCCGCGTGATAAGAAATCCCAGTGGTCAATGCCTTCTCGACAAAGTCAAGAGATTGTCGTATTTCGACCTGGTCTGTCCTCCAGTGCTGCAATGCCTTGAGTTTTTTTTCTCGCAATGGCGGCCAGCACAAATAGGCCCTTCTTGTCACTACTACCGAGGTTCCCTCAATATCTGCAGCCTCCACAAGGGAATCTAAGCCCTCTGCGAAGTTCGTCATCATAAGGTCGTCCTGACCAAGAAACATCTGCCACTCACCTGTGGCATGGGACTGAGCGAAATCCCAATGATCTGAAAGGCTAAGGGCTTTGGCGGGTCGCACCAAGGTGACACGAGTGTCATCCAGGTTGCTGAGATATTCGTCCGAGCTATCGGCTGATTGATCTGCACTCACCACCAACTGTATGTCGGCCCTTGAGGAGGCTAGTACCGAAGCCACTGCGTAGCGCAAATAGGGCATTCCTTCTTTGGTGGGAATAACGATCGAATACTTTGGACTCGTTGACATGCCAAGAAGCCTAACTCCCTAACGAGGCATCTCGTTTTCGGATTAAAACATTTCAGGGGCGACTTTATAAGGATCCGCCATCGCGGGCTTGCGGGCGATTCCAAATTTTCAGGTCAGCGTTGCTCGGGTACTGAGGGTCAATTGGGATCTAGGCCCCGCCCTCAGCAAGGGCGAGTATCGTTCCAGAGATCCCATTTGTAACAGGGCTGTTTGTTTGCTCCAAAGACCCTCTTCAAAGTTTTTGTCACTAGCCTCGGTTCACGCGACACCGCCCTGACAAGACGGATAAACATGCCCTTAGAAATCTGTCTTTCTATTCGCTTTTTGCATTCGATTGATAAGGGCACCATGGGTAGACCACGCAGCAGCTTGGCCTTCGCCGATGCAAAAATCCCATCGAGGCCGGCTTGTTTTTAGCGTGGCCTTCAGATTCCGGAATTTGCCTATTTGTGCAGCGTTTCCTGCAGATTCATGTTGGCAAACTAGTCCACAGTCGAATCAAGGCCATCAGCTAAGTCAAGCGAGGGGGCCCAATTCAGCGAGTTCGATGCCTTTGAGATGTCGGGCTGCCTCTGCCTGGGATCGTCCTCAGAAAGGGGCCTAAAATCGAGCGGCGACGACGATTTGGTTTTTTGCAAAACTATTTCTGCGAGTTCAAGCATGTTCACGTCGATATGGTTCCATAGGTTAATTGGCCCAACCAAATCCATCTCTTGATCCATCATTTTTACGAAGCCATCAATCAGGTCACTCACGTAGCAAAAGGACCTTGTTTGGAGGCCGTCCCCGAAGATGGTTATGTTCTTACCTTGAAGTGCCTGAACTATAAAATTACTAACCCCTCGACCATCTCCCACGGCCATGCACTTACCTTCGTCGCAGCATGCCCGAGGTTCAATCGGGTTCACGTGACCCCAGTAGTCCTCGGTTTGGGGGTGAACAAGGGGGTCTCCATAAATTTCACTAGTTGACTCCTGAAAAATTGGGATGTTCAGTCGCTTAGCAAGCCCCAGCATGTTCACTGATCCCAGAACATAGGTCTTAATTGTCTGGACGGGGTCCTTTTGGTAGTGAGTTGGACTCGCTGGAGATCCAAGATTATAGATGGCCTCGACTTTAACAAAAAGAGGAAGAGTCGCGTCATGACGAATGAGTTCGAAATTTGGATGAGATAAAAAGGAGCGACGTTACTCCGAGACCTAGTGTAGAAGTTGTCTAAGCCTAGAACTTCATGTCCGTCGGATATCAGACGGTCGCAAAGGTGAGAGCCCAAAAAACCAGCTGCCCTGTTACTAAAATTCGCATTCGCAAACTCTATCAATTACAGGTGAGAACTATTTAGGTGAGGCGAAGGCTCTGTTCGCAACTCGTGCCAACAAGGCCGGGTTTCGGAGGAGGGACTTGATTAGTCTGCGGAACAACTGCTTCGATATCTGCCTTTCCACTCCTCGATTGCGCTTGAGCGGAAGGGGGGTGGTTCGGAAGCTCTCCACGCGATTTGGGCTGAACTGATGCGAAAATTCCTTCAAGGTCAGTTTGGGTAGATTGATCACCAAACCCAATGTTCTCTATCAAATTCACTGCTGGCGTTATTTTCAAAGTTTTTTTGGCGTGAATCGATACCTTTATTTGGTCTACAGGCCACTTGATTTAGTTTTAGGAAGGGTGCGAAAGTCGGAGACCGAAAAAATTCTTCTGATCGTGACCGGCGAAAAGTATTCACTCTTCAATTGGTTACCGACTTTTGATTCCATTACTCCGGCGCGACTATCAGTAACTTGGCAAGAAAAAAGAGGCGTCATTCGCCGTTCTGCCACTAATAAATTCAACTTCAACTTCAACTTCGATAAAAGAAGGCCTTTCAAAATTGTTGATTTCAATCAAATGAGCATTTTTACTCCTGAAACCCGATACAAATTCAAGCCTGCAAGGCAAGGAAGTCTTAACTCGGAAGATCGTTTCAAGGGCGAATACATTGTTTCCTTCTAAACACTCCTAATCTAGAGGGATGGAATGTTAAATTGAAGAGAGCGCAAATTATAACTTTCGACAGCTTTGGAACTTATGTATAACCTTGTCTTGAGATTAGGAGACGCATCTTGAGGGTCTGCACTTACTTTGATTGCGGCTATCAAAGTCGAGGGGAATCTCTCTTCTCCTCTCTAAGTCTGACTGAGAGAGACGGACGAACTGTTCTTCTATTGGATGAGATTGCTAGCGCTGAAAATATCTTGGATGCCAAATCCCAAAGTGTCTCTGAGTTCCTTGCCTCTCATGGGCCAATTGCAAGGCTCATTTCTGACAGAAATCGAGTGGAGCAAATATTTAGCGTGGGGCCCTCATTTCTATTGAGCCAAATGTCAAGTCTCTCCCCGGATGAATGGCTCGTATACGCGGATGCCGACTTGTATTTTCTTAGGCCCTTGGAGGAGTATTTGATTCATTTTGATAAGGCGAACGTAATCATTGCTCCGCACCGACATTTCGCCTGGAACCGAAAAAGGCTAGCAAAGTACGGTGAGTTTAATGTTGGCCTTGTGGCATTTCGAAATAATAACGAGGGCCAGGCTGCCTTGAAGTATTGGGCGGACAGTTGCCTTGACTGGTGTTCCGATGTTCCTGCTGAAGGAAGGTACGCAGACCAGAAATATCTGGAGAGTTTCTTCAAGGTAGCAAACGGGGTGGTCGTGGACAAGCGTCCAGGCGTCAATTTGGCCCCTTGGAATTTAGGCTTTTCTAAGTTGGCTCTCGATGCCAATGAGCAGCTCACAGTGGACGGCGAGCCGGTCTACTATTTTCACGCTCAGGGGATTAGAAGAGCTAAGTCTTCTTGGGTTCTAGGTCACTTACCCTACTTGTCATTGGCCTCTATGTCGGCAAAAAAGTTAATTTACAAGCCATACTTAGGGGCTCTTTTGAAATGGGAAGAGGCAAACCCAACCATCCGATCTTCAAGCTCCCGCGTTTCCAGAGGCGCGGTGGGTTTATCGAGGCTAAAGCTTATTACTGCCCTTCAATTTTTGCTTGGGCAGGTCATGTCAGACGCGCAACTAAGGAGGTCATTCAA
>Ga0105055_10003056_pt1 | contig 25653 bp, 14 predicted proteins | sample BON03_FD_78090 | JGI IMG/M metagenome (GOLD analysis project Ga0105055, IMG submission 78090) | Freshwater microbial communities from Lake Bonney liftoff mats and glacier meltwater in Antarctica - BON-03 | ecosystem: Environmental > Aquatic > Freshwater > Ice > Glacier meltwater | place: Lake...
GTTTGTCGGCCTGTTTGGAACAACCGAATTAAATCTAATTCTTCCACACAAATACGCTGTTGCACCGAACCCTGGGGGACCTTTTTTGCCTTCTCTTTCGCCTCTTCAATCAATTCAGAAGCAATTTTTTAGAACCATTTCGATTCCTTGATACGTGAAGGATTTGAACCAGCTGATTGTTTTATCATAGCAATGAAGGAGGTTCAGTTTTTTGAATTGTCCTCTGACACAAACACTATTCTAAACGCTTGTAGTTTTGAGTACTGCGGTATCGATCGCTTAATACTCGCCAGCCGAAATCAATTATTGTCGTTGGGAAGTGAGAGTGGAAAGTTTAGTCTGCAAGAACTTCCCTTAGAAGGCGTACCTGAGGATTCAGAGATCACTTCTCTTGCTGCATTCGCCGATAAGACCACCCTCCCAGTTATTGCTGTCGGATTAACTCAACCATCGTTCGTTGTTCCGAATTATTCACCAACTGATTTCTCGTCCAAGATGGAGTCTTCTTCTCAGGGTAGGGACCACAAGTTGTTTATATACAGTAGTCAGCCGCAGTCGTACTTGGAGGCAATGGATCTGTCCAATATTACCCAGGTTAGGCCCCAAAGTATCGACATTGGTTTCACGCCACTAAGGATGATGTACTGCCAGTCTTTTATGATGGATATGGCGTCATTGGCAGTAACAGGAAGTGACTCCACCATTCATTTCTTCAAGCAGAATGTATTAGAGTGTCGCCCGCCCATACCCCGTGAGTATTCCATTGGGTCTGCTGTGGAAAGTGTTCCTCGCTTCGCAGCAAGTGAGGATGAAAGTGTATATTCAGAGGAAGAAGGATACTCTGAAGACGATATAACAAGTTCAGAGTCAGGGCATCTAAGTGAATCTCCTGGGGGAGTAACGGACGAGTCTGCTGATCGCCGTAGGAGTTCCCTGTTCGAGATGTTCCCTGTTCCTGTCTTTGGCTTTGATTCCATCACCAGTCCCATTTTAAGTCTTGATTCCATGATAGGATCTTCATCGGTTCAGTTTTTTGCAGGAGGTTGCGAGAATGGCGATGTCGTAGTGACGGCAAAGCGAGGAGAAGAAAGCTACGTGTTTACTCGTAAGTTCCAGGGACCCATTTCATGTGTTGAATTCGTAGGTGATAATCATTTGGTCGTCGGTGGCACATTAGGATTCGCAGCAGTGATGAAAGTGGACCTTGATGATAATGCTTCATTACGAGTTCATGAACCTGTGCTGCTACCTGGCTCGACTGAACATGATGCGGTTCTTTGTTCTGCAGTGTCGGATGTAGACTGGGATGGGGAACAGGAGGTTTTAATCGGAACTTACGGGGAACAACTTTTAGCATATTCACGAGTTCGAGAAGGAGGAGCTTTATCATCCATTGGTGGATCGGATTCCGAATACGTTCTGGACTGGACGAGAGAGTTTGCGCATCCAATATATTCGATCAAAACAGGCGACTTTAATCAAGATGGAGCTGAGGAATTGGTCGTCAACACATTGCGAGGTGTCCATATTCTACAACCAGATTTGCAAGCGGCGGCAAAATCAATACTGGTGGCTGTCGAGAACTTGGAGCAGTTGAAACAGATCATGTGAAAAACTACTTTATAGAATTAGTTGAAATATCCACCCGAATAAAGGGCGCATGTTTTGGTGCGGCTATCGACTATATGTTGTTCAAACTCCAAATCTCCATGGTTGTGAAGCAGTTGTAAGCAGGAACTCGGGTTTGTATTTCTGGGTAAAAAGTACACGACGTTGTCAGTGACGTTGGCTGCAATGTTGAACAACTCCACACCGTCTATTGTATCACCATCATCTGTGTGAACCTGTATCCCTTTCTCGATATCAAAGCTACTGGATTTTTGATATTCAGGACCTCCCCATGGCGGAGATATAAATATCACGTCTATAATACTGATGCTACTTTGAAGACTTTTCAAAACGGACACAGCATCCCCTAATATAAAGTCAATTCTATCTTCTACTCCATAAATCTGGGCGTTCTTCCTAGCCATCGATAATCTTTCTGGACTATTCTCAATAGCGATTACTCGCTCGCAAGTAAATGCAAATTGAATTGCGTTCCCACCTGCCCCAGCAAACGCATCAATTATTAAATCACATCGACAGCGTTCAGCAATGTGTTCCGCAATTCGTTCAGGTGTCACTGAAAACCAAGACTCTTCATCGAGCTGAATACCTTCATCGAATTTGTGAAACAATCTGTATCGTTGGTCAAAGTATTTGCCAGACCGTGATTCAACAGGGCACTTGTCGCCGTTCGGCTTCTGCTGGTTTTTCAAGGAATATCTTTCCAGGTTCACATAGGTTACTTTACACTTTCTGTCATCTAGACAAACATCTTTTTCAAATTTCAATTCCCCGAATCGGGCATGTCTCTCGTTTGATACAATCTTTTTCTTCTTGATTTTCTTCAGTGGTGGTTTTTTAAGAGGGATTCTATCAAGTAGTTTCTTGCCATCTGATAAAATAAGAGTTTGCAATCTTAATAATACGATTTCGTTGCTGCTATAACAATCTTGCACACGGTACGGTGGTCGTATAAGAGCAGCTCCATGTACAACGACAATCGAATTATCTGGTGCAATCGAATGGACTATCTCTTGCTCCCAGAGCCACGACTCTACCATTTCCCTTCGTTTCAACGATAATTCCTCTTTGATAGAATTGCAAGAAAAAGTATTGAGAATTCCTCGCCACCACGATTGAACAGGATGATCTATTTCTACCTTGCAAGCTTCAATAACATCCTTGGCATGAATCAATGTGCAATGAACGTTCCCGTTTCGCTCAGACATTAATGTCATCAACCCACTTGATTCATCTTTTGAAAATATGACTCCTGTGATGATTTCATTCTTGGTGGTAATGCTCATACACTCTCGCAACGACATCTTGAATAAGTTGGGGGGATGGTAGACCATATTTGAGCTAAAGATATTCTTCGTTATTTAACGGTGCTTTCTTCAGTTAATGCCTTCGAATGGACCGTAAATCAACGACACAGGTGTTGGAAGGATCCAAGTACAATGGAAGACCACTTATCGACAGTTGCAGGTATGTCAATATCTGACCCGGCTCCAGCACCTCCAGCTGAAGCTCCTCCAGCTGAAGCACCTCCAGCTCAGGCAACTCCGGTAGTTGCCGAAGCACCAATGGCACCACCAGTAGATGCTGAAGCGCCAATGGGAGGTATGGATGATGTCGAGCCGTCTATCCCCGATGTTATTCTAAACGGCAAGACATTCAAATCTCTTGCTGATGGCCAGTATGATGCTATTGTGTTGTCGACGGGACTCAAAGAATGTGTTCTTGCAGGGCTTTTATCCGTTCGTGGGTTGAGGGTGTTGCAAATTGATCGAAACGCCTACTACGGAGGACAGTGCTCCTCTGTGAATTTGAAGGAACTCTTCGAGAAACATAACAAACCATTCGACCCCAAAACCACTGAAGGAACCTTCGGTCGATCTCGCGACTATTGTGTAGACGCAGTTCCCAAGTTGCTCATGGCAAATGGCAAGTTGGTTAAGATGTTGCTTCAAACTGGCGTTACTAGATACATTGACTTTAACGGTATCTCTGGATCTTATGTTTTTAACACAGGGAAAATTTACAAGCTCCCGGTGACTGCATCGGAGGCTATCACTTCGTCGCTCGTATCGTTGTTCCAGAAGAATGCGTTGCGCAAATTTGCAGATTACATCAAGAACTATGTTGGACCAAGGCGCATCACCGATACGCTCACGAAAGTGGAGTTTAAGGACGCGGTGACTGCGTACTACAAGTTGCACAATGTCGAGAAAATCAGTGATGTTGATGGATTGTTGACTCAATTCGATGCCAAGCGAGAGTTACTGGTTGGCGCCCTGGAGCAAAAGTACGGTCTTCCTGTTTTACCGGAATGTGTAGATGTGATCTTTGGAGCTGGTTCATTGTGCATTCGTATCGAAGGTGTACCTTTAAAGAAAGTTACGCAAGGTGGTCCGGTTTCAACGGTTGTCACTGTTACAGGATTTATTCCTAATAGTGAAGGCAAACCTGGACCAGCTGAAGGCAAAGTTTGCGTGGGCGATATTATCTCGGCCGTCAATGGAGAAGCAGTGCTTGGACTTAGTGACAAAGAACTTCAGCAGAAGATTGTGAACTCTCCTCGCCCCTTGACCATCACCTTCGTGAAGCCGGCATTCGACACCAGCAAACTCAAATACGATCTGTCCAAGATGACCATGCGAGAACTGTATCAGAAATTCGGATTGGATGAGTCGACTCAGAATTTTTTAGGGCACGCAATGGCTCTTCAAACAGACGATTCTTACTTGGATAAGATTGCTGAACCTACTGTCCTTGCTTGTCAACTGTATGGAAGATCCGTTGGCAGATATGGGCAAGACAGTCCATACCTATACCCCATGTATGGGTTGAGTTCACTTCCTGAAGGCTTCTCACGGTTGTCAGCGATTTACGGCGGTACGGTTATGCTTCGAACTGAGGTGGATGAAATCTTGCGCGATGCGAGTGGTACTGCTGTGGGAGTACGAGTAGGCGATCAAGCTGCATCAGCCAAGTTCATTATAGGAGACAGTAGCTATTTCCCAACGGATATGTCGGTAAAGGTGGGACAAGTAGCAAGATGCATTCGTATCCTGCGAAGTCCTATCAAGAATACTGTTGGGGACTCTGCGCAGATAATTCTGCCAGCCAAGCATTTGTCTAATAAGAAGAACGATTGCTACGTGAGTGAGATTGGTCCTAGTCTTCGAGTGTCGCCTAACGGCAAGTTGATTGGTATTGCGTCTACGACTGTGGAGACATCTAATCCTAAGGCAGAGTTGGCTCAGGCATTGGCTTTGATGCCTGATTATGCAGAGGAGTTCTTCACTGTGTCGGATGTGTTCGCCCCGACATCTGATGGCGTGGCAACCAAATGTTTTGTTGTGAGTTCATTGGATGCTGAATCCCATTTTGAATCCGCCTCTCTTGATATCATGCGAATTTATAAATCTATTATGGGAAAAGCTTTGGATTTAGATGAGAAACTTGTTGAAGACCCGAACCAATAAAAAATGAAATTTCGAATTTTAAGTGTATTTTATATTTACACAATTGAGCCCCCCATATTTTTTATAAACATTTGTTTGGTTGCCAAATAGATGTTGGGATTTCGAGTGAATCGCTGCATGATTTCGACACGTAGACGAATGATGCAGACCTATGGCATGATGAATCATGTACCTACTAGAACCCCTTCAATCCACCCGATCATCCCATTACGCCGCACCACCTGGAGATTCTTCTCGGTTAGTCCGAGTAGAGTGTCTACTACTCCAGCTCCTCCTTTAAAATCGGTTCGAAACAGTGATAAGCCTTCTAGGGTGGTTTCTGCATCCTCGCCGAAACCTGCTGAGGTATTGCCCCCCACAACATCTCAACGCGTTCTCTCTACCACATTGCGTTTAACGAAAACTGCAAGTATAGCTAGTTGGAAGTTCCTTAGTAGTCCTTCGGTGATACAAGCTGCCAAAACAGCTGGTAAGAAGGTAGTAGAGGTAATTGTAGGAACGGGACGTTTGACCTGGGCATTTATCAAGCATCCTCCCATAGTTAAACAGTGGGCGAACGATGGATGGATTATGCTCAAAGGATTTCTGCACCACACGTGGATGGGATTCAAACTTCTCGCATTAGAAACTCGAACATCTTTTAAACTTGCATCCAAACGTATAAGTGGACATCAGCTTACTAGAAGAGAGCGTCGTCAACTTATTCGGACAACTTCAGATTTGGCGCGGATGGTGCCGTTTATGTTCTTTCTTATAATTCCTTTCATGGAATTTCTATTACCAGTGGCTCTCAAGATATTTCCCAATATGCTTCCCTCAACCTTTCAGGATGAGTATAAACGCGAGGAAGATATGAAAAGGAAACTCAAGCTCCGCATTGAAATGGCGACGTTTTTGCAAGATATGGTGGTTGAGATGGAAGATAAGGTCAAAGCGAAAGCTAGGAATGCCGAAGACAGTTCCATCACTGCGGATGACGTTCAGTTATTCATGGAGAAGACCCGCATGGGAGCCTACATTCCAGATGAGACGTTACTGAAAGTGGCCAAGTTATTTTCTGATGAGTTAACGACTGACAACATGTCGAGGTCGCAGCTGCTGACTCTTTGCAAGTACATGGGTTTACCAACTTATGGAGGCGATAATTTTCTCAGATTTCAAATGAGATCAAAATTGAATTCGATTCGTGAAGACGACTCCCAGATATTTTTTGAAGGCGTGGAGAGTTTAAATTTGTTAGAATTGAAACAAGCATGTCAAGACCGAGGTATGAGGGCGACAGGACTCTCGATGCATCAGTACCGAGTGCAGTTGAAGCGATGGGTGGAACTGAGCGTCCGCAAAGACGTACCCCTTTCGTTACTGATTCTGTCTCGTACGTTCACTTTACAAAGCTCGCACAACAAGCAAGTTGAAGTTCAAGCAGCGATATCCGACGCGCTTAGTAAGATGGATGAGAAAGTATTGCATAACGCGTTACTTGAAGGAGCACTCAGTAAAGACATTGATGCTGATGCCTCCACTCTATCCAGATTCAAATTGGAGGCTATTGTAGCGCAAAATGACATGATAGATCAAGAGATCAAAGAGAAGCAGCGCAAACGAGCTTTCTTGGAAAAGTTGAAGAAACAAGCTCAAGATGAACTCGCAGACGCCCGCATGACACCTGTGGACGCAGTCAGCATTGAAAAAGAGATCACGATGGAGCCCCCTATGGTAGACAAAGCGAAAGCTATCATCTTGGAAGACGCAGACGACCATGAAGATGATGCCAAGGACATTGAAGAGAAACTGGAGTCTATTAAAGTTCTGGCATCGATGGATCCTTTGCAGGAAGAGAGATCTGTGTTGGAATCCCTGCTTGAAAAGCAAGAAGAGTTTGCTGCAGCCAAGGCTGTTCAGTCAGGACGGATATTGAGAACCACAGAAGAAGGTGTGGCAGTAGGCATGGAAACACTGGAGCCAGAGAAACGAGTGCAGTCGATGCTAAAGAAGAAGATTACAAGCATGGTGGAAAAGCTGGAGCTAGATGTTGTTCAAACTGACGAAATGATTCGCGAGAAGTTCAAAGTGTTGGATCTTGATAATGATGGGAAGATCAGTACAGCGGAATTGCGAGAGGCGATCATTAACGCCTTGAAGAAAAACGACGATAAGACTAAAAATGTGAACCAAGTCGCCGATAGGTTGATTGCGACAATCGACTTGGACCAGGATGGGATCATTTCTTTAAAAGAAATGGATACAATCCTACAAAAACTCAAGGAAGAAAGGAAATTGTCCGAAGGTGAATAATTCACTTCCTGTTGATATTAATAATAAGTTTTAAGAAATAAGTTTGCGAATACTGTTGTAGATAGGAAATGGAAAAACGAAAAAATGCTTTTTCATTGTTTATTGTACTTTTGAAGCAATGAATTTTCACTAAACTCAACACAGCACAGTGTAAAGTGAAGACGAAAGTGAGTGGTGGTAATCTAGTCCAGAGGCACAGTAGACTTCTCAACAATAGTTCTCGAGTCTAGCCGAACAGACAACTATCATATTGTTTTAAAAATAACTGAAGCTTCCTGAGACGCTTCTTAAGTATAATGCACCGAGAAGAATATCCAATCAATTGGTTACTATTTAAGTAATCTTAGCTTATTTGGACATGAATTGATTGAAGAGTTGGAAAAGTTTAGACAAGGAAGCGCAGGAAGACCTCATTTACCAACGAATACTCCAACTGTATGTTCGATGCACGTCAAGAAACCTGCAACTCATTCTACTATACCAAGAATTCATTAGTATGCTAATAAAGAATTCCTTGCGAATTGTGAGTGTATGAATCCTGATTAAAAGCTACTTGGCAAGGACAACAATCTTGATATTGTCTTATTACCCATTTCATTTTTTACTTCGATTCGGCACAATATAGAATTCGAATCCCTTTTAAAAAGTGGGCACAGCGTGAATTGAGGATACAGCTCATGATTTACCCACGGGAAACCATCTGAGTCTTTTCTTTCAATACGAAATTTGCTCTCTTGTTCAATCTGAAATTAGATGGGAAGTAGTTAATTCGGGTGGCACCTGGTGCAACTCCACCTTGTTGGTCATTAAAATAAGATTTTAAATAGTTTTGCTATACAACTCGGCAGTAAATATTATATATCACTCGTTTTCTCGTTTGGCTTGAGGATCATAAGAGACCATGTTTGTCCCTGCTTCACCATCCTGACTCCCCACGAAGGCGATGCCATGATGGTCAACTTATCTTTATACGAGCCACCCCAAGGATAGACCCCATCTTTATTGGTAACTTTACTAACAGCAATATCCATTCGTAGCTGAGAACCACGTTTTAAATCGTTTTCAATTAATTCTCCTTGCGATTTGGTCACCATGAAGCAAGAGATCCGCGAAGACAGCATTCTAAACCACGACGATATCATCATTCGCGACATGAAAAATACAGGTTCTTCAATTTTGTTTTGAATCACAATCACACCAAGTGCACCTGAAGCTTCTGCCAATTTCGCTTTCTCTTCAAACATGCAAGCACCTCGATGGACGACCACCAACTTATCTCTAACTAGCACTGGGGGATAAGCTTCGGCGTAACATCCTTGTGGCTGTGCAGCTAATACAAGAGGTGCGTTGATGGATCGATCTACATAATTCTCTGCTCCAAACTCCGACACACTCAGACCCAACGCAATGGCTGGAGACTGATCGGTATTCAAAAACAGATTAATAGAAGGGCAACTATCAGAAGCATCTTTGCTTATTACACCTATAGCCTGAAAAGAAAACTCTGACCTTTCCGTGTCGAGAAATATCATTCTACTCTTTTTACCCCGGACCAATCTTATGGTGGCCACTTTGGTTCCAAGGTTAGTGATTTCAAGGCATTCCCCTGATCCTTCTTTATCAATAAGGAATGAATGCGAGTCTTGCGTGACTTTGTACCAGGATGGGTCGTCACTATCGTTGGCTCGCAGGTAATTCACTCGCGCACCTTCGTCCTCATCAGAATCCTCATCACCTTCAGAGGGCATGTGACCAACTGGATCGATTCTAGTTTCCAATTCATACCCTACATGCCGACCCAGCCTGTTACGAGGATCACTAGCAAAATACTCGGAAGTAGTATCACTTTCCAACGAAGGTTTAGGGCATTGAACAGCATCGATCATCTCCGCTGACAATGACGGCACTCCCCATTCCTTGCCTTCAGGAAGAACTTGAACTTTATTTGTATTTCTGGCAGGAAACGAGAACTTCATTTCTCTGGCTGCTTGCTGGTACTGAAGTCTCACGGGTATCAGGTGGGCTTCTGTTGTAAAAACATAATTCCCACCCACATCTTCACGCACAAAGTTAGATGTGTCGAAGAGTAAATACAAGTATTTCAGCAACTCGGAAAGGAAGAATGATGGCATGTTATCATGTAGTGACTTCTTCTTGATATCTTGAATGCTGGCAAAACCGCAACGAACCCGGCACACTTTCGTAATACTATCAAGAATGTCTTTTCCAGCGAGAAACCATGTTGGACTTTGTGTTGTGACACTCATATAGTAGACACTTTCGGCCAACTCGGGTCGTAATGGATACCCTCGACGAGTGCCTCCTGACAACGGCGCCCAGCGGTCAATGCTATTAATATAAACATCATGCTCCTATCAAATGAACCGTACGTACCTAAAATCTTCGGGAGTAAACCCAAACTCGTTCCAAACACGAAGAAAGGCATTGAGGGTGCGGGTGGCGCTAGGAGTATCTCCCACTAGTGTCTGCATCCCTGGCCAGAATGCCTGCAGGTTATTGAACTGTCGCCTTTGCACAAGACCGCGATGCATATCAGCTTCGATATACCAAGTGTTTTCTATTCGCAGATGCAGCAACACTGACCGATATAACTCTTGAAACATGCCAAACATCTCATCGTCCCCAAACACGATATAGTGTTTTAGATAATACTCGTACATAGAATCAATATTAGATCCTATTCCCGCTAAGGGCTCTGTCCATTTACCTGTCATCACGTCTATATGGCGTCCAACAAGTCCCAGGGTCGACCTTAAATCGAATATTGCTTTCAGAGCGGAACGGGCGGCTTGTCCATATTTAGCATCCCCTGAAAGTACAGAAAGCATCCCAAATTCCAACGACAGGGAACCAGCAGCAGCAGTGCACGCTTCGGTGGTTTCTTTTCTAGGGACCCCATACCGCAAGTTGACGGTCCCATATGGAATCGAAGTGGTGGTATTGAACGCAGGCATCAGCCTATCACCCAGATCCAAAGCCAGCCTCAGCAGACCCCCTCTGTAAGAAGGCATGATATTCAACTCGGTTGCTAGCATATGGGCCGACAGCAAACCTCCTATGACGCGTATGGTCGTTTCAAACACTGAAACAGTCTTATCTATATCGAAATTCATGTTTTGTTCCACTATAGTCACTGCTCTGGCGAACTCAGAATAGTTGCCCAGTATCACGAGGGTATCTAGGTTGTCAATTAAAGTCAACATGTTACCTGCAGTCAGATCAAAGTTCTCTCCAGAGCAAGTAAGTGGTCTGAGTTCATCCATGGGGAAAGCGTACATCATATAACTATCATACCCGTGATAAAACAAGGACTTGATCTCATCTTGAATACTCAGCCTTTCAGCTTCATCTATCATAAGTACATCTTCATCGTCATCAACCACTTCCTCATAAACATCATTATCATTGCTATCGTGTTTAATAGTCCATTTGGATTTTTGATCATTCTGGTGTTTCAAAATAGGTAACTTTTCTTTCAGTTCGCACATGACATTGGCACAGATGGAAAGTAAGTAGGTGCAGGTTTTGACCTCGATCAATGAACTGATCCATACGCCATGGATATGGTTCATATTTTCTTCACTGCAGCACAAAATTCGCACCTCAGTTGATCTCCCTTTTCCGGTTTCGGTACATTTTTGACCGCCACCATAGTGATAAGACAGAAAATCCGGCAGGACATCTGTACCGAGGGTATTGCGGTTATATCCCAGCTTCACCTTCCCATCATATGCACCTGCAGACCATTCTGACGTAATACGCCCCTTATTCTTCCCTCGAACCTCCTGATGCAGTTGTTTGATTGAGCTTTTATGACACCATTTGTACTTCCACCATCCTGGTGTTTCGTGCACCAAACATTCAGATTCCAATGGGGTCAGACGTTCTTCAATCCAATCAATTACTTGTTTGCTAAGTACCCCATTTTCAGTCACTTGTTTGCTGGGTAGCCCATAGACAGCTAACCAGCAAAACCCGGCAATGAGCCATGACTTCATATAGTTCAAGAAAAAATCTGGGATCCGTTTTATTCCTGATGCTGGTCGTTTTTTCAAACAGCGTATTTAAACCGTAAGTTTTTCAAAAATACAACAGATTAAAAGCGAAGAGATCATGCAGAGGAAGATAAACAAAAGCACGAGGAAACAAACCAAAAGGAAGCCCCCCCTCTCCTTCAGTGATGAGGAGTCGTGCAAGAAGCGGAAGCTTGATTCTGATGAGGGGAGCAGCAGCAATAGCAGCAGCGGAGAAGAAGATAGCGACGATACGGGGATGGCTTTGCTGATTGATAAGTTCCTTGCTGACAGAAAGTCGAAAGAAAAGGCGAAGCTGGAGAGAGCTATAGCAAAAGCGACCAAGAAGTTGGACATTCGGGCGAAAAAGCGTAAGTCGGTTGACGAAAAATATCTTATTTTAACAAAACTTTTCATACAAAGTACTCAATGATTTGGAAGCTACTCATGCTACTCGTATTCTCAAAGATATGAAGGATATACAAAGGGAGATTCAAACTGCCCTCCGACAGTACGCATCCGAATCGACATCTTTGAGGGCGGAGCTCGAAAAAGTGAATTTAGAATTCAAATCCAATGACGAGGCGATAGCAGTGGCAAAACAAGAACTGGAAGTGCTACATAATCAACTTGGACAAAAAAAAAGTGAACTTGCAACTTCTAAAACGGTACGTATTCATTGTTTAATCCCGACCTAGATCGCTTATATTGTTCAGCTTCACGAGAAAAATCTTGAGAGAACCGGAAATTCTCTTTTTGATAAATGCGAAAGGCTTTTGATGTCCAGTGAATTCCTGGCCTATGTTCGTTAATCGTTATATTTTAGGTTCAATATAATTAAAGAAACTAAGTAAGGTTTAGTTTTCACACCTTATTTCCTTGTTTAAAATAATGGTTTGTGCTAAACTGGTAAAACGATTTAATCACGGAACTATTCATTGATAAAATATGAAACCCCATAAAATGATATTGAGTACAGGAATCTCCGTTTCTATCCTTCCTTCTTTTTTCAGACAAGTCTTTATATAGCAGAAAAACGAAAGAAATCGTACCAACATATAAGGCTAAGCTACCAGAGAAACATTTATAGGAATAATTGGTATCTATTAATTAAACCAGCTGCATGATTATTTGAAGAAGGTTACTACGATGTCAGTTTTGAAACCATTTTACTTCATGCAGCATGTTTTCGTCGCCCAGCGTCATCGTATTCTTCGTTTTAGTATGGAATTATTGAGATCATCTTCAACGGACTATGAGCCGGCCATTCAAAAAACATCCTGAATATGGCGGTACGGTCCCCCATCTATCTTCTTGCCATTCAAATTGCGAAGACACGATGTTGAAGCGCAAGCAGCATATAGTTTTCAGCAACAGTGATGACGAGTCACCAGCAGCCTCTCCTGCTAAAAAACCAGCGAAAAAGATTAAAAAACCAAAAGTTCAAGACAAGGAGACCGTGAAGGAGGAGCCCAAAATAAGAGTTCCGAGACCATTGAAAAAGGTTTTCAAAAATATCCTGTTTGCCATCACGACTAAGAATAATGATGAAGACAGCGTTCCTGATAAAGATTTTAACCATGATCATCTCAGACAGCTCATAGAAGCAAGAGGGGGGTCTGTGTCTCCGATGCTTCATAAGCGAGTCTCGGTGTTACTAGCCACAGAAATAGCAGTCACTAAAAATAGCCAGAGGATAAGGAAAGCCGTTAAATATGGAGTTCCCGTGGTAAAGATTGAATATCTGAACGCCTGCTTAGAAGCTAGCATGATGCTAGATGTGGAAGACTTCGCCTTTGATAGTGATTTGTTTATGAAGCCAAATAGCAAGAAAGTTATTAAGAATGTCGTGCATTCTCCTTCCAAAGAATTCACTAAATACGCTCCTCGGGTTATTGACTTGGGATGTTGCTGTTCTTGCCATGATAGCGGTAAATCCGATTGCTCTTGGTGTGCTCCCCTTCACCATACTTAGTTGTACATTTATTCAAATTTCCATATAAGCAAGTTTATGTTAACAAAATCAAATAATAATCAGGGAAGGTAGAAGATCTATGTGACAATTCTAAGCCATCTTTTCCTCGTGTTCCCGCAACAGAGAGCAATGGTCTCTCATTGCTTGTGATGAAATGCCGCGAAGTGCCCGTGGCAAATGCTTTGTAACTTCGTCAAATCTACATTCAAATCTAGATGAAATTTCATGAAGTTGTTGCTCCAGTTCTGGTGTCCAGACAACTTCTTGGTCCTTGATTTTAGCCCGCTCTAAACTCTTAAATCGAGTTTTCACCCCATTTTCAGTTCGCCCGTTTAAATGTCGTTTGATTTCAGCCCATTTATTTCCCATATCTGAATGCAACTTAATAAGAAGATCATCCTCCGATTTTGTCCAAGAACTGCGATTGATACTTGGATCCAGGTTTAAACTCCATCGTTCCCGGCATTGTTTAGCAGTACGACCAGGAACCTGTTTAGCAATTTCAGCCCAGTTTTTTACTTTAGAAGCATTCATCAGTTGCACCAGCAACGCATCTTCTTCCTCTGTCCACATACCCTTGATAAGCCCAGGCTGAAGAACCTTCTTCCACCTTTGGAGGCATTGAACGTGGTCGCGACAGGTTACCATTGAAGCAATAGCTTTCCAGTTTTGTCCGTTATGTCGTTCAACAGCGATTCGGAGTTCCTCGTCTTGTTCCGGAGTCCACCGTTTCGCAACTGATTTTTCTGCTTCATCATCTTCCATAGAAACTGTCGCATCGCTATCTTTTGTTATCAATCTTTTCAAAACAGGTGATTCGGTTTTAATCTTCATAATATTGCGCTTGATTTTTTTGGCAGTAGTCGAAGCATGTGCACGTGTTTTTCGTTTTTTTGGAGTCTCATCAAAAGGCATGGCATCGAAAGTACCAAGAGTCAAAGCATCCCATGAGGTTTCCGTTTCTAACTGAATAAGAAGACTGAGTTCTTTATCGAGGAGGTCTCCGCCGAAGCATTCCATAGGTACTTCCGACTGTTTCAACAATGATTTTGTACTGGGTTCAAATGATTGAATGTTTGGTATTGTTCCTACAGGCGTGGTCATTCCATCTAGCCAATCAGCGTCATCTAATTCTAGCTGATCTTCTAATTCAAACACTTCTTTAGAGTAGAAGAGGTCTTCAAGTTCGCTGAAGCAAAGATCCATGAGTTTTCGGTTTGATCAACATTCTGTAAAAATGGTAATAAGTGGTGTTGAAGCCAGCAGTGGTTCAGCCGACCGTTACCAAAAATTCTAGACTACTGTAGTGGAGTCGCTCAAAAAAAATATATACAGCTCTAAAAATCTTTGCTATTACAAGACGCAGAACGAAGCTATGGAATACGTAAGTAAAACATTAGTTCCGCTAAGAGACGAGGAAAAACTGAGTGAAAAACCAATTGCCCGCCTACAATCGATTACTCCCCTTCCTACCCAAAACCATAATTGTTCTGTGTACCAGTATCGGTGTCGCGCAGTGTCTTAAATCAGATCCTCTCCTACGACCACCATTACAGTAAAACATAAGTGAGGACCCCAAATACAGGAAGAAAAAAGCTGAATCTATTCAGTCATTGGAGTAGGACATTCGCGTGCGAAAAACGGCCTCTTCGTTCTCTAAAAAATCGAATCCATCATGACGCGTTCGAAACAAATCATTATTCGAATGATGGAAAGTATTTCATTGTTATTGGTGGGGACAAAACCACTGAGGCACTGAACCGCTTTTTCTTCGTTTTAGACATTGTATTTGAAAGTTTGAACTCTTGGTTTGGTTTTGAAGGCACTTGGACTGGCGTAGAGTCAATTGGACTGGCGTAGAGTCAATTGAACTGCTGTAGGGTCACTTGGACTTGGACTGTGTTGTACAAAAGGACTTCCCTCCAGTTGCTCAACATTTTGTTTAGACATTTTTTATGATGACCTGTTGTTAAATTTTTTAAATATAATGTAAGCCTTCTGGCAAGTGCCAACAATATATTTGGTTCTTGTCACTCAATGAAATAACGCATAACTGCTCGGTGATCCACTGGCATAAATAATTAATTAGAATACGTGTCACATCATTCATCAAAAATTGATGAAACTCTCAAAGGGACTAGTTAGGGCAACTTGAGTATAATAAATTAACCGATTCAAATGATCCAATGTTGATAAAGGATATCTCAACCTATATAATTCTATTAAATGAAGTTAAAATAGACCAATCAGTGCAAAGAAAAAAGCGGGGGATTAAATTTCAAATTTTCAAATTCGATATCTAGTAGACCCCGTTTAAGTACAACTGTAGGAGTTTTCAAAAGTGGTCGTTGAGGAGATCAGTATCATGAGTGTAGCGTTCCTATCGAATTATGTGATGACGGAGAAGCCGGTAGGGAAAGGAACCTACGGCGTGGTGTACAAAGCCAAGATGAAGGACACAGCCAAGATGGTCGCTCTGAAGAAGATTAAGTTGGACTTGGAAGATGAAGGGATTCCGAGTACAGCTCTACGCGAGATATCCCTTCTAAAGGAACTCGTACATCCTAACATCGTGCAACTCATCGACGTCGAGCACCAACAGAACCCGAGCAAGCTCTATCTGGTGTTCGAATGGCTAGATAGAGACCTTCGCAACTATCTAGATAATTCAACCCGCATGTCCCCACAACTCCTTCGCTCTTATATGTCTCAGCTACTGCAAGGTTTGGACTATTGCCATGCGCATTCCGTTTTTCATCGCGACTTGAAACCTCAGAACTTGCTGATCGATGCGAACGGTATGCTGAAAATTGCTGATTTTGGTCTAGCTCGTGCTTTTTCTCTGCCATTCCGCACATACACTCATGAAGTTGTCACTCTGTGGTATCGCGCCCCAGAGATTTTGCTAGGGCAAAAAAGATATGGTCTACCCGTGGATATGTGGTCTGTTGGTACTATCTTTGCAGAGATGGTGACCCGCAAGCCACTTTGGCCGGGAGATTGCGAGATTGATGAGTTGTTCAGGATTTTCAGGTAGGTGTTTAAACATATGTTTATCGTGATCTGATTAAAAAGCATTTAGGACGTTTGGGACCCCTGATGATTCTTCGTGGCCTGGTGTATCGGCGTTGCCTGATTACCAAAATATCTTTCCTCCATGGCAGGGTCATTCATTGAAAAAAGAATGCCCTACTTTGGATGATTCAGGAATGGAGCTGCTGGGAGAAATGCTCAGGTATGATCCAGCTTCCAGAATATCTGCTAGAGCTTCGTTACGACATCGATTTTTCACCGAAATGACTTTTTAGCCACATGATTGTATTTTTTAAAAAAACAAGTAAACCAAACTGGGATGATTCTTTCGGATATTTTTTAAACTATGAAATTCTTGATCAATTCAACTTTTTCTAAGTGGCAAGGTGGCAAGCTCACGAAGAAAAGATCATGCGAACTATTTTAGATTCTACCAACACGAATAGTAATCCATTTGTGCACAAGACAATCCAGTATTAAATGGTTTATTGCCAAGTTCTCCTTCTAAGATATAAAACTACGAGCCAAGTCGTCGTTTAAAATTTAATCGTGGAATTCATTGAGTAAAAGAAAAAATCATCCCACAACGCAGTAGACTCGGTTTACTATGTCTATAGGGTGTGGATAATTTTCCAACGGATCAAAATTGAAAAGTAACGGAATTGTTCGAATATCATATACCCATTGCTAGAGAATGGGAGGCGGGTCGTCCAAGACAGTAGTAACCAATATAGAGGAGTTTGAACAGAAGCATGCTGAGCCCATTGCACCAAAGTGTGATGTGATTCCGGTGAAGGAAGTGGAGCCTAAAGTAGACGATACGGTAATGTCGATGGACAATCGCCATTTCAGAGGAAAGAAACAGAGGTTTCAAGGTCATCGTGCTACCACTGCTTCTCCTTCCACGCAAAATAAATTTATGTCAAAAATAGGAAGAGAAACTCCGAAAAGTGAGGAGAAAAAAAGCAAGGTGGTTGCTTTCCTGGAAAATGTCCCTTTGTTGAGCAAGGATTCACTTTCTGATGTTCTCGATGCCATGGTGGAAGTTGAAACCTCGTTTGGAGAAGTAATCTTTGAAGCTGGTCAACTATTTCCTTATTTTGTTTTGTTAGTGCAAGGAACTATGGAACTGGACGGGGAAGAGGTCAAGTATGCTAATGCCGAGGCGTTGCTAGAAACTTCTCCAGTTCAAAAAACCCTAAGAATGAGTTCCAATGGATTGGTTTGGGTGATTCCTCGTGTGCAATTTCAAAATGTTACCGTAAATACCTGGAAAAATAAACTCACAAAAGGAGGTTCTTTGCTTGAGAGCATTACCGAGATCCCAGGACTAAAAGAATTACCACAGGAAAGTAGAGAAGCGATTGCTATGGCTTTAAAACCAGTCCAATTCAAAAAGGGTGAGTTTCTGATGAAAAAGGGAGAAGTAGGCCAGATTATGTATTTCATTGAGGAAGGTAGTGTTGAAATCAAACGCGGTGACGAAACAATCGCAGAGCGAGGTAGAGGCGACTATATCGGAGAAGGAGCACTTCTGGATGAGGATGTTGACAATGGTGTTAGAAATGCCAGTGCTATTGCTGCAACGGCTGTTAGCTGCCTCGCTTTAGATCGTGATGGGTTTCGTGAATACATGGGTTCCATGCGCGAACTATTTGAATTCAATTTGTGCACTAGAGTGCTTCGTAGTCTTGAGCTGATGAAGGATTTGGACGACTCTCAATTGAGTATGATCGTGTCTACGCTTTCGGAATTCGAGTATCTTCCAAGTGAGTTCGTTGTTCACCAAGGTGAACTTGGGGAAGTGTTCTACATCATTAAGGGCGGCACATTTGATTGTGTGATACAAGAGGATGGAGAAACGAAAAGAATCGGAACGTTGCTAGCTGGAGATTATTTTGGGGAAGGAGCTTTGCTAACAAATGCACCCAGAAGGTGCGATGTCCGTGCGGTTGGATCTGCGCCAGGTCAAGTATGGGCTTTGAAACGAAGCAGCTTCGAGCTGTTCTTGTCTCCAAAACTCAAAGAAGATTTGGGACTGACGTTTCAAAGGAGATCCCAGCAAAATACGAAAGAGTCGGAGGAAATCCAATGGGATGATTTAGAGAAGATTCGGACATTGGGAAGTGGGTCATACGGAACCGTCGATCTCGTCCGGAATAAGATCACAGGAGAAACATGTGCATTAAAGCGAATTAGAAAGGCAACTGTTGTGGCAAAGAAACAGCAACGGTTTGTTAAAAACGAACGAGATTTATTGGCTCAATGTGATTCCCCGTTCATCGTGAATTTGGTACGGACGTTTAACATGGGAGATTCGATCTACATGTTGATGGAGGTGTGTCTGTGTGGAGAGTTATACACGTTAATGAAAGACACTGTTGATAAAAACTACGCCAAAGATGAGAATGCTGATGGATGTTTTGAAATGGAAACTCAATGTAGGTTCTTTACTGCGTGTGCCGTTCTGGCCATCGAACATCTACATGCGAAAGGTATAGTGCATCGTGACATCAAGCCAGAGAATCTTTTAATTTCGGAAAATGGGTATCTGAAGCTTGCCGATTTGGGTTTTGCCAAGATGGTTCTGGACCAACGAACTTATTCGCTATGCGGCACCCCAGAATACACAGCTCCTGAGGTTTACAAGCGATGCGGTCACAGTAAAGGAGTTGATTGGTGGGCACTCGGTGTCATTGTCTACGAGATGGCTTCAGGGTTTTCCCCTTTCCACGTCCCGTCGGACAATTCCTGGGATTGCTACATTGAGATTTCCAAATATGAAAAATATTATCCCAACATCCAATTCCCAAATGACTTCTCATCCTCCTTAGGTGACTTCTTGTTGAAAATCATGAATCCCAATCCTTCTAAGAGATATGGCAGCAGAAAGAACACAACCGCGCAGCTAAAAGCTCATCCATATTTTGGAACGCAAGATTACTCGTATAAAATCGATTGGGAAGCTATAGAGAACAGAACTTATGTTTTGCCTGAGGATTTAAGACCACGAAAACCAGAATCAGGGGTTGATGGAATGAACTTTGAAGCCTGTGATGACAGGCATTTAGATGATGCCTTGATGGTGAATGCGGCAATGATGGGCGAGGCAGGTAGCAGCTGGTACGCAGAATTTTAGCAGTGTTCCATAATCTACCCATTAAAGTAAATCGTCTAATCAACATATCTCGATTTCCATCGTTTCGAAATATCGGTCTTTATCCTTTTTAAATTTTAGAAAGAAAATTGTTACCAACCTTCAAAATTACGACTGCAAAATTAATGCTGGATGTCTCTGATGGCCCAGCCTTTAGCACCGTTGGCATCTCCCATCATCAATTCCTGGTCGTGAAACTCTTCGAGAGCTAATCGCTGCGAGATGGTTATGGAAGTGATTCCACGGTCATGTGCGATTCGATACAGCTGCTCTTCTACATCTACAGAGACAGCAGATGTAGCTTCGTCAATCACGCAAAATTTTGGCTGATGGTAAAACAATCTTGCACAACCAATACGTTGCTGTTCACCTAGACTCAATGTATCTTCCCACTTGGCTACTGCATGCCAACCACCTTCTCTATCAACGAGATATTCTACTCGAACCAAAGATAAGAGATGACGCAATGCCTTATCGTTCTCCTCGGTGAAATCTTTCTCTTCAATGACTTCCGGGTAGGTGATTTGATTCGACAAGGTTCCAGTTACTGAATAAGGTTTCTGCGGTACTAAAAAGACTTGGTTCGGGGTCACAATTCCATCTTCATTACAAGGACGCGAGATACGGCCTTGAGGGATGTCCCACAGACCACCGAGGGTGCGGAACAACGATGATTTGCCGGCAGCGTTAGGACCCGTGACAACCAATGGGTGGCCAGGCTTGACTTGGAAACTCAGGTCAGACACACAGCACACTCCTCCAGGTGCGACGATATCAACATTATCAAACCGAATGGAGCCATCATCCGATGGTACTACATTAGCCACTTTCTGCTTCTGCTTATGGGAAAGGTCCTCAAGCACGTACATGAGATCCGTCACATTCTCAAGAACTCCAAAGAACTGACCGATCGTTTCTTGGAGGTCAAATGCATCCCCAAACGACTGGAAACTTCTCATAACAGTCTGTTGGATGTATTCTCCGCCTTGGGAGATTTCGGATCCATCTCCCTGCAAGACGCTCTCGTCGTTCAGAAATCCTCGAGCGAATAGCATGCGTAGAGCAAATGCAACAATATCAGGAGTCTGCTTGATTGTGAAATTGTTGAAGATATTAAAACGAAGCTTTTCCAATTGTGAGCTCTTGACGTGATCCGACAATCTGGCTAAACTGTGTTCCGCAACTTCATGCTCCACATCATCACCACCAAAGAACGCGATAGACTCCGTATGGTCTATCAACCTAGTATGTACGAACCTAAACTTTCCTTCCAAGTCCATCTCTGTCTTCCGAATGGCTCTGAAATTGGGTACCAAGAAACGCATGGCTACCAACCCGCCTAGCATATACCCGGAAGTGTACAAGATACCAGATGCACCCAATGTACGATACAGCATTACTGAATTGAAGGAAATATCGAAAGCTGGCTTCAGCAAATTCGTCCACAAATCAGTCAGTGAAATCGAAAGTTGCTCTACTTGCTCCGTGATTCTTTCTTCAGGGTCTGATATACGATTGTCTTGGTTCTTGATGTTGTAAAATGTGTTACCAGTGAAATACAAATCCATCAAATACTTGGTCAATCGTTTCCTCCATTCCAAATTCAAATACCATTTGTGCAGCAACATTTGTGCATCAAACACACTTAAAAAGCTTCTAAAGAAAGCTCCGGCGCTCATCGCTTTGACGAAGACCCAAAAATCATTTTGCATAATGGTGGAGAGAATAACGCCATCGTATCTCGCAATAGCATCAGCCAACAAAGTTTTCCCAACAACTAATCCACAAAGAAGCAACACTCTTAGAAACTCCGGATCCTTCAATGAGGCTCCGTTGGGCATAAACTTGGTCACAATGTCCATCAACCTTTTTCGCATGGGAATGATTGGAAGTGAATTCTGTTCAGGGTTCAACTCATCAAGAAGTGTTTTGTACTTTGCAGAACGTTCTTCTAGAACTCGGCGTTCCTTTAACGCATCTCCACCTTGGAAATAGGCTTTCGAATAGCCTCCAACGGCTTGTTCGCCAGAGTCCACGGGAGAAGCTCCTCCTTTCGCTTGGCCTCTTACCGTAGTCCTCCATTCCCAACCACCTTTTCCATCAGCGAGGATATTGAGAACAACGTCATGCCATTGCTCCAGCACAGGTCGATGACTGATGGTAATACAGGTGATACCGAACTTGTCGCAGTCATCATAGAGTCGTTTCTCCATTTGGGCACTGACACCGCTGGTGCATTCGTCGAGGATCGCAAACTTGGGTCGATGGAAATACAAGCGGGCCATTGCCAATCTCTGCTTCTCTCCTAGACTCAGCACTGTCTCCCAGTTCACTTCTTCGTCTCGATCTTTCCGCTGCATCAGGTACCCCAAGTCCACCTTGTCAAGAAGTGATTTCATCTCCTCCTCGGTTAGCTCACGTGAAGTTCTGATATCCGCAGGATACAACAGCTGTGATTTGAGTGTCCCTAAAACATTATACGGCTTTTGAGGTAAATAAAACACTGCTTCATTGAGACCAGCATGTCCCCCACCCGGTTTAGTGATGGTTCCACCTTCAGGAACTGTCCACAGAGATCCAAGACACCTAAAGATAGAAGATTTACCACTACCATTGCATCCAGTTAGCAACATACTCGTTCCGGCTTCAATTTTGAAGTTCAAGTCTTTCACTAGAAGGTTGCCCGTCGGTGTGTAAACTTGACAATTGTTAAACTCGATTAACGCCTCGCTGTCCTTGAAGGTCGTGGATGTCGTCCGCGCAAGCTCGAATTCCTCCAGTGTGTCGTACAACTCCGTCAACCGCTTTGCAGGTCCCCGCATGTTTTGCAACTGTCGAAGTACTGCGATAATGGTGCCTTGAGCAGCCATTGCTCTAATGAAATACTCCGTTAAGAATCGTACCTGAGCAAACAGTGCTGAAGTGGCCATGATCTTTTCCTTGGAAGTCTTGGCTTGAAGCAACGCTTGTTTGGCTGGATGACTTGGAGAGATGAACTTTCCTACAATAAGTGCTTCAGCAAAGGAGTGACCGCCATATTCGAAAAACGCGGAACTAACAAACTGAAACAAACTCGCATCACGGACGAATTTGATGCAATAACTTAAAAAGTCATTCCAGTTGTTGTCAATAATCGTTCGCTCTTGGGTATTGCCTTGGTAAGCACAAATAGCTTCACTGTGTGTCAAAAGCCGACTTTGAGAGCGTATGTATACACCTCTCCTATCAAGCATACCACGCCATCTCTTCGACCAGTTGGGAGCGATTGAGAATGAGATGCGAAAGGCCAAATAAAAGTACATCAATGGAGACATCGCGTAAGGTAAGGAGGAGATGGTGGTTAACTTGTATGTAAACCATATTCCACTGGTGACCGCAGCACTGAACTTCTCCATTTCGTCCGCAAGCCCCTTACAAAAACGTCTAGGGTCACGAGTAATTCTTTCTTCCACATCAGAGATCTTATTCTGGTTCATGTGACTAATCTTGTAATAGTTCATGCTGTGAAAATATCGTCGATGAAGTTGACGAGTGAGCTTTTCTCTCCATACTAAAGTCAATCTTTCCTTCAAGTACCTATGCGTAGCGAATATCAATGAACTCAATACACTCAACACGATGGTCTCTTGAATGATGGATCTGAACATTCCAAGACTCCTTTGATACGTCGCTCTCATCAAATCTCGTTTAATGTAGACCATTCTATTTTGGTGCCACGTGCGTAACATACTCATCAAAAGAATAGCAAGAAGCTCTTTCTGTCCTACCGTTGCATCCGGATCGCTCTTAAGGTCTTTGGCGCTCTTTCCAAAAGGCCACAACAGCCAGAAGATTTGAACCATCTCATTCTTCTTCTTCTTTTTATTTTCCTGACCTGGCTTTTTAGCTGCGATGTTGCGTTGCTGGTTCGCATAGTATAACCCGCCTGCAAGCACAAGAGCAAGAGAAAACCTACGAGTTGTTGCCATCCACTTATCACTACAATCCCCAACACTTTTTAGATATTATTTCCGACCTTACAGAATTGTACGGTAATGCCTAACCACCGAAAACAAGAAATAGTGTAGACACTGCATATGAATAGGTTACATAAGCTGAACTGAGGCAAAATTAACTCGTGTGTAATAAGTGGTGGATGAGATGAAATTTCAAATTTGACGACGTCGTCAATTAAAACAACAAGCATCGATTATCTTAAAATACGACTGGCAGGGATAGAAGCCATCAATCTTTAATTTAAACAAGAATATATTGTTGGAAGAAAAGAGGCTGATGGCTATATTGGGGAGGTACTCGGAAACAGCTACAATATGAGAAACCAATCGTACCGCACTTAAAAAACATACCTCGAGGTGAGGGCAATATCAGCTTCAACAAGCTTCCATGAAGTACCATTAAAGCATTAAAAAATACTTAAGAATTTATTTTTTACAATAGTATGATCACCACATTTTCAAAAAGTCTACAAGTTCTTCATCAGGAAGTTCTGGTTCTGGTTCTTGTTTGAAAAAATTGGCTTTCTGTTCAGCTGGCCACCTAGAAGTATATTTAAAATCATTACTGTGGATCACACTTGACATCGTCGGCTGATACATTTCTGAAACCATCGGTTTTCGTTTTGGTGATTCTAGAAACATGGAATACATCTTTCTCTCGTCGTCTAATCCCAACGTGAGAGCAGATGGTCTCGAATTAACTGAATTTAAATTTTCCTCTTCATCTTGCCCACGGTCTTTTGTGAGTGCGCGGTATCTAGTTTTGATTGCATTTTTGGTTCGTTTTGGTAACTCTTCAGCGATTCTATCCCAACGACTTCCAATCTGGTCATGCATTTGCAGGATGATCTTGTCCTCTTCAGGTCGCCATTCCCGCTTCTTGGCTCGAATCAAACTCTTGAACCTTGTTTTTACAGCATTCTCAGTCCTACCTTTGAGGTTTGACGCGATATGAGCCCATTTGTTTCCCATGCGAGCTTGAATTGTCAAAAGAATTTCGTCCTCTTCTCTTGTCCAATCGTCTTTTTTTATCTTTGGATCGAGGTTATAGCACCATCGCTCTCTGCATTGCTTGGAGCTTCTACCGGGGATCAAAGCAGCCACTTCCGCCCAGCTCTTCCTGGGCTGCAATGGTATAAGTTGTTGTAATCTCTTGTCCTCCTCTGTTGTCCATGTACCTTTCTTATCTTGAGAGTTAGCCGCATTCCATCTGGTCTCACATTCAGTCGCGCTCCTCAGTCCCATCATATCAGCAATCATATTCCAGTTCTCAGAATGCTCTTCTGCAAGATCACGAAGCCTATCATCTTCCTCGACACTCCAATCGCAGCACTTCTTGGCATTGGATGCCTGCGATAAGACAGTAATGACATCTTCATCGTCTGAATAACTCGCAATAGAAACTCTTCTGCTGGCAAGTGTATTGGTGATATTGTGCAGATCCAATTCCAAATAGTCAGCCTTCCCATCCAGGACTTCGTATTCGCTCTTGGTACGCTTCAGCTCCCCAACGGGAGAATCCGCCAACAGATTTGCGTGAGGAAGGTCAGCGAAGGAGAAGCCACTCACGTGACGCTTATGTGCGGCTTGCCTCCCACTCGGTCGTCTCTCACTATGACTTCGAACGTGATGCGTTTTGATAAAGTTGGGCTGGATAGGCATCAGCGGTGGTGCAAACATCCCGGTGAATTCGTCCATTCCTTATTGAAAACTGCTGTCAACAATTGCATTCGATTGTATGGGACAGTACACAACGATGAAATAACGATGCAGGATACCGTTAAATACAGAAATGTTTAGACATAGTACACACTTGGCTATTAGCTTTTTGTTTAATAGACTACTAGGAACAAATTGAAATATTTGTCTTGAGGACGACACGTGCCAAAATTGCATGGTCTCTTTTTAAACACAACAAAAATCGATTTTTTTAAAGCACTACAGAAGTGGATAAAAGCCATCAAATGCTAATTTCTTAATAAACAAGAGTATCTTGTTGAAAGAAAAGAGCCTGATGGCAATCCGTGAGGTAATCAGAAGCAAGAACATTATGTGGAATCACTGA
>Ga0105055_10003064_pt1 | contig 25627 bp, 17 predicted proteins | sample BON03_FD_78090 | JGI IMG/M metagenome (GOLD analysis project Ga0105055, IMG submission 78090) | Freshwater microbial communities from Lake Bonney liftoff mats and glacier meltwater in Antarctica - BON-03 | ecosystem: Environmental > Aquatic > Freshwater > Ice > Glacier meltwater | place: Lake...
CTTTAGTAGAGCCTTGAATAGAAAAATTCCCGACTATGTAATAAATAAAGAACATTGAAAAACAATTGGTTCTAAAAACAGAAATACAAACATGACCAAATGATTATTTTACGGGATAGAACAAGACAGAGTTCTACGAAAAGTCTCTGGGTGTGAGGCTTCAAACAGCATCTTCCTAAACAAGAAGCAAAGGTTCCGGATACCAAACACCAATCCGGTATCATATTCTCCATCAGTATCCCATTCAGTCTTCGCAAAATCAATTAAACGCACCGCCACTGAATAGTCGGAATTGTTGCCATTATTAATTTTTCCGTCGAATGAATGGGAACGACTTTTGATTAGTGAATTCAGGCGATCATTCATGTCTTCAGTGCAGCTTAGCAAGTCCATTTTCTTATGCAGATCTGGCAACAATGAAGAATCATCTTGTGTTTGAGGTGGAGGTAAGGAGACGTTCCCATCGTAAACAATCAAGACCGAACAGCCGTAAAACTTCCAGCAGGTAGATTTTATCGCGGCCATTAATCCATCAAGTTGCGTCAATATGTCTTTAACGACACCGCGCCGGACTTTACCGATGCTTTGATCTTTAACAAATTCAACCAACGCCAAGTAAAAAGACGTGTCGTCGAGAGATCTGCCCCAATACTTGTTCTTCAAAACATACTTGTGCGTCTTCTCATTGTACAACTGATATCCAGCAATTCGAGCACCCAATGTTTTGGAAGTGGTAGATTCAACCTTGGCAATTTTACTCGCAACCTTTTCTGGAGATTCTTCTCGACCGAACTGCTGAGTTCCCATCTTCAAATCCATTACATGTGGACGACTTAGCCCATGCGTCAAATTATCCATTATCAAATAAACGTATTTACCTGGAGATGGCTCAACTACCTTTTTATTTCGATAGTTGATAAACCTGTCCCAAAGTTCATCAATTGTCCAACCATTCTTATTCTCATCTTCGACCGTTTCCATGCCATCGAGGCAATTTTCAAGGGAACTGCTTTTCAAACGTTTTTGTTCGCTACTAGAACTCAGAAAATTTTCTGGCCGATTTCGTTTACTCGCGGGGGGAACCGAAAAATTCTCCAGATCATTCCCGATCGACGGAGGCGTATTAGGCATGTGCATTACTTGTAAAGGACGATGCAGGGATTTATTTTTCTCGATTATATGTTTCACATCAATAACAACTTCTCCTGTAAAAACAGGTACGAACTTTGCTACTTGTGGACATTCCTTTTGAACTCGTTTATAAGTATCCCATTCCCGTTGCACTGCGGGCTTACATAGTTCTCCCAAATCCCCTCTTAACATGGGGAAACTACCAGCTACCTGATGAGGAAATAAATACAATTGACCTCCAGAAGGTGATTCGGCAACAACTTGAGGCAAGTGATCTATGCCTCCCCACACTTCTTCTCGTACGGCACCATTTCCATGGACCAAGATAGACAAAGATCCATAAGGCTTCTTCAAACCTGTTAACTGCTGAGGAGGAATACACCGAGAGTTCCTGAACAAGTCGTCTATAATACCACCGTGAGTCACCACAACGACATTTCCACCGTGATGATGCGAAACAACATCTTCCAAAAAATTCTTCACGCGGTTGAATAGATCCGTCAGAGATTCACCATTAGGAACACGGTAATTCGGTTGGCGTTCTACAAACCTACGTTGATATACCTCTGGCATCCGATCGTGAACTTCCTGTCGAGTGAGTCCCTTGATTTCTCCTCCATCGAATGGCAGAAGGCGTTTGTCTACTTGGAGTGGTAGCTCGAGCTCAGCGCTTATGATTCTGGCAGTTTCAAGACTCCTGGGGCTACAGTATAAGGCACATATACGTTTGTTATACGACCTCAGTGCCGAACACAGTGCCACTGCTTGCAGCGATCCTTTTCTACTGAGATGGTTCTGTTTTGATTTAACGTGCTCTGCATGTCGGACTACAAAAAGCCTGGTCTCCTCGTCCACTCTAGGCATCATTCAATGCACCTTTCCCTTATCTTGCCGTGTGTATTCTTGCGATGCACTTTTATCGGTTTTCTCCTCTCCAACGTCGATCAAAGCAAATGAATACAGGGGGGCTATTCAAGTTTCCTGCTAAAACTTCCGTTCAAATCAAACTTCTACAAATAATAAATATAGAGGTTAAGTTTTATTGGCTACTAATAGAATCGCGTGATGGCGAGAATTTTCTGCCTCGCATGCTTGAATGGATTCAGTATCCGCAAGAGCATTTCGAATTTCATCCCAATTGGCAATCTTCGATTTGCAAGGTAAAGGATGTAGCTTTTGGGTTTTCATTCCATTGATATTCATTTCATGATCGTACCTCACACCCATGAACTCAAAAACTGCGTTCCAATACAATGAACCGTATTTCGAGGACGCCAAATCTTCATAGGCCATCTCCAAATAAGGAATCTCCCCATAGTAAAAGTTCGTGAATAATTCCCTAAAACCTTTACGAACTTCTTCAATTCGGATCACATAGTCTTTGGTAGGTTGTACTTGCAGAACAATTGGAATCCTGTTACTTGCCAAAGTAGTCGCTGTATTCTTATCAGTTGAATCATCGATGTATTCACCCATTCCAAGAGTGTCAACAAGTCTGGCTTGCAAAGTCCAGAATGAGCTGATCACATTTCTTCTAACAAAGTGAAACACTCTGGCATTGTGGCAATACAGCCAATCAGCAAAATTGCCTCGAAAGGCGCCTGGGATATGGTCATACATAATTCGAAAACCAATTGCACGAATACCTCCTACATAATAATGATCTACAAGTAGAGAATTTATTTCAGCTTCTAACTTCAAACGAAAAGAATTCCATGTACATGATTTCAAAACGCATGACCGGGAATACGACAACAATCGTTCCCCTCCCATTATAATAGCGCCTTGTGAATTAATTACTTGTTGACCCCAAGTTGTTCCGGATTTCTGAGATCCGAGGAAAAACACAATATCTGGTAATCGGCCTGTTCTATAATGACTATTTTTCGTTCCGACCTTCAAGCGGTGATTCAAAATGGCTTTATCATAAGCTAATTCCAAGGAGCGTGTTAAATTCACAGATGACTCAGGACACTGCAATTCAGAAGAAGGAATATAATTTTCAAAAGGATCAGGATATCCATCATACGAATATGCTAACACCATCCTAGCTTGCTCCAACGGGTTCACGCAAAACTGAATATTAAATTTACATAAAAGACTTCCTACCACCATCCCTAATAAACTAATTGCAAAAGCAAAAACAATCAGCACTTTGAAGATACATCCACGTAGTCGAAGCTTCCAAGGCTTGAAAGAATTCTCTTTCATCTTATTTGTTGCTACATACGGACATATCATCGAAACGTCACAATTATCATGTAACGCTCCATACTAAGTAAAAGGACAGCCCCCCCCACGCTCCTGTACCAAAGAGTCGAAATTATGAATCTGAACGTTTTCAAAATCTCGTAAATTTCAAATTTCTTCAAAGTATTTGACTTGACCAAATACAGAATAGTAATCAGATACAAAAATGGGAAATGGAAACTCGAAAACTGGTGGGGATGCTCTACTAGATCAAGCTATTTCTACTTATTCGAAGATCGACATCGCAACCAAAGCAATCGTAAAAACCACGTTGGAGTTCATCAGCTCATTGAAAGAACTCGAATCTTGTTCAAATTTATCGAACCTTGCGTTTTTTGCGCATTTGAACCCAGTATCACTCGCATCAAAACCTGAACCAATAGTTTCCTCCGACTACACTGTGTCATCTACCAAAGCAATTCTTGATAAGATTCATGCGTTTCAGAAAAAGTTAGAACAATTTGAAAATGGCTTGGCAACTTGGAAATCGCAAAACAAGGGAGAGAATAAACTCACTAAGAAATGCACGAAATTGAAGCTCAAGCAGCAAAAGTCAATTGCAAGAGAGCAGGAGAAAAAGGGCATCAAATATGGAAGACGACTGACGAAAATGACCAGCAAGTTGGAAAAGGTAAAAGGAAACCAAATCAAGCAACGGGGGTTCGTTCTTGAAACGATCAAATCAATTGAAAGTGACAAAATTTTAGTGATGGATACAGTATTCCTTGAATTGATAAGGCTTCAAAAAAATCTTTTTCAGTCAAAGGTGCAGTTCTTTACTTCAATATCGCAACATGACATGCTACCAAAGGAAGCGTGTGCCGCAGTATAATTCTTCCTTTTAATTTTTAATTTAACAATTTAATTAAAAATAATTAAGTACATATGATACAGTTTTTATAAACAACGAGTGATTTAGGATTTCCAGAACACCTAGGACTTCGATAACTTCTTAGTAAAGTAGGATTGTAGCATACGTTGCTAAATAATGTCAACCTTTCCTTGAAAGATTAAGTTGCAGTATAACAAGAGCGTACGTACGACTTTCAAACTCAGAATAGGAATCTAAATAGATCAATAATTTCAAATTGAATCGTAACTGGTGTATTTAAATTGACGACTTCCATGATGTGCTTCAAATTCAGTCTTGGTCGAGTCATTTCTTGGGCAAGACCCCCACAACATCTTGACCAAAGAGCCGGCAAAAAAAATCGAACGTATCTATTTGATCAATTCAAATACCAATTCAAATGAAACTCTACAGATTTGAACAAAAGTTGATCTAATAATTCAAAATACTACCGTTACTTTAATTGACAACGAAATATGGGAAATAGCGACTCGAAGGCAAAATACTTTTGCAGCTCTGATGACGCAGTAACAGATGTCGCATTTAATAAGTTCAAGGTACTTGAGTCGACGATGGATAAGATCCAATACACCGCTTCGCATTTGGTAGAAACATTTCAAAATGTGGAAGGAAAATCTGATAAGTTTCATTCTGCTGTAATCCAATTCTATCAAGGTTCCAGCAGCAAGTTCGCAGGTCTGAAAGCTGATACCGATCTGAAATCGAAACGAGAGTTCTATTTGAATACTACTTCAGTGGTCAGCGATTTGTTGGATTTTCAAAGATGCCTTCAAGCAGCTCGAATTCAAATAAATAAATTAAGATCCATGGAAGAGGGTAGACGACAATGGGATAAGAACACAAAAAATTTACGAACAAAATATAACAGGTCAGCGGAAAAAGAAAAACAATGCAAAATCGATAAACTCAGGAAAGCATTAGCTGACAGTGAAAGAAAGCTCGCAAGGTTGCACGATTTGGAATTGGAGCAAAGAACATCTGTTTTGCATACTTTGTCAAATATTGAAAATGAACAATATTCCATCATTCAACCGATATTTTTTCGCTTTGCTGCTCTTCAAGCTCAAATCTACAAGACCAAAATCCAAAGCCTTGAAACACTTGAAAAAACTGCATAAAACCGAAATATATCTTACATCATTTGAATATATCAGAGCCGTATCCAAAGACTTGATAACACTGCATAGTTTATTATCTTACAACTACTATAAAATAAGCAGCTTCAATTTTTCTATGCCCAATATGTTCTCGTTCTGAAGGTTCTAGCACCGAGAGCAAATGCTAGTTCACGGGTAGCATTAATATCTACCATTGGATTTTCACTCACCGTACACTCAACATTCATTCCTGCTTCGGAGAGTGTCGAAATAAAGTTACATACATCCCGAAAGCCTAAACTTCCTTGGGGTTGCATGACCTTTTTATATATATCAGGATTTTGTGCCCCAATATTAACGGATATAGTGTCGATTCTAGTGTCACGCCGACTATCGGAATCACCTCGGTGGATCAACGAAGATGCAAGAACTGTTTCTGGTAGTATTAAACCGTTCGTGTTGATTCTAAACGGAATCCCGTTTCGGACACTTTTAAATGCATCAACAACTTCGAATAAGATTTCAGAGCGCAACAACGGCTCTCCATACCCCGCAAAAACAATCCCCCCATCCATCTCTCCCATACTCCCTTTACTAGAGGCATCGATCGAAAATTGGTTTTCAATCTCCTGTAGAATATCACTGGCTGTCGGCTCATATCCCTCATCCAGCTTCCAGAAGTTCATTTTAAATCTAGGGCCTCTGCTACCGAGCAATGTGACCGAATTGCATCTATTTGTCAACCCTATGTACAACGTATTGCCCAGTCTATACGCCACACCGTTTCGCATGTCACGCAATTGTCACGCAATTCTTGTTTATCAAGTGAAAATTTAAATATCGGCATTTTCGTTGTATCACATTTTGTTAGTCTGAGAATATTATTGTCTGGAGTGAAAATTTAAATATCGTGTTTTTCGTGGCATCATATTTTGTTAAAGCTCGTCAGAAATGTGCCTTAAGTGAAAATTTAAATATCGTGTTCTTTTGTATGTTTGGCTTTTTAGAGCACCAATATACTCGATTTAGGGGACCTAACCCGAAAACAGGGGGTCTAACCCGAAAACAGGGGGTCTAACATTAAGGGATTTCAAAAAGGAGCGCAGTAGTGATGATTTTTAGTTGTACTTCAACCTGAAGTTTCAACAGCTGATTCCTGGTTTAAAACACATTGAGTTTGCCCCTTTTTGCGAAACAAAAAAGAAGTAGGTTTTATTTGATTGATATTGGTTACGTCTTGATTGTTGTCGTTCTAATCCTACACGTTATTCTCCTCGTTATAGGGCTATTCAGTCTTTAGACATTTTGCACTATATGATGAGTTGGTGGATTCTGCTGGTGAACGGGTGTTCAATCACGATGCATCTGGAAAGGGAAATACTTCGATGCTCGTTTACGTGATTTTATGGCAGTTGATGGGTCCAGACGGGGTTTCAATTTTGGCATAAATGTTTCCTTTGATGATTCATTTGCGAAGACTTGTGAAAAAAATCCCCTAAATGAAAACGTATCTCATGACGAGGTTTTAGTTTTTAATAAAAGGAGAAATTGAAGGAGACAAAGTATCAATAATTTGCCAAATGTCATGTTTTGATTCATTTTATCATTGCTATTGTTGCTAGATGGGGTTTGGATACTAAGCTATTATTGCAGAGATTGTTGGTAGTCATGCGAGATCATTTGGGATGCAGAAAGAGAGACCTCAACGTCTAAAGTATTTTTAAATGCTTTAGTGGCTACTTCATGGAAGGCATTTGCAGGTGACATTGCTATCAAGTCGAGGGATGCAATTAAATTACATCAGGAGCGATATAATGTGAATACAGTGTTTTCTCATAATGCTGCTGGTTCTGATTTCCTCACGAATTGTTATCAGGGTCTTTTCTTTCAACAAGAAAATCTTGTTTATAAAGAAAAGTTAAAAACCGCTCATGAATTATAGTTGTTTGTCCTCTATGTCAATATGATTAAATGACTGCACTCGAAAGAAATTTTATTTGCTTACTGGGTTGTTTCAAGTACCTACCTATTATGCTTTTGTCTCTTTATTATGGCATTCGATATCAATTGGCAATTTTTAATAGTTTCATTGGTATGGAATACATATAAAAAATTAAATATTCTGTTGTAAAAACTTGAACAAGATGGTTGTATTTAAGTTGTACTAGTATTTATTGACGTTGCAGAATTGTCACATTGAAGATAGTCGCATATATTAGCTTCAGTATTTGAATTATCATCAATTAATCCCGTATTTGATACAACCATCTTCATAGCTGTGAATAAAAGTTAATAGTAACCATCTATTATTATTTGAATCTGGAAAAAACATTTAAATTTGAACTGCGTGACGCAGTTCTTCATTATTAGACCACCAATTATTCGGCAATCGCAAAAGGAGGTATAGAAGATGGATTCTGTGCAAGATTTGAATAAAGTAGAAGGTGCAAAAAACAGATACAGGTTCAGACGATTAGAAGAGCGTATTGCTGATACGGATGTTGGCATTTCGAGACAAATACTGGCAGACCATGAGTTGGAATTAATGGAAATTGATGAAACGTCTGAACTTGCAGACACGTTTTTGAAACAAGAATTGTCTTTAGTTCACGAAACAGATAGAACGGAAGGATTTCGAAAAATATTCAAAACTCTAATCCCGCTAGTTCAAAGTCTTCCACTAGTTCTTCACAATCTTGAGTTAATCGTGACCCTGCTATTGGATGGCTTGACTGGAAAGGTTTCATTTTCTGCTTTGTCGTTTTTGAAACTATTTGTTGCTCTTGCGAAGGATTCACAAGGAGATTTTTTTCCTTTCTTGGGTCGAATTTGTGAAAACATATTTTCAATCATTGTTCTCAACGATGCAGCGCTCTGTTCGCAAATATTCAAAACTGTTGGCGGAATGTTTTCAGAAATGGAGAACATAATTTCGAAACGAGATCCTGAGTTGCTATTTTTTCGAAAGCAACTTATTTTTCTGGTGACTCATCGTCGTGACTATATTAGGAGGTTCACCGGCGAAATGCTAGCTCCTATAATTCGAAAACTCCCAGTAAAGAACCGCAATAAGTTTATAAAACTATTGGTATGTGGACTCGCCGGTAATTCGGATTGTTCCTCCCGGAGTGCAACTCAAACAGACGAAATAGTAGATGGTGTTGCTCGGATCCTGTTTAACGTCCTGCGAAATGTTCAAAACAGATTGCATTCGAGTTCTTCGGAGATCTTAAGTTTCCTTTTGAAGATTGTAGCGAGATCAAGCAACCAAGATAGCGCCGTCACTCACGTGAGATTTAAATGTGTTGAGCGCACTTTGTTTCATACACTGGAGTTTGCTAGGGCAGAGAGTTCCTCTGATGTCTGGACTGCTTTGGTATCTGAAATTAGCTCTCATTCCCATCCCAAAAGCATTTTGGCGTATCTTTGTGAGTTGCTCGGAACTTGCTATGGCCATCGGTGGGGTACACGCGTAGGACATGATACTACGGAGATTGTACTGGTCAAAGTGCTCAGTGTGTGCACCAAGCTGGTTCACGAGGAGCCCCGCCATGTTGAATTGGTTAAAAAATCTCTCTTTTTGCTTGTCAAAATGTTGATAGTGGAAGAAAAAGGGAAAAAATTGCACAGCACAAAAATCACCAAGCTCATTGCCGACATACTTATCGTGTGTAACGCCCTTCAGGTGGAGTACTATTTGACAGAATTGTATCCTTTACTTGATGATAGTCTGTTTGATGAAACGGTATTACCGCTTTTTCATTCCTATATACAGGTCGAAGTTCTGACGGACCATCATGTCGCAGTTTTAGCACATATTGCCAATCTTGTGTTTGCTGAATCTTCATCTTTGAGCCTGCCAAGAATCTCATGGGGGTGTGCACTGACCAATAAATGTTCAACCAGCCTCAAAACTTCCATGTTTGCACTGGATTGCTTTCAATTATTTGAGAATGGTAACTCATTTTACGAATCGACGTTGGTGAAATTTGTTGGGTTAACTGAGAATGCCACTGCAAAGAATCGAGCCTTGATAATATTGTCAAGATTTGCTGATTGGAATTGCAGCCCAGCAAATCGCAAACTGAAACAGGATTTAGTAAAAGCAATGACTCAGCAAGTAGGGTCCATTATCAATGAAGGAAGAAGTTTGGGCGCATTTGTAGATCTTATTTCAGATTGTGAAATAGATCCACTAATCCGCAAATCCCTGTCCAAGCATTTGCTCGAAATAGTGGATAACTTATTGGATGCTAGTCATCTGCTTCGTGCTGGGACTTTGAGATTGCTTTCTCTGCTGGAAACTCCAACAGCCTCTGAGGACCCTACATTGTTGAGTAATGTTTCAGTTCTTAAAATGATGTTGGACCTGGAGAACATGCCTGTCTCGTTCGAAAACGAAAGGCTTCGTCAACAAGCAATCAGCAATTTAGAATCAAGCGTTCGTCAGAAGCATGTAGACCCTTCGATTCTTAGAATTATTTCGAGATTCTACATTGGGCAATTACATGTCAAGTACGCACCTGCATGGAAGATGATTTCTGCAGCTATTGTCTCGTTTTCTAATCAGTACTTTGAATCTCATTTGTGGGAGCCTTTGTGGCTTCATACACGGGCTGTTAGTGTGCTCTCTTGGGATGCTGGACTCGTAGCCACGGAGGAAGAGGAGCATGAATTTACTGACCAAAGTTCCACTACAACCGTAGCACTTTTTGAGGCAACTTTCAATTGCTTAAAAACCATGGCGAAAAAGGTAGAGTTCCATTCGTCGGACCTAATGAGTCTGTTTTTCAAATTCCTCAAAGATGAATATTATTGCGATCGAAATGTTATCGAAACTCCAATGTTGAATGCTGACGAGTACAAATATCTTGAGGTTCATGGAGAGTGTCTCACTGATCTTGTTCTTCCTAAAACGAATCGAAAAACTTCAACTACTAAACTTCGTTGTTGGTTACAAGTGATTTCCCATTTTACGAAATTCCGCGATCCAAAAGTGAAACACTGTCTGAGAAACATCGCCACTAGATTCACTATTTCAACCGAAGCCCCTCTACAAAAACTTAGTTTAGAAGTTTTATTCGCTATGAATATTCCTTTTCTACGAAATCACAAAGACTCGTTCTTGGCAATGGCTGATGAAGAGAAATATCGAGAGGAAATGACTCGCATTGATTTAACTAAAATTGAAGACGAACACAGATCCGACTACCTACAAGTTCTCACTAGATTGTTGTATGCCAAATTATCAACTCGAATCAGGCGGACATCTAAAGACAAGTACAACGCCGCAAGCCGACGTGCCACCATTTTGGCCTTTTTCTCAGGTTTTTCCTCGGAAGAATTGGTCCACTTTTTACATCTAGTATTTCGTGCGTTCCCCCAAGTAGACCCCGCTTCGAAAATAGCAAACCTGCAGGAGGAATTGGAGCTATATGATGTTGAAAATGTCGAAACTTCCAGAATAGTGGGATTTCTGCAGATGATGGAAGATGTGATCAAACAACTGGGATACAATGTCGAGCCATATTTGGACCGTATTGTGTGTTCCTTTATTGCTATCCTATACAATTCTGAAAACGCTACTAAACAGGAAAATAATGGGAAAGTCGCTGAAATTAGAGGACTGATTATCAGACGGTTTTCTGAATTCTTTAATGTCTATCGTCAATTCGATATGTCTAAATGGTCAACTTCATTCGCGAGTATAATGAACCCGTTACTTTTCGGCCTTCCCTCCTCTGTTGTTGGTAGTTGTAATCCTCCGGCTATGTTGAACTTGATTCTATCTCTATCTGAGACAGACGATACATGTGTTTGGGTAATGAGCTCTGCATGTCCTTCAATGCTACCTCAGTTGATCAGATGTTTAGCTTCAGGTGTCAGCGAAGGGAAAGGAGGTGGTACTTTAGTCATCAGATGCATCATGGACACTATCACAAATCTGCTGATGTCAACTGGTGACAAACAGCGGGTGATTGTTCCCCATGTCCCTTTGATGCCGGACACATTGCTACTCCGATTGGAACATGGAGCTGGAAAAACTCTGTCAAAGCAGGAGTTGACAATTTTGAAATACATTGCTGAGACACAATCTGGGGCATTGGCAATGAACAAGAAACATTCTCAAGGGATTTGTTTGAAGTTGGTGGACCTGATGTTGCCTTATCTACAATTCACAGGAGCTCATATTAGTCGATCATACAAATTCGTTTCTTCGTCATCTGATTCCCGACGCAGCGAATTCGTTACCAAAGCAGATGCCCGTGGTGAGTTGCTGCGAATCATTGCTGGCCTCGTCAAAGTGCTGGGATACTCGTCAAAGTACACTAACAAGTACCTCGTTTCATTTTCGAAACTTTTTGGTGTGCTGGAAAATGATGCAATTTATGATGGCGAAGCCAGGAAGCAATTACTGGAGGTCTTTATGAGTTTATTTCCAGATAAATGGGTTGCACCTTTAATGGTAGATTTGAATGCTTGGGATCGACGAAGAGTGGGTGAATTTGACTTTGATAAGAGATTGGAGGCCTACGAGAAATTATCAGACAGGATTTTAAATTTAAAAGTGGACCATGATCAGTTACTCGCCCCATGTCATCAAGCTATAATGGATATGGAGGAAGATGACTATCCACTTCGTAGTGCATCTTTGAATTTTCTCTGCAAGTCGATTTTGTCTGATGAGCAGTTTTTGGACACATTGATTCTTCCTGTGATTCTTCCTGGCATTGTTCGCGGCATGACTTCTAGTGCATCCCTTGTTCGAAAGGGGTTTGTTCACTTATTAGCAGACACAGTGCATTTTGCTGCGAAATTGAAAAGCCCCGTCAAGGCAGCACTGTTTGCAGATCTGATTCAAGTTGCTGATGATGCGGATTTTGAAAAAGATTTTTTCACGAGTATAGTTCATGTGCAAACTCATCGGCAATCGAAATGTTTAATTGAGCTGCGTACAAGAGTGGCTCAAGGGGACATTGTATTTTCTGTGGAGACCATCACAAAGGTTCTCATTCCATTGGCATTGGAAATTATGATGTCGAGTAGTAAAGAAAAAGATATGCACATGAAAGAGGAAGGAGCTCTCTTTATTGGACAAATTTCGCAGTTGCTTCCTTGGGCAGAGTATTCATCCCTGTTGAAAAACCTGCTGGGGAAAGCATTGCTGTTACCAGACTTGGAAGTTCGTTTGTTGAGAGCTGCGTGCAAGGTGGTGGACCATTTTCATTTCGAAGAGCAGATGATTGAAAACCCCAAGATTCTATTTGTTCTCAATAAACAATTAATCCCGAAACTGGAAAGACATATGAAGCACACCAAATCAACCGATAAGAAAACTTCAATTCAAAAAGTTAGAATCCATGTTGCCATATCCATCGTGAAACTTTTGAAGCGACTTCCAGATTCCTATATTGACTCTCAATTGCCGCGCATTCTTGGAGATATTGTCGACTGTTTAAAATCTTTGGATTTAGGAGCTCGGAGTGGAGCGAGAGAAACGTTAGTTGCAGTTGCTTTGGAGATGGGTGCGTCGAAGTTGCCAGTTATTATAGAATCGATGCGTTCTCGATTGGTTGAAGGATATCAGTTACACGTGTATGGGTTTTCAATGTATGTGCTCCTCAAAGGTGTTGAAAACATGTTGATTGAGGATCTTCGTGCCCATCGTCTAGCAAACAAGCAGTACATGCCAAGGAAATGGTTTAAGACTGACGACGGTCAGGTAGTGGAAGAAGAATCCTCCGATATTTCTGAAACGCTCAACATCCAAGTATGCGATGGAATGGGTGATAAGATAGTATCTCATTTCGCAGCGATAGTTGAAGAAGAACTCTTTGGAGATCTAGGGAAACAAAAGGCAAAAGATTCAGAATATCATTCAAGAATCCATCGTTTAACCGAATCTCAGACTACTAAATCTTTCGAAATTTTAGAAATTCTGAGTCGAGTAATTGCCTTCCTTCCTTCCCAGTCTATTCATTTACTTCTTAAACCACTATTGTTGAAGGTAGATACTAGTAGCGATCTGAGGGAACTCCGCGTGGCAGAGGAAGGCATCCGAAGAGTAGGCATTGGTCTATCTCAGAATGAGGATGTCCGCGTGCCTCACTTGCTAGTCTACGTGCACCATCTCGTGAGCGAAGAATACCGGTTGGAACTTGAAGAATCTATGGACGTACAAAGATCTGAATCTGTAACTTCCAATTGGCTGATAAGTGAGAGTAAGACGGAGGCCATGAAAGCCCAACGCAAAGTGATCGCCAGAAACGCATATGAAGGTATTCACATTGTTGAGGCAGCTCCACAACTTACTGGCAAAGATCGGTTTGATAAGAAGCGCAGTAAAACCAATGCGCTCCAGGCTACAAAGAAAGCGAACAAGCATATCATCACAGGACATGCTTTGCTATTGCTACTTCGATTCTTCAAAGTGAAACGATTGCGTTCTAACAATGAAGACCATAGAGCCATGCTGGACCCTTTTGTGGACTTGCTGCTACCTGTGTGTCGAGTTGCAAAGGCATCGAAAACATTGGTACTAGGACTTCGAACATTGACCTTGTTGCTTGAATGGAAACTTCCGCGACTTGAAGACAACATGGACCAAATTTCAAAATGTCTGTTTAAAACCTTGCAATCTGTAGGTTTTACAATCGGTCAAGGTGGTGCTACTGGAAGCGCAGTTTCCACTAGCTTAGGGACAGCAGTAGCTGATTCGGCTCAAGAGTGTATGCGCAGTTTGACTACCTTGCTGTCTAGCTGTACCTATTTCAAAGTAAGCGATGAGCAGCTCAAATTGATGGTACTAGTAGTGCAGCACAATGTTACATTGGAACATCGACAAGGGAACTCGTTGGCACTGTTACGCGCAATCGTGCAAAGAAAGATTGTAGTTCCTGAAATTTATGATCTGATGAACACTCTAACGAAGGAAGTGTATACGGCTAGAGCTTCCAATGCCAGAGAGATGTCGGCCCAGATTATGGTCCAGTTTTTCATCCAGTATCCATTAACTCCAAAACGGCTTCGACAGCATTTGGATATCATAGTTGGTAATCTCGATTACATACAAGAGGATGGCAGAAAAACAGGGCTGCAAATGCTTGTTCGTATAGTAGATAGATTCCCACAGGAATTGGTGGATGATATTGCACAATATCTGTTTTTTTCACTTGTCATGCGGTTGGTTAACGAGGACTCACTCAACTGTCGAGCAATGGTTGTCAAAACACTCAAAGCATTACTGACTCGAGTTGAGTTAGATACACTTCACGGGTTGTTGGAGATTGTGGCTGCCTGGCTTCCGAATGCAGACCTTTCAAATAAATCGGAGATGGAAATCCCTTTGTTAACAGCTGGAATTCAGATGGTCGGAATTATTTCTCAATGCGGTAAGCAGTTGAAGTTGAAACAACTTGAACCGTTGGCTAGCAGATGCTTGAGTATTTTGGAAACATTCAATTGTGAAAATTCGGAGGATTGGAAGTATTTCCTCGTCGGCAACAATTCAGACTCGACCAGATTCTCGTTTGGTTGGTATGTCTGTTACCATTGCATAGTATCCTTGCATCAGATGGCGCTGAACTGTGGAGCATTAGGTTCATTGGTTAAGTATTTCGCGACTCCTAGATCCAATGGAAGAAAAAGTATCTTGGAGCAGCATGTATTTCCTATAGCTCGTTATTTCCCTCATCCTTGGGTGAGACTTGCTTGTATGCAACTTATCGGAGAGATGCTTAGCGCAATGGACATCGATGACATCAATTCCAGCTCAAAACTCTTTCTGCACCAACCTCAACACATTTTCCAATTATCTCAGATATTAAGTGATGCATTGAGTCGTGATGGTCTGGATGACGCCATTGCTGATCAGATTGTGAAGAACTTAGTGTTTGTGAGTCGGTATTTAGTAACGGTGGAGCCAGAAAACAGCCTTGAGCTTGTTAATGTCGACAACGACGTGTCTGATGATGATAAAACCCACAGCAACTTGAATTGGTTGTTGCATAGACTTTCTTTCATTGCACGATACAAAGGAGGCCAAAAGGACAATTTGGATTTTGCAGATTTGAGACAAGTTTCAGTTTTCAAAGTGTTTGCATTTGTGGCAACGCAATTCAAGCCGGGCCAGATCGAAAAATATCTGATGATGATAATGTCGCCTCTTGTGCGTGTTGTTGCTCTAAATAAAGCAGAAGATACGACAGTTACAAAAACAAGTTCGAAACTCAAATCACCAGGATTAGCTCTTGAAGTCCTTCAATTGGTTGAGCAAATGGCAATTCCTGAGAGATATTTGCAAACCTACAGTAATATTCAGTCCCGCATTCATGAAGTAAGAACAGATAGAAAGCGCAAGATTGCGATTGAGGCAATTACAGACCCAGCAAATGCCTCAGTGAAGAAAAAATCGAGGAATTTGAGCAAACGGGATGGCAAGAAAAGAAAAATTCAAAAGGAGAGACAATTTTTCGGAAAATAAATAAAAATTCGGTTGAACTTTCTTGTGGAACATTCTTCGTTTTCTTTTTGGATAAATGGTTCTATTGTTAGTCCTAAACGGCTACTATGCTCCTGGATCAGCATGTACTATTGGATATACTTTTTTCTGTACCACTCTAAAATCGAAAAGAAGTATTCGTTAATTAGCGGTCTCAAATGTTTCAATAACGGTAACTTCCTTTGCAAATTGGAATTAGCACTACTATGGTTATGAATAGAAACGTCTTAAGGGTGGGGATGGGTCATAAAGATTCATTCATACAATGTTCTAGTCTATGAAATTCATTCGGGCTTTGAAATATTCGTTGCTAGTTCTTTCCTATGAAATTGATTCGTTCTTCAGAAGTGGATTTTACATTCATGAAACGAGCACCATCAACGTCTTCAGTTCTTCCGTTCAGTGATATTCATTATCTTTCTATCCACGTAGTCCACTATCAACCCACAGCATCAGGCATCTCTTATTGAAAACTTTCCCGAAGAATACTAGCTTCTACTTCTTGGCCTTTCATTTCATCCATTCATTCCCCCTCTATTCCTACTTGATACTTGATACACTCGATATTTAGGTGGTTTATTGTTGAGATAGGTAGCTTGCCCCCGTTCGATTTGACTTGTTTTTGGAATATTTGAGAAAAGAAGAATGCATTGCATTCTCTTGTAAAAAGACACAGACAAACACGCGCAATTGAAATTCAAAACAAAACAATTTGTTTTGAACTTTTATAAGACACAGAGAGGTATCAGGTATATATAATATAGAGTGAGGAGAAATAAATCGTAATATTATGAGCTCGGAGAGTGACACAGAAAACGACGACTATGGCTTATTGGGTGAACTTCTAGACGAAGAACGCCGTGAGATATTCCAACAGGAAACGGATATATTTCAAAGCAATTTTGATACCAATGAAGGTCCAGCTATATATCGTAGCGTAGACATACACGAACATCATGCGGATGCTTCAGATAGTCTTCGGTTTTTGGACATTCCACACGAAGCATTTCTACCTAGTAAGAAGGAAATACTGGAGCCTATGTCAAGGCTTTGTCAAGATATGCCGATTAACTCAACCCACTTTTATTTAAAGGGACAGCTAGAAACAGTGGTGGGGGCCGTCACGGTGACCCTCCAAGACCATCAAGTGGACCTGGTGTTTGATGCCGATAAACATAAATGGGAATGTTGTTGGTGTTCTGCAACCCGTCCGATTAAGTTTCTCGTTTATTTGAATGCTTGCAAAACCCCCACTGGTGAAAACATTTATCTTTTTGAATTGTTTAGGCACACTGGTAACTCTTGTGAGTTTATGGATTTGTTTCAAAAGGTTGTAGACACTGTTGGGTATTTGCGTGTCTGTAGTGCTGGTAAAGAATGTCCGATAGAAGAAACGAATAAGATGGATTTTGTGGATGCGTGGAAACCGTCACTCTCGCGAAGTACCTCTAACGCATCTACAGTACCCGATTTTGATTTCGATTTTGAATTTGAAGTATCCGACGAGGAACTCTTCAAACCATTCGTGAATCTTTGTAGCTCCAATTTCGCAGAGACTCGGCTGGAAGGATTTGACTCGGTGCTATATGAATGCAAGAAAAATTACACAACAAGATTGTTCACTGCGTTTCCTTCACTTATGGATATGGTGTGCAAGGAACTGAATTCGCCATTTGAATTTGAATCGGAACTTTCATGTGTAAGGATTCTTTCACATGTGGCGTCAGAGAAAAACCTGCATGATATGGTTCCAGTGGAATTGCTAGCTAGTATATCATGTAGAGAGTTTAACCCTCTCCACATGGAAGTTCAAAGAGAAGCTGTACGCACACTCGCAAATATGTGTAAGTCTGGATCTGTAAGTTACGTGGCGAAAGCTATCGAGCCAAAGATGTCTCGCTTCAAGCACTTGTACGATCAGAAAGATGTTGCTTTCAATAAAGCAGTGGATATGGTTAATTTGTTTCTGGCCAGAGTGTAATAAGAGATATATAAAACAATGGAAAATCTTCAAAAAAGAATAAAACTGTTTGTTTAATTGTTTCTAGTATTTCTTTCTCGAGCATTTCTTGCAATCGGTGGTTTCCTTGGAGGACTCCATCATGATTACAATCTGCCTTGTCAGAAGTTGAATTTCATTTTGAAGCAGTGGCGAACAATGCAAAATGTCTTGAAGCATGTTATGCTTTTCAAATGCACATATGAACTTTTCCGGCTGTGGAAAAGCAAGGAATAACACTGACGAGAGAAACACATTTTGATTCGGTTTTCCAATTTTTGCAAGAACAGTTTTGACGATTTGATACACTTCGAGCAACTCGACCTCCTTTTGAAGTGTCTCCATTGCTAGTTCATGGTCTCTAGGTCTGTAAGGCAAGTGGCCATAAGAAAACGCATCTTCATAAGTAGCTAATGCATTTGATACTTCGATGGGCATCATTTGAAAAAAACAGTTTACAGATCTCTCATGTTGGTTATTGCCTTCCAGTGCTAAAGGATTCGAACAGCAACTACCTTTCTTATGAGTCGCGCTACCTAATGTTTCAAAAAAGTCACTGAATATTTTCCAATCTTGAAAGTGTGTACGTATTGTGAACAAGACACTCGTGCTTATTCTGGAGGGCTCAAGAACCATGTATCCTCTTGGATTTCCAGTTGAAGGGTCCAATCTTTGCATTGCTTTCCATAAAGTTTCTACTTTCACCCAATGCGCTGGATACTTGAAACGAGCCACATCCAGTATCAAAACTGCATCTTCCGTTTCGCAATAACCTCCTATAGGGCTAAAGTGTCCATCGCCTGTTTGCTCAAATTCCTTTCGTGAATAAGATACTACGAGAGCCCGTGTTTCAGACGAACTCATTGAAGAAGTTTTTATAGTTCCACGAAATTCATTTAAATCTCCTCCGCCAGTTACATATTTAACAATTCTGGCACCATTGCATTCTGCCAAGTGACGAAATTCGTCGATATTGATTCCATTTTCTTTAATTTCTTCCAAAGGCGAGCAACACGAGAGCATTTCCTCATGATACCATCTCCAGATGCCTTTCTAACACAATTTCAAAAAAGTTGGATTGAATCACGAACGACACTTACCCAATTTCTTTCAGGATCGACACCGAAGGTATTTAGAATCATCGTCAAAGTGGAAATGCCACAATAAGCAGGTTCATCCTGGGTGGTGAAATGTTGTGCCAGTTGAAAAAAGCATTTCATCGTCCCAGCTACTAAGGCAGTTTGAAAAAGCTCTTGCCCTTTGGGAGAAGCAAACGATGCCAACGCAGGTGGGACCGGCAATTCTCTCCGAAACAGTGAATTCGGTTTTAGTACAACAGACCCTCTGCTAGGTTCAACCGCAAGCGAAGAGAAGCGCCTCGCCAATTTACATAACATGACACGTGAGTTGGTGAACAACTTCTGAAATGTATTGGGGGGCTACCCTAAATAGTGTCGCCACAAGAGTGATGTTTCAAGACTACACTTTGCTGGTGCCTGCGGTTGGACTAGGGAATGTCGGGCAGCTTGCTATCGATCTGATTTTGAACACGAATCCTAAAACTGAACATATTCGTCCATTTAAAACGCGTCATGTGCTCCCTATTGTAGGGAACGACCCCCTTGGGGAAGGTTGTTCTGGTTCAATGGCCACATGCGTTGAATTGTATCGGCTTTCTGAGTCGAAGGTGTGTATTATGCAGATTCGAGCACCTGTGCTTGATGGCCATGCCCAGTTGTTTGCTGATGAAATGGTTAATTTTGCCTTGAACGCTAAAATGTCGAAAATTGCCGTTGTGGGAGCAGCTGATTCCTCTGCAGGTTTTGCAGAGCTCGGAGTTCAATTGCATAACGTGGCATATTACTCTGCCAGTTCTATTAAGGAGTCAAGGATATCGGAGTTTTCCAACAAAGGGATGACTTTGATCGATTCTTCTTCGCCGCTGGCGAGATCTGGGCTCTTGCAGAAGGTGAGCAAAGCATGTGAGAAGGCAGACATTGAAATGGAAGGCTTGGTACTATTTTGTAAAGAAGGTATTAATGTTCCGGAAGCTTGCATGTTGGGAGCAGCTATTAACACCACTTTAATAGTGGACGTAGTACCTCAGCTCTCTAGATGGCAACCGCCAGCAGCATGGGCTGCTCTTGAAGGACCTCATTCGGCACCAAGTTTATTTCATTAAAGTTTAGGTAAAATCTATTTTTTAGTCTTCTTCTTTTTAGTCTTCTTCTTTTTCGGCTTTTGCACTTCCCCTGTCTTGTCCATTGAATCTTTCCTTTCCTGACGCAATCCCGCAACTCTCGGATTTTTCTCTTTTTCCCAATTTATTAAAACATTTCGAATCTCTGATTTGTCAACCAAAACCGCTCGTGCTGCATCTAAATCATCTTTTGCGAGATCGAAAGAATTTTTATTGTAGCTGTTCTTGATATAAGGATCTCCATCTTTAGACAGCAAATACTCCAATACGTGTTTATGACCGTGAAACGTAGCAACAGCGCAAGCATTCCATCCTTTGGCATCCCTAGCGTTGATGCTGCTGAAAAAGACTTTACGTTCTAGTTTTTCAAATTCGGGGTCCAATTTTTCAAAAGTGGTTAAAAGCATTTCAACCATTTCAAGGTTATTCTTCCAAACACTAAGAAGCAGCAATGTATTTCCTCGCTCATCCCGTGCCTGGAGTACATTGGTTGTTACATTTCAATAGATCTTCGTATTGTTCTACTTACCTCTGCGTTACCTCGTGGGCGCTCATTATGCTGGAGCGCTTCATCTGCTAACTCTTGGAGTCTTTCTTTCAGTGCTTGACAGTTGCCTTCAATTGCCATGCTAACTAATTCCTGTCTGATTTTCTCTCTAGCGTAGATATCTCTTTCAGCTGCTGTGGAAAGTCTTGCTTCCATTTTCTCTTCTATCTCTAATTTTCGTTTTAAAATGAGTCGTTCTGTATCTTCAACATCCCATTCTGTCAATAAATTTCGAATTTCGTCGTTTTTCGCAACATCAAATGCTGAGTCCATCGAGCTTGTAAGCCGTGGATCAGCCCCGTGCTGTAGTAATAGTATAACGGTGTCTATATGACCGTTGTAGCACGCTCTAAACAGCGGTGTTCGACCGATATCATTCTGCGAATTCGGATCAGCATCCATAGCAAGCAATTTCTCTACAATGTCATTGTTCCCTTGACAACTCGCCTCTGACAATGGTGTGTGTCCATGGGCATCTTCGCTTTCATGCGAATAGCCCTTATCCAAAAAAGCCTGCAATTCATCCCATTCATCATCAAAAGCTGCCTCCACTAGTTTTTGAGAATTGCGTTTTATATCTCGGGCACCAAATGCCGAAGCAATGGTATCAGCGGTTTTTGAATTTGAATTTAATTGATTCGAGTCTTGTATAGTGAGAATCGCAAGTCGATTCTCTCGAGCAAAGGCTGTAGCTACCTCAACAATCTTGGATGTGATGATCACTTTGAATTCGTCTTTGGGAGCAAACAAATCGATCGTTGGATCACCGGGTCTTAAAAGAGGACCCCATATTTCTTCCTTGAACAATTCACTTTTGTTCATTAACACTTGTGGGGGGAAATGGTCCTTGTCAAATGCAAGGTGCAATGACTCAGCTTCATTAAAGACAAGAACGAGCATAGTCCCGTGCTGAAGTGCTGCCACAAGAGATTTACGCAGGTTTTCTGGTTGCGTATCAAGAATATTATCCATCATTATAAATGTGCCTCTCTGGTATTTTAAAAATCTTGTACCCTGTCCATTGGTATCGACTATGACGGGCCATCTTTCATGTCGATATACAACTTCATCTATGGCATCTGGCAAAGATCTTAAGTCAGTTGAAACTTCGGGGATGGACAACTTGGCTACTTTATCTTCAAATACTCCAGCCAACAGGTTGTACGTCGTTTGCACAACAGGATCTGCATCTTGCCCAACTTCGAACAGCACACATCGTTCCAATGAATCTGGCAATGAATCTGGAAGCTTGCTCTCTGTATCTTGACATTTTAAAGCTGCAAATTTAGTGAGCAATGCATCGTGGACTGACTGTCTGTCGCATCCTTCTACAGAAACTCCTGATCCCATTTTCAGGCGCGGCACTTCGAAATTGAGAATAACGACCCCCACTACATTCTGTGGAAAAGGACCCCCTCCATATAGTGGGATGGATGCTCAGCGCGCGTTGCTTGATCAGCTCATGGGTGCCGATAGAAATTTGCAACCGTCAGAAAGGTCGGACAGAAAGCGTAAGTTCTCTGACCGCGAGGTGGACAAAATGTATTTAGTGGGCTGCTCCCCTTATGAACTATTTGCTGGAAGTAAATCAGATTTGGGTCCAAATCCCAAAATTCCTGACGATGATTGCAAATTGCAATGGGAGTCTTTAACAGACGCGGAAAGAGACCGGTATGGCTACGAAATGGATACAAAGGTCTTTTTGGAAAATCTTTTAAAAAAATTGGACAAAAAGATTGATCAAAACAAGCAGCGTTGTCGAGTGGTTGATTCTTCGGCTCTGGAGGCAACGGCCCAGTCAATTTTAGACAAGCACGGGCATATTGAAGTATTGTTTTCGCAGATTGACCCTCTGGCGAAACGAGGTGAAGTGGCACGCGCATTTCAAATACACTCGCAAGTTCAACTATTACGAGAAGGAGTGAAAGACTTACTTGGAGTACCTGATGCTGAAAGGAGATTGTTTGTTTGTGAGACTACTGGGAATATGATTGCAAGAGCAGATACCGATGAACGACTTCGGTCGCATTTCGAAGGACGTCAATACCAGGGATGGAATATATGTCGACAGAAACTTGTTGAGTTGAGCGCGAAGCAATTAAAACCAAATGCGCGTGGTTCAAACAGTGATTCATGGCGATGGGATACTTCAGATGATCGAAGACGGCATACTAGGTATGATGATGAAGACAGGAGGCATCGTAGGTCTAGGAGTAGAGACAACAGAGACGAAAGACGATCAAGTAGACGGGACCATTCGGGAAGCAGGAGAAAGTACCGGGAACGTTCTGATAGTAGAAGCAGAAGACACAAAAGATCTACAAGTCCGAAAAAAAAATCTCGACGTCATCGAAGGGAGCGCTCTTCTAGCAGATGATAAACCTTCAAAATATTATATTTTTAAATGTGTCTGATTCCGCAATAATGAAAAACGCAGCCCCTTGTTTTAAGGTCTAGAGTTACAACAGTATAGGACAAATGCCTATTCGAATCTCATTTCAGGGTAGTTTCGGGTTGATGTCTAGAATTACAATAGAAAGGAAACAGTGTTTGACGATGCTGTAGACAAAGAGGACCTTTTTAAAAACGAGGAAAGCCGATCTTTAGGAGAAAGCGGAATTATATAGAGGAACCAAACTTTTCACAATGATCATCGCTCACAAAAGACACAAATGCTAGATTGTGTTAATGTACCTGATCAGAGAAGCATCAGTAGGAAGAAAAAGTCCATCTAATTCAAGTAACTGTATGGAAAGCAGTTCTGGCTTAAGCGATGAAGTTGTCCGTCGTCTGCGGCAGTTGGTTGACCAGAAAAAGAAAAACCTTCATGATTTAACCCAAGCACTCTCCAAGTTCCATTAGTTTATAATATAAAGTTAGTAGTTCTTAATTTTTAACTTCTTCAAGTTCATCTTCGAGGATTCGACTTGCGCCATAGCAACATTGATGAAAAGCTCCGAGCTTCGACGGACAAAGAATATCGGTTGGTTTAAACCCAGCTGTGATGCACGACGAATGCGCCTTTGCCACAGCACAACATGAGAATGGGTCAGCAGGGTCACAGCATTTATTTCCTGGTGCTTGGATTTGATACCTTACACAAAGGGCATTGTCTTGACACTGTGATTGACCGCTTCTAGGGCAAAAATCGGTTGCGTATTGTTTGCTAATTGGTGTATCAAAAGGACTTTCACAAGATATAGGAATTGTAGGTCCTATTATTTTGGAAACATCACCATTTGAAAATGACGCAACACCTGAAACACGGGCATGGCCTTGGATCGTTGTCGTCGATGTATCTCCACATTGGTTTCTAATCGAGGCAGTAGCAGTAAAAGGAACATTGAATGTTTTCATGGTTGATTTGAATGCGAATACTTGTCTAGAAAACGGACTCACCGTGTTTCCCTCTGACGAAATGGTGACTGCGATATCCTTTGTAGATGAAGCTGTGTCCCCGTATGATAACATCTGCTCAAGTCCAACACTGATTTCTCCTTCCACAATATGGGGAATCCCAGTTTTGAATGTAGTCAAAGCAGAAATAGTTGTTGAACTTTCAAAACTCCAACCTGTCGTTTGAGTAGATTTCATACTTTGGTCGACCTTACCTACATCTTGCGGTTTGTTGCCGTAATTTTCACCTTCAAAAATAGCTTGCAATTGGCTTGAGGTTGAATCTGGGGTCTCAACAGATCTGCTCATGTCATAAACGAAATCGGTCATTTCAAGGACTTCATTGAAGTCTTTGTTGCAACAGGCTTTGGATGCAGTGACATTGCTTATGCAACCTCCATTGGTCGGACAACAAGCATAATAATTATCAGTTCCAGGGCAACTTAAAGTTTTATTGGCAGTTTGACATTTGGTTTCACATCCTTCATTCCAACAAGGGCCTTCGCAATCTTCCAAACCAGCGTGACAGCATTTGGTATTCAGACGATACGGCAACCCGCACTTTGCTGCTCCAGTAATGGCAACTGTAATAATGAGAATTAGAAGCTGCATTCTTATTTTGGAAGTTGTTGGTTTGCCGAAAACTTTTCAACTTGTGAAATAAATAAAGGTCAACGAAACTCAAAATAAAAAGGATGGCGGACGCTCCTCAATGGGATCTTTCGAATTCACTCGTACTAGAATTCTAACCGAAACACTAGGAGGAGAAACATCCAGTTTTAGGGTAGACCCCCTGTATGCTTCTCATTCCTTTCGAAACTTTGATTTCCAACCTTTCAGAATTTCAGCGTTGGTATTTTCCTCCATTTTTTAACAAATTGCAAAGTTTCTGCTTCTGTTTCCTTGTAATACTGAGAATGCGGACATACTATTCAAAAATGTAAACAAAAGGTGGTTTTGAGATAATCGTTAATCCAAGTGTTTTATTTCAATGAACCAAAACCCGAATACCATTTGAACACTTCAAACAATATCCATGGCTTCTGTTTTCAATTTCCTTCTACTACTCATGTGCTTTGTTCTTGCTACAGGTGAGGAAGCAACAATGAAAGATATAGTGCCAGTGTTTCCGAAAGTGCGAAAGTACAAAACCGGAAATGGAATGGTAGTCAGTTCTTGCGACTCCTATGGGTCAAACTACTACAAAGAGAACCACATGTGCTATAAGAAGTGCAAACCAGGTTTCTCAGGAGCTGCTCAGAACTGTGTGCAAGATTGTCCTCCCAGCTTTCGAGATGATGGTCTATATTGCGCCAAACCCTCGGCCTACGGTAGAGGTGCAGGCAGCTATTCCAAATGTAAAGCCGAGGAACAATGTGAAAAATGGGGACTCTTGTGGTATTCGAAATGCCGGGACAATTTCCAAAATTTTGGTTGCTGTCTTTGTAGTCCTGTTTGTCCAGCAGGCTGGGAAGATATTGGAGTTAGTTGTAAGAAACCGATGGAGTTCCGAGGCTATGGCTTGGTCCTAAAGTGCAAGAACACCGAGGAGTACAGCGCAGGTCTATGTTATGAGCCATGTCATTCTCCTGCGGAACGAGAAGGAATGTATTGCTATATTAATCCATAAATAGA
>Ga0105055_10003070_pt1 | contig 25596 bp, 24 predicted proteins | sample BON03_FD_78090 | JGI IMG/M metagenome (GOLD analysis project Ga0105055, IMG submission 78090) | Freshwater microbial communities from Lake Bonney liftoff mats and glacier meltwater in Antarctica - BON-03 | ecosystem: Environmental > Aquatic > Freshwater > Ice > Glacier meltwater | place: Lake...
ACCAGGATGTGTCTCTTCTTGCCAGAGATCTTCTTGCCGGCATCATATCCTTTCGGGTCAATATGAGCCCCCCTTTTTCCGCGCTCTTCACGCTCTGGCTATCAATGATGCAAGCAGTCGGGCGGGCCTCGCGGCCCAATCTCTCGCGACACTGCACGTAAAGCGCATGATGAATGCGGTCGATCACACCGTGGTAGGTCCATAGATCAAAATACTCGAACAAGGTACTTTTGGGCGGAAAAGCCTTCGGTGCATAGCGCCATGCACATCCAGTGCTCAATATATAGAGAATCCCGTTGACCACTTCGCGAATATCCACTGAACGCCGGCGCCCACCTCGCTTGGCCGGTGGGATGAGTGGACCGACCAACGTCCATTCCTCGTCCGTCAGATCGCTGGGGTAGCGGAGCTGGTCACGGTTGTAGCGGTCGCGAGTCTCAGCGGTCCACATCGATGGCCTCCCAACTTGAGCGACCTTCCTTGAATCACATCAGATTCGTATGACGCAAGGAGTTTTCGGACGGACACTTGAGCTTGGCAATCTCCCGCGGCACCGCCACCCTTCAGGATATTCCGTCTCGTTGCGTATGGATAGCCATTCTGGGCGTTCGTAACCTGCGCTGATCGTGGGGTTCGGGCGCCCAGCGCTACCGCCACTTCGTCCAGGACCAAATCCCTTGCAACGCCGCTGGACAACGGCTAAACTAACAACAAATGTCAGTTCCACCACCCCTCGCCGAGGCCGCCACCAGCCTGCGCATCGCCACCACGGCGCATGCCCAGGCTGCCGACGCGCGCCTGCATCAAGCGATCCAGGCTCTCATCCTGGCCCTGCTCGCGCACCTCCTCGGCCACCAAGGCGCCGTCCTGCGCCTGCGCCTGGCCGCCAGGCATCTCCCCTCCCCCGGCCCCTGGTTCGTCGGCCCCGCCGACCGCACCCACTCCCTCTTGCAGCGCCTCGCATCCTGCCTGGCGAACCGCGCCGAGTCCGATCCCGACGCCCCCATTCCGCGCCCGCTGCGCCGTGGCTCGCCCGACATCATCATCGCCCTCGCCCATATGCCGGCCCCGCGCAACCGCGCGCGCCCCGCCCGCACCCGCCCCCTGCGCCCCCGCCAGGGCCGCGACCCCCCGCCGTCGTGCCACACCCCAAATCGAGCGCCCCCACCGGCGCCGCCCCCGCATGCCCATGATATTACGATAACGCAACAAAAACCATCACCCCACGATCCGCCCATCTTCCATCGCCACGATCCGGTCGGCGATATCCAGGATGCGCGGATCATGCGTCACCATCAGGATCGGCACCCCCCGCTGCCGCGCCAGGTCGGTCAGCAGCCGCACCACGTCCTGCCCGCTCTGCCGGTCCAACGCCGCCGTCGGCTCGTCCGCCAGCACCAGCCCCGGCTGCCCCACCAGCGCGCGCGCCACCGCCACACGCTGCCGCTGCCCGCCCGAAAGCTGCCCCGGCCGGCTCTCCGTCTTGTCGCCCAGCCCCACCGCCGCCAGCATCGACCCCGCCCGCGCCAGCCGCTCCCGCTCCGCCGTGCCGGCGTCAAGCTCCAGCGCCATCGCCACGTTCTGCCGCGCCGTCAGGAAACCCAACAGGTTGTGTTGCTGAAAGATGAACCCGATCCGCCGCCGCAGCGCCACGCGCCCCGCCTCGTCCGCCTTGGCCAGGTCCTGCTCAAGCACAAGGCACGACCCCGCCTGCAGCGCCCGCAACGCACCGATCAACGTCAGCAGCGTCGTCTTGCCGCTGCCCGAAGGCCCCGTCAGCAGCACGATCTCCCCCGGCCCAATCTCCAGCGCCACCTCGCGCAACACCGGCCGGTCGCCCTTCTCATAGGTATAGGAAACGCCCGAAAGCTCCACCGGTCGCACCAGAACAGGCCGCATCAGAACATGTCCGCCGGGTCCGCCTCGCCCAGCTTGCGCATCGCCAGCAGCCCGGCCACCGCGCACATGACGAAGATCATCGCGAACACCGTCACCGCCCGGTCCGCCGCCATGCCCAGCGGCAACAGGGTCACCTTGGCGACCAAGCCGTACAACCCGATCGAGCCCAGGAACCCCGGCACGAACCCCAGCACCGCCAGCATCAACGCCGCCGCCATCACCACCAGCCGCAGATATTGGTTGGAATAGCCGATCGCCTTCAGCGTGGCGTATTCGCGCAGGTGGGTGGCGATGTCGCTGAACAGTATCTGGTACACAATCACCATCCCCACCACGAGCCCCATCAGGCTGCCAAAGCTGAAGATGAACCCGATCGGCGTGCCCTTTTCCCAGTACGCCCGCTCCCAGGCGATCAGTTCTTCCTGGGTCAGCACCACCACGTCGGGCGGCAGCACGGCGGCAAGCTGCGCCTGGACGGCGGGCAGGTCGGCGCCGGGGCGCAGGCGGATGGCCACCAGGTCGGTGCGGGCCGCCTGGCGTTCCTTGACGATGCGACGGAAATTGGTCTCGGTCATCACCGCGTTGCCATCGGCGCCGAAGCTGGTGCCCAGCGCTACCAGCCCCACCACCTGCATCGCCCGCCCACCCAGCTCCACCTCCAGGTGCTCGCCACGCTCCACCGGCCCGACGATGTCGCCGAACTCCGGCCGTGAGCGGCGGTCGAAGGCGATGGTGTCGATGCGCTTCAGCGCGGGGATGAGCGGGGCGAGGCCGGGGAAGTCCACCGCACCCGCCTCCACGTCGAAGCCGATCAGCTGGATGGTGCGCTGCCGGCCGGTGTCCGGATTGCGGAAGCGGGTCTGCGCCAGGTAGATCGGCACCGCCTGCGCCACCTCGGCCACCGCCAGCGTCTGCGAGGCCCGCACCCGCGGCACCGGCTCGGGTCGGAACATCACCAAAGTGAGCGGATTGACCAGGAACAGCTCGCCCTGCAGCGCCCGCGGCAGGTTGGAGGCACTCTCGAACAGCGCGGCCCGGAAGCCAAGCTGCATGAACACCAGCACGCAGGCGAACATCACCCCGGCGATCGCCGAGATCAGCCGCGCCCGGCTGCTCACCAGTTGCCGCCACGCCAGCCGGCCCGCCAGCAGCGCGATCATGGCGCGATCGCCACCTGCACCTGCATGTTCACCCGCCGCATCAGCGCCAGCCGCCCCGCCTCCGACAGGGTCAGCCGCACCTCCACCGTCCGCGCATCGGTCGCCGCCACCGGATCGGTCCCGGCCTGCGTCGTCCGCCGCACCTGCCAGCCGATCTCGCGCACCGTCGCGGCATAGCGGGTCGCCTCGCCAGGCACGATCACCTCGGCCGCCGCGCCAGGACGCACGCGTGGCACGTCCGTCTCGTACACATCAGCGACGACATCCAGCCGGCCGAGATTGGCGAGATCGAGCAGCCCGTCGCTGCCCACCTGATCGCCGGGCCGGGCGTAGATCTGCAGCACCGTGCCGTCGATGGGGGCGGTCAGGCGAGCCAGTGCTGCATCGGCCCGCGCCTTGACCACGGCGGCCTCGGCACTGGCCACGCGGGCCTCGGCAATGGCGAGGTCCTCATTGCGTGGCGTGGACAGGGTTTCCAGCACCGCCTCGGCCTCGCGTCGTTCGGCGCCGGCACGCTCGGCGGCGAAGCGGTCGCGCTCGGCCCCGGCGCGTGTGCCGGCTCCGCCGGGAACCAGGGAGGCACTGCGTTCGGCATCGCGCCTGGCATTGGCCTCGGCAGCGGCGAGGGCTGCGATGCGCGCCTGCTGGGCAGCGATTTCGCTGTCGCGGGCGCCGGCAGCCATGCGGGCGAGCGCGCTGCGGGCTTCGGCCAGCATCGCCTCGGCCTGCGCCAGGGTGGCGTCCTTCTGGGCGGCATCGGCGAACTCCGCCAGCACCTGGCCCGCCGCAACCTTGTCGCCCTCGGCCACCAGCAGCCGCGCGACACGGGTGACTGCCATGCCGCCGGGATGGGTCAGCCGGCGCACCCGCGAGGCGGGTTCCACGCGGCCCAACGCCCCCACGCCCAGGGCGGCGATGCTCACCGCCGCCTGGCCGGTGGCGGGTGTGGTGGGCGCCGGCGCCGCGCGCCAGGCGCCGCTCAACCAGAACCCGCCCGTCAGCAGGGCCACCACCACCAGCAGCAGCAGGACGATGCGACGCATGCTCATGCTTCCAGCAACCGCGACAGGGTGGCATGCAGGTCGGCACGCTCGTCCGGCCCGGCGGGGTAGAGGCCGAAGATGCGGGCCATCATCAGCCCGTCCTTCACCGCGAGAATGGCGGCGGCCGTGCCGGGGGGCGTTCCCTCCTGGTCCATCTGCGCGCGGATTTCCGCCATCACCGCCCGCACCGGCGCGAGCAGCACCGGGTCGTGATGGTGGGCTGCCATCAGCACGGCGGCCGCCCGGTCGATCTGGTCGTTGGCCTCGCGCTGCGGCAGGCTGAGCGCGAAGGCCAGCACGGCACGCGCGGCCGGCTGCGGCCCCGGCGGCAGGGAAGCGGCGGTGGCGGCGAAGGTGGTGCGGATCATCGCTGCCAGCCGGGCCATCATGCCGGCGAGCAACGCCTCCTTGCTCGCAAAATGATAGAGCAACCCGCCCTTGGACACGCCTGCGGCCCGGGCTGCGGCCTCCAAGGTCAGCCGGGCCACCCCGGAGTCGCGCACCAGGGCGTCGGCGGCATCAAGGATGCGGGTGCGTGCATCCGGCAGGGTTGGCGTTGTCATGCACAGTATGTATACCGGCCGGACGGTTGGTCAAGCGGTGGTGGACGGCCGGACGCGGCGACGCAGGATGGCCAGGCCGCCCAGCGCGCCGGCCAGCAGGGCCATGCTGGTTGGCTCTGGCACGGGTATTGCGCCCGGTCCGTCCGGAGCGACGCTGCCGAGCAGGTCTGTGCTGCCGGTGAACGGCTTATAGTGTAGTTCGCCGTTGCCCTGGTACGAGGCGGCGACCAGGGTGCCGTCGATCGGCGTGCCGTTGCTGACATGGGCAAAGGGCGCCAGCACACTGCCCTGTATGCCCTGGGCACCGAGGGCCACGCTGGTGGCGTCCACGAAGTTCCAGATGACGCTGCGGCGCCAGGCGGCGCCGTTCATGAAGTTCGGCTTGGCGGTGAAGTTGCCGGCGACATTGATGATCACGGTGGTGGCGCCGTTCAGGTTCACCGCGACGCCGGTATAGGAGCCGAGCAGGCTGGCGGCGATGTCAATGACCGCCACCTGGGCGATACCGTTGACCGTGGTGGGCGTGGCGACGAGCATCGCGTTGTTCGACCCGGGGGCCGGCAGGGCGGCCACCGAGGTGGGAGCCAGGGCGGCGAGGCCGGCCGACAGGGCGGTCATCTGGCCCCAGATGTCGGCCATGGTGGCAGGCAAGGTCGCGTTGTAAGTGAGGCTTGTTGCGCCCGAGAAACTGCTGCCGGCATTCGCCGCGGCGATCTTCACCGCCAGGCCGTTGGCATTGTAGTTGGAAGTGCCGGCACTGCCGTAGACGTTCACCGAGCCGAAGCCGTTGAGGCTGACGCCCAGCGGCACGCCGAGATTGAAGAAGGTGCCGTTGCCGGACAGGTTGCCGCCGACCAGCACCGGCCCTTCGACGTCGTGCCCGGTGGTGAAATTGCCGTTCACGATGGCGTTGAAGCCGGTGAGCAGGTCGCCGGCGCTCGGTGTTTGGGCGTGGGCGGGTACCGAAAGGGCGGCGAAGGCCAAGCCGAAGGCGGCGGCGCGAAAGGCGTTCATTCAATGTACCTCGGCGATGAATAAATTATATGCAGCCATATTAGGTTACACAGCCAAAGTTACATATCAATTACCTCGTGCGACCTTTTCCAGGGCGCTTTGCCATTGAAACGACGAGAACGCATAACGCTTGCATCACCCGGCGCGGCCAAGGGCCCAGTGGCGGCGATGGCATGACTGCTGCCCCGGCGCGCCAGGGGCGCTTGCGTTTGCCGGCCAGTACGGCCATATCGCCCGCGTCGGCGGAGGTCTGCCGATAATTCACACGCGGGGCACCTTTCCAGTCCTTCCTCGGAGGACGGGAATCCGGTGCCGCAAGGCCAGGCCCCGCGGAGGTTCAACCGGACGTCGGAAAGGAGGCACGCCGATGGCGATGCCAGAATTCACTCTTCGCCAGCTGCTCGAGGCTGGTGTGCATTTCGGCCATCACACACGCCGCTGGAATCCCAGCATGGGACCGTACATCTTCGGCATCCGCAACCAGGTGCACATCCTGGACCTGCAGCAGACCGTGCCGATGCTCGATCGCGCCCTGCGTGCCCTGCGCGACGTCACCGCGGCCGGTGGGCGCGTGCTGTTCGTCGGCACCAAGCGCGCCGCCGCCGAATACGTGGCGGAGTCGGCCAACCGCTGCGGCCAGTACTACGTGAACCACCGCTGGCTCGGCGGCATGCTCACCAACTGGAAGACGATCACCGGCAGCATCAAGCGCCTGCGCCAGATGGAAGAGCAGCTTTCCGGCGACATCCAGGGCCTCACCAAGAAAGAGGTTCTGGACATGACGCGCCAGCGCGAGAAGCTGGAGCGGTCGCTGGGCGGGATCAAGGAGATGGGCGGGCTGCCGGACATCCTGTTCATCATCGACACCAACAAGGAGAAGTTGGCAGTCGAGGAGGCCACCAAGCTCGGCATCCCCGTCATCGCCGTGCTGGACAGCAATTCCGACCCGCGCGGCGTAACTTACCCGATCCCGGGCAACGACGATGCGATCCGTGCGATTACGCTGTATTGCGACCTGGCCGCCGGCGCGGTGCTGGACGGCATCAGCGCCGAGATGATGGCCTCGGGCCGCGACATCGGCGCCGCCGAGGATCTGCCGGTGGAAGCGCTGCCGGAAATGGCGCCGCCTAACGTGGCCGAGCAGCCCGCCGCCCCCTGAGCGGCGGCTGCAAGGCCTTCGCGACTGAGCATTGCCCGTTACTGAGCACTTGGCGCGCATGACGAGCGCAAGCTGCGAACAAGGAGACCGACCATGGCCGAGATCACCGCGGCCCTCGTAAAGGATCTGCGCGAGCGGACCGGCGCGGGCATGATGGACTGCAAGAAGGCGCTGGTGGAGAACACCGGCGACATGGAGGCAGCCATCGACTGGCTGCGCAAGAAGGGGCTTTCGTCCGCCGCCAAGAAGTCGGGCCGCGTGGCCGCCGAGGGGCTGGTGGGCGTGGCCTCGGGTCCGGGGATCGCCGCCATGGTCGAGGTGAATGCCGAGACCGACTTCGTGGCGCGCAACGAGACCTTCCAGGCCTTCGTCGCCGAAGTGGCGAAGACGGCCCTGGCCGTGGGCGACGACATCGAGGCGATCAAGGCCGCGCCGTATCCCGGCACCGGGCGGACGGTGGCCGAGGAACTCACCCAGATGGTCGCCACCATCGGCGAGAACATGAACATCCGCCGCGCCAAGGTGTTCACCGTGCCGCAGGGCGCGGTGGCCACGTATATGCACTCCGCGGTCAAGCCGGGTCTGGGCAAGATCGGCGTTCTTGCGGCGGTCGAGGGTCCTGGCGAAGTGGGAACGCTGGAACTGCTGGGCCGGCAGATCGGCATGCATGTGGCCGCCACCCGCCCCGAGGCGCTGGACACCGACGCGGTGGACCCGGCTTCGCTGGAGCGCGAACGCGCGGTGCTGTCCGAGCAGGCTCGTGCCTCGGGCAAGCCGGAGAACATCATCGAGAAGATGGTCGAGGGCCGGATCCGCAAATACTACGAGGAAGTGGTGCTGCTGGAGCAGGTGTGGGTGCATGACGGCGAAAGCCGCGTGAAGGCGGTGGTGAAGAAGGCCGGCGCCACGCTGCGCGGCTTTGCCCGCTTCCATCTTGGCGAAGGCATCGAGAAGGCCGAGGGCGACTTCGCCGCCGAGGTCAAGGCCGCCGCCGGCGTTTCCTGAGGCCTTGGCCTTTCCCGAAGCCACCGGGCGCCGGCTGCACTTGTTGGCGGCCGGCGCCTCTTCTACCCTGATGCCGCTCAACCACTGCGCGACTCGGCCTTCTGCCGCCAGGGCGGTCGTGGATGTTTTGCGGGCGGGTGCGCTGCGGCGTATTGCCACCCTGATGCCCTTTTCCACGCAGGGGCCCCGCGCTATGCCGGGGCCATGAGCAGGATCCCATGAGCCAGTCCCTCGCCTACAAGCGCGTCCTGCTCAAGGTCTCCGGCGAGGCGCTGATGGGCCGGCGGGAGTATGGGCTGGATACCGAGACGGTCGCCGCCATCGCGTCGGATATCGGCGCGGTCGTGGCGATGGGCGCCGAGGTTTGCCTGGTGATCGGCGGCGGCAACATCTTCCGCGGGGTATCGGCCGCCGCCGGCGGCATGGACCGTGCGCAAGCCGACTATATCGGCATGCTGGCCACGGTGATGAACGCGCTGGCAATGCAGAATGCGCTGGAGCAATGCGGCGTGCCCACCCGCGTGCAGTCCGCCATTCCGATGGCCAGTGTCTGCGAGCCCTATATCCGTCGGCGCGCCGAGCGGCACATGGAGAAGGGGCGGGTGGTGATCTTCGCCGCCGGCACCGGCAACCCGTTCTTCACCACCGATACCGCCGCCGCCCTGCGCGCCGCCGAGATGAAGTGCGACGCCCTGCTGAAGGGCACCCAGGTGGACGGCGTCTATTCCGCCGATCCGCGCAAGGTGCCGGATGCCACGCGCTACGAGCAACTGACCTATCTCGACGTGCTGGCGCGCGACCTCGGCGTGATGGATGCCTCGGCGATCAGCCTGGCGCGCGAGAACCGGCTGCCTATCATTGTATTCAATATCCATGCGACCGGCGCCTTTGCCGCTGTGATGCGGGGCGAGGGGCGGTTCACCACCATCGCCGAGCCGCGCTGATGCCCTCTGGTGCATCGGGCGTGGGCGGTGTTAGAGCAGTGGCAGCAGGTAGCATTTTGATTTGATGGGTTCCTTCCCGGCGCCCGTATCGGCGGCCCGATCGCCGCCGCCGTGTCGCCGGGTGGAGTGCGTGGGGAGGGTAGCGTGGCGACCGAACTGAACGACATCAAGCAGGACCTGGCCCGCCGCATGGATGGCGCGCTGGAGACCTTGCGCCGCGAATTCACCGGGCTTAGGTCCGGCCGGGCGAGCCCGGCATTGCTGGAACCGGTGCGGGTGGAGGCCTATGGCAGCGAAGTGCCATTGCCGCAGGTGGGCACCATCGGCGTGCCCGAGGCGCGCTTGCTGACGGTGCAGGTCTGGGACCGCACGCTGGTGGGCGCGGTGGAGCGGGCGATCCGCGATTCGGGACTGGGCCTGAACCCGGCTTCGGACGGGCAGCTGGTGCGCGTGCCGATCCCGATGCTCACCGGCGAGCGGCGCATCGAGCTTTCCAAGGCCGCGCATCGCTATGGCGAAGGGGCCAAGGTGGCGGTGCGCGGGGTGCGGCGCGACGGCATGGACCAGATCAAGGCGCTGGAGAAGAAGGGCACGATCAGCCAGGACGAGGAAAAGCGCTGGGCTGACGACGTGCAGAAGCTGACCGACCAGTACATCAAGCGCATCGACGAGGCGCTTGCGGACAAAGACAAAGAAATCAAGCAGGTCTGAGGCGGCATTCATGGCCCCGCGCATGCCTTTGACGAGTGGGCTGGTCGAAGACCTTGCTGTACCCGCACCCGCACCCCCACCCGCGGGCGTGACCGAGGCGATAGCGCCGCCGCTGATGCCGGCCCACGTGGCCATCATCATGGACGGCAATGGCCGCTGGGCGGCAAAGCGCGGCCTGCCTCGGCTGGCCGGTCATCGCGCGGGCGTGGAGGCGGTGCGCCGGACCCTGCGCACCACCATCGAGAACGGCGTGGGCTGGCTGACGCTGTACGCCTTTAGCAGCGAGAACTGGCGGCGGCCGGTGGGCGAGGTGATGGATCTCACCGGGCTGCTGCGCCACTTCCTGCGCAACGAGATCGCCGAGGTGCACGAGCACGGCGTACGCCTGCGCATCATCGGCGACCGCAGCCGCTTTGACCGCGACATCCAGACCGAACTTGATGCCGCGGAGCGGCGAACCGCGGGCAATAGCCGGCTCAATCTCGTGGTGGCGCTGTCGTATGGGGGGCGCGCCGAGATCGCCGCCGCCGCCCGTGCCGCAGCCGAGGCGGCGCGGGCCGGCACGCTCGACCCGTCCGCGCTGGATGAGGCGGCGTTTGCCGGCCTGTTGTCCACCCACGGCATTCCCGACCCCGACCTGGTGATCCGCACCTCCGGCGAGCAGCGGCTGTCGAATTTCCTGCTCTGGCAGTCGGCTTATGCCGAACTGGTGTTCCTGGACGTGCTCTGGCCCGATTTCGGCGCCGCCCATTTCACCGAGGCATTGGCCGAATTCAACCGACGGGAGCGGCGATTTGGCGCTCGCCCTGGCTGACCGGTCCTCTCCCGCGGGAAAGCCGGGGCGCTGGTCGGACCTGCGTCTGCGCGTGCTGTCGGCCGCGGTGCTGCTGCCGGTGGCGCTGTATTGCCTTTATGTCGGCGGCGTGGCGTGGGCCCTGCTGGTGGCCGGCGCCACCGTGGGGTTGCTGTGGGAATGGTGGCGGCTGTGGCGGCTGCGGCCGACGCCGTACCCCGCGCTGAAGCTGCTGGCGGGCTGGCTTTATGCCCTGGTGGGGGCCGGTGCGCTCTACTGGCTGCGCAGCGATTCGGTGGCCGGGCTGATCGACGTGCTGTTCCTGCTGGTGGTCGTGTGGTCGAGCGACATTGGCGCCTACCTCACGGGGCGGCTGATCGGTGGGCCGAAGCTGGCGCCCGCGATCTCGCCGGGCAAGACCTGGTCGGGCGCGGTGGGCGGGCTTCTGGCGGCCATGGCGGTGGGCCTGCTGGTGTCACGCATGGCGGCGCCCGGGCCGGTGCTTCATGCGCTGGTGGTGGCGGGCGGGCTGTCGATCGCCTCCCAGCTTGGCGATCTGCTGGAAAGCGCGCTGAAACGGCATTTCGGCGTGAAGGATTCCAGCCGCCTGATCCCCGGCCATGGCGGGTTGTTCGACCGGCTGGACGGCGTGCTCGCCGCCGCTCCGGTGGCCGCGCTGTTGGCCCTGGCGCTGGGCCCCGGCGTGGAACTGTGGCGATGACCGCGCCAGGGACGGCGGTGCGCACCGTCAGCATCCTCGGCTGCACCGGCAGTGTCGGCACCCAGACGGTGGACCTGCTGGCATCCGCCCAGGGCCGCTATCGCGTGCGTGCCCTGGTGGCCGGGCGCAATGCCACGCTGCTGGCCGCGCAGGCCAGGCTGCTGGGCGCCGAGGTGGCGGTGCTGGCCGACCCGGCCGGCCTTGGGGCGTTGCGCGCGGCTTTGGCCGGCACCTCGATCCGCGCGGAGGGCGGGGCTGATGCGGTGGTGGCCGCCGCGGCGCTGGGGGCGGACTGGACCATGGCGGCGATTACCGGGGCGGCGGGCCTGCCGTCCACCCTGGCGGCGATCAGCTGCGGCGGGGTGGTGGCGCTGGCCAACAAGGAAGCTCTGGTCTGCGCCGGCGAGGTGATGCTGGCCGCCGTGCGGGCGCATGGCGCGACCCTGCTGCCGGTCGATTCCGAGCACAACGCCATCTTCCAGTCGATGGCCGACGGCAATCGCGGCGCCATCGAGAAGATCGTGCTCACCGCCTCGGGCGGCCCGTTCCGCACCGCCAGTCGCGAGGAAATGGCGCGTGCCCAGCCGGAGGCCGCGCTGCGCCACCCGGTGTGGTCGATGGGCGCCAAGATCAGCATCGACAGCGCCACCATGATGAACAAGGCGCTGGAGGTGATCGAGGCGGCGCGGCTGTTCGCCCTGCCGAGCTCGCGCATCGAGGTGCTGGTGCATCCGCAATCGGTGATCCACGGGCTGGTGCACTACAGCGACGGCAGCGTGCTGGCGCAGCTGGGCAGCCCGGACATGCGCGTGCCGATCGCCCATACCCTGGCCTGGCCCGACCGCATCGCCACCCATGCGCCGCGGCTCGACCTGGCGGCGCTGGGGCGGCTGGAATTCTCGCTGCCCGATCCCGTGCGCTTTCCAGCCCTGCGCCTGGCGCGGGAGGCGTTGGCGGCCGGCGGCGGCGCCTCCACCATCATGAGTGCGGCCAACGAGGTGGCGGTGGAGGCGTTCCTGGCGCGCCGCATCGGCTTCCTCGACATCGCAGCCGTGGTGGAGCAGGTGATGCAGGAGCTTGGCGCACCGCCCGCCGATACGCTGGCGGCTGTGCTCGACCTGGACGCCCGCGCCCGTGCCGCGGCCAGCCGGTTGGCGGCGCTGCGTGCCCGGCCGGCGGCGTAGGGAATACCGTGGCGGTGCCATCCGGCGCGCCGAGCGATCGGGGTTGCCAATAATTCAGTAGGCAACCGACGGGGCTTGCCGTCATTTGCCGCCATCCGCAGGCCTGCATAGGAGCCACAGTGTTCGACCTAGTGCCATCGCCGCTCGATTCGATCCTGGCCTTCGTCGTCGTGCTTGGCGTGCTCGTGTTCATCCACGAGCTTGGCCACTACCTCGCCGCGCGTTGGTGTGGCGTGCATGTGGAGGTGTTCTCCATCGGCTTCGGCCGCGCCATCGCCAGCTGGACCGACAAGAAGGGGACGGTGTGGAAAGTGGCGTGGCTGCCGCTGGGCGGCTACGTGAAGCTGCACGGCCAGGAACGCCCGGAGGATGTGCCGTCGGACGTGCGGGCGCTGTGGAAGCCCGGCCAGACATTCCACGAGAAACAGGTGGGCGCCCGCGCCATCGTGGTGGCGGCCGGGCCGCTGGCCAATTTCCTGCTGGCGGCGGTGCTGTTCGCGGGGCTCTACGGTGCTGTCGGGCGCCCGACCACGCCGGCGGTGGTGGGCGAGGTGGTGGCCGGATCGGTCGCCGAGAGCGCCGGATTGCAGCCTGGCGACCGGATCGAGGCGATCGACGGGGCGCCGATCGCCCGCTTCGAGGACCTGCAGCGAACCGTCTCGGCAGCTCCTGGCCGGTCGCTCAGCCTCACCCTGCGTCGCGGCGGCGAGGCGCTGACCCTGCCGGTGGTGCCGGAGGCGCGCGATGCCGGCGGCGGGCGCATGACCGGCATCCTGGGGATCCGCGGCGGCGCCGTGGAGTTCGAGCCGATGGGCCCGGGCTCGGCGGTGGTGGCCGGATTTGGGCAGATGTGGAACGTCACCACGCAGACGCTCGGCGGGCTGTGGCAGATGATCACCGCGCAGCGCGGCACCGAGGAACTGGGCGGGCCGCTGCGCATCGCCCAGATGTCCGGCCAGGTGGCGCAGCTTGGCTTCGTCAGCCTGGTGTCGTTCATCGCCGTGCTGTCGGTGAACCTGGCGCTGATCAACCTGTTTCCCATCCCCATCCTGGACGGCGGCCATCTGCTGTTCTACCTCGCCGAGGCGATTCGCGGCCGGCCGCTGCCGCCGCGCGCGCAGGAATACGGCATGCGCGCGGGATTGGCCCTGCTGCTGGCCCTGTTCATCTTTGCCACCTGGAACGACCTGAGCCATCTGGGGCTGTTCCGCTGGGTGGCCGGGCTGGCCGGCTGAGCCATCCGCAGGCGCAGCAGCAGCCCGTCGCACCACGGTGCGGGCCGGGTGAGGGGTGAACTGCCTCAACCGTGGCCTGATGATTCCAGATGCGCGAGCGGCGGCGGCGGCCGGCGCGCCTGCATGCGCCGGGTAGCGCGGCGCAGGTCTGGCGAGTATACCGGGTTGCGGCCCTAGGTTGGCTGTCCCGACTGGTGGGATGGCGCCGCGAGGGGGGATACCTACGTTGCACGGCATTCGCACGGCCCTGGTTGTTTCGGCATTTCTGCTGACCTGGACGACATGTTTCCCTGCCGATGCGCAGGGTGTCCGGCGGCCTGGCGCGCCGGCGGCGGCCCGCCAGGAGGCGGGTGGCGCGATCTCGACGATTCGCGTGGTGGGCAACCAGCGCATTGAGGAGGGCACGATTCGCTCCTACATGCTGGTGCAGGCGGGCGACGGCTTCGACCCCGAGCGGCTGGACCGCAGCCTGAAGGCCCTGTACGCCACCGGTCTGTTCGCGGACGTGACACTGCGGCGCGATGGCGCGGCGTTGGTGGTGACCGTGGCGGAGAACCCGATCGTCAACCGCATCGCCTTCGAGGGCAACAGCAAGCTGACCGACGAGCTGTTGCGCCCCGAACTGCAGTTGCGCCCGCGCGCGGTGTTCACGCCGGCCGTGGCCGCCGCCGACCGCCAGCGCATCCTGGACCTGTATGGCCGGCGGGGACGCTTCGGCGCCACCGTGGAGCCGAAGATCATCCAGCTGGACCAGAACCGGGTGGACGTGGTGTTCGAGGTGATCGAGGGCGACGCCACGCTGGTTAGCCGCATTGCCTTTGTCGGCAACAAGGCGTTCAGCGAAAGCCGCCTGAAGGAGGTGGTCGGCTCGCGCGAGCAGGCCTGGTACCGCTTCCTCTCGTCCAGCGACACCTATGATCCCGACCGCCTGAATTTCGACCGCGAACTGCTGCGTCGCTTCTACCTGCGCAACGGCTATGCCGATTTCGAGGTGATCAGCGCCAATGCCGAGCTGGCGCCCGACCGCTCGTCGTTCTTCGTGACCTTCGCCATCAACGAGGGCGAGCGCTACAAGGTCAGCGAAGTCACGGTCAACAGCGCCCTGAAGGACGTGGATGCCGACGCGTTGCGCGGCCGCCTGACCCTGGTGCCCGGCGACTGGTACGACGGCACCCAGGTGGAGCGCGACACCCAGCTTCTCAGCACCGAGGTGCAGAACCGCGGCTATGCCTTCGTGGACGTGAAGCCTCGGGTGCGCCGCGATGCCGACAAGCAGACCATCGAGATCGTCTACGACGTGGGCGAGGGCCCGCGGGTCTATGTCGAGCGCATCGACATCGTCGGCAACGTTCGCACCAAGGACAAGGTGGTGCGCCGCGAGTTCCGCCTGGCCGAAGGCGATGCCTTCAACGCCGCCCTGCTGCGCCGGTCGCGCCAGCGCATTTCCGACCTTGAGTTCTTCAGCAACGTGGCGGTGAACTCGCAGCCCGGCTCGGCGCCGGACCGCTCGGTGGTGAGCGTGAACGTCGATGAACGGGCAACCGGGGAACTGACGCTGGGCGGCGGCTATTCCACCGATATCGGCCCGCTGCTGAGCGTCGGCCTGCGCGAGCGCAACCTGGTGGGCACCGGCATCGATGCCAGCATCAACGGCATCCTGGCGGAGAAGCAGAGCCAGGTGAACCTGTCGATGACCGACCCGTATTTCCTGGACCGCAATCTCGTCGCGGGTTTCGATCTTTTCCACATCAGGAATAACTTGCAGGAAGTGGCGCAATACAACGAGCAGCGCACCGGTGTCAGCCTGCGCGTCGGCTACGAGTTCTACGAGAACCTGCGGCAGGTCTGGACCTACTCGCTGATCCAGCGCAACGTGTTCGATGTCCAGCCCCTCGCCTCGATCTATGTGCAGGATGCCCAGGGCTCGAGCCTGCTGTCGCAGGTCAGCCAGACGCTGACGCTCGACCACCGCGACAGCCGGGTGGACCCGCGTTCCGGCTATGTGATCCGGGTTGGCACCGATTTCGCCGGACTGGGCGGCAATGCGCGGTTCATTCGCGCCAAGATGGATGGTGCGTACTACATCCCGCTGGAGCGATGGACCGGCGACCCCGAGTGGACGATCGCGCTGAATGCGGGCGTTGGCTACCTTTTCACGCTCGGGCAGAATGAGAAGATCATCGACCGCTTCTTTCTCGGTGGCGACAATTTGCGCGGCTTTGCCGTGGGCGGCGCCGGCCCCCATGCCGTGGTGGGCGGCGACAGCGTCGGCGGTCGCTTCATCTGGACGCAATCGTCGGAGTTGCGCTTCCCGCTGCCCGTGGCGGCAGAGTTCGGCTTGACCGGGCGCGCGTTCGTCGATGTCGGCTCGTTGAGCGAAGTGGGTGCGCTGACCCAGGGGGGGCAGCAGGTGGCGTTGTTCGACGATGCCGGGCCACGTGTCAGCGCCGGGGTCGGCGTATCGTGGAAGACGCCCTTCGGCCTGCTCAACATCGACATCGCGCAGCCGCTCGTGAAGAAGCGGTTCGACCAGGCGCAGTTCTTCCGCTTCGGCTTTGGCACAAGGTTCTAGCTCCAATGATGCGCATATCCACGCCGGCGTTCCTCGCGGCCGGCCTGTTGGCCGCCTCGGTGCTGTTCGCGACCGACCATCCCGCGCAGGCGCAATCGGGTCGGCAGGACTTCTTCGTGCCCGGACCAGCACCCGCCCCCGCCCGCCCCGCCCGCCCGCCCGCGCGCCCGCCCGCCGCCGCCCCGGCGGCATCCTCGGTGGACCAGCAGGCCGCCGATATCGACGACGGCGCGATCGGCGTGGTGCCCATGCCGCCGGTGCCCGAGTTGCCAGCGCTGCCGAAAGGCGAGAGCCCGCCGGTGGCTTCCATCGGCGTGATCGGCCTGCCGGAAGTGATGCGCGCCTCGCTGGCGGCACAGCACGCCGACCGGATCATCAGCGAGCGGCGCGAGAAGCTGAACGAGGATGCCCAGAAGGAGCAGGTGGCTTGGCGCGAGATGCAGCAGGCCCTTGCCCGCGACCGCAGCAAGCTGACGGCCAACCAGATCCGCGACAAGGAACGCGAACTGCAGGAGCGCATCACCACCGCCCAGCGCACCTTCCGCGACCGCAACCGCATCATCCAGGAAGCGGCGCAGTTCGCCATCAACCAGGTGCAGGCGTCGCTGATCGCCGTGATTCGGCAGGTTGCGGACAGCCGCGGCATGAATATCGTGCTGCATCGCAACCAGGTGGCATTGAACGTCAACGAGTTCGACATCAGCGAGAAGGTGGCCGAGGAACTGAACCGCATCCTGCCGACGGTCACCGTTCCGCCCGATGGCGTGTCGCCGGCGGTCCCGCCGACGCCGGCAGCCGCACCCGCCGCGCCGGCCAAGCGCTGACGGCAACGCTGCAACCCGACGCATGACGGGTACTTCGCAGCCGGGCGACTCCCGGTTTTTCGCCCGCACCGGCCCTCACCGGCTGGCCGACGTGGTCCGCGTTGCCGGGGGCGATGCGGTGCTGCCTGAGGGCACAGCGCCGCAGCAGGGCGACTTGCTGCTGGCCGGCATCGCCCCGCTGCAGGTCGCGACGATGGATACGATCAGCTTCCTCGACAACCGCCGCTATCTCGGCGAGCTCAAGGCAACCCAGGCAGGGGCGGTGCTGGTGCATCCCGCAATGGCCACGCATGTGCCCGCTGGCTGCGTCGCCATTCGCACCGTCCAGCCGTACCTCGCCTGGGCGCGGGTTGCGGCATTGTTCCATCCGCAGCCGCCGCTGCGCCCGGGCATCCACCCCGCCGCGGTGGTGGATCCGGCGGCCCAGGTCGACCCATCCGCCGAGATCGGGCCGTTGGCGGTGGTGGAGGCCGGGGCCGAGATCGGCCCGCGCTGCCACATCGCACCGTTGGCGGTGATCGGCGCTGGCGTGGTGCTGGGTGCCGATTGCCGCGTCGGCGCCGGCGCGAGTGTCAGCCATGCGCTGATCGGCGCGCGCGTGTATCTCTATCCCGGCTGCCGCATCGGCCAGGAGGGGTTCGGCTTCGCCACCAGCACGCAGGGCTTCACCACGGTGCCGCAACTGGGCCGCGTGGTGATCGGCGATGACGTGGAGGTGGGCGCCAATTCCACCATCGATCGCGGCTCCGGCCATGATACGGTGATCGGCGCTGGTTCGCGCCTCGATAACCTGGTGCAGATCGGGCACAATGTACGCCTGGGGCGCTGTTGCGTCATCGTCGCGCAATCGGGTATCTCCGGATCCAGCGAACTGGGGGATTTCGTCCAGCTTGGCGGTCAGGCTGGATTGGCCGGGCATCTGCACATCGGCGCTGGCGCGCGTATCGGTGCCCAGGCCGGGGTGATTGGTAATGTTCCGGCCAAGTCGGAGGTGGCCGGCTCGCCCGCCAGGCCGGCGCGCGAGTATTTTCGTGAGTACGCGATTATGCGCCGGCTCGCGAAGCGCGAGTTGGCCGAGCGGGCCAGGGGCGCCACGCCGGACGGCCAGCGGCACTCACCCAGCGATCGGGCAGAAGCGAGCAAGGATCGGGACTGAAACGCATGGATATACAGGCCCACCAGGACAGCCCGGCGCCCGAGGATGTCGTCGGCACAGTGGATATCGCGCGCATCATGCACGCGATACCGCACCGCTATCCGTTCCTGCTGATCGACCGGGTGGAAGACCTCGTGCGCAACCGCTCGGCCACCGGGGTGAAGAACGTCTCGGTTAACGAGAATTTCTTCCAGGGCCACTTCCCCGGCCACCCCGTGATGCCCGGCGTGCTGATCATCGAGAGCATGGCGCAGACGGCGGCGGTGCTGGTGGTGGAGACGCTGGGGCCGGACGCAGCCGGCAAACTGGTCTATTTCATGTCCATCGAGGGGGCGAAGTTCCGCCGCCCGGTGGTGCCTGGCGACCAGTTGCGCATCCACATCGTCAAGGAACGCAGCCGCGGCAATGTGTGGAAGTTCAGCGCCGTGGCCAAGGTCGATGGCGTGGCAGTCGCCGAAGCCACCTATGCCGCGATGATCATGGACCGCTGACGGCACCGTCCCCCGCACTTCGCAGATGCGGCATCGCCGGTTCGGTAGCGCCATGATTCTGCCATTTTTGCCGAGGGAACAACCGGTTACCGGGCATTCCGGAAATATGCGGCAACAATGATTGTGTGGTCGCGACCCACCGCACGGCCTAGGGTGCGCTTCTGGCAACAGCGGTGGCGAAAGAAGTTTGATGGACGCTCTACCTGGCCATGCCTCGATCATCGACCATGGGGTGCGCATCCATTCGCTGGCTGTCGTCGCTCCTGGCGCCCGGCTGGGGATGAATGTCGAGATCGGACCGTTCTGCACTGTCGGCGCGGATGTCGAGATCGAGGACGGCGCGCGGCTAGTCTCTCATGTGGTGGTCGACGGGCACACCCGCATCGGTGCGGATGCTGTGCTCCAGCCCTTCGCCACCGTCGGCCTGCCGCCGCAGGACATGAAATACCGCGGCGAGCCAACCCGCACCGAAATCGGCGCGCGCACCATCATCCGCGAGCACGTGACCATCCACCGCGGCACCGCCACCGGCCGCGGTGTCACCCGCGTGGGCACCGACTGCATGCTGATGGCCGTCGCGCATGTCGCGCACGATTGTCAGGTGGGCAACGGCGTGATCGTGGCCAACAACGTGGTCATGGGCGGGCATGTCAGCATCGGCGACAACGCGGTAATCGGCGGCTCGGCGGCGATCCACCAATACGTGCGCATCGGCCGTGCGGCGATGATCGGTGGCGTGTCGGGCGTGGAGGCCGATGTGATCCCGTTTGGGACCGTGTTGGGCAACCGAGCCCGCCTGGCCAGCCTCAACGTGATCGGCCTGCGCCGGCGTGGCTTCAACAAGGACCAGGTCGCCCGGCTGCGCGCCGCCTACAAGCTGGTCTTCCGCGGCCCCGGCGTGTTCGCCGAGCGCGTGGAACAGGCCCGCATCCTCTACGGGGAGGACACGCTGGTCGCCGAAGTGCTCGCCTTCATCGACGCCCCGAGCCAGCGCGGCCTCATCCGCGCCGCCGGCCTGGGAACGGAGCGGGACGCCGCCTGACCGCGTCTGCGCCATATCGCAACCGCTCCCGGGGCAATCGGCACCCGAAAATTTCCTTGCAACGGTGATTGCGCAGAGCGGGTATGCGCCACTACATACTCCCATAACAATAACAGGGAGTTTACTCATGTCGGTCAGCCGCCGCAACCTGCTCGCATCCGCCGCCGTCGGCGCCGGATCACTGGCCCTGCCGAATATCGCCCAGGCCCAGGGATCGCGCGTGCTCCGGTTCATGCCGCATGCCGACCCGATCTCGCTCGATCCGGTCTGGACCACGGCGGACATCACCCGCAACCATGGCAACCTTGTCTACGACCAGCTCTTTGGCGTCGACGAGAACTTCATCCCGCACCCGCAGATGGTCGCCGGCGCCACCACCTCGGCCGACGGCAAGACCTGAGAACTCACCCTTCGCGACGGGCTGCGCTTCCATGACGGCGAGCCTGTCCGCGCCATCGACTGCGTCACCTCGATCCGCCGCTGGTGGGCGCGCGACAGCTACGGCACCGTGCTCCAGGCCCGCACCGACGAGATCAGTGCCGTCGACGACAAGAAGATCCGCTTCCGCCTGAAGGAGCCCTTCGCGCTGCTGCCCGAGGCGCTGGCCCAGCCAGCCTGCGTGATGATGCCCGAGCGGATCGCCAAGACCGAGTCGACCGTGCAGATCACCGACCCCACCGGCAGCGGGCCGTTCCGCTTCAAGACCGACGAGCGCGTGGCCGGCAGCCGCGTGGTCTACGAGAGGTTTGCCGGCTACGTGCCGCGCGGCGAGGGCACCACGAGCTTCCTCGCCGGGCCGAAGCAGGTTCATTTCGACCGCGTGGTCTGGACCTTCCAGCCCGACCCGGCCACGGCGGCCGCGGCCATGCAGGCGAACGAGTTCGACTGGCTGGAAGGCCCGTCGATCGACCTGGTCAGCCTGCTGCGCCGTGACAAGAACCTCGACCTGCGCATCATCAACCGCATGGGCGGCATCGGCTGTATCCGGTTCAACCACCTCCATGCCCCGTTCAACAACCCGGCGATCCGCCGCCTGGTGCAGGCGTGCGTGAACCAGAAGGACTTTGCCGAGGCGGTCGCCGGCGCGGAGCCGGACCTCTACCGAACCGGCGTTGGCCTGTTCACGCCCGGGATGCCGATGGCGACGAACGCGGGCGTGGAGGCGTTGGCCGGCCGCACCGATTTCGACAAGGTGAAGCAGGAACTCACCGCGGCCGGCTACAAGGGCGAAAAGGTCGTTTTCCTCGGACCGTCCACCATCCCGTCGCTGCACGCCCAGTCGCTGGTGGCCAGCGACATGCTGCGCCGGATGGGCTTCAACCTCGACTACCTGTCGCTGGAGTGGGGCACCGTGGTGCAGCGCCGGGCGAGCAAGGAGGCGATCGACAAGGGCGGCTGGAATATCTTCATCACCAATCTCACCAGCCTGAACAACGTGTTCGTGCCGGCGCAGATCGGCATTCGCTCCGGCCCGGCGGCCTGGTTCGGCTGGCCGGACGCACCGAAGCTCGAGGAACTGCGCGAGCAGTGGCTCGCCGCGACGAACGTGGCCGATCAGAAGCGCATCGTCGAGCAGCTGCAGCGCCAGTCGTTCCAGGACGTGCCCTACGTCCCGACCGGCTACTGGACTGGCTACACCTGCTTCAACAAGTCGATCACCGGCATCCAGAACGGCTGGCCGGTGTTCTGGGGCGTCCGCCGCGCCTGATCGCGGGGGGAACAGCAAGGGCAGGGGGCTTTGCCCCCTGCACCCCCATCAGGGGGCCGAGCCCCCTGAACCCTCAGAAATGCGGGCCTGGCAGCACCAGCACCTGCGGCGTGGACGGTATCGTCGCGCGGCTGATTGTGAAGCCCGCCTTGTCCGACAACACGATCTCCGCCTTGTCGCGCATCCGGTTGAGGAACCGGTTCAGCACATCCTGGCTCCAATAGTGCATCGGCAGCACGATGCGTGGATTCAGCTGCCCGAGCACCTCCACCATGTCGCCCTGGTTCGCCGTCCAGGCCCCGTCGATCGGCACCATCACGATGTCGAGCTGCCCCAGGGTCGCCAAATCGTCAGCGGTCAGCAGATGGTGCAGGTGGCCGAGATGCCCGATGCACAGCCCCGCCGTCTCGAACACGAAGATCGAGTTGCCGTAGCGCCGCGTCCCGCCCTCCCAGGTGCGGATGTTGGTGGGCAGGTTGCGAACCCGCATGTCGCCCACCTTGATGTCGTGCTGCGCCGGCCCGCCATCCGCCCGCCAGCCGCGCAACACGTGACCAATCCGCGGGTCCGGACTGTCGGTGTAGTGCGTGCTGTGCGCGTGGTTCATCGTCACCAAATCCGGCACCGCGGGCGGGGGGTGGCGGCCGGAGTAATCGGTCGCCGCCGTGGTGCCCCCGGGCGTCTCGATCAGGAAGCTGGCGTGGCCGAGGAAGGTGATGGTGGTAACGCCGCCCGCGCCGGCAACCAGGCTGGCGCGGTGCAGCAGGGGGGTGCGCTGGGCGGAGACGCCGCAGGCCAGCGCCAGCCCGGGCAGCAGCCCGAACACCAGGGCCAGCAAGGGCACGGCAAACCGGGGCAGGGCCCGCAGGAAGGCGCGTCGCATCGTGTGCATGGCGGCCTCGGAATATGGACTGCAGCGATCCTGCCGAATCCGCCGCCCCGCCGTCACGCATAATCGGCGGCTCCTGCGGGGGTTAGCCCAGCCGGTTGATCCCGTCGAACGCCGCCGTCTTGTAGCATTCCGCCAGCGTCGGATAGTTGAAGACGTTGTTCACGAAGTAGTCGATTGTTCCATTATGCGCCAGAACAGCCTGGCCAATATGCACCAGCTCGCTGGCCCCCTCGCCGATGATGTGCACGCCCAGCAAGGCGCGCGTTTCGCGGTGGAAAATAAGCTTCAGCAGGCCCGCGGTGTCGCCGAGTATCTGGCCGCGGGCGATTTCCTTGTAGTTGGCCTTGCCGATTTCGTAGGGCACGCCGGCGGCGGTCAGTTCCTCCTCGTTGCGCCCCACGGTGGAGATTTCGGGGATGGTATAGATGCCATATGGGAACAGGCCGGGCGTGCAGTCGGCGTCCACGTCGAAGGCATGGCAGGCTGCCAGCCGCCCCTGTTCCATCGAGGTGGAGGCCAGCGAGGGGAAGCCGATCACATCGCCCACCGCATAGATATGTGGCTGGTTGGTCTGGAATTGCGGGTTCACCCGCAGCCGCCCGCGCTCGTCGGTCGCCACGCCTGCGGCCTCCAGGTTCAGCTCGGCCGTGGCTCCGGTGCGGCCGATGGAATACAGCGCCTTTTCGGCGACGGTCTGCTTGCCCGAGGCCAGGGTGACGCGCACCCGCGCGCCGCGCCCCTCATCGAACCGCTCGATGCGCTGCACCTCCTCGCCCAGCCGCAGGGTGATCCAGTTGTGCTGCATGTGGTAGGCGAGGTTGTCGGTGATCTCGCGGTCGATGAACGGCAGCAGCCGGTCGCGCTTGTCCACCAGGGTGACGCGCACGCCCAGGGTGGCGAACATGGTGGCGTATTCGATGCCGATCACCCCCGCCCCGATCACCACCAGCGATCGCGGCAGGGCCTGCAGGTGCAGGATGTCGTCGCTGATCATCACGCACTGGCCGTCGAACGGGATGGACGGGCTGCGGGTGGCCATGGTGCCCACGGCGATCACCAGCTTCGCGGCAGATACCTGCTCGTGGCCATGACCGTCGGCGCGCGCGATGCTGACGGTGTGCGCGTCGGCAAAGCTGGCGGTGCCGGGGATGACATCGATGCGGTTGCGCGTCAGCTGATGGCGGATCACGTCGATCTCGTGGCGGACCACGTGGCCGGTGCGGAAATGCAGGTCCTGCATGGTGATATTCTGCTTCACCGCATAGGCCGCGCCATACACCCCGCGCTCGCGATGGCCGGACAGGTGCAGCACTGCCTCGCGCAGGGTCTTGGAGGGGATGGTGCCGGTGTTGCTGCACACGCCGCCCACCACCGCCTGGCGCTCCACCACCAGGGTGCGGCGGCCCAGCTTGGCGGCCTGGATCGCGGCACGCTGGCCGGCCGGGCCGGAGCCAATCACGACAAGGTCGTAGTCGAATTGCTGCACTGTCGGACATCCTTGCCGCATACATTGGCGTGGCAGGATAGCAGCAGAGGATGAATCCGTCGTTCACGCATGGCCGCCCGGAGCAAGAAACGACGATGAATAAATTACGACGGGGGAAGGGCGTGGCCGCGGCTCAGGGTAGCACCCCGGCCGCCCGATAGGCCGCGATCTGGCCCAGCAGGTGCGATGGCGTGTCGAGGCACTCGCCGAACCCCGCCTGGCGCAGGCGCGTGGTGGCGGCGAACAGGTCGTGCTCCAGGCCCAGCGCGAAATCGGCGAAATCCCACCTGGCCACCTGGTCCAGCACCAGGCGCAGGCGGTGGCGCGCGGCGATGCGCTCCCAAACCGGGCCCTTGTCGGCCATCCAGGCGGCGAGCTTCATCGGGCGCACGCTGCCGGATGGCATGTCGAAGGCGGCGGCCAGGCGGGGCCAGAACCGCGCGAAGCGAAAGACGTCGCCGTTGGTCACGTTGAACGCCCGGTTGGCGGCCCCCGGTTCCTGCAGCATCCAGAACACCGCGCGGGCGAGCAGGCCCGCATCGGTCACTTCGCTCAGCGAATGGAACGCCGCGGCACTGCCCGGGAAGTCGAGCGGCACGCCCAGTTCGCGGCAGATCGCGGCATAGGCCCCGAGCGTGGAGGCGAGGTTGCGCGCCCGCCCCGGCGCCACGTCGACGATGAAGGCGGGGCGGCTCGCCGACCATGCCCAGCCGCCCCGTGCCGCTCGCGCCGCCAGCAGGTCCTGCTGGTCGTAGTAGAAATTGGGCGGCAGGTGGCGTGGGTCGTCCTCGTTGGCCGGCGTCGGGTAGGCGCCGATATGCATGCCGTACCACTTCGTGCCCTCCACCAGATGGACACGGCGAAGGGCTGGGCCCTCGGCGGCATCGAGCAGGCTGCCCAGCATCGCCACGTTGGCGGGCACGTCCTCGACACCACCCTCGCCGAACGCCGCGCGCGCGGCATACACGGCATGGCTCACTCCGGCCGGTGCTGCCTCGCGCACTGCCGCCCGGCATCGGGCGGCATCGGCGAGGTCCACGCAGAGGTAGTGCACACCGTCCGGTGCCGCCGTCGGCAGCGTGCGGCACAGGCCGACCACCCGCCAGCCCGGCGTGCGCGCCGCCAGTGCCACCAGCCGCGTGGCGGCCGCACCGGTGGCGCCGGCGACCAGCAGGATGTTCGGCTCAGAGGAAGACATGCATGTAGTCGCTGCCACTCGCCTGGTCATTGCCATATATTACCGAAAGCCGCCCGCTGGTGCGCTCGACCTCGGTGACGCCGGCCAGCGTCAGCAGTATGTCGGCCTTGCCGGGCGCCTTGGCGTACATGGTCAGCCCAGTGAAGCCGTCCGTGCCCTCGTTGTCGATCCAGAAAATGTCGAAACTGACGGGCGTGATTCCCCAGACCGTTGCGCCATCGCCGGCGCCGAAGCCCACCACCGTGCTCCACACCGTCTCGGTGGCGGCGAACTGCGCCGCGGCAGTTATCGCCTGTCCGGCTGCCTGCGGGGTGTAGCCGGGTGCGGCGACGAGGGGCGGCTGCCGGATGGGGGTGAGCACGCCGCTCCCGGGCGCGGTGTTGTAGTTGGTCAAGGTGATCACGCTCGCCGCCCCGGCCTTGGCGATCGTGCCATGAACGAGGTTGCCATCGATCAGGTTGCCGTCCGCCGAGGCAGTCTCCCGTATCGACACGGCGGCGGTCGAGCGCACCTGGTTGCCCCTGATCAGGTTGTCGCGACCGGCAATTACAATATCGCTGCCGGCGTCGAGTCCCGTCTCGATGATGTTGTCGCCGATCAGATGCCCTCTGCCGCCAACGACGATGGCCGTGCTGTTCAGCGCGAAGTAATACCAACCGCCGTTGGTGATGACCGATCCCAGAAAGGCAAGACCAGGGCTCTGCCCTGGACCCGCCAAAGGCCGAGGGCCTTTGGAAACCCATCTATTTCAATGATAGGAGGTCCAGGGGCTCGGCCCCTGGCGGGGTGCGGGGCA
>Ga0105055_10003077_pt1 | contig 25556 bp, 16 predicted proteins | sample BON03_FD_78090 | JGI IMG/M metagenome (GOLD analysis project Ga0105055, IMG submission 78090) | Freshwater microbial communities from Lake Bonney liftoff mats and glacier meltwater in Antarctica - BON-03 | ecosystem: Environmental > Aquatic > Freshwater > Ice > Glacier meltwater | place: Lake...
ACTTTAGTGGCTACTTCATGGAACGCGTTTGCAGGCGACATAGCTGTCAAGTCGAGGGATGCAATTAAATTACATCAGGAGAAATATAATGCGAATTCAGTGATTCCACATAATGTTCTTGCTCCTGATTACCTCACGGATTGCCATCAGGCTCTTTTCTTTCAACAAGATACTCTTGTTTATTAAGAAATTAGCATTTGATGGCTTTTATCCACTAGTGGTGCTTTAAAACATCGATTTTTGTTGTGTTTTAAAAAATAGTGGAGCGCATGTGATGGGTTCGATCAAAACGACTGCGATCCCGCAATAAAGGGTAAAATCCTCTGTTCATGGATTTAATAAATCATATCACACAACAGATTTTGTGGAGAAATTGCAACCGATTATGACAATTAGGAAACTAGAGTGCCCAAGAAAACAGGAGAAATAACACCATGTGAATAAACAGCGCTTGACTAGTCAATATACACTCAAAAGGAACATTGGAACACAACGCAATAGCTCTATACCGTCGTGTATAAGATTGGAACCAATCACAAGTGAAGCATCATGTTAAGATGAAAATACTGGGAGCTTTGTAGCCGTCTTCTTTTCAAAGTCTCTCGACAGAAAAGTTCGAAGTTCGAACTAAGTTCGGAAACCTACGATCTTTCATTTTTCAAATAACTGAAAATATCCTGATGGAAAATTCATGAATCAGTTTACCTTTAGACCCACTCAGCTAAAATAGAGTCTACGAGAGGCTAGATCGCAAGTGCATCAGACCCCAAGTGCATCAGACCCCAAGTAAGCACATCCATGGCTAGTAACATAGTTTTTCACATCTGAGTACCGGATAAGACCAATTTATACATGCAACAAAATCGTACTACCAAGTAGCCAATACAGAGATGCCCGTCGAATACTCCTGAGATATATTCGAAAACAGTTCAATTGAATTGATCGGAGTAACTTTTAATGTATACACGTATACTAAGTCATCCAGGTAATCACCGGTAGATTTTGGTTTGCTTACTGGTCTTTTTATCACCGCACCATGGGCCCCTTCTCGCAAAAGTGGAATATTTCTTGCAATTCGTCATGTTACTTGATGACGGTATTTTAGTATCCGATGGTTCCAAAATAGAACCGTCGGCTAGCAGCGAGGATGATTGGAATCCCGAGCTTTTGAAAAACCATAGATTGATCAATTAGTATGTACACCCGTTAATTTAGTTATTTCGACATTTTGTTTTTATTGTTTTTATGAATGCTTTCCGAAGTTTAAAAGGTGTAAGTACGACTCTTATAGTTTTCATTAGTGCACACGACGTTCAGAAAATACAGTAGTCGAACGTTGTCCTATTCTGATCAGTGCAAATCTTATTGCAGAAAGTACTGCAATGAATTTGCAAACCATGAAAGTCTTTAGTGCAAGTTTAGTGCTCACCGTGTTTCCTCGTTTGATGGCGGAACCAAATTGTGTAGCTGGGACAACTTTCGTCGATGGCCCCGGAGTAGAGAACAACCTAGTTACTACTCAAGGTTGTCGTTGTGATAGCGGATACTTTAATACTTCTTCTGTCATCGTTATGGAATACAATGAATCTGATACCTCAATTGATGCTTTAGACATGGTTTGCAACTCATCGGGTTCTGCGTATGCCGACTACGGAAACAACGTTTATGGAGATTACATATTAGATGCTTCTGTATGCGACTCCCCGAAATCGGGTTTCAAATGCGTTAAGTGCGTGCAATGTTCTGACACTTCTATGTCACCTACAACCCCTACTCCGACTAGAAAGCCAACCTTTCCAACACGTTCCCCAACTATTACTCGAGTGACTTACAGCCCCACTTTATTAAGCGATAAATGTCTCGATGCAGAAGTTTTGAGATGGTCCACCGAGCAACTACAGTTTGATAATGATTTCTCCAGTTGTTCCATCAATAGCGGTTGTGCTTCAGATACCTTTCGTGACCTCCCGTTACAGGCGAGAGATTGCTACCAAGATTGTTTCGCAAAGACTGAAAATAGAACCGTTGGTTTGAAGAACGAGCCATATTCAAGAGAGTGTGCTTATTGTGTAGGATCTTTTGCTCAATGTTTGCTGCAGCAATGCGACTCCTGCATCAGTAGAACTTTCTCTGCCTATTGCACAACGTGCAGTAGGATGAAATGCGAGGTCAATTTCAAAGTATGCACAGGAGGTATGGTTATGCCTGAGGTAGTAAAAGATGAAGGAGTCCAAAGTGTATTGACTACGGATCAAATAATCTTGATTGCAGTTGGTTTATCTGTCGCTCTTGCAATAGTTGGGCTTTTGTCGTTCATTCGTGTCATTCGATCTAGAGGATCGAAGCAAACCAACCTCAACCATGTGGGTCCTGATTCAGACGGTCTGAAATACGATTTATGAAAATTCAACGCTTCAAATTAGTAAACTATTTTAGACAACCAATAGAAAGCCCTTCAATATATTAATCTCCGATCTCATCAATGTCGATGCAGTTTCATACTTTTCACCTGTTGGAATGTTTCCATAGAGTGATAACCTTTTCCGGCACATTGTGTCAAGCGTACTGGTCATTTGCTCATTCAATTTTGAAATCGGTATATCTTGCTCCGGTGCTTCGTCACCGGACAAAATGTCATAAAAAGTCTCCAGGGATTCGAAGAACAATATCAATGCGACATATAATGGTGCTCCTATGTGTTGATTGGAATACAATTCAAATGGTTCTTCATCGAGTACACTCAGTGCAGTTTCATCCTTCAAGATGGAGAACCGCTCGGTAAAGACACGATCGCCCAGTACTGTCCTAACTACATCGAAGAATATCGACTTATCCAAGCTAACTGCCGTAAAGGGATTTTCTGGCAAACAAAAACCATATTTATGGACCAAATCCGCATTTCCAAGTTCGCCATACGTGTTAAATATCTCGCAGTCTTTTTCTATATCGGAAACTACGACGATATCTAAATTACCGGCATCATCATCGATGATTCCTATGTGTAACTTCAACCCGATGCCATTTGCAGAATCCATCCCACATAAAGGAGATACTGAGTCACTGTCACTTTCCTCTTGGTCCCCTAACATGTATTCTCCACCGAGTTTAAGCACAGATGCTTTGTGATTAAAAATATCCGCCATGGGAACCATCGCATCGCCCACATCTTCAGAAATATAAACTCCAAATGATCTGGAAGAAACTAACGAAGCTGCATTCTTAAACACCGTAAACGAAAAGCGATCCGATAGAACATTGCTGTCAATTAACGGCCTAACGTATTTATCAAAATCCAACTGCATAAACTTAAGACCTTTTTCAGTCTTACCTTTGAGTTCTGTGGCTTCCAAATATTTCAACTCATCTGAGGTCCAAAATTTGGGAATGTTTTCGAAATCTGGCATCGACTTGATGTAATTTTCCCATTTAGAATTCTCACCAAGCACCATCTGATGACCTAGAGAAATAATGAGAGCTAAATGTCCAGATATATCAGCTGAATGCAAGGCGGTCCCAAGTAGATGATCAGATTCCGCATGAATACATGCAGCCTTTGGAATTTTCGCTATTTTGGTGCCTGATTCAATAGCCTTTCGGGAAAACACAGCCATTCTCAACCCCGAATCAACACAACTCGTGCTCCCAACTTTAATATCAACAAGTTTAATGTCCCACCATACATCATTCACTCGCAACCAGTTTAGAAACCCCTCCCATCGACCACACCTGGTCCTTTTCATTCTTTTTATTGGTTTCATTTTTTTTATTTTTTTATTCTCGGTTTATGACCCGAAATTAAAAATGATTTTGCTTCTTCGTTATATTAAACTATAGTACTCGAAGGACTTTGTTCTTTTACAGCGAATGTTTCAGGTTCGAATTTCGTGAACGGGATTCCAATAAAACAGCTGCTGTATCATCACGTAGGATGGCAGAGATCCGTCGCAACAAACGCGCCAGAGATTTATTCGATGTGAAAGAGAAACAACGTTGCATAGAAACCCGTTTGTCTGGAGACGAAAGTCTGCCGGAAGAGGAAATTCGTGCCCTCCGTCTGAGCATCGAGAATTGCAACTATGCGGACGGGCATGTCTTGTCGCATGTTCCATGGGGTCGTATTGTTTTCCCGCATTCGAATTCGCCGTTTGATATAGTGATGTGGGTTCCCGAAGTGGTATTCAACTCTCTCGTCAGATTTATGCCGTGTCCTAGTTGCGGAATAGTGAACAATCAGGTGAGACCCATTGGTTGGTGCAACAGGTATCTGGTACGTCATAAAATGGCCCAAGTTTCTATTGTTGTTATATCGAAGGAGTACTCGTGCTCGAAATGCATGACTCAGTTTCCAGGCTGGAATCCTCGCTCTGTATCGCATATGCCTGAAGATGTCGCAAAACGTTTCCCAGTAGAACCGGAGTTTTTTTATGATGCTGTTAATGAAGCAGAATCGTTTGCTTCATGGATTGGAGTCACAAAAAAGCCGAAATATAAAAGTGAGTTCATACTCGACAAACCGGAGTACAAGGAAACAGTTTTAAATTGGGAAGAATGGTTCGAAGGATATAAAGAAGAAGACATATTCAAAGAAGAAGCTATATACAAGGGAGAAGACTTGTTCAAAGAAGAAGTTATGTACAAAGAAGAAGACGTATTCAAAGAAGAAGACGTATTCAAAGAACAAGCTATGTACAAAGAACAAGCTATGTACAAAGAACAAGACTTATTCAAAGAACAAGCTATATACAAAGAACAAGATATATATGAAGGAATAAATATTGATAGTGAACTCGTGGATATGCTATCGGCAGCTACCCCGAGTAATCGCGCTACACAGTATTGCTGCGTGTGTTTCAAAATTCGACGGCAGAGCGGAAGCCTCGTAGACGGGCATCAAAGCAATGGATTTTGTCCCGTGGCCAACAGGAAAGGAACCAAGGAAGAGAAACGAGAACTGCGACGTCGGCGACAGAAGAACCGAAGAAGTGCTGCCAAGCTACTCATCGATTAAGTTCAATAGCTTCATTGCAAGGTCTGAAGCTCTGTCTCGTCTCTCCTCGCTCGTGATAGAGCCGAATTCTAATTTCATAGATTGCATTTCCTGCAAAAGATTCATAAAATCCGAATCGTCGCCGTCAAGGTGGTTCAAAATATCATCTGGGGTTGCCGGACTCTTTTCTAAACCATTTTCAATATCCTCATTCTTTGTTGATGGACTCTTTCCTAAATCATTTTCCTCATTCTGTATTGATGGTTTCTTAGCTACTTCATTTCCCTCATTCTTCATGAATGGACTCTTCGCCAAATCATTTCCCTCATTCTTTGTTATTGGACACTTTCCAAAATCATTTTCAATGTTGTCATTCATAACTAGATTATGCCACATCGTTGTATCAAAAATCTCTACCAATCTTTCGATCCCTTGTTTTTCTGTGCCGTTGTTTTCAGTGTCGGAAAGCCCAACTACTTCAAGACCCAAATCATTTTCGACCCAGTTTGGAATGGAGTCATAGCAGGCAATAACTTTCGAATCCAGTTGATCATCTTCAGAAAGTTTCTCAAGAAGGTTACTGGGACGAACCGTGATCCCTGAAACAAGCACAAGCACAAGTTGAATATGGCCCGGAAATGATCCTTCAAAATCGGCAATGTCCGTGAAATGAAGAGGTACTTGGGCCGTATAATACTTATTCGACACAGTTAATACCTCGTCACTATATGAAGGAGATGCAAGTGAGGCTAGGAGCCGCTTCGAAGCTGTCACGTCATCCCCTAGAATCAAAGCCATCAAATTCAATATCTTAGCGGTGATCTAGTCCAAACTATAACCACTCGTTTTCGATTTAAATTGATTTTGAATTCGATATTTGGCGAGATCTTCTTCTTTTCCCCAAACCAGAAGAAGCAACCAGAAGATACATCTTTCTTTACTTCCGTAGCATTTCTCCATATGTTGCTATGAAGCAGGGTGCCCAATAGAACCATTCCATTATGCATTGCTGGCTTGATTTCCTATTAGGTGTGCCTGTTTTCCCAGTTTGACTCATTCTATCAAGGTAATTCAACATCGAATGCATCAAAATATTTCAAGGGATGGACTTCCTGAGCAGTTCGATTCGTTCTATCAACTTAATTCAATCGGCGCTTGAAGGGTTCCTGCAAATAGGGGAGTTGTACATACATGCTGGCTCAGACTGGATTTGATGATATCAACCGAAGATAAGCAACATCTTGAACTTATTTCTGCTGCTTTATTGAAATTGTACTTTTATTGCTGGTTCATAACCACCAGAAGACCCATCGTATTTTTGAGGACCCATTTTAGAGAACAAACCAAATTCACAGGTTTTTAGAAAATTGAATTAGAGATGATGTTTCTATGCGAATTTTTTTTTGTTGAGAGCTGAAATCAAGGAAAAGACAAGCATTGGTATTTGATGGCTGATTTTTGTCTTCGCAAATAGTATACCGCTGACACGAACAGTGATTCATCGTTGTTTGAAGGCTGCAAGCATCTCGTATACAGACGAGTTCTTTTCTGTTGCATATGTTTCAAGTTTATCGAAGAATTTCTTCACATCCGTGACAGCTGTTCTTGCCTGGTCCAAATCCGCATCATCCGCAATTTTAACCCTCACCAACGACCGCAGATCATTGGCTCTATTTACCATTTGCCTGCGCGTTTCAAAGTCCATTACAGAGTCCAATGGCGAGTCTCCGGTTACAGGAGTTGTGGCTCTTTGCTCAGCTGCAGCAGATTCTTCGCTATATGGCAACAACAATCTCGATAGCGTTCCTCGTAATACATTCAATTGAGAAGCTTTCTTGTCAAGTTGGTCCAGAAAATCGATGCTATTTTTGGCAATATCTCGGATCCTATTCATATCTTCTTCGGAAGATATTTCCTTGCGAAGAACAAATGACAATTCAGCCCAATGTTTTTCCATCTTCTTTTTCTCTTTCTTGTCAGCCTTTCGTTGTTCGGCTTCTTCTTCATTGAAAGGAGAAGTTGGTTCCTGCTCATGATCTCTGCTTGCAATTTTAGAGTTCAATCTACTCAAAACATTCTTTTTGTCGTGATTGTCATCTTGTACCGTTGAAAACATCGATGCTGCCGCTGGAGGAGGGGATGGTGCGAAGATCACCGGTTCATCGGCTTCTTCTTCTTCTTCTTCTTGGTCGCACTGTTGACTGCCATGAGTAGGTTGGACTTTTTTGCATTCGTGCAGATATTGTTTCTTTGCAATTGGAGGCAAGAGAATCCCATTTACATTCTGTTTACTCTTGTCTTCCGCTGTGGCTGGTTGCTTCGGTGGTTTTGCTCTATTGGTAGGCGAGGTACCGTGGAGCCTTTTGTTTGGTTTTCGCATTTTAGCCATCCACTGATTTCCTTTTGTCTTTCGCGATGTTACCAATTTTAGTTTCGCATTTAATGGCATCATTTTCTCTCCTTGCAATCCGTGCACTTCTTCAATGCGACTCGATTTTGCTTTAAATGATTTCGGGTCCAATTTTTTATTCAAAGTGGATTGTCGTAAATAAGGATGTGATCGTTTATGCGAGGAAGCTTGAACTAGGATATTACTATGCTGACGAGGGAAGCTTCGTTTTGATCCCACATTGTTTCTATGATGTCTTGGTGGCGCTTCACTTAATTCGATCCTACACAGTTCTTCTTCTAACTGATGCATAGGAAATACCTGTTTACCCGGCGAAGGAAGTCCATATATGGTAGATCGCAACGAACCATCCGCGATATCAGATGCAGTAGCAACGGATGGAGAAGACTTCGTAGATCGCAAGTATGCCATTGGAGTTCCAGGCATGAATCCTATTGGAAGCTGCTTCAGTACCAGCAATGACTCCAAACCTGAACTATGTTGTTGTAATGCTCTATCCATGGTGGAGACCCCGACACCATTCTCCTCTAAGAGATTCTTTTGTGTGTCGATAATCTCATCTCTCACTGTCAGTTGCTCCAATAATCGCTTAATCAACATATCTTTATGAGCCATAGAACTTCTGTGTAGCATTCTGCTTCTTTCAAGCTCCATATTTTCCAGCTCAAGCATACCGATGCGATACTCCAACTCCATTAGTTCTCTGCGTTCATCCGAAGTGATTCGGGTTTGCATTTGATGTCGTAATGCAGCAGAACTGTTCTCATTCGCGGCCAATCTTCGTTCAATATCCTGTTTTAACTGAGTGTTTTTCGCATTAGCTCTTACCAGCTGCTGAGACTCAATTCGAGCTGATTTTACACCAGGGGGCTCGGTTATCACGGAAAGCTTGCTGATAGGTTTACTGGAAATGGATGATGCTGATTCCTCGTTTTCTTGTTTTGCGTTCATATCCCCGTTTTCTTCGCCATCGGGTTGCTTTTGAGCGACAAGTGAGCACTCGAAACGCTGAATCACGGAATGATGCATGGCCAGTTCTGCGTCATTTTGAATGTTTTGGGCTTCGATTTCGATTAGTGATCGCGACAATTGCATTCTCTCCTTGAAATTGAGAATGACCTGCTGCCTTAGTAGAACCATTTGTTTTTGTTCCACATTATTCCTTGGATTCTCCTCCTCGCTTTTGGGACCTTTGCTATTCAGTAATTGCTGTTGAAGTGTTTCTTCGTGAAGTCTGATTTGCTCCTGAACCATTTGCTGCTGATGACGTTGATGTGGATTTGCCGGTGGTCGTTTAAGTTGGTTTCTGAGATTTGATATCTCTGATTTTAGCTTGCCTATGAGATTCACATATTCTGAATCATGATAATCCACATTAAGAACGTTTCTTTCCACTTGCGTTTTGATATTTTTGGCACGATTTGCGTACTTTAGAGTATTCAGGGTCTCTTCCATTTGGTTTTTTGCAGGTGATGCTGCTGCAAGCATTACAGTCCTGCAATTGCCACCCAACGAATCCTTCAACAATCTGGTCAATTTTGAATCTCTGTAAGGAACGAAAGCCCCCTTTCCTCCTTCACGCAATGCATTGATACAATTGCCAAGTGCCAGCAACGACCGATTGATATTCGCTCCCTCCAACAATCTTTGTCCTCTATTTTGAGTCACTGAGGCTCTTTCCGACCCAGCCAAATCGATCAGCGACAACTTTCCAATGGTGACATTGGACACAGCGGTATTCCCATCAAAGTCTCGACGTTCTACATTGATTTGCAAAACTGCATGCGATCTGCTGCTGGCTTGATTGGCGGCGGTTCCCTCGGTTGTTCGTCGCGAGTTGCCCTTCCGAAGCAACGCCATAATGTCTTCGGCTGAATTAGCCTCCACTTCTGATAGCCCAGTAACACACGGTCCTTTAACTGGGTCTTCTCGCAGATCTAAATACTCTGATGAAGGCGTTAATAGATCCCTGATCATTTCGTTGTACACCTCAAGAAAAGAACACGTTACTTTGTAATCGCGACCTGATTTCTTTTTGTCGCTTCGTCTACTTTGACTAGATCCAGGTTTTTCCTCTTCAGAAGCAGGGTCTTGATTCATTGCTGATTGTCTGTCGTTGATTTTGGCAAATAGATCCTTCAGTGCGATTTGCATGATTCCTGGCTCGACACCGTTTTCATCTTCACCGCCTAACATAGTATGGGTCTTTCCTGCTCCAGTAGCTCCATATGCAAACACAGTGGCATTGTAACCAATAATCACACCGTCAATTAGGAATTTAGTAGTGTGATTGTATACTGTTTTTGTTGCTATATCAGGTCCGAATGCAAAATCGAATGCGTATTTTTTTTCTTTTGGCCTGTTTTTTCTCAGTACATCTTCTTGGTGTCGCTTTTTATCGTTTTCGATTTTGTCAGTAACACAAACGATCCTTTGGTCCAAAACATTAACTACGTTTTTCGTGTTTTCAACTTCCTTTAGATTCATTGGTCTAACTCTAACCGCAACTAGGACATTGGACTTTCCAGCCCACATCTCCTCCACTTGTTTTTCTGCCTGTTCTATATCGAATGCGTCAATCGGAGCACTCTCTTCTACAGTTGTCTTTAAATCCGTTGTGAAATTATCTGATGAATACTCGTCTTCTGAATCATCGTCAATACCTTGATCCGGATTGTCTTCCTTATCAAAGTAGTCCATATCTTTGCTATCTTCTTCTAAATGTGTTTCCTCTTGTTCATTTTCTTGGTCTTCATCGTGCTGATTTTCAATATCTTCTACTTGTTGATCGTCCACTGGTTCCACCACCACCTGTTCCTCAGCCTCTTCATCAGCCTCATGAAGTGGAGATTGTATATTGGTTTCTGGTAGATTATCGGCTTTACCATCTAGTCCCCACGCCTTACCACTCAATGGTCTCAGAATGTTCTTGCTCATGTGCTTGAACATGATTCACGTTTTTTTGTAACGGCTTCATTTTGCACGAGGAAAGTCCCCCTGTCCAGGTCGATGGCGGACGACTGTAGCTTCTGTGAGAATACGAGATGCTGTGGATTTGACTTCTGTGGTGTTTTGTGTGCATCTGTTTCGTGGTTTGTGTTAGGGTTTGTGTGGATCACAGTGTGGGTATTCCTGGAGGACCTTCCATCTTGGCTCTTGGTGATGTTCTCGACATTGGTTGCCCTGGGATTGTTGTCTCATGTAGCTGCGATGACTGCGGATCCTGGATTCATAATGCGAGGTGCGGATGAAGCTGAATGGAGTACTCTCTCTGATGATTTCTCCCATAAATTCAGACAGGACCAACTAGAAAAGCGCAATGCAATTACGGCCGAAAATGAAACGGAGAATCAGGAGTTTGAGGAGATTAAAACGGTTGATGGTATCATGGAACAGCGTCTTATTCCTAAGAGAAAGAAATCTTTTATGTCGGATAAAGAGATTGAATTTCGAGTGAAGCGAGCCGTTGAGAAGTTTCGTCGTACAATGCGTTTTTGCAAAGTGTGTCTAATATTCAAACCTGCTGGTGCCCACCATTGTAGCGTTTGCAGGAGGTGCGTTGGCAGGATGGATCATCATTGTCCGTGGGTAAACAATTGCGTAGGAGAATTGAATTTACGTTACTTTATTCTGTTCTTGTTTTATGTGTTTTTAGGATCTATAACAGGCATATGTATCTTTCTGTACAGGAGCTTTGTCGCCGTTTACCATCCGAAACGGGCTCGATACGCCAGTTCTGATTTCGATGTAGCCGGTCTGATTTGCTGTACCATTTCTGTTATACTGTGTTTTTTCTTTTGTGTATTTGTAGTGGCTATGGCATTTGAGCAATATGAGGCAGTAACATCGGGAATACCAGGTATTGACGCATTGCAAGATGAAGGTGAAGATGAAGGACTTTCATTATGTCAAGGGCTTCGTAAGCATGCTTGTAATGATGTGCCTATCGGAGTTCATTGGTTTACCCCGTGTCCACTAAAGAAGAAAAATAAAAATACAAGTACACACAAATTGGATTAAAATATGGAGTAACGCATTCATTTTAGAAGAATCAAACACATTGACCCTATATTTTTATTCAAATCTCTACTTTCATTACATCGACAATGTTTTGGGATGATGAATTACAACAAGGAAATATTTTCAGTTGGATGAACACGTCGTTCCTCTGCAGCACAGTAAGCTGCCTCTCGAGGTGTTTTATCTACTGATGCCAACCTAGATGGTATCAGATTATTCCCTTTTCCAGGAAACTTATTATTGGCAAAGGTGGAATAAGACGTCGGTAGAATGGTCTCGCCATCCGTCAGTTTATAAATCATAGAATACAAGGCACCTATCACAAGTGCGCCGAGTAAATCCAACGGAACGTGCAGGGAGAGCAAGGACGACAATAGCACCAAAACCAAAGCTACATATCGAGGTGGGATTGAAATGGGCAAACATAATAATGCCACAGGCTGCGAGGGGGGGTTTACTACCAGTAGTGCAACTAAAGACGGGTACATCCCACTTGTGCTGTATAGAAGATAGCGGGAATCTTTGGTGTACCAATAGATGCTATAAGTCACGGCACAGACTACCAAATTAATCAACACAACGAGCTGTAAAAAAAGGAAAGCAAATGACTTAGAACCAAGAATGTTCTCCACGCGGCACGCCCACGTGTTCAGCATGTAGATTGCAACGACGAGATTAACTATATTACCTTCGAAGAACGCACTGAGGAACAATCGAAACACTTGTTTTTCATGGACTACCAATAGAGGAATAGTGCGAACATGCTTGTCCATAGAGACGCCCAGGAAGAAACAAAACACAAGGAGGAAGGTGAGTGCCTTGATCAAGGGGGGACATTTTTCCATCCAGTCATCGATCCACTGCCGAAAACGATTCATTCCAATCAACCACAAACCAGAGAAAGCAATGAACCTGTCACAAAGGTATTGACGAAATCAAACGAACGCAAGTACTAACAGTAGACCATTTTATACATTTATGTGTCGAGATACCTGTATCTAATTATGATATTTGGAGTCTTCATATCGATATGGTGTTATCTTGAAATTTAATTTAGTTTTTACAAGGACAGCGACTTAGGGCTGCATTCAAGCGAATGTGCTTCGCAGTATATTTGCCGTATTTCTCTCTCGTTTCTTTGGCTTTTATACTTTTCTTGGGTCGTCTCGTGTTCAATGTATCTCCCATTTTAATATGTACTATTCACGTTTTGTCAAAGAAACTATTTAGGTTGCTTTTTGAAATTGAAATTTCAAGGTTCCAGGAACGTTGCCCGAAAAATGGCGTAAATATTCAATTAACAAATCCGTTACAATTTGTAAACAGTAGTTCGTAACAAAGAGAGTGAGTAGATAAAGAATGTCAGACTTTGAAGAAGCCAAGGCGTTCCTGCAAAAGGATATCGGAGGAGTTAATCTGGTAAGTTTGCTTATTAAATAGAAGATGTGTCTAAACATTATTTCATAGTATGACCACATCGCTGACGTGCTTTTGAAAGTACTGTCGGAGAAACCGAATGACGCAGTTGGGGCGTTTGAGCAAATTTCATCCAGCGTTAAATCGAATCGTTTTGCTCCAGTTCAAATCCCTGATTCAGTCTATGACGCTGACCTTTTTGCGAAACACAGCAAGCAGATAGCCCAATTACACAAATCCGAAGCAGATGAAGGCGATGAATCTGAAGAAGCATTACCCCTCCCAAGATCCGCTGCTGTTGCAGATCTGGATTTGCATCAAAGGATGTGGTCTACTGCAGGAGTTCACATTGGCGACGAAGAAGACGTATTCAAACTGAACCTATCCTTGTCAAGACTGGCCGGATCTGATGAGTCCATTGAGACACTTCGTATCTGGGGCAAGCTTCTTGGTCGTGAGGGGGATTACTTTGTTGCAGAAGGTGCTGGCGGGAGTTCAATAGTCGACGATGATTCCAAGGAAGAACCTGAGGTGGTTGCGAATGCACACACCTATTGGGTCTGCAAATACCCAGGAGCACCATGGGTACAATTGCCACCAGTGCGTCCTAGTGAGATTCTAGGTGCACAGCAACTGCGCAGATTCCTCACTGGGAACTTGGACGCGAGTGTAGCGGGATATCCTCGTTTTCCAGGCAAGGAGGCAGAGTTAGTGCGGGCCACGATCGCTTTAATCAATGCAGAATGTGCGATCGCGCCAGAAAGCTACTTTCTTGTTGGAGAAGATGAAGCTTCCATTGGAGTAAATGATGAGTTCGCCATGCCGGCTGATCTTGCAACGACTGCAAGTTGGAAAATACATGGAGCCTCGTTTAGTTCTCTAGGACGAGTAGCGCCTGTAGAGTCTGAGGACTCTGAAGGAAACATAGTGAGCTCCCCTGAAGGATATGTTCGTGAGCTACTGGGAGAGGTTAATGAAGATGCATGGACTTCAAGAACGTATCCAATCACTTTGAGTGAATCTAAGAGCGGACATGCGATATTGAGATCCATCAAGTGGCCAGGTGCATTTGCGATTGCGAATACTTCCTCGTGGACTAGTGTCTATGTCGGATACGGCTACCCAAAGCTATCCACCGTGTTCACTCCACCGATGCCTCCAGCAGTTCAAAAAGAAATAGATAATGGCATACTAAAGGAGCAAGACGATGTCACTGAACCCCCTGCAGTAGATGAGGAAACTAAAGAATAATTTTAAACACAAAGTATACATGACTGCAAGAAAATTTATTATATGTTGAGCACATGACGATTTTGAAAAAGGAATTTTTTTTTTCTTGTCGTAGTCAAGATCTAGATGCAGCGAACATTCCGGCATTTGTATTCGCGCCCTCCCTTTGTAGCCCAATCAGTGAACCTAACATTTCATCTAGACGCCATATGCAAAGTTCAGAGTACCGTCCTCTATAAGCGTATTGGAAAAGGAGACCTCGTTCTTAATGGCGATCGAAAACCTGCGAACATGACTGTTCGCAGCGTGGTTGTTAATGGTGAGAAACTGAATCCAGTAATTGACGATCGATTCATGACCATTCGTTCAGAGGATCTTTTGAAAGATATTAATCAAGTAGATATTGAAGTTACTTTAGAGCCCGAGAAAAATCTCTCATTGTCCGGTTTGTATAAATCTAGCGGGAACTTTTGCACTCAATGCGAAGCCGAAGGTTTCAGGAATTTCATGTATTTTATGGACCGTCCTGATAATATGTCCATGTATTCCACCAAGATCATAGCCCATAAGTCGGCATACCCAGTGCTACTCAGTAACGGCAATGAGGTAGAGAAAGGTGATCTTGATAATGGTATGCACTATTCTGTGTGGGAAGACCCTTGGCCTAAACCCAGCTATCTTTTCGCCTTGGTTGCAGGCAATTTGGTTTCCAATAAAGATTTTTTCCAAACCCGAAGTGGGAAAAAGGTAGAACTGGGAATTTACGTGGAGACTGGAAATTTGGACAAAACAACTCATGCCATGGAATCCATAAAACGAGCGTTCAAATGGGACGAGGAAAGATTCGATCGTGAATACGACTTGGATCAATTCAACGTTGTAGCGGTAAACGATTTTAACATGGGAGCCATGGAAAACAAGGGGTTGAATATCTTCAATTCAAAATATGTTCTCGCATCGCCAGAGACAGCAACAGATGAAGATTATCTTGCGATTGAAGCCATCATCGGCCACGAATACTTTCATAATTGGAGTGGTAATAGAGTTACCTGTCGTGACTGGTTCCAACTGACCTTGAAAGAAGGACTGACGGTGTTTAGAGACCAAGAGTTTACTTCGGATCTTCATGACCGAGGAGAAAAAAGAATCGATGATGTGAGATTGTTGCGTAGAATTCAATTCTCCGAAGACAATGGGCCCATGAAACATCCGATTCGCCCTGACTCCTACATAGCAATGGACAATTTCTACACCTCGACAGTATATGAGAAGGGTGCGGAGGTTATTAGAATGATATACACGCTTGTAGGCACAGAAGGATTCAAGCGTGGTTTAAACCGTTACTTTGAAACCCACGATGGACATGCAGTCACTTGTGAAGATTTCCTGGCTAGTATGGAGGTAGAAAATCCTCAGGTGGATTTAAGTCAGTTTCTGACGAGTTGGTATTCTCAATCAGGGACCCCAGAACTTGTAGTTACTCATACTTATAATGAAGAAACAAAATGCTTCCATGTGCATGTTAAAAACGACAGGGAGTTTGATGTTCCAATAGTAATAGGACTGGTCGGTGTCGATGATGATATGAGTCGGACTTTAAGGGTTCGCACAAAGGAGGAGAACTTCACTTTCGAAAACGTACCCAGCAAACCTGTTCCTTCTTATTTGCGTGGCTTTTCAGCACCTGTGATATTACGCTGCCTTGATATGTCTAGAGATGATCTTGCTTTCCTTTCAAACCATGACACTGATGCATTCAACCGTTACGACGCACTGCAACAGCTAGTAACCCAACTACTACTGGATAAGGTGCACAATCGAAATGTAACGGCTCACGATGAGCAACTTGTTTTGGAAGCGATAAAGAACAACTTGACTGCTCAATCGTTAACTTTCCCAGATGAGCAAATGTTAACAGATATGCTCCCGAATGGAACTGTCAAAGCCGAGTCAGTCATCTATGCATGCGATTATCTTGATAATTTAGTGGCTAGCAACTTGGAATCGGTTCTTGAACGGACTTACTTGGAAAGCAGCAGGACTGATTCGCCCAAGGCACGTGCATTAAAAAATCGATGTCTTTGGTTCCTCGCCTTGCGGAAACGAACCGATCTCGCTTTGGAACAAATCACTAACAGCGGGAGCATGACTGACAAGATGGGAGGTCTGGCTGCTATCAACCGCGTTCCCGACTGCAGCGAAAGAGAGGCTGCTCTAGAATACTTTCTTAGCGCACACCGAGGCGACCCTCTTGTTGTTCAAAAGTGGTTAAGACTTGAGGCATCAGCAACGAACGCGCTGCCTCGAGTTATGAAGATAAGTGAAAGTGACTTATTTGATATTAAGAATCCGAACGAAACAAGAGCCTTATTCGGAACACTGGCAGCTAATTTTAGGGAGATTCATTCGTCCCATGAGCCACGGGAATTTCTACTGTCTAAAATTGTGGAAATAGATTCGTTTAATCCGCAGCTGGCAGCAAAATTAGCAAAGCAGTTTGGTGATTTTCGTAAATACACGCATGCCGCGAAGATTGAAGATCAAATTCAAGACGTGCATTCAAAAGGCAACTTTAGTCCTGATCTCAGCGAAGTGTTTGAGATGCTGCTCTTGAAAAGTTCATCAAAACTTTAAAATATTTTACAATAAAAGCTGCAGCTGTTTCTCTTCGGTTTCCAAGACGTTCAGTTGATTTTGCAAATGCTTCAGTTTATTCAAAAGAAAAACGCATATAGCATCATCATTGGGCGCCCTTCGAGCCAGCCTGAGTTTAAAATCAAAACTATCTTCGATGATATCATCCGCGATAAATGTATGCGCTTCTGGTGACTTCGAATCGACTTGAGAAACGCTATCGTCAAATCTACTTATTTTCTTTTGGGTTGAATGATTCGCGACATCTATTGAATTCCACAGGGTCTCCTGTTGGTTGGTGAAAGGATCATTGCAACCGAATTGGCTGACGATTGATGACGATTGATCGAAATTAAACGAGTCTGGAGAATCATTACGTGAAGAGTATTCAATTGGGGATGTGGGACATGTTCCGAAATCAATGAAGTCGTCCTGTGAATCGTTTCCAATTCGTGTACCCGCATATTCAATAGGAGGTGTAGCAGCTGGTAAACTTATCGGGGTACTTCTCTCCTCGCCAATAACCGGCTTTTCACTGTCGATTGATTCTTTAGAGTCAAACTCTAGAGGACTTCTCAAACCATGTAGCGAGTATTCAACATCATTGATTTTTTGGATAGCCCATATATGCGGCGTGCTTGAAGGCGAACTTGTTGGTTCTTCCATGGATGTAATACTGTCTAATTTGTTTTCATATTGTGATTGGGTTCCTTTGGATTCAGTGTTCGTGACACTTTGTGTGTACCTTGATGATGTCGTGGGTGATGTTTGGATTATATCCGATTGAGCTTGCTTCTCGAGTACTCCAGAGGAAATAGATATTGTTTCGTTTTGAGAACATCTTATTGCTGGTGATACTTGGATACCACTGGATTGAATTAGCTTCTCTGCTGTTTCAATTGAAAGCGATTTCGTTTCATTTTGAGTATATCTTGTTGGTGATGTTTGGATTCTACTACATTGCACTGGCTCATCATTCTGAACACTGACTGGTACTATATTAGACAGAGATTTAGATTCATGTGAAACGTAACTTGATGGTGATACTTGGATACCACTGGATTGAATTAGCTTCTCTACTGTTTCAATTGAAAGCGATTTCGTTTCATTTTGAGTATATCTTGATGGTGATCTTTGGATTCTACTAGATTGCACTGGCTCATCATTTTGAACACTGACTGGTACTTTATTAGACAGAAATTTAGATTCATGTGAAGCGTAACTTGATGGTGATACTTGGATTCCACTGGATTGAGTTAGCTTCTCTGCTGTTTCAATTGAAAGCGATTTCGTTTCATTTTGAGTATATCTTGTTGGTGATGTATGGATTCTACTAGATTGCACTGGCTCATCATTTTGAACACTGACTGGTACTTTATTAGACAGAGATTTAGATACATGTGAAGCGTAACTTGATGGTGATACTTGGATACCTCTGGATTGAGTTAGCTTCTCTGCTGTTTCAATTGAAAGTGATTTCATTTCATTTTGAGTATATCTTGCTGGTGATGTTTGGATTCTACTAGATTCAGCTGGCTTATCGTTTTGAACACTTACTGGTACTTTATTAGACAGAGATTTAGATTCATGCGAAGCGTAACTTGATGGTGATACTTCGATACCACTGGATTGAGTTAGCTTCTCTGATGTTTCAATTGAAAGCGATTTCATTTCATTTTGAGTACATCTTGCTGGTGATGCTTGGATTCTACTAGATTGTACTGGCTCATCATTTTGAACATTGACTGGTACTTTATTAGACATAGATTTAGATTCATGAGAAGCGTAACTTGATGGTGATACTTGGATTCCACTGGATTGAGTTAGCTTCTCTGCTGTTTCAATTGAAAGCGATTTCATTTCATTTTGAGCATATCTTGCTGGTGATGTTTGGATTCTACTAGATTGAACTGGCTTATCATCTGAATTGCCGCCTGCTGCTTCTGCGGAAACCGAGTGACTCGACGACACGATGTTATGACCATCATGCTGGAAATGCAAATATAAATGAAGAGTTCTTGGATCGCCTTCATTTTCCAAGTCGTTAAGTACGTTCAAACCATGCAACTCTGTAGCATCTTCATCGTTAAAACTACTGATAGAGTGATTCATTGAACCCCAAGTGTCACTCAGAGAATTATCTGATGAGCTCCATGTGTCACATAATGAGCCTACCTTTAATATTTGTTCATTCGAGCCCTCGCCATAGCGAGCAAGAATCTCGTCAGCTTTCCTGTTGAGATCCTCCACAGCTAATGAGTATCCCTCATAAATACCTTCATCACCCTCATTTTCAAAATTAGAGGAACCCTCGAATTCCATGTTTTCGGCTTCCGTTTTTGAGCTGTCCTTCCATCCAAACGATTCTGTTGCTTCCCCTGCTGAGTTGTCCTTCCACCAAAAGGATTCCGTGGGTGGTTTGGATCGTTCATCGGGGCTCAAAGCCGGCTGATTTCGGAAACGCTGAATAAGACTGCTAATAGTTGTTGAACCATGTTTTTGATCTGAAAGATGGATGGAAGATTTATTTGGAACTTCAATCGGAGCTCTAACTGGCTCTGAATATGACTTGGTGCGAGCTGCACTGGGACTAGCTTTTTCATTCATTGGCGATTGAATAGTAGACTGTTTTGATTTATGGTTATCTCTTTCATGCAGGCGCATTCGTCTCCCTTTCAGGAGGTTGAGATGAGGACCAGCCGAGTCGCTGGATCGACGCATTCTCCACGCCACCCTCTGTATCAGATATTTGAAAAATAAAAAGTACTTTGTACTACTGGACGTACTTACAATGTATCAGAGTCCTCGAACAGATTTCGCATTCAAGTCGTTTTCTGGAGCGGGATTCACAATAATCGGCATTTCGAGCTATTTATTCATATGAATTAATTTCTGATCAACTTTAAATTGAGTCCTTGAAAGGCGAGTTATTCCCCGGCTTTTGCATCGTCTATATATTCAGATTGTAATACTTAATGTGTATAGCCATTGGATGTCTAATACCATGGTATTAGCATTATATTAGTTTAATGCAGCTGGAGTAACTTGAGTCATGTCAACAGTGAATCGTCTGTTATCGGAATTAAAGTTTCTGTAGTAGGAGCAGGCTTCCCAATGCTACGAGAAAAACTCTTTTTGCCGTATGACACCAACGGAGCTTGCTGAGATTGCAAAGAATAGGTAAAAGTGATTGGTTTAATTCAACTAAAAAAATTGTCAAAGTAATGACCGTAGAGAGCGTAAAACCTGCTGATGAAGGTGCGCTTATATTTCAGAAGAAGATGAATAAATAGTAGTCCCATTTTGAAAACACGGACAAAAGGGGGTCATACTTCACATGTCCATGTGATGTTTCAATTATTTCAATGTCATCCCCGCACGTTCCATACAGAGCCTTACCGTTCTTTGTCACCTGTCAACTGTCCCAAAGCATCCTACATAAAAAAGGTGCGTCCTGTACCACATCGTATACGCGGAACTAACTTCACTACCTAGATTTACTCTTGATCTTCCTCTGCAGGCATACATACCTGTTGAACAGCACCACCATCGATATGTTTTTCTTATATTCTATTTCCATCAAGTGCAGTTCCAACTCCTGAAGAATTATCGGGGATTGGATCCTGTGTAGACAAACTTGTCATCTTCTCATGAAAATGGTACGGTACTACACGGCCTTCGCAATCGCCAATAGTCTGAATAACTGAATCTGAATCATCCTATTGGTATGCTGTCTATTCATCAGCGATTTTGGTATCCACTCCTCCTGAAATGCTTGTAGAAGAATTGTTCACGTGATTGAATTATTCCAACAAATGGGAATTAAGAACCCATGTTCGAAAGGCCCATGGATGAGCTATTTAGATAAACTCGTCAAGTTTTCAAGCAAAGTCAATAATCGAATTGATGGCCCAGGCATCAACAGTTACCGAATCATTCTTTCTTCCCGGACGTACTATGGCCAAAAATGATTATTCCTGGTACTTTAGAGACAATTAAAAAACGCGAAATCTTATGACAAGTACTCCTGGAAAAACGGATTTTTTTTGACTAGTGTAATCCACGTTTTTTGGTGTGTAATCATGTCTTATGTGGCCTATCCGTCAATCACGCCTCCTACTCACTTGAAGCTGGCGTTCAAGTATGGACCTGCCATTCTTCTGCTATTAGCACTAGGTAAACATTTTGGTGCTTCCAAGAAGAAACAGGAGGAAGGGATGGCCCGATGGTTGCCTAGCTTTTTCTTTGCTCTTCGGTCCAAGACTCTTCGCAACATGTTGTTGGGTGCTGGTGTGGTGACACTCTTAAGTAAAAAGGTTTTTGGATTCAAACGGATTTCCCGCATATTTCCTGCCTTTTTCATAACCATTTGGGGCATGATTTACAGTTTTCGCATCGTAGAATCACCTCGCATTTGGTACAGACGTACTTACTGGAACACTCACATTGTTGAAAAAGCAAAGATTACAAGCACTGAATTTTGGCCTGTTTTCTGGGCTTTCAATCGTCATGCTCAGACGGTGACATGTTTTGTGTTGAGTGCTCTCGAGTGGCTTTGGGCTCCAACTATTTTGTATCGACGAGAAACCATTCCTTGCCATGATCCTCCTAATGAGCAATTTTTGGACTGGGCTTATTTTGAAGAAGACGATCATCAATATTCTGAAAGTACACTTCCAGGGCAACAGGATTATGACACATCTGATGAAGACGAGGAAGCTTCCAGTGGGTCTCAGTGGCAAACTCCTATTGTTGTTTGCGTACATGGGCTCGGCGATGATAAGGATACTCCATATATCAAGCGTTTTGTCAGAATGTGTTTGAAAAATGGATGGAGAGTGGTTGTATGGTCGTACTGGAGATTCGACTTTGAGGAATCAAGAGATTTGCATTTGATGATTAAGCATATTCAACAAAAGTATCCTCGAGCCCCGATATCTGCCATTGGCTGGTCTGCTGGATGCTATTCCCTTGTGAGGTACTTGGAAAAGGCCGGACGTGAGACGCCGTTGGTGTGCGCTATTGTACAATCAGGGTGCTTAGACTTCGTTCAGGCAGTTAAAGATGTCACGGATAACGAGAATACAACATATCCGTTATTTCTTTTGAAACAGGTGCATATATGTATAAATCGCCATGTAATGAACGATAAACGCATAACTGACAAAGCCAAGTTTTCCAAGATGATATACGAGAATATCCACCCGATGAAGCTTTTCAACAAGTTTTATACAATGCTACCTCCTCCTGTACCTGCCTCTTACGATAGTCCGTTGCAGCGTTATTGCAGAGAGGGCTACGTTGGCGACGAAGGGTCTACGGAAGATAGAGTTAAGACGGCTGGGCATTATGTGTCACCGGCAATTGATTCTATCGAAAAGATAAAACTAACTACGTTGATACTGCATGCGGAAGACGATCCCATAGTCAGTTCAGAGCATGTTGATTGGGGGAAGTTAGAGACGAATCGTCATGTTATTGTGGCACATACTCGCCGTGGTGGCCATTGTGCGTGGCACGAGGGGTTAATGCCGTTTGGTGACACATGGGGTGATAGGGTATCGACAAATTTCATTTCCACTATCCTCGAATCGCATTCACAAACTCACTTTATTGTTCAGTTGGTGAAACAAGTAGGCAACATGCCCCAAAGAAAGACAGGAGAACTGACCCCTCAAGCAATGGCTCGGATTTGTTCAGCCTCTGATTTAGCATCAGTGGGATCACCACCTCTCGCCATGAGAACTCGTGATAGCTTGCTCAACCTCAGCAAATGGACCAACCATAGTTAAGTCAAAGTTATTTAGAATTTATCTTTTCACCTTGGTTATCAATGGACAAACAAGTTGAAGTTAAAGAAGTTATATAGAATTTTATCTGAATTTATCGTTACATCCTTGGTTTAACCAGCATGCCTCCGTCAACAGCGATGTTCGACCCAGTGGTATAGGCTCCACCCGCACCAGCGAGGTACAGCGCTGTTGCAGCGATATCTTTGGGCTAATTCAAAAATCAATAAATTAGAAATCTCATTGCTACTCACTTACCAATCCAGCTCGACCCATAGGAATCGAAAATTTCACGATATCTTCACCTCCTGCATTAAGTACTTGATCTCCCATTTTGGAGGGGAACAAGCCAGGACTTATGGAATTGCAAGTGATGTGCCTTTGAGCGAGATTTCCTGCCATAACTCTGGTCATGTGAATAACTGCAGCTTTACTTGCAGCATATGCATACTCCTCAAAAGTAGGGACTCCCATGCCATCAATACTTGCTATGTTTATGATGCGAGCAGGATTTGATTCGTTGGCAGCAAGGTCAAGCAAAGGAGCCAACGCCTGAGACATAAAAAACAAACCAGTGACATTCACATTCATCAGCTTATCAAAACTCTGTTTAGTGGTGGTGTCAAAGCCCTCAGCCCACACCGCACCGCTATTGTTTATCAAGCAGTACACACCTTTGTCCCCTACTTCTCTAGCCAATGTCTCTGCAAAACTTTTGATAGCATCATGATTTGCTACATCACAAGCGAAACCTTTACAAACTCCCTTGCCCATGGAGTTCAACCGAGCAGTTGCTTCGTCATCAGGCTTGCGTGACAAAATGTAAACATTGGCATTTTGTTGAGCGAATCCAGCGGCAATCATTAGTCCGACCCCCTTGGAGCCTCCAGTGATCACCACATTTTTACCGGACAGATTACCGAAGAGAGATTCGAGCGACAAATCATCCATCACGATACTTTACCTTTTTGGATTTGATCAAGAAGGTCGGAATGATACATTGCTGATTCGGGGCTATCCGGAAGATCCGTTGAAACCGATGTGCCAGCATGTGACGAATGCGCAGGTGTCATTTCGAACTTCCTGCTGTAATATATGGGTTGAATGTGAGGAATGCCACGCAGAGCAAGCCAATCATCCAATGAAACTTGAGGATGAAATAGTGTTTACCTGCTTGGTATGTCAAAAATGTTTCAGAAAATTATTGAGATATTTCAGCAGTGCCGACGAGGCATGTCCCTCTTGTCAAAACAAATATATTCTCCGAGCGGAACTGGGCTTGTGAAAATTGGATTTCTTAAAAATAAACCGACTACAAAAGTATTAATCGTCTTTTGATCGATATGTGATTGCATGTGGGAAATCAGTTTTATTCGTTCCACCGTATTCTTCAAACAACACACTTTTATCCATCAATGTCAGTAAATAGTCATAAGGGACCCCTTGAAAGAATTTGAATTTCTCGATAAGCGACTTGTCAAGAAATGGTTTCACTAGCAACCAGCACTTTTCCGCCACAGGTGGAGCATTTATCATTACTATAGGCCCTGCCATCTCAGGAAAATTATCCTCTGTCGCTTTTACACAATATTTAATCAATGAAACTGCCCGCAACACAGACATGAATTTAACATTTTGCACATCCATTATATAAACATTCTTCCAATTGGCGATGCCTTGTTGCTGCGCGGTAATTCGGAATTTTTTAATGTATTCGCCAATTTCGTGTATGACACACTTAAGATGGTCTACAAGTATCATGAGACAATTAGTTCCACAATTGTATCCACTTACCTTCTCTTGATATGCTTTTCGAGTGACCAGATCCAACCAGACTCAAATACTCCCCTAATCGTTCTACATGAATAGGTCGGTTAAATTTATCCATCCCCATGAAGCGCCTGACTCTCAATTCACGATAGAGGTGCAGAGCAGATGGAGGATGAAGGACCAGACTTGGAACATCAAATTTAAAATACCATGACACCGTCTTTCGGTATCGAGCAGACGCAACTTTAACATCAAAATTATCAGCTTGCAAGAATTTCAAAGTTGTGAATTCGTTAGGCTCGACCCACGGAATTTGATCGTTCTTTGCTGTGGACATTTCCTTGTGCATTCCAGTAAAAAGAATCATTTCTTCTTTGGAGAGTACCTTCGCACAATCACTCGAATAGAAATCCAATGAATCGATTCCCTCAAAGAAATTAATCCACGTAGTTGATGTCATTTCAAGTTCACCAACTTCACTAACTATGCCTTCAGTAGTTTCTACGTCATGTTTCATTATATTTTTACCTTCCAGGGAACTCGGCGGGATTAAATGTTCAAAAGTCGACCCCGAATTGAAGACATAAAACAATAAAATCAACCCAATATCGAATAAAAATAGGACAGCACTAGAGGAATGACTCCAAGCCATAGTATGAAGGAACACAATGCTGGAGCTGATTGTTGCGAATAAAAGACAAATAGTTTGGACCCATAATAACTTGATTTCAAGTTCCACAATCGCTTGCTGAGACCCTTTACGCAGCGCTCGAATGTCATCAACCACCAATTTTTCCAAATATTCAGCTTTTCCCAATTGAGAAGACACATTCGCTAACTTCTGTTTGAGGTTTTCAATCTCGAAATTGTTTTGCTGCCTCGCATCTTCTACGGAACCCACACTGGAGTCTGACCGTATCTTGATGGTCTTTGATCTAGGAATCCCGCCGGTGCTGAATCGTTTACGCATCTTACAAATGGGCGCACGGGCAATTCGATGAACAATGCTCAGTTTCTACTTTCTAGAGAATTCACTAGGGAAAAACGAGAAAAGGCAACCAGCGTATTTTAGTCAATGATGAGGGGACCGTACCTCAAAATTGGTGACCAAAGTGCTAGCGATTCATCTATGTATTGGGGTAATCTTGAACAACTCGTTCTTCCGGCAAGAAGTATTTATAAAATATTGGGAAAAGTTCCTTTCACAGTTCACTTTTATAAAAAAATTCAAAAAGTAGTTCACTTTTATAAAAGAATTCAAAAGTAGTTCACTCTTATAAAATAAATTCAAAAGTAGTTC
>Ga0105055_10003079_pt1 | contig 25548 bp, 37 predicted proteins | sample BON03_FD_78090 | JGI IMG/M metagenome (GOLD analysis project Ga0105055, IMG submission 78090) | Freshwater microbial communities from Lake Bonney liftoff mats and glacier meltwater in Antarctica - BON-03 | ecosystem: Environmental > Aquatic > Freshwater > Ice > Glacier meltwater | place: Lake...
CTGCGCTACGCACCTACAGTACAACACTAGACAATATTCAAGGCTTAGATCCAGAAGGCTATGAAGCATTCAAACAGGTGATTGCAAATTCAGAGCTGTCGGCAATCCCAAAGTTATTACAGGCGGCACAAGAAATTGCAGCCCTATCCGAGTCAACTAAGAATGCTCAAGAACTTGGCACTGTGCTGTCGGCGTATCTTGACCGCATCTACGTGATTGACGAATCAGCTTCCGTCACCCTCGATGAGGCAGCCGAGTTGTTCTCTGGGGTTAAAGCCAGAACGACACTCAGCGTGACCGAGCAAGAGGTTGATGACTTTGTAGAAAGCAACGCAAGGTTAGGGGATGTATACGGACAAGACCGTGACGCAGCCCGAAACGCTTTGCTATTCCAACGAGCAGCAGAAGCCACCCTCCAACGGGAGGCAGATGCTGTAGGGTTAGAGCAACAAGGCGATGACAGGTTTGTTGTGGCTGATGCGGCGGCTAGGGAAGATTCAGATCCAGCCAACACGGTAGGATTAACAGGTGACATCGCGTACAAGCGTGGCAGAAATTCAAATGCTGCGGTGGCTATTGATGTACAGGGGCACATCGAATCGATTATTAATAAGTGGAAGAACAAGCCTAATGTGCAGGTCTTCTATAACGTAGATCAGATTCAAGACCCGGAACTCAAACGTCAGTTGTCAGCCCGTGTAGACGGCGGCTCCTTTAAGGGTGCCATTGATACAGAGACTGGTGCGGTGTATATATTTTCACAGCACATAGAAAGCCTAGAGGATGCTGAGTTTGTCTTGTTCCATGAACTTTATGGGCACTATGGTTTACGTCGGTTCTTAGGTGACAAGTTAAATCCTTTCTTGGAGAACCAGTACAAGTTTAATAAGGCAGTCAAGGCTGAGGCTAATAGGCAATTCAATGAGGCTTTAAACTCTGGCGCACCTATGTCGCGCATCGAGTCTATTGAAGAAGCTATCTCTGACATGGGTGCTAAAGATAACACCAATCTATTCCGCCAGTTAATGGGTCAGCTAGTGAACTGGTTGCGTAAGAACAACATGCCAACAGTAGCCGATTGGATTGACTCGTCAGGCGTATCAGAGCTTGCGTTTGTATTGTCTGCTGCACGCAAGGCTGCTCGCAATGGCAGTACACCTCCCTTAACTGGAGCCCCAAGTGGGGTACTGTATTCACGCAACCAAGGACCAGCTGAGATATACGCTATGCGTGGGGATAACCTCACTGGCTACGCTCGCCTTAACCCTGCCTTGAATGTCTGGACTGTGTTCACTATCACAGACGTGGCAACTGGAGACTACGGTGCGGTAACGGTTGAGAAGCTAGAGGACGTCACTCGTATCCTTAGTAAGGTTGGCACGCTCAGAAAGTCCAAGTCCAGAGCTAATATGGCAGCAGCTAGCCCGGGTACCTTGCAACAGATACCAGTAGAAATTGATTTGAGTGATACGAAGAACTTAATGCGTAACGCCCAGATTAAATTGCAGAACCAATACCTGCCAATCTTTGAGGTTGCTCAGAAGATGTCTGACATGGGTTTAGAGAACACCGTGATTGACGACCTCGTTAAGTACGACGCGAGGCTTGGTGAGAGAGTGAAGCACTTTGAGCGTAGCTTGTTAAGCCTTTATATAAACTCCTTAAGACCATATCGAAGAAAGGCGGTACGCTCGATGATGTTGAGCGCTATATATTAGCTAAGCATGCACCTGAGCGTAACGCTGCGATCCAATCCATCAACCCGTCTAACACGCAGGGTTCGGGCATGGCGACTGGCGTTGCTAAGAATTTAATTAGCAGTATGGATAGCGGTCGCTGGTCTGAATACTCTACTGAGCTAGAACAGATTCGTTCTATCTTTGACGCTATGAGTGTGGATAAAACAAACTACATGTTAAGCAGCGGCCTGATAAACCAGATGGCATTCAAAGGGGTCTCACAGTACAAGCATTATGTGAACCTATCTGGCAATCTGAACGAAGCCGAGAAAGCCATGCTGGGGGCGCGTAGATTCTCATCTAGTGGCAGCGGCATGTCCCGTGCTACTGGTCGCGGCACAGAGGCTGTAGACGTCTTACAGAACACTTTAAACTCTTACCTCACCACAATCATACGTGGCGAGCAGAATAAAGTTAAGACCTCTATCTACGATATGCTGAATCGGCATAGTGACCCATCGTTTGTTCGTATCAATCCAATCAGTGAGCGCAAGCAAATCAACTTTGATAAATTGAGTCTTGATAAAAAGATTCTCAATCTACTGGGCGACCAACAGACCAAGCAAAGCGGGGAGCAATACCTCAATGACCTACGTTCTAAAGTGCAGACTAACGAACTCACAGCAGACCAAGCTGTCAGCGAGTTAAGACAGCGGGTCAATCAGTTGGAGCGCATGAGAGAGATCGAGCCTTCTGAAGCTAACGCTATTATCCGCCGCATAGATGCCACGGTTATCGAGTCAGCTCGCCTGTCACCTGATGGCTATGTCAGTATGGCTGAAGATAGTGGTGCATGGAGAGACCCAAACAATATGGTTGCTCGCATTGATGGCAACCCAATGATTATGGAATTCCAAACGCGTGGGCAAGAGTTCGTGCAATCTCTAACTGGTATGCAGATTCAGCCAGCTGGTGGGTTCGTAAACGCTATCGGCGGATGGAACAGGTTCTTTAGTCAGATGGTGACAACATGGAATCCAGCTTGGTTGCCAATCAACTTTGTTCGTGATGCTCAATCGGCCTTCTCTAATGCAGCAGCAGATCCAGAGGTCGGTGTTGAACTGGCTAAGAAGATGGCAAAGGAGTTCATGCCAGCGCTTAGTGCGGCTTTCAAGTACACAGTATCAGAGCAGGCCACCGATAAGGATGGTATATGGGGTGCGTACCTGAAGGCTCGTGCCAAGAAGAACCCATTAGATCCTAAGTACCGTGCCCTCATTGATGAGTTCTACGCATCTGGTGCAGCCGTATTCTTTCTTGACCGCAAGGGTACAGAGGCTACGTTTGAGAAGTTAAACCGCAAGATGAATGGGGCAAAGGGTGCCTTAGAACATACTCAAGATTGGCTAGAAGGTGTTGGCGACTTCATGGACTTGATGGCAACCCCATCAGAACTGGCACCACGCTTGGCAATCTACAAGGTCTTACGTGAGAACGGCAAGTCAATTGAGTTCGCATCACGTTATGCCAAAGAGATCACGGTCAACTTCAACATGAAGGGCGCGTCAAAAGAATTCAGAAGCCTATACGTTTTTGCGAACCCTGCCATTCAAGGTACGTTCCGTCAGTTCAAAGACTACAGCCGTGGCTCTGAGGGGGCGAGTAAGTACTTGCCTTCCAATCGATTTGCTGCGGTTGCTGGCTCATGGATTATGCTTGGTATGGTAACAAACTTGATTGCTCGTGCCATAGGTGGCGACGATGAAGAAAGACCCGGTGTTGATAAGCTCAGTACTATCCCTGACTTTAAGCGCAACACTAGCCTAATCATTGCTCCTGGAATCTTGGGTGGCTCCTTGCCTGTAGCTTATGGCTGGAACGTCTTCTCAGCAGCTGGCACCTACATGATGGATGTTATGAACGGCAAGATGAAGCCAGAGGTTGCAGCGTCTAAAATACTAGGCTCAGCTTTTGATTCCTTCGCCCCGATAGGCTCTGGCGCTACATCCGAAAGTCTTGGTGGGTTTATCCTCAAAGCCGCACTGCCATCTCCTGTGGTTCCGGTACTAGAAATTGCAATGAATGAGAATAGATTTGGCGCACCTATATTTAAATCCGCCAGCCCGTTCTCTAATGTGCAAGAGTCGGATGCATACCTACACTTTAACAATGTTAGCCCTATTTCTAAGGCTGCTATGCAGGGTATAGCGCGTCTAACTTCTGACGGCAACCCTAAGTACACCCCGGGCTTAATTGATGTCAACCCGGCGGTTATAGACTACATGATTTCATCTTACTTGCCGGGTCTATTTAATGAGGCTTACAAGTTTGCTGGGTTGTCAGCCAATCTTGCAGCTGGTCGTGATGTCAAAGACTTGCCCGTTCCAATCTTCGGTAGGTTTGAGGCTAAGACTCCGGAGGGTTTTGATACAGGTGCGTCAAGAAGGTTGGCTCAGGCTGTTGACACTAAGTACAAAGAGTTGACGGACTATGGCAACACTACTGAAGCTCGCCGTGCACAGATACTAAAGCAGCACCCTATGATTGGTAACGTCAAGGCCATGATCGGCGCCACTGACAGTAAGCTTCGTGCAATCAATATCAACCTTAAAGCTATCGAGAACAATAGCAGAATATCTGAGGCTGAGAAAGTTAAAACGCGTAACAATATGGAGGTATTAAAGAAGAAGTACCGGGCTCAACTCGTAGATGCCGCTGTAAAGTCTGGCTTCAGAGATGAGATTGTAGATAACAACGCCCCCGGTATTCTTGGCAAGGTAGCAAATAGACTTAGAGATTGACGATTAGCCTAAGCCGTTTGATTAGATCTACAAACGGCTTAGCTTTAACCCTAGCTACGCCATGTAACTTATGACCGCTTTCGACTAAGGCATCAGCTGCATCGGTAAGCCTCTCGGCATCCATCTGTATCAGCAATTTGCGTATAGCCTCAAGATGCGCTTGCTGTGCAGACACTCGACTCTCGACTGCAATATAGTATGCAGTCATACCAGTCAATGAAACGTATGCTCTACGCAACGAATCAACATCCATCTTATCCACGGTATCGGACGCTTCAAGCTCAGCTACACCAGCTATCTCTGTTGCCTCTTGATGCACCCAGTCTTTACCCATATAAGTACCATCTACTTTCATTTCCTACTCCTTAAACTTTTGTTCAACATAAGACTCCATTAGTCTTTGTGTAATAATTTGAATGCTATACGCTTCGTGCTCTGACCCCGGCTTATCCTCGCCATAGTAATCAACATAGAACTGCCAGACATGCACCGCTTCATGAACAATCAGGCATGCGATTTCGATGGGGTTTAAAGTATGACCAGCGTCGACGCAGACCACGATACTCAAATGATTGTCCGGTGACTGTAGCTGATGTGTCGTAGCATCACACCCACCTTGCAGCCACACAGTGCTTTGACCCACACCTATCGCACTCATGAACCTTTGGTACCGTTCATCGTCCGTGCAAAGTGCAAGCTTAAGCGGCAGCAAACCCAAATCTAGTTTCATCCAACTTGATTTCATTCCATTCTCTCCTTAAGTACTGATCTATATATATTCTCTATGATACCTAGAGCCACGTAATATAGTCAATCATTGTGTTATATTTTTTCTTGCACTGTTGTTTCTCAGGTGACTGGAAATATACTAGCCCAGTTACCGACAACCCAATCGCTAATACAATCTTGATCGGTGTAGTTCTTATCCACGTAATCCCTTCCGAATTTATGGCACATCTTTTCGTACCAGTACTTGTGCCATATATGCAAGATAGAAGCCTCTGATAATACCTCGACTACCGTTTCCCCATCTTGGTCTGGGTAGACAATCCGATAATGCTTCATAAGAATCTCTCCATAAATCGTATACCCGTTGGGTACATATCACGACAACGTGTACCATTTCTTACGTTTCGTGTACATGTTATGTGTTTAAATCCTTGGGGTTTGTGGCAACCTTTCTACATATAACTCCATTAGTGTTTGTGATATACGTTGCATAGCTTAAGCTTCTTGCTCAGCGGCCGGGCTTTCCTCGCCGTGTATCTCACGTTGGTATTTCATTTTGCTCTCCTGTTAATAACAACTAGTGCCATGCAATGTAATGATTGCTGTTAGGCTAACCACCCATGCCACCACTATAATCAGTAGCGTGACACAGGCTAAGGCGATTACGTGTTGCACTCAATGCCTTTGGTTGTCTCTTGGTTTGTTGGCTCAGTATGCGGGGATGATGAAGTCAGTTTCTTTTTGTTCTCATTGCTAAGATACTGAGCAACCGTACGACGATTAGCACACCCTACACACACCCATCGTTTAATCTTTGCTCCGGTCCATTTGCCTGACTCTTCCCGCCTCATGCCCTGACAACTGGTGCAATATTTAAACCCATCCATGACTACTCCTTCTTATCCAGACGTTGGCTGGCATGGTGATCGGAATATTTATCCGGGTAACGTGCCGACAACTTGCGGATATTTAACTCGGCAACCTCTGCCATACTGACGTTTAATACAGTACAAGCGTAAGCGCAATACCAAAGCAAATCACCTATCTCTTCGAGCACGTTGTTGACATCAAGGTCTTGGTTGTAAACCGTATGCTTCTTAATAGCATCGGCAAACTCACCCGCCTCTCCCGAAAGCCCAAGCGCTGCATGCAACATGTCAGACTGAAAGCTCTTGCGTGAAGCAGTGCGTGACGCTAGGGTTTGGTAGCCATCAAATTCATTCATAGTCTTTACTCCTCATTGTGTTAAGTCTTAAACCACTTAGGTCGTTGTACTGTGCCATTCAATACAACCTCGACATACTTGGCACTCTCTCTCGCTGCGTTATCTCCAATGCTCTTACGCCACTCCTGATACAAGGCGAGGCGCTTCTTCTTATTGCGGGCAAACTTAAGCGCAGCAAAGAACCTCTCCTCAAATCTATCTCTTGTTATGCGTATCTGATCCTGAAGCACAGCCGTCTCTTCAGCTGTATAACCCATTACGATTTAACTTCAGCGTCAATCAACTTGCCATCCTTATCAAAGATTAAAATCAAGTTTTCTTCATCGCCGTCTTGAGCCAAGGCAATGCCTAGAGTCCGTGTATTGAGATGCTCAACCAAGAGGCAGGCGTATGACTTATCATCTGGCTTCTCTTCTTTGACACGGTATAACGTATCGTCATCAAACTCATGGTTCTTTTTTATATCTACCCAACGTTCAAACTCTGTATCAAACTCTTGTATCTGCTTGCCTTCTAGCTGGGCCATTACAATTTTAATAAACTCTGGCACCGTCATTGATTTCTTAGGCATACATCTCTCCTTTAATCGTCAGCCACATCAGCCAACTTGCAAACCAAATCATTCACCATGAATAACTTTGGTTGAGTAACCTCTACTATGGTAAGTACTGCCATGTAAAGATAAGTAATGATACAAGCATGAACACAACAGCCACAAGTAGGGATACCCCTATAGTGATGAAATACCACGCTCTGTTTTCACCCATCTCCATAAAATGAAACATACCCCCTGCGACCAACGTAAGTATTACTCCTACAGTAAACATCACAGCCATCCTTTAGGGCGGTCATCACCCTCTGGATACTTGTCTGCATACAGCGTAAGCATTCTTAGGTTGCACATGGCATGCGCTATGTGAGGCAAGCCTGAATCTGGGTCACAGTCTTCACCTGCTTGCCAAGCCCCTAGATGACGCAATGCTGAAGCCAAGACAGCACTCCAAGGCATGCCCTTCATCCAGTTAAACCGCTTGTACTTCTGCTCCCCATACTGCCAGACCATAGCCTCTTGCTCTAATGTCTTAAGTGGGATCAGGCTGAAGTCTACCTTGCCATGGTTATACCGTGCCCCCGTACCAAGTTGATCGCTGTTGATGTCGCCTATGCCTTTGTCATCGTCAACCTTTGGCAACAAGTGGTCTGGCAACCGGACAGGTATATGCCCGTTAATCATATTGTCGTATATCACATTCACTCCCTAATCAAATCGATTGATGCCAACACCTAACTCACTAGCTATATCGAACAGGTCTTCGTCAAGGCTTGGCATTAAGTCGTCCATGTCTGCATCAGGTCTCTTCGCCCGCTTAGGTATCGCAACCTTAGCCACCCTTGGCACCTTCACCTTGGGTATTGGCTTAGGCTTGGCCACCCTCTGAATAATTGGCTGAGCCTTATCTACCATCTCAACAGTTGCAAACCTGAACTCACATGCTAGACACCTTCGCTTGCGCCGATAGGTCCCGATGGTTGTCCATCTACTATCGTAGACCTCTGTTTTAGAATTACATTTTGTGCAATTCATGCCGCACCTATTGCATAGTCTGGTTAGTCGAGAGCTTATCCAGAGTAATTCTGTGAAGCTCTTGCACTGCATCATTAAATATTTCACAATCATTTCTTACCTGATGCAAGCTGCGTCCCGCTACCGTACAAGTAGTAGCAAACAACACAGCAAAGACTTTCATCCAGTCTGAGAATTGCATCTCAGGATGATGGTGAGCAAAGGACACCCATGAATCTGTGAACAACTCCATGCTTGGCGTAGCCCCCCGTTTGTTACTCATCATCATTCTCCTTGTATTGCTTACGGATGTACGCATCCAAGTCATCTTGCTTGAAGCGGTAAGACCGACCTATCTTTGCTGCAGGCAATGCACCAATACGCGCAAGCCTACGCACCGTGTAGATAGACAGGCCGACATACTCAGCGACCTGCTCGACACTTAATAAATTAACAAAACTCATAAAACCTCCTTGCAATGCTTGATTAAAAAGTCATGGCACAAATGAATGTGAGTCAACTCATCTAGTTGCGCCTTGTTCATAGTCACATACCGTGGAATGTCACTGATAGGCTTCTTGCATAAATAACTATTGTCAATCGGGTTGTACTCATACACCTGAATCATCGAGCCCAACGGCGTCCTGAACTTGAGCCCCGTCAAGTTGGTACTGTTTGCAGAATGGAGCCGCTTCGCAGTACTCTGCACATCTTCGGTAAGTACCCTTTCTCTCTTCAATAAAGAGGCCGTCAGCGATTGGTTGTTGAATATCATCTTTATCCTCATACACTCTAATGGCACGCTTGCCGCCCACCTTCATTAACGCCCACTTGGTTCCTTCGTACCAACGCTCTTCGTCAGTACAAAGAACTTCTTCACCTGCGTCAGCCTTCTGGTGCAAGGCAATGCGTTCTTTAATGTACGCAAGCACACGCTCGTCAGACCACACAGGTATCTCAACCGTAGCGATTGGCACCTCCGGGTAGCCTTCCTTTCTCTTAGACTCTGACTGTTTCCAATCTCTAAGTATTGCTATGATGCGAAGCTTGTCTACAGGGTAGCCATTTTGTACGGCTAGATAGCGCAAGACATTCAGTTGACGTTCCCAATCCGTATAGTCTGAGCGCATAACCTTGTATACGCCAGTCACCTTATAGTCATCTAGGTATTCTCCACTGCAATCCATACGATCAAACTGACCCGACAAACTCCAGCCATCGATGTCTACATACAACCTGTCCTCAACAACATCAGATCGATTGGCGCGCTCTAAGATAGTGTGCACCGCTTGGCCTAAGAGAGACCAGACCCGATCACTGACATCCTCAACGATAGCGCTGCCGTATTGCTTAAGCAGTGCCCGCTTTTGTGGGGCATCGATTAACTTCGTCACAGAAATATCACCGCCCCCTTTGTAAGGGTCGTTCTTTACTGCTTGATAGATAGCATCAGGCAGGTTGTAAAGGTTTGTTAGGTTCATACATCACCTTCATCTTGGTCGTTTGGCGGTACAGATTCCGGCATGGCCTCGCCAAGTTGTGCAGTCGCATGCTCTTTAATTGCGTCAATGACAGAAGCGGAATATTTATATGGCATATCCGACAGGACTGCTAGCAATTGGTTGAGCTCTTGAATCGTATAAGTAATCTGTTGCATGTTCTTTCCTTGGGTTGTGTGTGGTTCCACCCCTGATAAATCAAACAGTGGTGGTGTTAAATATTTACCAGTCGATGTCTGCTTCATTAGACTGCTGCTGCTTAGGTTGCGTAGGCTTCTTAAAATCGCCCGTGTCGACATCAAGGCTACCTCTAAGGTACTTGGTACCTGCTTTGCTTACAGCCTCCCAGAGACCGCCTCTGAACTTGGAGCCATCAGCCATCTCTATTACAACGTTAAACGCAGGGGACTTAGGATTGTCTGATGCCTTTGCTTTGAAGACAGAGATATTGTTGTATTGGGTCATGCTGATTCCTTTGGGTTATCTAAAATTTTCTTCTGTAGTCTGGCGATAATATCTTTGCAACGTGCGCGTGGCAGTTGGCCAATCTCAGATACTGTGTATGCCTGTAATAAAACAACAGGGTCTAACTCTGCTTGAGCAATCAGTCCACTAATGATCTGAATCTCATCGACAGTTACAAACTCTACTTCTTTTGCCACAGCCTTTTCTTTTGGTGCCAAGGTGTGTGTCGTTGCATCGGGGTCTTCATTGGTAGGGATAGCAAACAACTGGAACGCCATGTACTTGTATGCGATAGACAGCGCTTTGTTGGTAGCCTTATCGCCTGAGTCCATAGCCTCGCCGGGCACTACACATGTAATGAATGAACCATCAATGGTTGAATACACCTTGTACTCTACCTCGATGCTGACATAGAACAGGGGGTTGCCACGGCTAGTCGCACGTTCTGTTACTTCTCTACTCTTGATGTTTGGAATGATGACAAGGTTAGCTGCGACTAAGCTTTCTGCCATGCGATTCATAACATCATCGATACCTCGGAACGCAAATCCTTGCTGCTCGTTCCTACGGTTCTTGCCGATACCGTGTTGGGCAAAGTACCCAATGACCTGATGTATACCGCGCAGAACTTCTGGCGGGGCGTTGTTGGTAATCATAATCTCTCCTTGTTGTTAGCGCTATTAAAAGCATTTGATGTAGCACTAGTACATATATTAGAACAGTAGTGAAGCGCATGTCAACGGTTTATTGTAAAAAATATATGTGTTGTTATTTAAATACATCAACCAATAATATGGTGGCAAAACATACAGATGACAATCAATTTATTTTATTTACCTATTGCATTTATTAAGATGCCATGCTTATAATGGTCTGGTCACTAAGGTGAATGCGTAATTGTGGTCGGGGACAAGCAACGGCAGCGCAATTATTAAGAGATCCAACTGTGGGATAGAGCGAGAAAAGGATCGGGGGCGGCGAAGATAGCACCCCTTGCTCGAAAGGCTGTCGGGTGCATGTCTGGCTCCAAGGAGAAAGATGCAGAAGGCGTAACCGGGTTGGGCTAGGTACGTCTTCACCAAGGAGAAAGTGTTATTAACTATAGTTAAAGAGTTAAGTATAGTTATAAAAGAAAAAGAAATTGATTGTAAGAAGTAGTTGTTCTAAGTATAATTAGAGAGTAATAAAAACAAATAGATAGATAAGGAAGAGTGTATGAAATCATGGGCAGACTTAGGGATAGATCTTAAGGGGCACACAAGTGGTCAGATTAAAACCACATGTCCTAATTGCTCCGAGTCCCGCAAGAAGAAGTCATACCCCTGCTTGAATGTAAACGTAGATCAGGGTGTATATAACTGCTGGCATTGTGGCTGGGCGGGTGGGGTTGGAAAAGGATTGTTTATGCAAACAAATAAAAAGCAGTATCGTATTCCAGAATTCAAACCAAAGATGTTGACTGATTCAGCGCTGACATTTCTACAAGAGCGTGGCATAACTCCAGAGGTTGTAGCTCGCAATCAAGTTTCTATAGACAAGAAGTACTTCCCTCAGACAGAGAAAGAATATCCTTGCTTGGCATTCCCTTTCATCAAAGCCGGGCAGATTGTCAACGTTAAGTATCGCACAAGGGACAAGTACTTTACCCAAGAAAGCGGTGCTGAAAAAACTTGGTACAAGTACGATGACATTGACCCTAAGTGCACGATCATTACTGAGGGTGAGTTCGATGCACTATCCTTTGAGGTTGCAGGTTATCGCAGCGCTATCTCTGTGCCTGACGGAGCGCCCGCTATTGAGGCTAAATCATTTGACCGTAAGTTCACCTACATCGACGTCGAAGATCCTGCTATAGAGGCTGTAGAGAAGTTTATATTGGCCGTTGACAATGATGCTCCGGGCCGCAGGCTTGAAGAAGAGTTGGCGCGTAGGCTTGGCAAAGACAGGTGCTATAGAGTCAAGTGGCCTGAAGGTTGCAAGGATGCCAATGAGTTGCTGCTTATGGCTGGGCCGGGGGCGCTTGCTAACCTAGTCAAGTTCTCAGAACCCTACCCAGTTGACGGCATCTTTGAGCTTGAATCTTTTGCTGCTGACCTAGATGCTATCTATCAGAACGGTTTACCCGCTGGGCTCGAGACTGGGTGGGACAACTTAGATTCTTTCTACAGACCTATGGATGGGCAGTGGACATTGGTGACAGGTGTGCCGGGCATGGGTAAGTCAGAGTGGTTAGATGCTCTGGCTATGAATCTTACATCCAAGCATGGCTGGATATTCGGAGTCTGCTCACCAGAGAATCAACCTGTTACCTATCATGCAGCTAAGCTCATGGAAAAGTATGCCGGGAAACGTCTACACAAGATGACGCCACAAGAGTATGCCGATTCTAAAGAGTGGGTCAATCAATTCTTTAAATTTATTTTGCCAGAAGATAGAACCCTCGAAGGTGTACTTGAGAAGGCCAAGCTATTAGTGCGCCGCTATGGCATGAAGGGCTTGATCCTTGACCCATACAACGAGATTACACACACCAATAGACGTGATGGCATTAGTGAGACTGAGTACATCTCTGATTTCTTGGCACAGATTAGGGGCTTCGCTCGCATGATGGGCATCCACATTTGGTTAGTGGCACACCCTACTAAGCTACAGAAACGAGACGATGGTACATACCCCGTGCCTACAGGCTACGATGTTGCAGGGTCAGCGCACTTCTTTAACAAGGCAGACAACATCATTGCTGTACATAGGGATAAGAGCAACCCAACCTCATTCTCTGAGGTGCATATACAAAAGATTAGGTCGCGTTGGCTAGGTCAAATTGGCACAGTCTATCTTGATTGGGATAAAAACTGCGGTAGATACACCGTACCGCCGGGACATGGGGAGTCATTCATAAGATGAAGCATAAAACTTTTCGTAGCGCGCAGCTCCTGTCATTAGCAAGAGGTCAGGAGTGTGTGATGTGCGGGGCGAACGATGACACCATTGTCTCAGCCCATTCAAACCTGATGGAGCACGGCAAAGGTATGGGCATGAAGGCTCATGATGGCATGGTGTCTTGGCTGTGTCACCACTGTCACAGCAACCTAGACCAAGGGCGTGGGTCTTCTAAAGAAGATAAGCGTACCTACATCCTGACTGCTATCTGTAGAACGTATATGAAAATGTGGGACTTAAATTTACTTAAGGTGAGGAAACCAAAATGATTGACATCGAACGCATACTAGATGAGTACAGGAACCTAGCTGCTGAATACTCTAAGGCCAGAGCCACACGTACTTACATAGAGGAGTTTAAGAAGTCTCGCTTTGCCATACTTATGAAGGAGGCTGAGAAGCAGGGCTTTAAGACCGCCGCTGCACAAGAACGTGAGGCGTATGCTAGTCAGGATTACATTGAGTTCTTGGACAACCTACGCACAGCGGTTGAAAGCGAAGAGCGTTTGCGTTATCAGATGAAGTCTATCGAGATGCAAGCCGAGGTATGGCGCACGTCACGCGCTGATGAAAGGTTTGAAAGGAAGCAATACAATGCGTAAGCACATTCGTATCCGAGATATATTAAATGACAATGTTTCTCATGCACACCCCGCTTGCTTTGATAGCTATGAGCAATTCCACAGGTGGAAAGAGATGCTGCACATCAGCAAAGAGAGTGCCTTTATTGGGTACTGTGTTGACTGCACGCCAGAGTACAAGAGTAAAATGATGGGCGAGAATAGATGTGACCACCCTGAGACGAAGTTTGTTAAACGCACGACAGCAAGAGGTGGGTCTGAAGTGATAGGTGCTTCAATCAATTCATTCTTTTGGCACAGAGACGGAGCCGACACAGGGACAGCAGATGAAGATTAACAGTAGACGCAAAGGCAGCACAGGCGAGACGGAACTAATCCACAGCCTTGAGGCATTTATCCCAGAGCTGCTAGGCAAGTTGGCACGCAACCTAGAGCAGACAAGGTGGGGTGGCTACGACATTACAGGGCTGGATGGCTGGGCTCCAGAGGTTAAGAGGTGCGCCAAGTTCTTGCCATCAGGTATGGTTAGGCATTGGAAGCAAGCAGTAGATCAGTCACGGAAAGAACGTCTGCGCCCTGTCTTGTTTTACCGAGCTGACCGATCTGAATGGAGGGTAGTCATGAGATTGATTGATGTAGTGGGCACGGAAAGATTGCCTGCCATGGATTTTTTTAATGATGAACTCAACAACTTTGATTTCACATTGGATATGTCATTGAAGTCTGCATCGCATTTGATTAGGAAGAGCCTCGATGTTTAACTCACCTGAACAGGCGCTATCGTTTGCGTTTCGTGTGCGTCAGTACGATGTGTTAAGCGTACCTAGTGCTATGTATAACTCCAAGCAAGCGCACTCTACTAACAGAGAAGAGAGGTTAAGTCAGTATGATTTACATGCACAGTCAGGTTTAATTTTTTCTTGGTTGTCACGTAGACCTTTCGATGAGCAGATCTATGCGTTCTTAATCCACGGAAATAACGTAGAGCGAAGAACTGCGGCGTTGTTGTTTGCTCGGCAGAGCAAAGCGATGCTAAAGAAGTTCGGGTTAAGTAACTATGCATTGCGTCAAGCTATTTTGGGAGGCACAGTGAGGGAGGTGTCCGCCGATTCGGGACTGTCTCACTATAGGGCATGGAAGTTTAGACGTGAGTTGGCAGGTTTCTTGCTACCAATACAGGACAGGCTTATGAGTGCAATGTACGATGAGCTTATTGACCTATCGCACACTGCATCATAATCAGATTTGACATATAGATATTGTATGAATATAATTATTGCACTCTCCTTACTTGGTCCCCTCAACCAAGTTCACCCCGGCTTATCACCGGGGTTTTTTTTTTACATTCTGCCAACCTTTTCTCTAAATTCAACAGGGACTTGATGAATGTTGCAAGGCAGTAAGTTCTGATCTTGTATAGCAAAGTATGTAATCAATTGAGCATTGGTATTGCATGAACCCATGAGTGTTTGTCTTAACTGCAAGTCAGCTGTCGAGAGCATATAGTACAAAGTTTCTCTTATCTCACCTGCTACTATCTGGCCTAAGATTTTAACAAAGAAAGCAGTGTTGTCATTAACACCTTGAATCATCTTATAATCTCTGATGTTTTGTCTGTACAAGCAGAACAGCTCGTTGACTTCATCGTACCGATTGATATAGGTTTGTGCTTGTTTGTGTATGCTAGCCATGTGTTTCTCCTTAGGTTATGTTGGCAATAGACTTGAGTTTCTTCTCGTGCTGAAACCATAAGTCTATAATTTCTGCTGCTGCATCGGCTGGTGTATTGATTACATAATCAACCGAATCCAAGTACGAGAAGGTTTGGTCTTTCTGTATCTGAGCTACCTCGTATATGAACCTTGCTGCCATCTTAGGTTCATCTAAAGCCCAATCGAATGCACCTTCTTCTCCGCGTTCTTCAACGCGCTTGTAACAAGTCTTAATCAAATGCTTAAGCGCGTTCTTGCTGATAGGTCTGATGATACCAACCTTAACCTTTGCTGGCTCTACTTGATATTCGCTAGCAAGAGGCAGTGACAGATCAGTATCGTTAGTAACATCTAATGCATCCCATGCTTTCCATGTGGGTGATGTGCCATAGTACTTAGGATTCCAGACACGAGTTGATGTCTGAGGGTATTGGTATGCAGGTTCTTTGCCGTATCCAAACTTCCATGGAGTCCAGGCGTATGTATTGGAATACCATACATCGTTATGAACAATACCAGCATCTTTGTTAATGATGACAACTGCACCCTGTTCATCCATGAATGCAAACTTATTGGATGCACCTATGCTATCTTCTATCAATGCTTGGAAGCCATGGTTGTGAATCATACTAGGGTCACGCGATAAGATAGGACGCAAATGCGTTTGAATAAACTGCCATGTGTCTGACATCTTTGGATCTATGTTATAACCTTGGCGCAAGATACCATTGTGTGCCATCCACAAGCCGTGTATAACTTCATAAGGGTGACAGTTAGCTAAGTTAATCTCGCCATGTGTTTTCATACGCAAGTGTATGATTGCTTCTTTGCCTGCTACTTCTTTGTTGTATAGAGCGTTGATTTCTGCAAGCGTGCCTACTGATTTAATTACTTCTACAGTAGCGCCATCCTTGACGATAGCTCCGAAACCATCTGAGTTGCTGTAATAAAAGTCTGCGATCTGCTCTGAAGAGAAGACGGTGTTTTTTGGATGATGAATGAGTATGCACATTGATAGCTCCTTATTAAGCTGCTAAGTTTTCTAGGTCTGTTGTGTCAGAATTGACGGCACTGATTGATAAATATTTTCTTAAGTATTTTGTATCTTCTAAGTTGTCTGGCAAAGCTATGAACGCCTTGAACCCTTCGCTATTAAAGTCTTTGATAGATACATTGCCCGGCGTACAAAAATCTAACAGTGCGTTTACAAATTGCAACGCAGCCGCTATTGATTCGTACCTAAGAGACCCTCTGAATACTCTGAACTCTATTGTGTTTCTACTTGTGATGTTGACCACGTCATAACGACTTTCACTTCCTTTGTTATAAGGTGACATCTTGCCCATAGATGGATGTACTTGGCTGTAACCATTGCTATATCTACGAGCGATCTTTTTGATAAGCACTTCATTCTCTCGGTTGTGCATAAAAGATTGGATGCGAAAGATTTGAGTTTGACTTAAACATTCTCTGTCTACGTGTACATGAAAGCCGCATGACCCACTTTCATGTGAGCGCATACCCTGCTTAGCTGCATCGTTAGTTAAGAAAGCTTTAAACTTTTCAAGGTGAACATCCAATCCTGCTGGTTGTGTCACAATCTCAAAGCCATTTTGTACTGAGCCATCTCTCTCGAAGTAGCAGTACTCACCAGATTCTAAACTAGGATTTAATATTTCATGTATCCGACCAGCAGCTTTTGCTTTCTGTGTGTTAGTTGTACTGCCTTTAAGTTCTACCTCTAACTCGCAACCAAACAAACGTTTGTGAGACTTAAACCAAGGCGACAGTATCTTGTTGAAGCCGTGGCGCTTACTCCTGTGGTAGTCACCTATCAGTCCTTGATACGGGTTGTAATCAAGAGACTCATACCGTCCACGCATATCTGAATAAACCATTGCTGGGTTGCGTACATCAGTAGACATAGGCCCTTGATTTGTATAAATCGTCACGTGATTAGCGAGCGATATAAAGTAATCGTTTGATCTTACCCATAGGTCAGACCCATTCATCCTTTCAGCGCAATCGGCACATACATGATGTATGCGATGATAGTTTTCACTATCTCTGTAGTGACCACTGTCTACACCCCAATGCCCACAATCCATTTCCATTACGTTGTAAGAACTTAAAGCTGCAGTAATAAAGTTCTTGTCATTTACAAAAGCTTCTGCATGTTTATTGGCAGTATGAACTGCATGATCGCTAGTGATTGTGCTCCTGTGAGTTGAAACTAAATCGATCATAAACAAAGCTTTCATTGCACCCTTTGGTGAATTAGACTGTAATGATTCGACTTCGATTCTCAAACAAGAAATGAATTGATTTAACTTGTTTTGATCTAATGTGTACTTAACTGCAAACAATTCAACCAAGTACTGGTTTTTGCTGGCTGTTCTGCCACCAGCTTGAGACATAGCTTTGACAAGTTTCTTGGCACTCTCTTTAATGTATGCCAAGTTGTGAAGGGAAAGATTGTTTATGTTGCTTCTGAGTTCATCGAATGTATGCATGTTATATCTCCTATGGTAGGTTTGGTTTAGCTAAAGAGCCAATGCTTGAACGCTGTATGAAATCTCTTAATATCTTTTGCTGTCTTGGAGATAAGTTATCCCAAAAGTTGGTGACTGAAATTTCCTGATCCCAAATGATGCTGTCTGTAGAGTCATTACGAATCCAATCTAAATAACATTCCTCGTTATCGCAATCAGAATCTTCTTCATCTACATTCGTCAGACCAACTGTTAAGCCCATACGATTTAATAAACTTACAAACGTTGATTGGTACGTCTGCTCTGAATTTATTTGACTCAAGATATAGCTTTCGACTGTGAGTAGTGCCATGTCAATCTCCATAAAGGTTTAAAAAAGTAAATGGTATCGACCCCCTACGAAGTAGAAGGGGGGGGGCGATAACCAAGAGAGGTGTTAGTTGCTGGGGTTTAAAAAGAAGAGATGTGTTTAATGACTACACAACAGTTGTTATGCAATCCAGAAGCTTCACATTGAGTAAAGAATGTTCCTTCTAATTCTTCAAAGCTAAAGACTGCATCTTTGCTATAGACTTTATCCCACCATAGATTTAACTCATGTACTTCCCAACCCTCCAGTCCTGAGAAGTCATTGTTTACAATCGCGGAAAGATACTGCTTGCCTAGAGAATATTTAATAATTGTTGTGTCAGTGCCAAGACTTGTGTGTAAGCTCATCATGGCTTGACCTCTTCAATCGAGTACTCTTGCAGTTTATACTTAGGAATCTTTTGAGTTGTTGCTACAGATTCTTTAGCTGCTGCGTAAGCCTCTTTAACATTGACACCCTTAGCCTTTACCGTTACTACATTGGGTGCGAGGATCGCTAAGGTTACGTTGTAAGTTTTGATAACCTTCGACTGTGCAAAGCTGGTCTTCAGTCGATCTTTTGTTTCATCTATCAGCATGGCTACAACTTCAATAGGTAGATGCTTGGAATGTTCTTTCACGGCCACAACATCCAGCACATCTAGCTTCTTCCACATAATGCTTTGTATATCTTGATAGTCCATTGTCCTATCGTATGCATCTAAGAACATATCTAGTGCAAACTTTTGATACTTATCCATCATCACTCTCCTTGTCTGTCTATCCTATTGTTTTTAGGATGCCTCTTGCTCTTTGAACTGCATCTATGTTGTACATTTGCATCGCTAAATAATGTTGATGCGCTTCTTGTATTGACAGATGCACTATGTTTAACGCTAAGCTTTCTAAATCAAACTCATTACCCTCCCATATGTATTCGTGATCTAATGCCTCGCGTGTGCCAGAAGTATTGATTGTTGTGCTACGATCAGCCAAGTAATATCTAGTGCCAACTGTTAGCGGGTACATTACGGGATTTGTAAAGGTGCCGCTACCTATCATGACTCGCTTCTTATGTACTCCTTCTGGCACTTCGCCTACTGCCATGATTGTCACCTCGCTGGAAGCTAAGAGTTGCCAAGGCTTGCCACGTTCCCATTTGCCTTCTCCATAATTCCAGTACCAGATAGGTAGCGATGTGTCTTCTATGTACTGTTTAATTAGATCTGCGTTGCGATGTCTCATGTTATTCCTCCGATAAACCAATGCGTTGATAAAGCTTTCCGGCAAACGCTATCTCTGCCTAGTCGTCTGTCATATATAAATCACAAAGGTGCCATGCTTTTTTCTTTTTGTATACCCAAATATACTTAGACCCGTTTGGTGTTTGCCGATACTCTTCATCGGGATACCAGCATGGGTACTCAATATCTAACCATGCTTCATCAGGTTGAGATCGTACCTGTATGTCTGCACCGTTAAGCCATGCTTGCATTAAGAATATGTTCTTGCGTCTCATAATAAAAACTCCTTGGTTGAACTGAGGATTGCTTCCCAGTTATGCTCGTTAGTAAATAATTTTTTTGCTTCTTCAATCGAGTAGTACTGTACAGTTGTGCGCCAAGCATCCTGATCTTGGTATGCGAAGATGTATTTATGAACAGTTCGCAATGGCTTGATCCGATACTTTGTGCCTTTGTGCCATTGGGGAGACTCAACGTAACGCCAAACTTCTTCGTTTTCAAAATAAAACTGAATTTCAGCACCGTCTGCCCATTCCTTAATCAATTCTGCGTGTTTGTGCGGTGTCATTTAGTTCTCCGTGTAGTCGATGGATGTGTTGATTCTTTTCATAACTTCTTGAGTGATTTGGATGATCCTTCTTGGTGTCTTAGCAAGGCTAAGTATGTGTTTTATCTGGGATTCACTAAGGTATACAAATGCTTTCTCTTTGCACTCAACTGTTGCTTGTGCTTTGTCAATGCTTTCTTACTGGTACATATAAATCTCCTTGAATGTAAAGCCGAAAACTCTATGGCACAAACCACGGAAAGATATTCCATGCCTATGAGTCGTTGATGAGAGATGTGTCACGAGTGTGGGTTACAGTACATATCTCTGTAACCCACACCCATGTGTATTTAGAAACCAACTGCTTGACCTATAAACATCATTCCTACCAGAACGCAGATGAAGATAGCTGCACCCAGATATGCAACTGGCGGGATCTTATCCTTAACAGGTTTGTAATGCTTAAGCTCGCGCTGGGTCTGACTTGACCAGTTAGGTGAGCTGAAGTCGATGTGCTTGAACCAGTTACTCATGTGAATCTCCTAGATAAAAAACAATTGATTGAAATGTTGAATGCCAAAAACCCTTGGCACCCAACGACGTATTACTTGTTAGTAAAGTATCTACGTATAAGAGAAGAAGCATCAAGAGCTTCAGAAGTCTTAGATGTACGAAGAGTATCCAAGACTTCTAACATGCGATTGGCAGTCTCTAGTTCGGATACAGTCATACGTGCAACAACACGCCCACCACGAACACGTAAGAGTTCTTTGTCTTTCTTGGATGCAGGAGCAGTACGGATGATAAAAGACGCTTCCCATGATGTATCAGGCATAGCAGAATTGATGATGTTGCGATCAATCATGGTTTGAATACGGTAACGTTGCTTGTCGCTAATTGGCTTGGAGTCATCTGATTTGACTGTGTTTACATTGTCGAAGTTGATGTCGAGTGTTGTCATGACGTATACCTTTGAGACGTAGTTGGCTGTTAAACAAAATTGATAACAGAAGGGGGTAACCCCCCTCAAAGCGAAGCGGGGGGTTGCACCCGAACCGAAGGTGAAGGTAGAAAGAAATAGGGTTAGAAATGGGGGGGAGTTAGCTAGAGAAAAGGTAATGAAATCAAGGTTGACATTGCCATAGCACACAGACACCTCAGTTCTGCACACAATCGATTTAAATCATCGCCCCTATACCCAAGTGACACCTTGCATCGTTCGTTCAACTGAGAGGCTGTAATCAAGTCTATGGATTAGTCATGGTTATGCAGAGAGATAGATGGGATTGAGGATGAAGAGCCAGAAACATGGAGGCAGCACAGGAAACAATGATGTACATACAGGGAAAGGGTACCCCCATAGGGACCATCGAAGCTGGATAGGGGGGGGGTGGTACTAACAGTATCCCCTACACACACGCACCAATCACTTTTAAAACCCTTTAACCCCTAATCCTAAACATCTGCACACCTTTACACTGCTATCTAAGTCATCGAACACTCGGAGCCGGAATTTGTGTGGCAGCGAATAGCTTATCTTGTGTGTAGCATGTGGTGATACTGGGGCTGCCGTATGTTTTTTGTGTATGGACGTGGTGGGGTATGGACCCATCTGCAATATATGGGGGGGGTCCTGTTTAGTATCTGTCTAAATTTTTCTAACATGCGTGATAATATGTGTGTAATCTCGCCGTTAATGCCCGTATTTAGCTAGAGGATGGGCGCCTAGCTGCGGTGAGAGATACTTAAACATGGCGGGGTGGCGCAGTAGTAGCGCATCGGACTCATAATCCGGGGGTCGGGGGTGCAATTCCTTCTCCCGCAACCACAAAACCTTGGCACAAAATATGTTAAGCAAAGAAACTCTGCAGGAATACCTCAATCAATTTGAAGTGTTGCGAGGAATCACAGTGCAACATGAGAGCGAACTCAAACGTTCCTTGGCACCGCAAGTGGTTATGCTTAGTGGCATGGTCAATATCGAGGGTACCCCTCATTTGTTTGAAGCCGAGCTCAACCTTTTTGAGTTCCATGGGCGAGATGATCTGGTAAGACTCGCAGCATCTATGCTAAAGGCATTCGATAGGGCAGGCGTTGAAACTATAAGGTAAAGAAAATGGCAGCACGAAGAGTGAAGATTAAGCACGATGACAACACACGCTTGAAGATACAAGCCAGCCAGCTGATTAACCGTCTGACCGGGCATGCTCAAGGCACAGTAGACTTGTCGACCACACAGGTAAGAGCGATTGAAATCTTGCTACGGAAGATTCTCCCTGATTTGTCTGATGTAAAGATGGATGTCGACACCCAGCCTATTACGTTTAACTTATCCATGGGTAGCAAGAAGTAGTGGAAACCATTTCGTATGTACCTCCCGGCCCAGTGGCTGCAGCTTTCCATGCTGATGATTCTTTTGTTAGGGGGTTGATGGGTCCGGTTGGTAGTGGCAAATCAAGTAGCTGTTGTGTAGAGATCATGAGGCGTGCGATTGAGCAACGACCATCCCCCGATGGCATCAGACGCTCTCGCTGGCTCGTGATTCGCAACACCTACCCTGAGCTTAAGTCCACAACAATCAGGACGTGGGAGAACTGGTTCAGTTCTGCTGTAGCACCTATCCGATGGGACACACCGATTACCTCTGTCATGAAGATTGGCGACATAGGTGACGGCACAGCCATGGAGCTTGAGGTTATGTTTATGGCGTTAGACCGCCCGACAGAAACTGGCAAGCTACGCTCTTTAGAATTAACGGGTGCATGGATTAACGAAGCCTCAGAGATACCTAAAGAAATCTTTGATATGACAACCCAGCGTGTTGGTCGATACCCGTCAAGACTTGTGGGTGGTCCGAGCTGGAGTGGTGTTATCTTAGATACCAACCCATGTGATGACGACCATTGGTATTACAAAGTTGCAGAAGAAGAGAGTCCACCTGAGTGGGCATTCTTTAGGCAGCCCGGCGGTTTGTTTAAAGAGGGTGAGGTGTATAAGCCTAATCCAGAGGCTGAGAATGTTTACAACCTACCGAATGGTTATGAGTATTACTTGCGACAGGTCACTTCAAAGCAGGATGATTGGATTAACGTTTTCCTCTTAGGTAACTATGGCTCCACCAAAGATGGCAAGCCTGTCTACCCAGAGTACAACGACAAGGTGCACTGCCTAACCAAGAACGTGGAAGCGGCTAGAGGTTTGCCTTTAGTTCTAGGCTGGGACTTTGGATTGACACCCGCATGTGTTGTGGCACAAGTCACTACCCGTGGCAAGCTAATCATCCTAGATGAATTTGTTTCAGAAGACATGGGCATCCGTCAGTTCGCCAATGACATCGTGAAGCCAGCCTTGATTAACAAGTACTCCGGTTACACCATCTTCTCTGCAGGCGACCCGGCTGGAAACATTAGGGCACAAACGGATGAGCGCACTTGCTTGCAAGAGTTGCTAGAAGCTGGTATCACAACAGAGCCAGCCTCAACCAATGATTTTTTACCAAGACGAGAATCAGTTGCGTACTTCTTAACTCGTCTAACAGATGGCGAACCAGCGTTTGAATTAAATCCACGCTGCACAATAATCCGTAAAGGCTTGAGTGGTCGCTATAAGTTTGAGCGCATTAGAACTTCAGGCAATGCCAGATACAAAGATAGACCAGTCAAAGATATTTATTCACACATACAAGACGCCTTGCAGTATTTATGCCTGCGAGTGCGTAGTGGTTTAACCCCATCAAGGGCTAGAACCGTCACAGCAAAATCCGCTAAGGGTTGGACATAATCAATGAGCTACTCAAACAATCACCCAGAAGTTGAGATCGATGTCGAAGTTAAATACAACATGGTTGAGAACGACGGCTTTGAAACTAACCTAGCGGCCTATGTTCGCCGCTGCTGGGAGTCGGCCAAGGTAGCACGCGCAGAGATAACCGAACGGTTACTGAAGTGCGATCGACAGCGACGGGGCACCTACGACCCAGACCGAGCATCAGACATTGCACAGATGGGCGGCTCTGATATTTTTATGATGCTCACTGATGTGAAGTGTCGCGCTGCAGAGGCTTGGATTAAAGATGTCATGCTCAATCAACAAGAACGCATCTTTGAACTCAAGCCTTCTAATGCGCCAGAGATGCCAGTGGATATGCAGTCCGCTATTGTGGACTTGGTTCGCACAGAAGCCGAGCAGTTTGTTAATGAAGACGGTGAGCAGCTTCACCCAGAAACATTCCGCGCTCGTATGGAAGAAGTCTACGAGGCAATCAATGAGCGTTTGCAAAAGGAGTCTGAAGATGCAGCTAGACGAATGGGTGACAAGATTGAAGACCAGCTTAACCAAGGCGGGTTTAATAATGAGCTACGTAACTTCATCACAGATTTTTCTACTTTCCCTACAGCCATTATCAAAGGTCCTGTAGTCAAGAGACGCAAGGCTATGAAGTGGGGTCCACAGTTTCAGCCAATCGTATCGACAGAGTTCGTGCGAGAAGTCGAGCGGGTATCTCCCTATGACATCTACCCCGCTCCCTCTTCTACTGGTGTAGATGATGGTTATCTCATCCACCGCCAACGATTGTCACGCGCATCTTTGTATGCTCTCAAGGGCACGCAAGGTGTAGACAACGACGCTCTTGAAACGGTAGTGGCGCAGTATGGTCGCTCAGGCTACATGTCGTTTCAGGCGGGTGACACAGAACGCCGTCAGCTAGAAGGCAAACCTTTTCGCACACCAATCAATGAAGACCAGATTGAGACCCTAAACTTCTGGGGTTCAGTCAATGGGCAATGGTTGCTAGAGTGGGGCATCAAGGACAAAACAATCAAGTCGAATGAAGAGTATGAGATTGAACTCTACTGGACTGGCGGTATTGTTTGGAAGTGCATCATTAACCCAGACCCACTAGGTCAGCGTCCATACGATATTGCATCTTGGGAGGAAGTCCCACATAGCTTTTGGGGGATTGCTTTACCAGAGGTGATGCGCGATACGCAGGTGATGTGTAACGCAGCCGCCCGTAGCTTGGCAAACAATATGGGTATTGCATCCGGGCCGCAGGTAGAAATAACCGTAGACCGCTTACCTGATGGTGAGAACATATCCCAGATCTATCCTTGGAAGATTTGGCAAGTGACCTCAGACCGTACAGGTGGTGGTGCCAAGGCTGTGCAATTCTTCCAACCCAACATGAATGCTGGTGAGTTGCTACAGGTCTATCAGCATTTCGCCCGTCAATCAGATGAAGTCACTGGCATACCAAACTACATTTATGGTTCTAGTAATGTGAGTGGAGCCGGGCGTACAGCCAGTGGTTTATCTATGCTGATGGACAACGCATCCAAAGGAATCAAACAAGCTGTATCAAACATTGATAAAATAGTTTCAGGAATTGTGAAGAGACTATATCTGCACAACATGATGTACGACGAAGACCCCTATATCAAGGGTGATTATAAGATTGTTGCTAAAGGCGCAATTGGGTTGATACACAAAGAAACACTACAGATGCGTCGCAACGAATTCTTGATCGCGACAGCTAATCCGCTAGACTCACAGATTGTTGGAACTGAAGGCCGCGCTCATATCTTAAGAGAAGCTGCTAGAGGTCTACAAATGGATGTCAGTAAAATCATCCCTGACTCTAGCTCTCTTGAGCAGCAACGCATACAGCAAATGGCAATGGCTATGGCACAAGAGATGATGGCCCAAGCACAGCAGCAAGCGGC
>Ga0105055_10003080_pt1 | contig 25540 bp, 10 predicted proteins | sample BON03_FD_78090 | JGI IMG/M metagenome (GOLD analysis project Ga0105055, IMG submission 78090) | Freshwater microbial communities from Lake Bonney liftoff mats and glacier meltwater in Antarctica - BON-03 | ecosystem: Environmental > Aquatic > Freshwater > Ice > Glacier meltwater | place: Lake...
ATCTTCTTTATCATTGAAAATCGTCTTTAGAGTGGGTGCCCACGGTCTTGACCAAACGCATGCGTATCGAGCTAAGAAATTCCCATCCCTTTCGTCCACCCATCTTTCTACAACTCCACCGCTCTTCTTCTTCTTCTTCAACGGTGGACTCATTCGGACGTTTTCAACCAAACCATCTAATGAGATCTTTAATTGTAATGTTGTTGCTCTATTAGATATCGTCTTTCTAAAAGGGCACTTGATGCTGTGTTTTTGATGTATGAAATAATCCCTAAATATTGGTTGGTGGACCAAAACTTGAAGCACAGCATTCATATAACAGGTGTTTCCTAAGTTGCACATTCCGCGGAGTCCAACTCCCTACGAGGATTAACAATATATCCATTCACCGCAGTCTTTCCACTTACCGGTTCAAAGTACATCCTAGTGTTATTTCCCGCAGATATCATGGCGTGACATCGAGCAGCATCAAATTCCGGGTCATATACAATATCCTGACAACCAGTACAATATAAATGAATTGCTGCTGTATGGAAGCACAGCTCTACGTGGGCTCTACATTCAGGACAACTGATTGTGGTGCCTCTAACAAGCAAATGGGCACATTTAAGACATTGTAATTGAAGAGGTTCAGTGCATACTGTTCCTTGACAAGTCTCAAATACTCGAGTCCAATAATATCTTATTAATGTCAAGTCATCTGTGAGCAACAGTTGCTTCAGGTGGGTGCATTCAGTCATCCTACTTTTTAAACCGGAACTGCGTCGTGCCGTCATTACTTATGTGGGATGACATTATTCGAGACTGGGGCTTATTGCACAGAGACGAGTCATGGACATGGCATGATGGACGTCCGTGCCCCTTTGGAGGAACTGGGTCGAATGGGTTCCTGTCTCATAGTGGAACAGTGATCCACAACTCCATCATCTACCCCTACATTGTTCTCTCTGACACTTTCAAAGTGCCCACATTGTGCTTTAAAGCGGAAAATACCAATGGAGAATTAATATCAATAGACCAATTGAAAAATACTTTGCAGGATATTTGGAACCAATCCATTCTTGGGAGTCTACAAGGTTTTAATGTAAGTTGCATTTGCTATATATACATGTCCTGATTATTTAAATAAGAGATTGATTAACACCGGTGAACATCCTTGTATCCGATATGAAACTGTGTTCATCGTGAATGCCTGTGACACCCACAAGATGATGGACCAGTATTTCGATGAGCATGAGTTGTCTATTAAGTACTTGGATTGTTGGTGGTCTCTGTATGGATGTCTTGTTGGTTTGTCAATGAAATCTTCATAGATGGTCAACTTTCAATTTAATTAAAAGTGGTTTTTGGAAAACGAGGAAGATGAGAATACGTGGAATTAATTATAGCCCCCCCTGACTTAAAAAGATCTGGAAGAACCAGTGAACGAAAACGCTCGTGAAGACTTAAGATAGGGGGTGCAGTAGTATCAGGTATGGAAGTTGAAGGAGGAGATATTGATGAAGGGTTGTACTCTAGGCAGCTCTATGTGATGGGTCACGAGGCCCAACGTCGCATGGGTAACTCTAACGTTCTCCTCGTTGGAGCGAATGGTCTTGGAGTGGAGATAGCCAAGAATGTTGTGTTAGCCGGGGTGAAAAGTCTGGTAATTCACGATGATGATCTGTGCAAGATTAAAGATCTTGGATCGCAGTTTTATCTGACGGAGGTAGACGTAGGCACTCCTCGAAGTATTCCAACCGCGACTCGCTTGGCCGACTTGAACGAATATGTCAGAGTGTCTTCCCACACGGGGAAACTGGACGAAGATTTCCTCAAGACATTTACGGCGGTTATTGTTGCTGATGGCACGCTTGCCACGAAAATCGACTTGAACGAGATATGCCACCGTCATAACGTTTGCTTCATTGGGGCTCAAATTAATGGGTTGTTTGCGAACTGCTTCTGTGATTTTGGGGAGGCATTCACAGTGTCGGACACTAATGGAGAACCTCCTATTGTAAAGATGCTCGCGACTGTTCTTAACTCGAATCCAGGTTTAGTGACTGTACACGATGAGTCTAGACATGGTCTTGAAACTGGTGATGTTATTCACTTTTCCGAAGTATCCGGGATGGTTGAACTGAATGACCTTCCGCCAGTCAAAATTACTGAGAAAGGTCCGTATACCTTTGAGATAGATGCTGATACAAGCAATTTCGCCGCGTACACTCAAGGCGGATATGTCCATCAAGTCAAGCAACCTCGTGTATTGAGTTTCCTTCCACTGAGGGACTCCTTACCTAAACCTGGTGACTTCCTGTTAACGGACTTTGCTAAGCTGGGCCGTAGTGAGTTGCTTCATTTTGCGTTTCAAGCGTTGGACGCATATCGCGCCGCTAGAGATGGGGCGTATCCACGTCCAGGCAACGAAGCAGATTGTGAAGAGGTTTACGAGATCATGAAGAAATTGGCAGCAAGCGCAAGCGGTTCTGATCTTACTCTGAGTGAAGATGAACTGGACGAGAGTGCCAAAAACATCGTTATGGCGTTTAGTAGTGGATCATGTGCAGAACTTTCACCCATGGCCGCTTTTCTGGGGGGTGTTGTTGCCCAAGAGGTTCTCAAAGCTTGCTCTGGAAAGTTCACTCCGATCCATCAATGGTTGTATTTTGATGCTGCTGAATGTTTGCCTGATGAAATAACTTCCTCCGTAGACCCAGTAGGAACACGATACGATGGAGAAATTGCAGTTTTCGGTAAAGATTTCGTAAATCAGTTGATGCAGACCAAATTATTCTTGGTGGGTGCTGGAGCCATTGGTTGTGAGTTGTTAAAGAACTTTGCTTGTATGGGGGTAGGTTGCGGAGACGAGGGAGTTGTACATGTAACAGACATGGACAAAATCGAAAAGTCCAACTTGAATCGACAGTTTCTGTTTCGCCCTAGCGATGTTGGTTCCAATAAGTCAACAGCTGCAGGAAGAGCCGCTTGTGTTATCAATAGTGAAATGCATGTGGAGGCATACGAGGATAAAGTTGCACCTGAAACGGAGACGATCTTTGGTGATGATTTTATGGCGTCATTGGATATTATCTGCACGGCATTAGATAACGTAGATGCGCGCTTGTATGTAGATCAGCGATGTCTTAACTATGGTAAAGCAATGCTCGAATCCGGTACTCTTGGCACGAAGGGCAATACACAGGTAGTCATTCCTCATCTGACTGAGAACTATGGTGCAACAAGAGATCCACCTGAGAAATCTGTCCCAATATGCACATTGAAGAACTTTCCATATCAGATCGAGCACACTTTGCAATGGGCTCGTGATTGGTTTGAAGGTGCTTATACTCAAACACCTCTGAATGTGAACAATTACTTGACGCAATCGGACTTCATGCAACGCCTGAATGCCCAACAAAATGTCAAGGTGGAGACTTTGCGGTCGTTGAAAAGCACTTTAGTGACTGACCGGCCTAGAACATTTGAAGAGTGCATCAAATGGGCAAGACTCGAATTCGAAGATAAATTTGCCAACCAAATCAAGCAACTTCTCTTTAACTTCCCTCCTGGGATGCTCACTTCCACTGGTGCACCGTTTTGGTCCGGTTCGAAACGGCAACCGACGCCATTGGAATTCAGCACTGAAGACAGACAGCATATGGCTTTTGTTATCTCTGGTGCGAATCTTCGGGCTGCTATTTACGACCTTAAAGGAGATACGGATGTTGCGAGATTCGTGACCTACTTGTCTGAAATGGAAGTGCCTGAATTTGTCCCTAAATCGAATCTGAAGATCCCTGAGAACGATAAGGAGCTTCAACACCAAAAAGAGGAGGACGACATGATGGACGTAGATACAGTCGCAGACAACATCGTATCAGAAATTCCTTCCCCGTCAAGCTTAGCAGGATTCCGTTTGACAGTTGCGGAATTTGAAAAAGATGATGAAACCAATTTTCATATGGACTTTATCGCTGCTGCTTCCAACATGAGAGCTCGCAACTATGCTATTGCAGAGGCTGACAAGCACAAATCCAAACTTATTGCTGGCAAGATTATCCCTGCGATCGCCACCACCACGGCGTTAGTGACAGGACTAGTATGCATGGAGCTATATAAAGTTGTAGCTCAAAAGAAGACCGTGGAGTCTTTCAAAAGTGGGTTTGTTAATTTAGCTCTTCCTTTCTTCGCATTTTCGGAACCTATCCAAGTGAAGAAGACAGTAGCTGGAAAGTTAGAGTGGTCCATCTGGGACAAGATCGAGATCGATGCAGTTGAAAAACAGAAAACTCTTGCCGAATTCTTGCGACATTTCGAAGACCAATACCAAGTTGAGGTGAACATGCTTTCCTATGCTGTGAGTATTTTACATTCCTTCTTCTCCCCTCCTAGTAAGAAAGCCGAACGCATGAAGATGACGATGAGTGAATTAGTGGAGAACGTGACAAAGCAACCGATTGATCCAAACTCTAAATTCCTCGTTTTTGAAGTCATTTGTGTGGATAAAGATGACAATGACGTCGATTTCCCTCCTGTTCGCTATCGAATCAGATAAACTCAAAAGGTTTTAATTAATTAATTCACAAAATAATCAGTTACGATGAAGAATTATTTATCATTGCGAGATCCATTTCATGTTGCTGAACAGCTTGCTGGATCTCTTTCTCTGCAGCTTGCCTCGAATTTTCCTTTTTGAGTTCTTGATCAGATTGAAATCGGGCTGCTCTAGTTTCGATTTCAGCTGCTGCCTCTCCTATTTGAAAAAGTTTGACTTCAAGTTTCCCTTTGGCTTCTCTCGTGGATACTTTGAATGAATCTCGCATTTCTTGTAGCTCGTATTCGAAATTCTCTAAGGTGATCTTCTTTCCTGTGCGTTCCGACTCTTTTAGCATAGAATCTTGTTTCTTTATCATCTCAGCTATTGTTCTCTCCAGTTTCTCATGCTTCAATTTTTCCAAATTCTCAAACGCTAGAATCTGTTTCTGGATGTCTATTTGCTGTCGTTTGTTTTCGGACCCGAGTCGGCGAAACGTTGCCAAAAAATCAGCTGTTTCAAAATCCATTTTTTGCAGCTGTTCGGGAAGCTTTATTTGCTTGATTTCGGTAGTTTTGAGCTTGAAGATAACGTTAGCATCACGAATCCTCGCATGTAGAACTTGCGTTTGTTTGGCTAAAAGTTCTTCGTTTTCCTTGTCCATCTGTATCCGTCGAGCTTTTTCGATTCGCTCATTTTCTTTTTGGGCCAATTCGATGGCCTTGACTCTCTGATATTCCAGTGATTGTACATACGCTACTTGTCTTCCTTCTGAAATAACTTTTTCCTTTTCTGCTCGTATTGCAAACTCCATTTGTCCTTGGAGGAGATCCTTTTGGGCATTTAAAAGTATCTTTTCCCGGCGCTTCTTCTCCTTTTCTTCTTTGATGCTGTTTTCTAAATATTTTTGGTGTGATGCATTTTGCTGCTTGAGAACTTCCGCAACAGCACATTGTTTTATCCACGAATCTTGTACATCCCTCGACATTCTATTTGCCCATAGTAGGTCTGTCGTCATGCCCTGCTTCACCGGAACTCTTTCTTTAGACATCATTACAATAGAAATAATCTTAAATAGTTCGCGCTGTTTTTGATATACGCATGTTTTCGATTTCGATTCCAAGAGCATAGTGTCCAGCGACTTCATTCCTATCATTGTCTTGAGAGTCTGCCAAACAGACTCCCGTAGATTTTTCCATACCAACCTTCTTGCTTTGTGACTACGCCATACTCGCTCAACTGTTATTGAGACCGCCAATTCTCGATCAGCATCACGGATATCACGAAGTCTATGAACTAGGAGCTTAGCGAGACATTGCCTACTCCATGTCTGAATTTGGATGGAGGCTAGTCGCTGCAACAATACAAGCCGGGAGACGTTTTCAGTTTTTAATGAATCTGTTTGCTTTCTAGATATCTTGCAACGAAATACGCATTGCACTTTAATAACCCCGTTTATATGTTTTTGGAACCATGCTTCGTTTTGAATCTGGTTACTAACCTCAGCTTTCCAAGCATTGAAAGCATTGTAGTTAATACTGCGAATCATGTACCCTACGAGTGACTTGAGAAGGAGTTCTTTTGGTAATGAGGTTTCAGGGGTTGATTTTGTTTTCAAGGACGGTCCAACAATGGATTTGGTAGCTTGGTCGTCGAGTCGCGTCCGCAATGATTTCACTTCTTCCGCCAACTCCGCATCTTCTTGCCGACACTTTTCAATAATTCGATTGCAAATTTTATTTTGAATATCTGGCAGCGTTGGTTTTTCTGTTTTGCCTCGTTTGTTTGATTCAGGCTTGTTGTTTTTAACCCCCGTTGGTTGATCTTTACTAGAGACACTTTGTTTTACTTTTGAAAGATGTATAAACATGTCTTGCGTGGTATCACGCTTCAAGGTTGGTTTATGGTTATTGTACGTTTTTCTATTTTCGTGAACGAAGTTCTTTTTCAGCAGTGGTAGACTTTTCGTTCGAGTTCCATCATAAAGTTTCCTCTTTGTGATGCTTTCTTTCGCAACTTTAGGGAATTTATTTGTTTCCACAATATTTTCTAATTCGTTGACAGCCAGTAGTTCCTTCCTTAATCTCTCAATGCGTCTACGTATTGCATCTTCTTCCATCTCCATATTTGTAACGGTACTTTTTTTTGCATTTGAAGGAGATGGAGCAATATGCCAGACACGATCTTGATTTCAAAGACTTTGAGTTGAAAAGGAAGGTCGGACTGGAGTCTATATCTGGGCATCGAGCAGAATGGGATGAAAATGAATCAACAACAATGGCGCAACTTGGAGAAGTCAGGAATGGTGGATCGATGAATGCGAACTCCGTTTTGGAGTCATTTCGAAACAAGAATAATAAAGCTAAACCTTCCACTGCAATTAAGGAGGTTCTTCAAAAAAATGTGCAACAGTATGATCCTTCCCGTGACCCCCCTTTGTGGTTTGAGAAGATTTGTGAGTTGGAAGGTGTCACAGAGGCGGAGACCATGATTGTACAGAGTGAAATCATGCATTCAGAGACCCAAATGATGCAGGTGTGGTCCAAGGAAGCACGAGGTTTAATAGTGTTAAAAGCAGAGGAAAGTAGTTTGAGGGATTTTGAAGTGCTTGAAGAACTTCAAAATAGAACCAACGAAATAGAGAGGCAGGAAATTTTAAGCAACGTAGGTATGAGTTCATTGGCTGGCATTTTGAATAAGACGGAACGCAAAAATGTTTTGGGAAAGAACAAAGGAGTTAGTATTCGAAAAGAACATGAGCAACTCGCTTCTATGGAAAGAACTCGGCATGAAATCATCGATAACTATTTCAAAAGATCGTCGGTCAGAAACTCTGAACTTATTTCGACGTTTCGGGAAGGTCCTGCTATGCTGAAGCAATTTGGAGGTTTATTAGAAAACACATGCAACAATTTGGTGCAAAATAATAAGAGTCGGCTATTGGAAGAGTTGCACAAGCATGGCGTCGATGTCGGCCGGTCTCGTGCCAATGACGCTACGAATAAACTATACCGAAAGGTACTTCTGAATTCTTTGGACAAGTCTAAAAATATCTATTTAGATCACGGTGAACTAACAATGGTGCACATTCCATCTACCGATTGGGGATATGTGTTCGCCACAGCTGGTCCGTGGAAGATTAAACGATATGATAAAAGCATGGTGGAGACCCTCACGAAGGAGGCCCTTTTACAACTAGACACGAATGCATCCTCTGGTCATGATGCGTTAAAGAATCTGGCCCGAGTATTGGATGCAGTGCAAGTAGGGGTTTCCAATTTATACAAGACAGCAACTGAATTCCCACGGAAATCGAAGCAGGTGTTGCAGGATCGGCTAGATTCACTTGGAATTCATATTGATGGACCAGAAACATCACTGCTGAAAATCAAACAAGATGGGATGATAAAAGAGGCGGTTAAGGAAGTGATTTTGAAAACGTTGGCCAGACTGCAATATCACGGGAGGTTCTACTTTGAAGTACATCCTCACACAGTACCAACACGCTCACTAAGCTATTACGACGAAGATATTGACAAATCTTCTAAAGTTGAATGCTCCTTCGAGTTTACCAACGACACTTTTGTTGTTGGTTTAAGCTTTGACACGCTATCTTGTGCAGGATTTCCGGGTAATGACGCTTCTAGTTTTGGATTTTGCAGCGATGGTTCGGTTTGGCACAATGGAGAGCGGCGCAGTTTCACTGGCGACTGGAGCCAAGCCAAAGTGGTCGGTGTTTTGATGGACCTCAATCTCGGCAACATTAGTTTGTTTATTGACTGTGAAGACGAGGGAGCTGCTTTTGGTGTGAATAGCTCTACGTACGGTCTTGAAGAGCAGACCCGACAAGGAGAGATTATCAGGAAAGAGAGTTTGATACCAGCTTTTGCGACAAAACCTAATCCAGTGCAAGTCACTAAAGATAAAACCCTCGCTGTTGAGAAAACGGAGGAAGACACGGATAGCGATGATTCTGAGGAATGGATTGTAGATGACGATGCACACTGCATATCAATGAGTGTCAATTTCGGAGGCTATGCATTCAGTCGTCTTCCACCCGAGAGTCTTTCGTGTGATTCGTATCTAACCTTTTCTCAAGAGAAAGGAAAAGAAGATGCGATAGCAACACTGAAGGTCGCAGTAAACCACCAGGTCCAAGTTGAAGAATACAGAACTCGAATTTCGTTTTTCAACAGCATGCAAAACGATCGAGTCGCTTCCTGGTCGAATTACCCTCCAATGGCTTACCGTCAGGATTCATCGGCATCTGTGATACAACGAATGATCCGTCGTTTCTTAGGACGAAAGTGGAGGACAACCGTAATGAAGAAGGAAGACCTGGCAATACGTCTCCTCCAGCGAAATATTCGAATATTCCTACCATTGCAGCGATTGCAGAAAATTCTGGCGGTTAGAAATGTACAACGGATGTGGAGAGGGAGAAAAGCTCGGGAGTTGTTCAGAACTGCTGTCAGATTTGGTATCCATCCTGATGAGTTATCTCGTCAGGCTACGAAATTGCAAGCGAGCTATAGAGGGCATGTTTCCAAGGTCCAAATGAAAATTAAACAGGTGGCAATCCAAAATCAAGTCACCAAGTTGATCGAAAGTGCATCACACATCCAATCTAAGTGGAGGAACCACAAACGAATTGCAGAGAAGAAGAGATATGGTGTAATTTTAAAATTCGTTTTGAAAATTCAAAAGAAATGGCGCGGTATGATTTCTCGTCAGAACCTCATAGCTCGATTCGGAGAAGATCGTGTCAAGGAGCTGGAACAATTAGGAAAGGGTGTATTAAACTCGCGAAAAAGAAAACAAGCCTCAATTCACATTCAACGCATTTGGAGAGGCCATGCAGACCGCACCTATGCTGCCATGCGACATTATGTGTTCAATAAATCAGCCAGAGCGATTCAACGACGATGGAAGGTCTACAACATATGCAAAATGGTTGATTCCATATGTGATGCTGGTTCGGCATTAGCAGTAAAATATTTTCTAAGGGGCATGAAGGTAATTTAAAGATTTAGTTTAGTTTTTCGTGATTCATCGCGTCTCTCATCTCTCCTATCCATCAGGAAGTCGAAATCGTCGCGACCAACAGGTCGAGGTTTGTCGCCATCGAAAAGCTCGTGAACCTTCCTAGGAAAGGTACCGATAGCAGCAACACCACCCACCATGATGAAAAGATAAGGCAAATTTTGCATCCATGCTGAAGCTCCCATGTTATTTATAATATACACAGCCAACGGATACTCGCACTATGTGTGTGTTTGTTGTTTCTCTCCCCTCCAACAACAAAAAAGGGTTCGTAAAAAACAATCATTTTTCGAAGCAATTCCATAGAAAAATTGCTCCTGCATTATCACAAGTGGCGATTTGCCTTCCGTCAGGGCGCCATGCGACGCAATTGATTGGCTGCGAATGAGACTTTTGAACATACACGGATTGATTTTTATTCGTGGACCAAATATGAAGAGCACCATCTTTTGAACCACTCGCTACAAAATTGAACCCGTTATTGTCAGGACCAGGACTAAAGGTCGATTTAGACCACCAAGGATTCGTTCTGTATTCGGGATGGGTCAGGTACACCGGTTTAGTTCTTTCAAAACTGGAGGACTCTAATATAGCAAGGGAGCTATCCATCGAGTTTGTCAAAACATGTCGTCCTGTTGGTGAAAACGACACGCTCGTTACCCCCTGCTTATGAACAGTTGTTATCGCATCTGTTCGATCTCCTGTACGCAAATCCCACATCCTCACCGCTTTGTCTGCATGACCTGATACTATAGAATTACCCGAAATGTTGACGTCCACCGAGAGACATTTGGAATAGCACTCGATGGTTCTTAAACACTTGCCACTCGCAACGTCCCATACCTTGAGTCTTCGACCGCCAGTGATGGCAAATCGAGAATCAGCTGTAAGTTTACCGGCTACAATTGAACCAGTATGACCTGAAAGGGTGTAACCAAGAGCCAACGATTGGTTGTCTCCCTTATATGAAAAAATATAACACAGGCGTTCGCTTGTGGCTAATAAAGTGTTCCCAGACATACTAATAGATAACACAGGCTGCTTTATATTTGCACAACACCCATCTAACTTCATTGAATATGCTGGTTCCCACATTTGTATGGTCCCGTCACTGCCACCAGAAGCAATAAAATGTCCGTTATTATTGTATGCGATGGAAGGAATACTAATCCCTTGTAGTCCCGCAGATAATAAATGGTATGACATGGGTAGCCTGGACTCCACCGCGGTAGTTTCGCCCCAACTTAGTTTAGCCATTGAATGAGCCAAATCTGTATCCGATCCAGTGTCCGCGATACGATCTACAACAGGGATTCTTTTCTTCCCTGGTTTATCAAATATTTCATTCATGCTATTTAATGTCTCTGCCATTTTAAGTTTTTCTTCTAGAATCCGGGCCTCAAGATCGTGGTTCTTCCCTATTACTTGCACAATTTTTTCCTCCATATTCTTAAACGAAACCCGAAGAGTCTTTAATTCATTTGTGAGCGCCAAAATAGTTTCTTGGGAATCTCTCTCTGCCAACTCAGACCTTTCACATTCTGATATCTTGATATCTAGAGCTGCTTGTATTGCTATTATCTTTGATTTCAATGTTTCATTCTCATTTCTGACGAATAGTACCTCTCTTCTTAAATGGAAAATATCCACATTGTCGCTTACATTCTCTTGAATCGTCTCTTGTCCAGTATCAATCTGCTATTATTAGGTTTGAATTCAATATTCTGCAATAAAAAGCTTACCATAGGGGGCTTCGAGCCGCATATCAAAGCGAGTTCTTCAAAGCAAGAAGTTTGTCTCGCATTTCTTTCCTGTAATCTTTTCAACAACCAATCAGACCACTTGTCGTCTGGTTCCTTCATGGATATAAAAAAGTCTATTTTCAAATAGATAATGTTATGGGTCAAGGTTCTGTACGACTTCGTAGCAAAAGCGCCTGGTGAAATAAGTTTGAAGGCAGGTGATGTCGTTGAAGTCACTGACTCGAACGGCGTGTCCGGATGGTGGAGCGGGAAGATAGGAGGAAAGTAAGTTGTAAAGGAATGAGGGTGTAGACGGAACTAACCGTGCCAGGAATGGGCTTTTCCCCAAGGATTATGTACAAAAGATAGATGGAGTTCCGGTGGTGGTTGCTCGCAAGTCTGCATCTATTTTAAGAGTCAAAGCTCTTTGGGATTACAATGCTGCTGCAGTGGACGAGCTGACAATTCAAGCTGGATCAATTGTCGATGTTACTGAAAGCTCTGATCCAGAATGGTGGAATGGCACATTAAATGGCAAAACTGGAATGATTCCAAAGAATTATTGCGAGGCCCTAAAAGAGGTTACTGCGCCGTCGCCACCTCCTCCTCCGAAAACCCAACAATCGAAGAGAGTAGTAGTTCAAGTCAATGAAAACGCTTCCTTCATTCTTGGTCGAGCTCCCCTCTGGAGACATACAGGTTTTGTTGGGATGTGCGCTGATAGATATTCCACTGCAGATTGGCCATCGGACACAGAGGCTGAGTTTGAAAGCGCAAAACGTTCTTTTGATCTAATAAAGTTTTGTTTGGATAAAATGTCTGCGCAAGAAGGCGATCAACGGGGACTACATGTTATGCGCTCAGCAGTTTCATTTGGTTGCTGGGTGTGTGATAATCTTCCTGTGCAAAAATCTCAAACAATGGATTCTTTTCAATTATTCTTGCATGGGTTCGTGCAACAAGTTCGGAATATGAAAACTGGTGATGTGCTTATTTTCCCTGGCGGATGGAATCCAGAAAACGATACGATTGAAGTTGAAGAATCGTCTGGCGAATCTTCAGATTCAGATAATCCTGCTCCTAAAGAAAAACCGAAGAAACTTTCAAAGTCAAGGAGAAGCACTAGTAAAATTTTGAATCGGGGATCTCATATGGTGATGTTTGTGCTAAGTCGTCGTGAGAATTCTTTTGATTTATCGATATGCAATGTGGGACATCCTCGTGCGGAAATGGACCAGCAGCGAAATAGCGACTCATACCGTTGGGACGGATTTGATTATCACAGTGCGTTGTTCGACGAAGGGAGTGGTAAAATGAAACGGAATTTGAGTCTCCAAATAGCTGACATTCCTAGCAGCAAGCTTTTGGACTCTTCATTTTGGTTTCTTCTCTTTCGTTTGAAAATATATGCTCATCCGAATAACACTGCCCGCACTATGTATGAGCAGGTGTTGCCTTATTTGAATTCGAAACCGGTTTACGCGAATTCGAGTTGCTTTGATATAAAATCCATGGATCTCCGCACACAGCGTGAGGTGAGTGATGGATCGTTTTTTCATTTGATTAAAACATCCATTCGAAGAGGATTATTGGACTATGGATTATCATCCAATGAAGCAAAACACTTTTCATCCCTGTTACGATTTCATTTCGTGTCCATGCTTCGCCATGATGTCTTTGCGCTAAACGGTCTACGAGAGAGCGATGCAATGTTAATTCGAATTGCATGCAAACAATTGGCAGATAATGTGGCCAAGTTAGCCAAACATGAAAAACCACCAAGTTACTACGGAGATCTCTTTCAAAACTCAGTGAGTTTGATAAATGAAGTGGATGGACGGATTGCTGAGTTGTTGGAGCCACTTGAGGATGTGCGTTTACCTCCTGATTTTGCTCTGAAAAAGAATACTGTTCCATGGGGAGCTTGCTGGCCAATGTTCGGACCATTTCGGCGAGACTGCGGGGTGGAGCACCTGGCAGGACAAAGCTCATTACCTCCTATTTTAAGACCTGTTCAACTCACTATGGTGCCAGATACCGTGGAAAGTTTCCATGATGTTGCAATGGCTTTGAGACACTGTGTGCATGTATGTACACTGTTGGACAACCAAAAGGATCTGATACGCAATACATTTTGCATTCGAGTTTGTTTGATTCAGCATCTGTTTACACAGGTTATTCCATTGCCTTTGCCCCGTAATCATCCGCAGAGGAGTGATCATTGTTTCTGGTACTCCCGTCCGATACGCTACGAAACCCAAGCAGATATCTTAAGACTCTTGGAACTCGTTGGGAGGCATTACGTAAGCGCTGCATTGTCTGTGAATGTGACTCGCAGCTTCGACGCGGCAAGGATCATTACGATGGCTTGTGTGGCAACGGTAGCCGATGCCTTGATTCGACTTCATGCCTGTGATATTCCTTCACAATTTTCGCTTCATTACGACGGGCAAGCACCAGGGCCTGTCAGTGCCTTTGGTTTTGAAATGGGCTTTTTGGTGGAAGAAAGTGGATTCATGGAATTCTCCGATCCATATCTTACCACGGCTCGCACCCAAGTGCTGGATTATTTCGCGGCAATTTCGGATTCCATTAAATCAGATCACTTGTTGTTTCGATTTGAAATGTCCATGGCATTCGGTATCGGAGAACAGCGACTCATCAATCAGTTGTGCGTACAAATGGGGTTTAAATCTGGAGATAATGAAGCCCTAGCAAGTTATTTCGTTGGAGCAGATCCGTTGCTGATTGATCACTATCCGGAAATGGGGCTCTTTCGAGATATTGTATTTTTATTCAAGTCATTGTTATCCCCCAAATCAAGCTCGCTGCCTGAACTGAAACGTTGGAAATCAACTGATGCTCGATTGTTTTGGTCTTTGGGAAATAAAGTAAAGGATGAAATAGAAGGACAAGAGGAATCGGGCGTAGAGATTCAAGTAGCTGCATTTGGAAAGGCGAAATTGGAATGCGCTGGATTTGTACGACGTTATAAGGATGGATCCTCGGAGAAATCGGGACTAGAATCTTTCCTAGATTTCTTTGGTCTTTCGAAAAACAATTTGCCAAGAGCTCCTCCATCGGGGGCAAACCCATCTAATCTCGCAGGAGAACAAATTCGAACTGAAGATGATGTGTTGCATATCAAGAGACTTCCTGATTTCGATGGAAGGCTGAGTCAAAGAGATTCAGAATTGTTGCTGCAATATTTGACGGCACCCTATGTTCGAATCCCGCTTGTACTTCAATTTTTCGCGGACCAGTTGAAAATCAGCTGTCTGAGTACCCCAAAGCTTCAACAAGTACTCGATGCCTGTATGTTTGAACCGGGCACATGGCTCAAGGATGTCAAAGTAGAAGAACCAGTGAGAATCCCGTCCCTAAATCGGAAACACCTTTGCACTCCAGTAGGTCTTTTGTTTAATGAGCTTATGCATTCTCCCAAGTTGTTATTGGAGGCCATTGAGAGCATGCTGTTCTATGCGCTGGAACTTGATGTTGGAAGATATGCTTCGAATGCATCGGAGGTTATCATGTATGTCACGCGTCTTGTGGTGAGAGTGGTCGAATATATTCGGTTTCTGGTGGACCGTTATGATTCGAATGCAAGCTGCTCTAGTTCAGGTCCACGATCCTATTGTAGAGGTCTTTTTTGCGAGAACAAGGAGAATATCGAATATCTACGGAAACAACTTCAGAATCTAACTCTCAAGTTGCACACTTGTGTTCATCCTATGCTGGAGCAATGGTGCGAGGCAGCCATAAAGAAGAAGGATATGCATTTAGCATGTATTTTTTATGCGCATCAAGCGTATATCTTTCATGATTGCCCCGAATTAAACTTTGGTATCGTCACCACGTTGTTGATTTCTTTTGTTTTCGTTTCTGTCAATTACCGATTCAGAGTGGAAGTGGAGGAAGAAGGAACTCAGCCTTCTGTAGATATTAATTTGGGTATTCCAGCTACCGAATTCTTTTCGATATTTCAAAAGCAGCGATGCAAATTGCTTGGTTGGTTGAAAGCAAACCCTGTTGAATGCGATGCAGCCATGGAGTCTATTGTGAGAGTCCTCAGTCTTTCAAATACGAACCAGCAATCAGAGGAGGAAACCAGCTCGAGGCACTGGTGCTGCTCCGAGGAGACTGAAGGCAGATTCATGCCTGATACCGAAATGGAGTTATTGCGATCGGTACTTCAAAGTGCCAAGCAAGTGAACGACTTTGAAGAGTGGATGCGAATCGTGACCACATTATCTGTGGACACTGAAATCAATATACAATTGGGCGAATTCACTTTAAAAAAGCATCCTATGAAACTATTGGAAGATAAGTTCGTACGAATGGATGACTTTTGCAGTGTTTTCGGAACCATTGATATATCTAATGGCGAAGGCGTTCAATGCGCGGAGGTCAAAGATACTGAGAATCGACATTGGCGACGATTGGTTGGTAAACGACATGATGTTCAGTTGTGGTCTCCAGATACGAGGGTGGACGCACCTATAGAAGAGACAAGGTCATATCCCGACGGCTTGAACCCTGATGAAAGTTGGATCAGTAAGATTTTACAACCTATTGGGGAACTCAAACATGTGGACCTTTATATGTCTGCTACCGATAATTTCGCAAAACAAAGTTTCGCAACTCTTCGTGGTATTGTGCATCCAAACAACGAAGAAGGAAGTGGAGTTGTTCCTCGCACGAGGATTCAAGTAATGGTTTTTCAATTTCCCCCCACAGTTCATGTGTATCAAATTCTTGAGCATGGTAGAAGATTTTATCCAAGTTTATGTTTTAGCACAGATACAGGATTCTGTCTTGGAGATCTTGGAACGCCGCCTGTGGTTCAATGGGCATCTTTGGGATTAAAGATGTCAGTCGGTCAAGTTGTACGGAATTCATCGCCACCGGAATCTTCGCTAGTGATCCTTCGGAACGTGACCAAAGAACAGGGCCTTCAGGAGTTTATGCCTCATCGATTCATGAAGGGGTTGGTCCCGCAAGCTATCCTGGAAAGATACGACTTTTGGCAGAATTCTGCGACTAATGTTCTGTACGGATATGAAAAGACCAAGACCCATCGCGGCAGGATTGAGATCACGATAATTCCTCATGGGCCTGATGATACTTCCGGTTATGGCAACTCTAAAGCGTACGCGATCATCAAGCGGTTCCAGAACGACCACGTTCAAACCTTACTGAATTTGCTGCATGCTCCAAAAAGCAGCCCGTTACGTGCTCTGTCGCATATTTTGATGCGACTTGATAACTTGAGTCATATTCTTGTATGGACTCGAAGCGAAGTGATAGCCCCGCAAAGTGACTGTTCTATAGATTTGATTGAGCTGCCTCGTGTGAGGTTACAGTTTTTAATGAAAGACATGAAATTGTTTTGCGAAGAACATACTGGATTGTTCATTTCATCCGCTGCGCGTCAGGACGAGAGACTAAAAAAGACCATAATGAAAGGAATTCCCCATGGAGTGTTACTAGAGAATTGGAAGAAAGAATACTTTTTGCTGGTGGTTGCAAGCGTAGTTCCAACGAGACCAAGCCGGCCCAAGAGTCTTTTCTCCTCTGATTTGCTGTTGGACCGAACCAACTCTGCTTGGATTGGGAATTTGGAAGATGTGAGGCATTACCTATATCCAGTTCACATCTCCAAAGCATTCCTGTTTACCCCAACTTTGAGCAGCGCTTTGTATTTGCTATTGATTCGGATGATGTCAAGACAATACCACTTGGCATTTCGGCTGATTGACGCATGCGTAACGGACACTGCTCTAGGTCCAGAAAACGAACAATGTGTTGAGTTGTTAGGCACCTTAAATTCTGATATGCATCCAGATGCTCATGCTTGTAGACTGAAATTTAGTCTTGCAACCCTAGGATGCCCCGGATTCAAATTGCCTTGGGATATCACGCAAGAGATGACTTTCTACAGCACCAAGCACTGTAGAGTATCAGCGGCCTGTCGACTAACCGTTGAGGAGGAGCTCATGTTGTTGAAAGAGATTAAAGCTAGAAATCCAGGAGGATTGTTAGCTGCTTCGAAGAAGCAGAACGGGATGATTCTATTTAATCGACACTCATTGTTGAACTCGGCTCGTTCAAGCAGCGAAAATAACAGTGTTGAGCATCCTAAGAGACCGATATGCGCCATGGCCTTTTGCGAAGTGATAGACACGACAGCTTTAGAGGATAGAAAGAATGCATCATCTTGGAGGAAGACGTTAAAGGCTTTCTCTTCTTTGAAACCGATGTCCTACGAGCGTCCCGAAACCAGCTTCATTGGAGTGGATGCTTTAAATTTGTTTGACAAGATGATTCGTACTGGTGTGAAAATCCGAGGCGGGAAACTGTCGAAAGGATTTCCCTTCTTGTACGAATTGATGACGGATACTCTGTCAGTGCGAATCTTGCCCGATGACTCTTGCTATAATTGGGCGTGTATCCTGCTACATTGTATGAAAAAGAAAAAATTCATGAAGACAGAGACAATGATGTCGGTGCTTCGCATTCTGGTAAATAATCCAGAATTACTTCCGGAAATGCCAAAGTACGAGGATGATCGCCAACATAAATTCTCCTTGATATTCAAAGGACAGAATGTGATCCAAAAGCTTTTGGAAAAGTGCAATTCGATGCTGCGAAGTCGGGAAGCTACCATCAAATGGCCTCGAGTAGGTGCGATTCCAATATGGAGCCCTCCCACTCGAATAGTGTATCCATTTATGAACCATGACCGACGCGCGTGGGTCGCACCACGTGTTCAAGATTTTGGATTGTCGGTTCGAAGTTTTAAGGCGCTTACTGCTACCAGTCAGAATGGCAAATCTGTTGGAATGGCAATTGAAGACTGCAACGATTTTTGTTCTCAGCCACTGAGTCGCATATTTAAAACGAATGTACGGACCACCACAAGCACCTCCACCATCCCGTACGATACTGCTGCATCCTGCCTAAGTCCACTTTTGGAAAAGGAATCCAGTAAATCAGGTTTGCAATTAATCCGTCGCATGGTGTCTGATTGTGAATTGTACTACGAGAAAACGAGTACTATCAAAAAATCTGTATTGGTAGGTAACGTGGAGTCATTAATCCAGCAGTTGGAGGCATGCTATATTCAAGATAGCGATGCAGTAGATGCGACACTTGGGATGGTGATCCAGTTGGTGAACTGGGTAGATGTATCGACACTCACCAATCAGAAACTGGGCTTCATTTTAGGCCAGTACAGTGGCATGGAAACCTCTATTTGGATTGAACTTCTGCTGGGTAATCTTATGTCAGAAAGCGGAAACGTTCATTTATCAGAGTTAAATACCTTTTTGTCAATGGAAGTCCTGAATCAAGTGGTGGACCTGTGTGCCGGTCTCATGCTTCGCTGTAATCGAATGTCGCAAGCCATGCGTGCCATTGAGGCTGGATATTCTTTGCAAAGTGCTCTTCAGGGCGGAGAATCCCACATAGCAGTAGAATTGAAAACTGATGCCTTCATAAATGAGATTGGAGCAAGACGATACTTTTGTAGCAAGAATCTCCAATACGACCCACGATTCTTGGTATTTGAGTTTACGTACGGTATTTTATTAAGGGAGTCCCAAGTAGCTCTTATAAATGATTTCATGACAGCATTAGGAAATAATGAATCAAGATGCCATCAAATGATTATGGGTGCCGGTAAAACTACGGTGTTGACCCCATTGTTAGCACTTTTATTAGGCGACGGGTCAACGCTAGTTATGCAAGTAGTTCCGCATGCATTATTGGAATTTTCGAGGTCGGTGATGAGAGAAAAGTTCACCGCGCTTATTCAAAAGCCAGTTTACACTTTTGATTTCGATCGTTTTACTAATGTGACTCCAGAGTTATATCACAAGTTGCGGATAGCTGTTCGTTCACGCGCTGTAGTATGCACCACTCCTACCAGTTTGAAAAGTTTTTACTTGAAGCTGATTGAGGCAGCCCATTTGTTAGATATAAGCAAATATGAAGACGACGACACAGATTCGCCAATGCACTTTCTCAGTAATTTGTTTGCCAAAATGGTAGGAAGGAGTCCACCCCCTTTGAAGAAGCAAGATATTCCTGCGTTAGAACAACAATTCACGATCTCTTGGAGAATAGTTCAATTGTTTCGTCACGGTGCATTGTTACTAGACGAAGTTGACTTGATTTTACATCCGTTGAGAAGTGAACTAAATTGGCCTATTGGTCAGAAGCTCCCCTTGGATTTCACTGTTGGGAAAAATAATCAGGGCATCCGTTGGCTTCTCGCGTATCATTTGTTCGATGCGTTTTTCTTCCACAAAACCAAAAGCTTATGTAATCCTGACTTTATGCAATCTAAGATTGCCCAGTCACTTTTGAAACAAATATCAGAAGCGATTGATGTTGGTATTCACAACAAAGACCTGCAGCAGCAACCACACTTAATATTGCTCAACCGTGGATATTACAAAATACACGCTATTTTGCTAAGTAAATGGGTTTTGCTGTTTATGTCTACCAAAGGATTCGCTGGGCTTTCGGATAACGATGCATGTGCGTTCATTTCTGGGGAAATCGATGACATTGATGTTCGTAATGTAACTGACACGAATGTGAAGATGCTTAATCTGGCTCGCGATTGGGTTACTAGTTTGTGCCCTTTTGTATTGTCAAAAATAGATCGGGTAAAGTTTGGTTTGCTGAAACAAGATGAAATTGAGTCCTTCGAGAAATTGGACCCTATGATGCCTAAGAACCGCAAGCTCTTAGCTGTGCCTTTTCTAGGCAAAGATTGTCCAAGTCGTGCCTCTGAGTTCTCACATCCGGATGTTGTTATTGGCCTTACCATTCTGGCATTTCGATACGAAGGCCTTCGGCTATCAGATTTCATTTGGTTGTTGAAACATCTACAAGAAAAGCTCGAAGATGAAACCGGACCTTATTTAAAACGGAGTGCAAATGTTTTATTTATTCAATGGGTCGATGCCGCTGGTGGCAGAGTAAGAGGATCTGCTGTCGAGTCCCGTAAAGAGGTATTTTTATCCTCGAGTGCGGTAAAGAAATTTGACGACTTGTGGCCATTGCAACTGATTGATATTCACGATCAATACCAGGTGAATTTGCTGTATAGTTTGCTGTCGAGCTCCCCACTTGCGATTTTATATTACCTGGATGTTTTTATCTTTCCGGAAACGTTGCAACACCACGGGTTAAAAATATCCGCTAGTGGCCAAGAATTAGGAGGAGATATATTATTTAAAAGGCGTCTTGGATTCTCAGGCACCCCATCTGATTTACTGCCTCTGGAATTAGGCAAATGTCATTATGAAAAAGGATCTGATGGGATGATGATGCATTATTTAAACAGCCCCGAAATCATGTCCATTGTGAAAGTAGATTTTAACTGGAATGCATTGTCTCTACTGGAAACCATTGGCAAAGGCGAGCATGATTTCCGAGCTCTTATTGACACGGGTGCCCTGATTACTGGTATGAGCAATTTGGAAGTGGCCACACATCTTTTGAAGTTGCTCCCTGAGGTTCTATTCGAAGGTGTTGTATATTTGGATTCTAGGGACAAAAAGATGATTTTGGTTCGAACCAACTTTAAGAGTTTGCCGCTTGATAGGTCTGGGATTTCGCCGGAGCGCAGGTTTGCATTCTACGATCAAGTCCATACAACTGGTATGGATATCAAACATGCGATTACTGCAAAAGCCTGTATTACCCTTGGAAAAGATATGACTTTTCGTGACTATGCTCAAGGTGCGTTCCGGATGCGGGGCATCGGCAAAGGTCAGACACTATCGATCATCGTTATTCCTGAAATTTTGAAAATGCTCTCAAGTGATAGTCTATATGGCATATCTACGTGGCTGGTGAAGAATTCCATCTATTCTGAAAAATTGCAGTTTAGCCTCTTGTGCGAACAATCTTGTCGTAACGTATGGCGAAAACAAGCCTATGCCTTTATTGCCGACAATATGCTCCAGAAAACAGAGGATCCTTATTTGGATATTTGTGTGGACGTGTTTCGTGAGCGACTGGATTATTCTATCGAACTTTCCAAGAGGACCCCTATCACAACACGCGAGAAACTGGACATGTTATTCAAAGCCAATAAGATTAAAGTGGACGATGAAACGCCGATTAGGACCATTAGTTCCATGCTTGGTGTCGACGATTTTGTGAATTCCAATTCTTTCGAATCTGAGCAAGTTCAAGAGCAAGAACAGGAGCAAGAACAGGAGCAAGAACAAGAGCAGGAACAGGAACAAGAGAAAGTGGAGCAACAGGAAATGGATGCTTACGTTCCTAAAAAATACAGTCGCAAAGACGAAGACCCGGTACCATGGGATATAAGCTCACTGGATAAATCAAACAATAACGGTTCGTTCTTCCCTATAAGCGAGTTCGCCATGCATCGTAAGCTCACTGAGTCACCTTCACCTATCTCATTCCCAGCGAATGCACTTATGAGTCAAAACCACTACGATAAAAGCTGGAGTTTGCAAACCCATCGCAGAATCAAGAATGTTATTTTTCTGATGGAGTTTATTCCTCAAGGAGCGGTTACCCCCAATTACGAAACTTTAACAGGGATCAAAAATAGAATCAACGAAAAGGCATGGTCGCATCTTGCTAGAGCGTTTGAAATGTTGGATTTTGACAACGACAAGTGCCTGCGTCAAGGACAGGAAATGGAAGAGCTTTGCAGAATTCTTGACATATTGGATCCATATTCTCATATCAATGAATTAGACTTGAATAGGTTTAAAGATGTGATTGAAAAACGGCTCTTATACAATCTAGAGGGCAATCGTTTTTTCGTAGTTTTATCTCTCTTCGAAGCAGAGTCTCTACGAGGTTTGCTTCATATGCGAAATGCCAGCAACAAAGTGACCCCTACTCTGATTGCTTTACATTCTCTTTATTCAAAATCAGTGTTTGACAGTTCGATCGGATATGTACCTCCCAAGTCAGAGTACCAAGTCTCATCGATTTATCAAGTGCACAGGTTTGTAGATTGCGACCCCGCGTTTGACGAAAGAGACTCAAGCATGTTGCTTCGTGTTTTGCAAATCAATCTTCCGGCATCCAGGCGTAAGTGGTTTGAGGAGGTGCGCGAATGTAGACGACGGCAACAGCGTCACGCGTGCTTAAATTTGTTTTTCGAGTTGGAGGACGAATACGTGTTGCTAGAGGAACGAGCGACGCTGACAAGGATCAAGGCGCTCATCTATGCCAAAGGGATGTATGTACTAGATGCCTTCCGCGCATTTGACTCTGATAGAAATGGTTTCATATCCTGTTCAGAATTATATGGAGCATTGGAGTGGCTCGGCATGCAATTGACTCCTGTCCAGTTGTACGGCGTCATGCGACTGGTCGATAAAAACAGCGACGGAATTCTTTCCATGGCTGAGTTTAAACTGGCATTTTGCGACCCAGAGAAAGAGCTGCAGGAATACGTGACAGAGAAGATGAACTTTGAAGATATCGTGATACCTCCAAAGCGGATCAAGGAGCTCAATGACGCCTACAACACCAGTTCCACCCGTGCGCCGAATGTCTCGTCGATCGCTCAGTTTAGGTTTAAAGTCAAAGAGCTATCATCGTTCGAAAAAATATGGACTAGTCAAGGTGCAATGACCAAACTAAATGTCAGCGTTTGGAGTCCGGAAATCGAACGTAGCATATTGCGTCAAAATCGGATCAAAGTTTGTCTTGGCCACTATGCAGTGGCTGGGTTTGACAAACCAGGAGCTAGTCATGGTTTCTTTGGTAGCAGTGGTAAGCGCATCAATACTTTGGAAATGCGTGACCTCGAGCATTGGGGAGTCAGTGAGCAATCCATTAATATGATGCCCCTTTTAGACAAACTATTGCCTCGACCTGTGCGGTTTACCCAAGTGTGGGCTCAGTTGCATGGGTCTTCTCTCTACATATGGAAACCTGTAGCTCCATCAGATGCATACGTGGCCTTGGGAATGCTTGGGACTGTCAATGACGACCCCCCTGGCGTGGATGAAGTCAGGTGTGTGCCTAGGCATTGGTGTGTCAGGTCAAAGTACAAACCCAAAAAGCTGTGGCAAGACGCAGGAGCCTCTGGTGGAAAACCTGGATCCATTTGGCTTGTTTCGGAATTAGAGTTGTTGTATGCTACACAAGGTCACGAAATGAATACTGAATTGGAGTTCTTCACTCTGAAATCCAATATTTATAACTTGTCGAAAGATGATATCAAGGAACACAAGCAGCAGGATCTTCGACCAGAAAAACAGCTTTCTCTTCAGATGCCACCCAACATACCAGCTAAAAAAGTGCCTTTACCTGTAAAAAGTGCTGTTCTAGAAACCCTTGAAAAGCCAGTTGTGCCTCCAAAAAAAACAGATGAGAGACCCAAGCCAACGTTTCGGCCTCCACCTCCTCCGAGGCCCGGCTCTCATCCGCTTGCTTAATATATATAAATATCGCCTTCCATTAATTAAATTAAATTAGATTTTCGTGGTAAACAAGCTCGAAGGTTCAATCTGAATTTTCCGTTTTACAAAATGTCGTATGGTATGGAGGATTGATATACACGCTCATGAGCGATCACTGTTCCCATTTTAGCATAAAATATACAAGTCGATAGAAGTCTATCAAATACGGAGTCATCGTATATCACGACATATGCCGCAGAGCAAGTAATAACCAAGGGAATCGGTCCAGTCAACATCGATATTGACAAAGATCACGCAACATGTTGAATGTAGTCCTGCATACTGATAATCTGAGGAGATATCACGGCATTGATTCTCATTGGCATCGCACCAGCAATATGAATTCCTTTTGCTAAAACAAATACCCCTATACAAAACTTAAAAACCGGTGACCAAACTACCAAGCTTGACGTGGAGTGTTTTGACACGTATCCACACCACAAATGGTCAAGAGGAAAAAGAACGACACAAATAACAGATGAAACCCCAACAAAATACTGAATTCAAATTGAGCAGCAGGTGCTTCAATAATCTCCAGACACGGATTTGAGTCTAACGTGAATCTAGCGTTGGGTAAAACACAAATGAACTTTTCAAGATATTCTTGCATTTTCTCCTCCTTTCAACTTTGTCTGTCGAGCCATGCTAGAAATATCCCACGACTAATGCCATTACTTCAAATGGGTTCCATCAGTCGAATCTGTGCTGTGCTGCTTGTTCCATTCTACGACTTGCGTGTTGTACGCTATTAGAATAAATCCACGAAAATATCAGCAACGTCTTGCAAACTTGGATTCGAAAGAACCGGTTGAACCACCGAATAATTGAAATATTTCTCTAACAATTGTGGATACGCATCAAAACCCTCAAGGTCAGTTTTCGAGGCTTCCCTCAAAACAAAGAGCTCACATGTCCGATTTCTATATTCTCCTTGCAGTATGACCACATTCACTAAATACAGCATTCATTTAGATCACCTAGAGAGCGATGCTAGCCATGATAAGACGGTACGGTCCCCTAGAAAATACCTGTCGAAGTCGTTTTTCCTGAGATTTTGGTTTATCCATCGGAGAAGTCTGCTTTAAAAACACGTATGATCACTGGCCTCATCGCCATCGTTTTCATTCTTGCCCTCCTAAGATTCGTCAGCTACTCAATCTGGAGTGGCATCCAGGATCTTTTGTTCTGCTTGTATGCATACTTCACAATCCGACAACTACATCGCGATGAAACACCTGTGTGGAGGTAACTCGGGACAAGGAAATTTGTTTTCCTTGAGTGCTTGGTGAAGCTTGTTGAAATAGCTATACCTTCTCTTCATCTCCCATTCAGAAACAACATCTCTTTCAACATCTGTAGATACCATGCTCACTTGAATTCTATACACGGTGTGGTATCCAGATTCAGCTACTTCGTGATCTACCACTCGGACCATGACTTGTACATTGGATCGTTGAGAAAAACTAACTGCTGGATTTGTTTCCACGAACTCATCAACAGCTCCACCTGCATTACTGTCAAACATGATGCACAATCAGTCGTTTCTCTTTTATTAGTCCCCCCGGTTCACAAAAAATTCTGAACGAAGAGAAAGAACGGACTGAATTCAAAGTACACCATTGGTTACTAGCCACCAGGCCTATTTATTTGAGGTTTTTTTTCTTATTTGAGGGAAAGGTCACTCAAAAGGAAGGTTGAAAATCCCTCAAATAAGGGTGGCGGGTGGGTCCCCGCACACCCTTTCCATAAATTCATGC
>Ga0105055_10003083_pt1 | contig 25533 bp, 27 predicted proteins | sample BON03_FD_78090 | JGI IMG/M metagenome (GOLD analysis project Ga0105055, IMG submission 78090) | Freshwater microbial communities from Lake Bonney liftoff mats and glacier meltwater in Antarctica - BON-03 | ecosystem: Environmental > Aquatic > Freshwater > Ice > Glacier meltwater | place: Lake...
AGATCTCCTGACCATTGTTGGAGATTTAGACGGAAAGGGTGTTCAGCTAGAAGTTCTGGAACAGAGTATTGACACATCTACGCCAGAAGGGAAGCTCTTCTTTACGATGGTCGCGGCGTTTGCGGAATTTGAGAGAGAAATCATGCGTTCACGGACAATGGATGGTTTGGCTGCTGCAAGGGCGAGAGGAAGGCTTGGGGGAAGGAAACCAAAACTCTCGGAGAAGCAAATTGCTGAGGTCGCTCGTCTTTATGATGAGCAACGCCCAGTTCAGGAGATTGCCGATTTGTTTGGGGTGAGTCGACCAACTGTGTATCGGGCAGTTGGAGGCAAATCATAGACCTCGAAAGGTCATCCCTTGTGAGGAAAGCTGAGCTGAACTAACCTCGATATCAATAGGGAAATTCTCGCTCCTAGGAAAAAATGGAAATCACTTGAATTCGACGAAGACGTGCATTGCGTGTGCCGAACGAATCAATTCCGATGCCTTGCTTTGCAAGCACTGTCGTACGAGGCAAGATGACTCCACATTCACGGGCGGGTTGGCCTCCCATCAGAACGATTCGAACCAAATCCAATTACTCCGTTCTCCCCTCCTGTGGGTTCCCATCGTTGTGGTCGCATTCCTGCTTAGCTCCTGGGCTGGTCTAGCCATGGCTTTCCCTGATCAAAGTGACCCCGAAGAAGCAACCGCATCTTCGACGGTGGAAGCGGAGAGTGACGGCATCCCAACCCCAACCCCAACCCCAACCCCAACCCCAACCCCAACCCCAACCCCAACTCAAGCAGAAATCGGGGCGAATTCCGAGCAGGAAACCTCTGCCCCCACCCCTCAAGAGATTGAGCAGCTTCGCAGGAGCAAACTGATTGACGAATTTGAAAAACAACGAGCCGAGTTGAACCGTCAGATCCAGGAAGATAACGATCAACGGCAAGCTGAAGCAATCGCGGACTATGAGGCTTCTCTTAATTACTATCTGTCAACAATTGCGCTACTCGAAGACCAAATTTTGGATATAGCCTTTGCGAGAGAGGTGGCCTATGCCGATTTCGAAGCGAAGCATGGCTCTCCGTTTGTCCGCTTCCGTAACTACTGTGGAAACGCAGAGGATTTTTTTGGCTGTGTGAACGAGGGGTCCGCAATGCGTATGTTCGAGACCGAGATCACTCAAGTCGAGCAAAGTATTAGTTCATATAACCACAGGATCAATTTACTGGTTGACCCCTACTAGCGGGGCTAGTGGTTGGAAAAAATATCTCAGGTAATGTGGCGTCGGCCGAATGCCTGTGGATAAGTCACACCCCAGACCGATAATTTTTCTAACGTCTAGGAATGACCGAATCTGATGAAACTGGAGCCTCCTGTCGCGTCGAGAAGCTTCTCTTAGAGACCTGTGTTGGGTGCCAACAGCAGAAAGGCTTAGAGGGGAAGAATTACTTCTTCAACTCAGATGAAGTAGCCCCACGGTTGCCGTCAACTACCCACGCGGCAAGGAGTGCTGTCAGAGAAGAGAACAAACCAATCCCAACAAACATCAGTAAACTAGCGACTACCCTTCCGTCTGCGGTAACAGGGTAAGAGTCGCCGTAACCAACCGTAGTCACACTGACGACGCTCCACCAGAGAGCATCACCAAAGGTTTGAATGTTGCTTCCCTCCGCATTTCTTTCGGCTTCTAGGCCAGAGATGGCCGCGGTGTAGAGCACGAGGGGCAGTGTGACTCCGACTATCAACCCAACTTTGTGTGTGCGACTGATCATGTAGGGGGCGATCCCCCGCAAAACGATAAGGACACGAAGAACTCGTAAGCCGCGAAACGCAGGAACCAGTGCCGCAAAGATACTCAACCAATTTTCTTTGATGAAAGTGACCCACCCCGCTAATTTTCCTAGTCGCGGAATAGAAAATATAAACCTAACGGCGAGGTCAAGCAGAAAGATGACATAAATCGTGGTGTTTGCGATGTTCAGGGCAGTCAACAGTTCAATACGGGGCTGGGCGAGTACCTCTACTGAATAGATTGCCAGATACGCAAAACCCAACGCCATCAGCGTGAATTCAGTTTTCTTCAGAAACCGACCGCCCGTTTCGATAATCGGGTCGAACCATTGATCTGCAGTCATTGCGCGTCCCTTCTATCCGAGACAGGCCAATCCCTGGGCCTTGATCTCTGCGAGCCGCGAACCTCCCGCAGAAATACCCTTTATCTTTGCCAGGCTGTCAACATTGGAGAATGGACGAAGGGAGACCAGTTCGGCTGCCCTCGTTGGCCCGATATGAATTATCTGCTGGAGCTCGTCAGAGGACGCTGTGTTGATGTTGACGCAACCCGCGGTTTCGGGTGCGGGCGCTGGCTGAGCAGCCTCGGTCGACGTCTGATTTTCAGCCTCTGGGGTGGGCGCTGGCGCGGTACCGATTTTGGCTCCCGAAGCCTCTCCCTTGAAATCAAGGCTTGCGACTGTGCAACCAGACCAGTTGCTGCGGAGAGCTTTTTCCTCAGATGAATCGATGCTGAGTTTCCACCGCAGTTTCACCTGTATCCAGCTGTAAACGTATTCACATTTGAAGGATGCGGTTGGCGGCATCCAAGCGGATGGGTCACGGGCACCCTTTGATCTGTTCGAGCTAGCTGAAACAGCAATCAAAGACATGTCATAACCGAGATCGTTAGCGAAGTTTTGCCGTGTGGTGCTGTCCCACTCGTTGGCACCGCTATCCCAAGCTTCCTTTAGCGGAACAAAATGATCAACGTCAAAAGAGGAGGAATTGGTAGTTGAAACGCCATCAAAAGCAGAAACCCATGTGCCACCTGACAGGGAGCAACCTCCCCCGACGGAGACGGGTGTGGTGGATTCTGCGATTAGTACCTCTCGCCTAGCGTCACAACCGTCGCCGTCGGCATCGATCCAATGCTTGAAGAGATTTCTGTCGTACCCGCTGGTAACTTCAGGTCGAACAGCCAATCCTGCGACTAGTTCATCGAAAGTCTGGTCGCTGGCTGGGGTTTCAGCTGCAGTAGCTGCTTCTTCCTCGGAAGCTGTCTCCACCTCCTCTGCCTCAGGTTTCTCCTGAGCGTCCTCAGCTTCCTGAGCCAGACGTGCTTCTTGGGCCAGACGTGCTTCCTCGGCTTCCTGCACCGCGACTTGTGCTTCAGCTTCAGCCTTTTCTCTAGCTTCTAAAGCTTGTTGCTGAGCGGCAGCATCTTCAGCACTTTGTGTCGTCTCAGACGAGGTAGACGGGTCATCGGCAGCACTGATCGAGATGGATGTGATCAGGATGAGTAGCGAGATGAAGGTTGCCCCAGCAGAGAGAAGAACTTTTCCTGGAGCAAGTGCATCATCGGTGTCGGTGCGAGCCTTGAGCGCAACCATTATTGAGAGGGCAATCCAACCAAGTATTGGAATTACACCGATGAAGACGAGGGCCCAGTGATATTTGAGGTTTCTCAACCGTCGCACAACGAGGGAAGCCAGAGATGCAAGAGCCCCCAGTAGAAGGAGGGAATGGATAAGTGGTAACGCTAACCAGAAAACAGAAAAGACCGCAGCAATAGCTAAGTAGAGAATCCGCTTCGCAAAAACTTCTCTATCGATCTCTCCCGAATAGAAGAAAAAGTCTTTGACGATCTGAACAACCCGCTCGAAGTCAAAAGGTATCTTGAATTGAGATTTACCCCCTTCATTTTCCATGCAATGAGTGTAGCGATAACCTCAGTCGAGCACCACGGCCTGCGCGCCAAGAGGAAGCTAAACCAAACCCCGTGGATAGTTGTATTTTATAGTTGTAATTACCATAAACAGGCCGTTCTTCAAGGGGCTGTGGGACCAAATTGAGCTGCTTAGGCTCCACAATCCCCCGTATTGACAAGACCGTCCTCATTACTTGGTCGGGGTAAGCTGTGCCACACGTTGTGCGCTGATGCCGAGAAGGGCAGCGATGTCCCGCATTGTTAGGCCTTCATCCCGGAGCGAACCAACAACAGTCCTAATTTCCTGAGCGGCCTCATCACGCAGCTCGTTAGCGCGATCGATTTTGTGGTGTGCTGCTTCGAATGAATCGATAGCCTCCGGGAAGATACCGCGAAGGCGGACTACAATCTCACACAGTTCAACGCCTGTTGCCTCATGGATTGATTTGGCGATTCCTTCTTTGAGCTTGTCAAGGCGCCGAGCACGTGCTTCGCAGTCGGGACTAATCACGGACGCCTTCCAGCCACCCGACTTCTCTTCTTCGCAGTCGACTGGAAACTCCACTTTTGCCATCATCTGTCTAGTATAACTTGACAGAACATGTCTAGGGCTACTTTACTAAGCAGGTTGCAAATGCGACATGCTCATCAATCACTTTGAAAGGTTTACCAACACCTATGAATATCGCTATCGCAATCGCCGCATTGGCCGTTTCAGGCTCCGCCGCATTTTCTTTCTGGAAAGCTGGATACTTCAAGGCCACGGCCAACCGAGAGACGCTTCTCGGCGCAGGGTTCGGCTGGATTGAACCGCTCCACACCGGAGTCGTACGACTCATTGCATGGCTCGAGTTGCTGGGTGCCGTGGGAATCGTTCTTGCCCCTCTGGCGGCGTATTTCGTCCCAGGGTTTGAATGGGCTCTCGTTGTGGGAGTGGCGGCTGGAATCGGACTAGCTCTCACGATGGTTGGTGCCGCGATCCTCCACATTGTCCGCGGGGAATTCAAATACACCTGGAAGATGAACATCTCGCTATTTGGGTTTGCCGCTATCGGAGCGACGCTTCAAGCACTGGTGAGCCTTCCACTGCTGGGCTAAATATCGGGTTAGTGGGCAACTCTTCGGTTCGAGGAATTGCCCACTCCTCCGTGGGGTGCTCGAACGTTGCTAACGGTTTATTTCGGAAGCCGGCTTGTGAGAGAGAGGAAAGCTTCTTGTCCTAAGCCTCAAATACATTGAATTGCGGGTGCTGTGAGCCATCCGGGCATCAACAGCCCGACCGTGGCGCTTACGCGCCTCTTGGGGTGTTAGAACTCGAGTCGGGTTGGATTTTCAGTACCTTTTACTGTGACGCAAGTTTTATGTGGGGCTTTCGAGCTGACACAATCATGAAATTTGACGATTAGATCATTTAGGCGAGGGGTTTAGGTGAAGATAATAGGCCTCGGAATCCTGGTCGGCGCGTTAGCAGCCGGGGGGATAGTGGGTTGCTCGCAGGGCTCTGGTGAAAAGCAATTAGAGGTAGCCGCTCCAGAGGAATCTGTTGAACCAGTGACGAGCCTCTATGAGACGTGTGACACTGACGAAATTCAGCCATTAACGGTTTTGGATGATCCACGATGGAAGATGTACTCGTATGGGTGTCCAAGTGATAGGCAAACCCCGACGACGGCATTGGCTTACGACCCAGGTGTGAACGACCTTGAACAGTGCCAGTTGATTGAGACAAGTTGGGGGCGCGGTCACTATCCGGACGCCAATAATGTTGGTTTTCCCCGGCAGGAAGGGGAATATCGCCTTGCGGAAGGGGTCCATAAAGTCGCTTTTATCCCGGTTCAGTGGCCAGATCTTCTGGGCGCAGGAGATCCACTGACCCTTGCCGTGCCGGCTGCGAAAAAGGTTGACGAGTGGTACTCGATTTATACCCGCGCTGAGGTTAGTTTCGATTGGCAGTTTCACGACACGTGGATCACCTTGCCGTTTGAGTCGGCACGTTACTCCCAAAGCGTGGCTCAACAAAATACAGACCAGTGGGGCGATGAGAATGTCGGGGTCATTGACCTCTTTTGGTCGACGGCTCTGGAAGCCGCCGATCCCTCTGTTGATTTCACCGGTGTCGAAATCGTTTATTTCATTTTGCCGGCTAACCAGAATGTCTCTGCGGAGTTCAACCTGTGGCCACCGGGCAACGGAAGCTTCGAAACGGACGAGGGAACCATTAACCGCGGTTTCACCCCAGGCTCATACCAGTTTCGGCAAAAGGATGGACTGTGGCATTTCTGGGTTCACGAGACCCTGCATTACCTGAGACTGCCTGACCTTTATTGGGTTGATCAAAACAGCGTGAAGCGGACTGAATTCACGCTACCGGGTCCCATGCAGGGATATGACATGCTGACAAATCAAGACGGGCAGAGCCTTGATCTGAATGGTTGGTTGATGTGGCTATCGGGCTGGCTCTCGGATTCTGAGGTGTATTGCCTCACGCCAGAGAGTTTCCAATCGAGCTCGTTTGAAATCACCCCTGTCTCTACTGTGGACAACTCGTTAAAGTCGGTCATCGTGAAGCTATCCGACAACACCGCCCTGGTGATTGAGTCACGAAGAAAGACGGACCTGGAAACCCAGGTTGGGAATAGAAGTCGGGATGGGGTGCTGGTGTATCACGTTGACACTTCGATAGGCCACGGCGAGGGACCACTGACGCTGTTAGCACCGCACGGCAGAACACTGGTGAGGTCGCAGATTACCCCGGGTTCTGGTCCAGGCCCAAACCTCGATGCGATCTTGTATGAGGGAAATAGCATTGAGATCGCGGGATACAAGGTCACCGTCAATGAGCACAAGGAACATTCAGACGTCATCTCAATTTCGAGGGTCCCTGATTTCCACCCTGGCTCTGATCCAACGTATGTCTGCTTTACTAAGGAAAACCGAGACATGTCTTTGGACTATCCCTTGAGCTGCCCCATTGTTTATTGACTTCATGTGACGATTTCCTTCACAGACTTGCGGGTCCGGCGCTTACCTTCGCTGGGGTGATTGTTGTGAAACTTCAGAAATCTCACCAAGACAGTCCGGTTCAGTTCGCAAGGGGCCCCTGTCCCCCGTCAACGCAGGGGTTCTCTACCTCAGGGGGTTCGTCACCCAGGTCACTACACTGCGTGCATGCGAAAAATTGTCGGACTTACGCGTTACACCGTCTTCATACCTGCGATCGCCGCAATGATCGGCGCCCTCTTGCTGATGGCGCAGGGATCCATTGCCATCATTGTCGCCGTTATTAACTCACTTCGTCAGTTCACTCCCCTCAAAGATGTCATCGTTGAGGTTCTTACCGCGGTGGATGGAATCTTGCTCGGAACAGTGCTGTTAGTGATCGGATACGGCCTCTATGAACTCTTTGTGGATACCGAAATCGAAGTTCCTGCGTGGCTCCAAATCAAAGACTTGGATGACCTCAAATCGAAACTAATCGGTGTAGTGGTCGCCATTATCGCTGTGGTGTTCGTTGGTGTGATGGTGGACTCCACGAGAGCCTCTGATGTTGTGTCGTACGGGGTGGGGGCTGGCGCACTGGTGCTCGGGTTAGCCGTGTTTGCGCTTGCCACCAGAAAGAATCCCGACAAGTAGCCATTCATGCCCTGAAAGACGGGGCTAAACCGACCCTCCGGGCGGTTCGAGCGACCTAAGTTCTAGGAGCTAGTGCCGCTTCTGACTTCTTCACCCTGATGAAGGTCCAGCCACCAATAAGAAGCGAAATGGCTATCATCGTTGCGGTTGCCGCAAGCGTAAGTGTGGAGGGGTTCGTGATGCTCTCCCCAGACAGAGCCTGAACATAAGTGATCACGATGAGCATCCCGTAGCCGACGGCGAAGCCCTGGAGAATTGCAACCCTTGCCGCGTAGCTGACAATGAGTGCTGATAAGACAAGTGCCAGTAGCGGCAAAACCTGTAAAGCATGCAATCCGAAGAAGTGAGAGACGCGAAGATCGCCTGACACGCTCGACCAGCCAAGAAAAGGGATGCCAGGACCACCATCGGCCGCGCCCACGGTGTGAGCCCCCGCGATTCCTTGCCAGTTTTCTGGGAGGACCTGCTGCGGTTGTGGTGGCGTCATGGTGAAGGCGATCCCCATACCAGCCAAGCCAAGGCCTAGAGCCCAGCGAACAGCAAGTCGAAGCTCCGAGGCCATTCTGGGAGCGTTCCACAGCGTTGCCCCGAGCAAGAAGGTAGATACCCACACCCCCGTGATGGCTGCGGCCATCACGGACCAGATAGCGATATGAAAAGGTGTCGACACATTGAAATGGCTTGTCGTGCCAGATGCTCCAAGTCCGGCGATAACGACTATCTCAACCACCAACAGGATCACTATCAGGTTTCCCATGAGATGAGCGAACTTTTTACCCTTACCAACAAAGGAGTAAAGCCAGGAAAATGTTGCTGAGTAGAGGGCTCCTGAAATCAGGAATTTTAGCGGTTTTTCCCACAGCGGCACTCCGAGCAATTCGCGCGGGTCCGCAAAATAGGGGACTAAAGCCACCGCGCTACCGACTAGGCAGGCGAGAGCCATGAGATTCAGGCCACGGTGGCTCAAAACCTTGCTAGCGGCCCTCCAGTTTTCCATCCCCCTACCGTATCGATGGTCCGACCCGATAACTGTCAGCCACAAAGCTCGGCACCAAGACTCTCAATAGGACAGGTACTGCCGGTAAGTTTCCGCACTAGAGTAGGGCTTGAGCTGAACCCCATGAAAACTAGGTCCTTGAGATTGACTTACATCTCTGCACTAGCTGCCGGGCTTTTACTGCTTAACTCCTGCGCGACTGTTAGCGATGAGCCTGCTGCAGACCGAGCTCTTCCATCGCCAACCGACGAGGAAGTCTCTTCCCGTCCCGGGATTCCAACGGCGCTCGAATGTCCAAAATCTTCGATCCCAGAAAGCCAACTGAGCCTGGTTAACTTTTCGGATTATCCAGACGATGAAATCATAAATTGCTTTAATTTTGCGGTGAATAAAATTGCCGAGGTGCAAACTGACGTAATGCTGATGATGTACCCAGTGGGGCCGCTACTCTTGCCCCCCGGTGAGGTGAAGAATAACGACACCTTTTACAAGGGTGCTGGTTTTGAGCCGGTAATGACAGCGGACCAAGTGGACTCGATGGCTAGCTCGATGGAGAGATATTTAGAACCCGCCTGCGGCAAGGAGGAGGCGATATTGCAGGCTCGCCAAGTATCACGCTTTGCTGAACTGGGCGGAGGGCAGCAGGTTGCGGTACGCATGGGCGGTTCGGAAGAGTGTAGGAAGAAGGCATGGGTAATTTTGAGCATTGATCCCGACAGAGCAGGCCCTTCCACAGAGCTAGTGACAACTTTTTTTCACGAGGTGTTCCACACAGTTCAAGCCCGTCCCTCACAGCCCTGTAATTATTCCGGTGCGCCAGCAGATGATGATCAATTGTGGATTCATGAGGCTGGTGCAACGTTCTTCGGACTGGAGATGGCGGCCGAACTTGGGAACTTGAATTCCGACGCGGTGTGGTGGGACCACATGGATACTATTTCCGATTTGCTGGCGAACCAACAATTTGGCTCTGAGCTTGCGGATCCCGGTATCGCCGAAAAGGGCGCTATAGCGTTGCGGTTGCTTGTTGAGCGAGGGCAGCTAGAAACATCCGAGGTTATGGACGGGTCTTTGTACCAGAACTGCGGAGGACAACCAGAGGCCTTTCGTCCACAAAACATTCAGGTTGCGAAAGATTATTGGTTCGACTACTCAGAAGTTAGTGAGGGAGGTGGTTTTAGGTTTTCCGAAACCGCACTGACTCGGTAGCATCTGCGGTCCTGTCTGGCTGAGGCCCCTGAAGTTAGGAGAGTGCTTCTAGTTGCTTCTCTGGAGGCAGCTTGAGGAAAACATCAAATTCTTCATAAAAAGCGTCTATGTCTCTTCCGAAGACATCCGCGAACGCTTTGTAGAAGCCATCAGTTTTATTGGCCTCGTAGAAGTCAAAAAAGATCGCCTCGTCTGAAGTTATATCGGCTAAGAACGCCATGGCTAGGTAACCCATTCCATACTGAAGGAACCCAATGCACAGTTCGCTCTGACAGTAGCTCTTGGTTCTAGTGGTGGCAGCTTCCGTCTCGATGTCAATCAGGCGTAAGCTCGGCCAAGTTTCCAGGCCACGTTGCACGTCACCTATGTTCTCTCGAGTCATGTCCAGTCGAATGTTCGGATTCCAGCCCTCCTGTTGAGTTAGAAACACAGCAAAATACTCTGCAGCCCCCTCCTCAAACCATCGAGGCATTGGAAAGCCTCCCTCGTAATGCGGCCTGAAGATCTGCTGGGACCCCTGGTAAACATGAAAATATTCATGAGCCGTCACTTTCTGCAGGCCGATTAGTTCCTCGGGATACTTCAGGGCACAAAATTCGTTTTGCTCGTTGGCACAGGGGTTGTTTACGAAATAGAAAACTGGATCAGCTAAGTACCAGGAGGCTCCGGCGAATGCGTTTCCGCCCGGATAGATTGCTGACATTTCTCGCATTGATTCGCCTTGATCTTGCGAGCACTGTTCGAAGCTGATGTCGGAGTTGCCCCAAGAGCAGAAGTCTTTGATTATTGGCTCAACAACTGCGGGTTCATTGCCTACTGTATAAAACTTGAGTGGACCGTAATTTCCTAAGTAGTCTGTGGCAGCCTGCAAGGACTCCGAGGTGGCATCAAGAATGTACTGCGGAACATCTGGCGTGGCTAGCATCTGAACTGCATTCAATTGTGGCTGGTCCCACCCGAGCGCTTGGAGTCTCTTCGCATTCTCCTTGGCTATTTCAGACACCGGGCCCATGGACCTATCAGGGGTTAGATGGTCTATCCCCAAAAAGTCCAGTTCGTAGACGCATTCTTCAAATGGTCCGCGAGCAAGTCGGTTTTCCTCGGTTAGAAGTAACGGGTAATTATCAATGCATTCCTGGCTGGCATCCGCCGACCAAGAAAAACAAGTATCCACACCAGATATGCACATCTCGAATGGCAAATCCGCCGCACTCTCAGTCGAAAATTCCGCTTTTACGTCCTCATTCGAACTCTCCTCGGACACGGTTCCACATGAAACAAGCAACATGGACCCAGCAACCAGCAACGAGATTGAAGTAAATACTGGTCTTTTAGTCGACAATGAGGTCCATTCTCAAGAGAGGGCCAAATATAGCAGCGTGCGAACGACCAGCCCGAATCTCGTCGCCCAACAGCTCTCTTTTTGCCAACGGGGCACGTTAAACGGGAGGAACAAAAATACTCGAATCGGAGAGGCGACTTGAGGGCAAGAATTCGCCGGGAGGAGGGGGTCGCCTTCAGTCCTGATAGCCTCCTTTTGATGAACAACCTTGAGGAAATGTTGACCACACCGCTGGGATTTGGAATCGTTGGCGCGATAGTGCTCTGGTCTGCTTTGTGGAAACTCTTCGCGCTCTATCGTGCGGCATCGCGGGGAGACAAAGGTTGGTTTGTTGCCCTCTTCTTCTTGAATACCGCAGGAATTTTGGAAATCGTTTACTTATTCGCGATTTCCCCTCGTAAAAAATCGGAAGCCAGCCTCTAAGTCACGGCAACCGCTACTCTCGCTTCTGCCTAGGTTCCGCCAGCCTCGTAGCCCTGTTTCCATCAAGCGTCGCCGAGAGGTCTCCGCTCAGTTCAATTCCTCGTCGGCAAAGTAGCAGACGGCGGCGTAAATGTAGCCCCCCAAACCTTCCCGCACTGCTTCATAAGTGTCGCGATACCCGGTGGGGAGGACGTAATTCATCGCAAGGCTCTTGTATGTTTCACGATCGGGGGTCCAAAAGCGAAGACAAAAGTCGTAGTGTGCCCGCACTGCAGCCTGCATTTCTTCGGAGTCGTGCGAGAGCCCCGAATCCAGTGCCCTAGCCATATTTTCGGTGATGGAGGAGAACTGTTCAGCGAAAGAGGCCGTTTCTTCCGCCGTATGGCGGGTGTCATAGTAGCTACCAGTGATGAAGTTGAACTGGTCCATCCCAGAAACCTAGCAACAGTGGTTACTCGCTAGTCTCAAGACATGGATTCCCAACAGATTCCCTGGTCACAGGGTGCCTGGTCACACCCGCCGGTGTCTTCCGAAGAAACCGAGGGGGGCCTTGTCGCAGAGGCCCACAACCAGAGTGATGCGTGGCGGGAAACCTCATCCGGGTTTACCCGCGACAGTGAGCACGCGTTGCTGGTCGACTTAGCGACCGAGGAAGCGATGGAAGTCACCTTTGAGGGTTCGTTCAACGCCCAGTTTGACCAAGCGGGGCTTTTTGTGCGGATTGATCAGGAGACGTGGATAAAGGCGGGGGTCGAAAGCGTGGATGGCCTCCTGCAATTAGGCGCGGTGGTGACCCATGGTTTTTCGGATTGGTCGGTGGCGCCAATTGCGGAGTGGGCGGGGCAACCGATCACTATTCGAGCCAGTCGAAGTGGCAATGCCATGACGATCCGGGCTCGGGTTAATGATGAACCGTGGCGACTTGTTCGGCTCTGCTACTGGCCAGAGGGCGTGGCCAGTAAAGCAGGGCCATTTGTCGCAGCTCCCACACGAGCTGGCCTGAGGGTGACGTTCACATCGTGGTCCAGGGGCCCCATCGACACAAGCCTCCACGATTGATTTCCGGAAATCCTCCTCTAGGGCGAACAATGAAAAAACTTGCACGAATAACTGCACTCGCTGGTGTCGCGCTTATCGTTTTGGGAAGCGGGCTCTTCGCCTTTTATGTCTTTGCTGGACAATCCCTGACTCCGGAGGGGTTTCTGGTGGAAGAGTTCGCCGCCGGTGCCCTCGGCGTTTTGGCACTCCTGTTAGGACTTGTGGCGATCGGGGTCGCTGGCATTATGGCTTTGGTGGCGCGGAGAAAGCATTAGCCCCCTCCCCACTGGGCGATGAGGACCACTGCTAACCCGAGGAACACCACACCCGATCCGAGCTCCATTCCAATGGTCACGGCAGGCACTGCAAAAACCTTCTTCATGGCATCGGCGGCGTAAACCAGGGGAACCAGCCAGATAATCGTCACCGCGAGAAACACCGCGGCGAGAACTGCCAGCTGGACAGCGGTATTGCTGGCAGAACCCAGGAATTGGGGAAAAAAAGCTAGGTAGAAAATCAAGACCTTGGGATTCGTGGCGTTAGTGACGAATGCGGCCCTAAGGGGCCTTTTCCTCTTTTCAGCGGGAGGAGCGAGGTCGAGAGCGGACTCCAACCGGGGGGCTCTGATGAGGGACACACCCTGAATCAAGCTGACGACCCCGAGGATCAGCAAGACACCAGCCCCTAACAGCGTGAGTGCCAACAATCCCCAGGGGAGGGAAGCCAGGAGCACTCCGACTCCAGAAATCAGCAGTGCTGAGACGAGGATGAGCCCCAACAGGATTCCCACCAACGCTTGGAACCCATCGGATCGGCCACCCTTGATGGCGTAGCGAAGGAGCAAAAGAGTGTCCGCTCCGGGGGAAAGAATAATGACCAGCGAGGCCGCGATAAAGGCGGGCAACACCCCCAGGTCTATCAGCGCAGGCTCTTCATAGCGAAGCAATCTTATGGCCTCGGGCGAGCCTTTTTGCTCTGCTTCGTAGCGGGTTTTGCGGAAGAAAAAGAGCGCAGATTCTCTACTACGATGACGGAGTGTCCCGCAAAGCCTTAGGCCTCTTCCTCATCGTCGGTGTGATTTGGGGAACACCATATTTCTTTATCGAAATCGCGCTCGAGCACTTTGACACGACCAGTTTAGTTTTTGCACGAGTCTTCCTCGGGGCTCTCATTTTGATGCCCATTGTGATCTCCCGGGGGATGATGAAAGCCACCCTCAAAGCGTGGCCTGCCGTGGTGGCGTTTGCTAGTTTTGAGATGGTTGGCCCATGGTTTTTGATTCCTGAGGCCCAGAAAGACATCTCTTCCTCTCTCGCAAGCCTCTTGATTACTACCGTTCCTTTTATCGCTGCTTTCGCGGTGGGTTTGTTGGGGGATCGCTCAGCTTGGCACCCTCTGACCGTGTTGGGCCTGCTGATTGGCCTAGCAGGTGTAATTTCCCTCGTTGGAATCGACGCCTTTTCAGGGGTGACCCCGTTGGCGCCAATTTTCATGATGTTAGCCTCGGCCGTGGGTTACGCGGTCGCCCCCATCATTGCCAACAGAATGCCCCACGAGGTCCCCACCTTGGGGGTCATCGCCGTTTCTCTCACCATTGTGAGCGTCGTATACGCTCCTTTTGCTGCCTTCTCTCTTCCTCGGGACATCAGCGAAGGTCCGCCATGGCAAGCCTGGGCAGCCTTGATCGTTCTCGGTACGATCTGCTCGGCTTTAGCGTTCGTCATTTTCTTTGCGCTGATTCGAGAAATCGGACCCGCACGAGCTAGCCTCATCACCTATGTCAACCTCGCCGTTGCAGCTGTTTTGGGGGTTGTTTTTCTTGCCGAACCCATCACCACCGGAATCTTGGTGGGATTCCCCCTCGTGGTGCTGGGGAGTTACCTGGCGAGTAGGCAACGCCAGGCCATTCGCCGCAAAGGCAAGCGAATCCCGATGGGCGACGAAATCCCCGAAACTCTTTAGAGTTCGGCTCTGTGGCGCTCCGTAATGGTGGCGTAGAGACCAATAATGACCAGCACAATTAACACCAGTGCTGGTGAAAAATCGCTGACGATCCAGGAAAGGGTGAGTGGTTCGATTTCCCAGCCGGCATAGTCAAAGTTGTAGTCGCGCAACTTCTCGAACGCGCCGGTGCCAAAGACAAAGGCCATGACCGAAACCACTCCTCCAAAGACGATAGATAAGACGAAGTTGAGGTTCCATGCCCCGCTTGCCCACGCGGTTCGGGGCTTCGGGGCGGGGGGCTCCTCGGACTTTGCTCGTCGGGCAAAACGGGTTCCCAGGATGATTCCCGAAGCGATCAACACCTGGATAAGGACCCACACCCAGGCCTCCAAAGATGTCCCGGTCACGTCATAGACGACGAGGCCAAAAATAATGGCGATCGCCGCGGCCAAAATCGGGAGCGCGTAACCCCACCCCAGAGATTTTTGGCGCGAAGTGGCCTTCTGCCTATCAGTCTCTGACGACTCTGGAGAAGAGGGCCGGAAAACAAACGAAAACAACAAAAGGACCACGACAAGCGCAGTGGCGAGCACTATGGGCAAGTAGACGCCGAGAATTCGTTCACCAAGGGATTCCGTGTTTCTGCCCCCGAATGCTTCCAAGAAGTTCACTATCGCGAAGATTGCTCCCCCAGCAAGGGCGATGATGACGGACAAGTTCCCCAATCTAAATGCTGCGAGGGCTAGAGGGCTATGGGTTTCGCCTTCAGCGCGCTCCCTGCTGGAAAGCCGAAGACCGAGAAACGCGCCGTAGGCGAAGAGTGCGATGCCTATAAGAGCAAGGTAGGTAGCAGGGCGGACAGAGGGACCATCGCTGATGAAGTTGCCCGCCGCGTCATATTCAGGCTGAATAAACAAGTTTGACCAGGAGGCAAACATAAACAGGACCCACGCGAAGCCGAGGCCAAGCAACGGTGACAAAATCGCGCGCTGTGATACACCCATGGCGTCAGTCTAGGAGCTTGGCGGGTAGCCCAGACGAAGCGAGAGCGTGTGTGCAGATTCAGCAACAAGGGTCCCAAGAGCCTGGTTTCCGTCACGGATTCTGTTTATTCTGGCACCCACGGAAACCGCCCCGGCCACGAGTCCAGAACCATTCCTGATCACAGCAGCGGCGTCGACAATGTTTTCTGTCAGATCACCAGCAGAAATCGCATATCCCTGTTTTTGCACTTTTCGAACGACCCTTTGGAGCTTCACCAGTGTGTTGATGGAATTAGGCCGGCGCCGAATGCGACCGAGCTCGCGAGTCTTAGCCGGCGAGTCGGTGGTGGGCCGAGGAGCTGAGGCCCTTAACTCGCCGTGCTCTTCCCACCAAGCAGCCAGTTCATCGGGTGTGAAGGTGGCAAGGATGGCACGGCCAGAAGCGGTCTTGAGGGCGGGAAGCGAGACTCCATCAAAGCTGTCGTCTCGCTCGGGATGCTGAGCGAGCTCCGTGTGGACGGTCATGATTTCCCCGCCACGGAGCACGGTGAGATGAGATGATTCTTCGGCTTGTGCCATGAGCTCGAGCAGTGCGGGCCGCGCCAGTATGGCCAAGTGGGCCTCTTGCGTTCGCATCGCGAGCGCATAAAGGTGATGGCCTAGACGATATCTTTTCGTAGCTCGGTCACGGTTAATCAGCCCGGTGGCCGCGAGAGTGTGACAGACCCGAGAGATTTGGCCTTTATCTCTCTGGAGCGAGGCAGATATTTCCTGGACGCCTAAGCCACCGAGCGCCCACGACGAATCTGTCCCCAGCAGCTCAAGAACTTCGAGGTCTCTGGTCAGTCCTGAGGTGTGAAATCCCATCACCCCAGGCTAGCAGCAGTTGTTATATGGACAACCGAGTTAGCCATACCTTGCAGGCTTCCCTACTGTCGAAGTATCGAAACTAGATGGAGGAATACCGAACTAATGAAAAAATCGATAAAGAACATTGTCGCGCTTACGGGCGCGACCGCATTGCTGGTGCTTGCCGGCTGCGCAACTGATGCCGGTGAAACTGAAGCTGAGGTTGACACAAGCCCCGATGGTGGGGCCGCCACAGCGGAAGTTACAACCCTTGCACAGTACGACCTATCGGGGATTTCGATTGCGGTCGGATCCAAGCAGTTTCCCGAGCAGCTAATTCTTGGTGAAATGATGGTCCAGGCGTTCCAAGAGGCTGGGGCAGACGTCCGTAATGAGGTAAATCTCGGAGGCACAAGTGTCGCACGCGCGGCTCTAGAAGCTGGCGAGGTTGATATCACTCCCGAGTACAACGCGACCGGTTGGTTGACCCACCTTGGTCAGGAAAACCCGAGCTTTGACCCGGATGCCTTCACCCAGATGGTCCGTGAGCTCGACCTAGCCGAAAACGGGATTGTGTGGATTTCCCGTTCTCCATTCAACAACACCTATGGTTTTGCCTCGTCTCCAGAAATTACAGCAGCAAACGGAGGCGAAGCTTTTAGTCTTCAGACCATGATGGAGTACGTGCGGGACAACCCGGACACGATCGTTTGCATGGAATCCGAGTATCCAGTGCGCGATGACGGCTTGATCCTGACGGAAAACGCCACAGGCATCGAACTACCTTCCGAGCAACAGAGGATTCTCGAATACTCGCTTTTGTACGCTGAGACAGCTGCAAACAACTGCGACTTTGGTGAGGTGTATCTCACCGATGGCCGCATTTCCGCCCTTGGGCTTACGCTCGTCGAAGATCCAGGCGTAAACCTCCTCTACAACGTGTCTGGAACGATGCGGCAAGAGGTCTACAACCAGGCCCCAGAAGCATTCGATGCAATCATTGAAGCGCTGCTAGCGCCACTGGACAACGACCGGATGGGCGCTCTTGAAGCTCAGGTATCAGTAGAAGGCCTGGAAGCTTCAGATGTCGCGAAGGCGTACCTGATCGAGGAAGGCCTCATTTCAGAGTAATCGTGGGAATGGCGGGGCCAGGCGGCCCCGCCATTCTTCGATGAGGCTTGTGGGAAAGTTATGGAATTTTTGAGCTCATGGTGGTTATTCGCTTCAACTCGCGGAAGTCAGATAGAAACAGCCCTTGTAGAACATACCCTCTATGTAACAACCGTGGTGGGCGCGGCTACCGTTTTTGCTCTGCTTCTTGCCATAACAACGCGTTCAAACCAGATTGCAAAAGAGCTTTCGCTCTCAATCTCAGCCGTATTTCTTACTATTCCGTCCCTCGCACTTTTTACGATCTTTATTCCGCTTGTAGGGCTGGGTTTTGCACCATCTTTTCTTGCCCTATTTCTTTATTCACTGTTGCCAATTTTACGCAACACCATCACCGGGCTAGATGGAATCGATCAGAGTGTTCTCGAGTCTGCAAAAGGTATGGGGCTCACTCCCCGGCAGGTGTTGTTTCGCGTTGAAATCCCGCTTGCCTGGCCAGTAATTGTGGCTGGAATTCGCGTTTCGTCAATGCTGGTGATAGGGATTGCAGCAATTGCCACACTGGTTGCAGGCGGGGGTTTGGGTGACTTCATCAAGCTAGGTCTCTCCCGCTTGCCTCTGCCAGGGTCGCTCGAAGCCATTTGGACTGGAACACTTCTTTGTGTCCTCCTGGCCTTTCTAATTGATTTATCGCTTCAACTCTTGCGCCGAGCAACCATCTCGAAAGGAATCCGATGAGCGAAACGCTAATTCGGTTGGAAAACGTCTCAAAGGCCTACCCTGGAACCGAGTCCCCGGCGGTGGGTAATCTGACCTTGGACGTCCAGGAGGGCGAAGTCCTCGTCTTGGTGGGACCGTCCGGTTGCGGGAAAAGCACCACGCTGAGGCTAATCAACCGTCTCATTGAGCCCACGGGTGGCCGTATCTATCTCAAAGGTGAAGATGTGACGGAGATAGATCCGAGCATTCTGCGTCGAAAAATTGGCTACGTCATCCAGCAAGTGGGGCTGTTTCCCCACCGCACGATCGCAGAAAATATTGCTACGGTTCCTAAGCTTTTAGGGTGGGACAAAGTGAAGACCTCCGCTCGCGTTGACGAAATGCTCGAACTTGTGTCCATGGACCCTGCCATCTATCGCGACCGCTACCCCAAAGAGCTTTCCGGTGGCCAAGCCCAACGCGTTGGGGTGGCTCGAGCGTTGGCTGCTGATCCCGATGTTTTGCTCATGGACGAGCCCTTTGGCGCCATTGATCCCATCACCCGGGACCGGCTACAAAACGAGTTCCTGCGCCTTCAGCAGGATTTGAAGAAGACGATCGTTTTTGTCACCCACGACATTGATGAAGCGATCAAGATGGGAAACCGTATCGCGATTCTTCGCGAAGGTTCAGAAATAGCTCAAATTGACACGCCTGAGGCAATTCTTTCTGACCCAGCGGACGAATTTGTCGAAAACTTCCTCGGGTCGGGCGCTATTTTGAAGGGGCTCACCCTGAAAAAGGTGAGGGATATCGAACTTCACGATATCCCTGCGCTCCAGATGCCGGTAATGCGTGACGAAGCATTGAAGGCGTTGGAGAGCTCCCCCGAGAAGACAGCAGTTCTTCTCGATAAGGACCACAAACCGTTGCGATGGATCAGCGAGGCCTCCCTGAATCGCACAACGCAACCTATTGAGAAGAGCGGCAAGCCGATCACGATTGACCTTCAACCCGAGGACACCCTTCAGGACGCCTTGGGGGTCATGTTGCAGTCCTCCGTGGGCATGGCGGTGGTTGTTGATCGTGGTGGCAAGTATCTCGGGTGTTGCAGCATTGAGAGCCTGGCCTCCATGATTATTAGCGGATCGGGAGGGTCGTAAGACTGATGACACTCGCGACTCCGGCAAAAGTGCAGCGTAGCCAGCTGGCCGAAAGACTTGACATTATTGTCCCGCCACTTTTTGCCGGCATCCTGGCGGTTCTGGGTTCGGTGGTGTGGCTCTACTCAGACATTGACAGCGTCACAAGTTCCATCTTGACGGCGGAAAGTCTCCAACGTCAGATCGTGGATACGGTAATTTTGGGATTTGCATCATCGTTCCTGGTCATCATTATCGCAATTCCATTGGGAATCGCGGTTACGCGAAAGGGTTGGCCGCGTCTAAAGACTTTTTTGGTAGATTCATTGGGCCTGGCTCAGGCTTTGCCTGCCTACGGCCTCATCGTTATTTTCTATTCGTTCTTTGGGGCGGGAATTAATACGGTAATCCTGGCGCTCGCAACATTTTCTCTTCTTCCTGTCCTGCGAAATACGGTTGTTGGATTAGAGCAAGTTGATCAGTCTGTCATTGAAGCGGGGCGCGGCATGGGATACACGAGAATTCAGGTCCTGTTGTCAATTGAGTTGCCCCTGGCAGTGCCCGTTATCATCGCTGGTATTCGGACCGCGATTGTTATTAATATCGGGATGGCCGCACTGGCTTTCATCATCGGGGGCGGAGGGCTGGGTGAAACTATCAATGCTGGCTTGGCGATGAACCGGAGCCCCGCCATTCTTATCGGAGCGGTTATGGTGGCAATCTTGGCCTTAGCTTTTGATTCTTTGGGAGCCATAGCCCAGCGCTACCTCAAACCCAAAGGGATGTAGAACTTAGGCTTCCTCTTCGACCCACAGGTCGTCATCCGCGCGCAGTGTTTGCCAGGCGGCGTATCCAATGACTGCCACGGCAATGGTTCCAATGGCCATGAGAACGTAAACGAAGGGGTTGCTGGATTTTTTCACGGGTGCCTTTGCTACCTGTGACCAAGGAAGCTTGGCCAATGTGGGCTGAATGGAGTCACGATAGGTGTCATAGGCCCGGGGAAGCACTTCTTTCCGCGCGAGATCGGCCCCGCTGTTCGAGGCCTGGCGAGCGACTTTCCTAGCATGGGAGAGTACGTCACGTTGTTCCTCCCACAGGTCCTGCGCTTCACGGGCAAGACGGGCGAGTTCTTTGCGAGTTGAGCGGTCAAGTTCCACGGTGTCCTCCTTTGACAATGCCTATTCTCCCAGAAGTACCGAAGAAATTCCTGGGCTTTGTCTGACTGGGCTCACCACAGGGGTGTCCCCTGGCAGAATAGAGACATGACTCTACATACTCACACAGCCACCTTGCACACGAACCACGGGGATATCGTCGTTGGCCTTTACGGCAACCACGCGCCTAAAACTGTCGACAACTTTGTCGGCCTCGCCACGGGCGAGCGCGAGTGGGTAAACCCCACCACAGGAGCAGCCGGCGAAGGGCCGCTGTATTCCGACGTAATTTTTCACCGTATTATTCCGGGATTCATGATTCAAGGCGGCGACCCTGCTGGGACAGGTATGGGGGGACCCGGCTACCAGTTCAACGACGAGATTAACCCGGAGCTGGACTTCACCAAGCCCTTTATGTTGGCGATGGCAAACGCTGGGAAGCGCGGTGGCCAGGGAACCAATGGAAGCCAGTTCTTCATCACTACGGGTGCAACCACATGGCTTCAGGGCGCTCACACGATTTTTGGTGTCGTTCTGGATGAAGCCTCTGAAGCAGTCGTGCGCGCCATAGAGGGCGTTCCCACTGATGGCGGCGACAAGCCGCACGACGCCGTAGTGCTCACCAGTGTGAGTGTGACCGCCACCTCGTGAGCCAAGGTTCCCCCACGAGTAGTGACACGTGTTATCGCCATCCCCAGAGGGAGAGCTTTGCGCTGTGTCAACGGTGTGGCAGAACCATCTGCGGGGAGTGTCAAATTCCTGCCGCGGTCGGGGCCCAGTGCCCCGACTGCGTGGCAGCCGCAGCACCTCGTGCTGCCTCACTAACCAAGCGTCGCGTAGGCAACTATCGTCCTGTTGCGACCTATGCGCTGCTGATAGTGATTGCTGCGGTGTATGCAGCCCAACGCCTCAGCGGCGGAGCGGTAACGGAGTGGCTTTTGTATTGGCCGCCGTTGACGATGATGTTCCCGTGGCGGATGCTGACTGCGGTTTTTGTTCACTCGACCAGCTCGTTTTTTCACATTCTCTTTAACGGTTTCTCGCTCTACGTGCTCGGCACTCTGGTGGAGCGCCTTATTGGCCCAGCGCGCTTCGTCACCCTCTTTCTGCTGGCAGGGTTTGGCGGCTCGGTTGCGGTGTTGTGGTTAGCACCTGCGGTCGCGGTGGTGGGAGCGTCCGGGGCTATTTTTGGATTGTTTGGAGCACTTTTTGTGATCCAACGTTCCTTCGGTGGCGCAAACGTTCAACTGTTGATTGTTCTGGCCCTCAACCTTGTAATGGGCTTCATCGTTCCGGGTATCTCGTGGCAAGCCCACATTGGTGGCCTTGTCGTGGGGTCTTTGGTGGCATGGGTGATGGTTGCCACCCGTCAACCCCATCAGCGGGCGCGACAGGTTGGACTTCTCATCGCTGTTGGCGGATCGCTGATTGCACTCACCGCGGCCCGCTTGCTGGGCTAGGAAAAGTTATCCACAGGTTTTCCCCAGTGGGGAGAATTACACCGGTGTAGTGAAGAGTATTGCTACTTCCACCTGGTGGTCATCAGGAAGCCCACAAACATGATGCCAAATCCCACGGCTATGTTCCACGAGCCAATTGCGGCAACGGGAAGCTGTGAGCTGGATACGTAATACGTCAAAATCCAAGCGAGACCCAACAGCATGAGCCCAAACATGACCGGCTTGAACCAGGCAGGGTTGTCATTGCCCTGAGGAAGAGCCGTTGTTGCGGTGCCGGGATCCTTAGGTCTTTTTGACATGGCCTAAGTCTAACCTGCAGAGCGGGCTAACCCCTTTCGAAGCTCTGTGACGGGATTGGTAAGCTCAAGTTCAGGCATGACGTGAAACGGCAGGGTTATGACACACATTTTGGTTGTCGATAATTACGACAGCTTTGTTTACACCTTGAACGGATACCTCCATCAATTGGGGGCCACCACTGATGTCATACGAAACGACGACGTGAACGAATCAGACATCGCTGAGCTTGTTGGTCGCTATGACGGAATATTGGTCTCACCCGGGCCCGGAACGCCAGAAGACGCGGGAATTTCCGTTGCCATAGTCAAGGAAGCCCTAACGCGTGATATTCCTTTGCTCGGGGTCTGTCTAGGCCACCAAGCAATCGCTGAGGCGCTGGGAGCAACCGTCGCTCATGCAGAAGAGCTGATGCATGGAAAAGCTTCCAGCGTTCGACACGATGGGAGCACCCTCTTTCACGGTGTCCCGGAAGAATTCCAAGCCACCCGGTATCACAGCCTCGCTGTCGTGGACGGGACCGTGCCGGATGAATTAGTCGTGACCGCCCGGACCACCGGGGGCGTCATTATGGGCCTTAATCACCGCACTGCTCCGCTCTATGGAGTGCAATTCCACCCTGAGTCAGTCCTGACCGAAGGGGGATACACGATGATTGCAAATTGGCTTGAAGTGACGGGTCTGCAGGGTGCTGTCGAAGCAGCTCGAGGCCTAAGCCCAAGGGTGACTGGCCTCTAGCCCACCGGTGCGGGCTCCTGGTTTTGAACCAGACCGCAATAGACCAGAGTGATTTCTGATCGTTGGGGGTGATCGCCCGGTGTCAAGGACTGTGATTTTACGGTTTGCCCAAAGCAATCCGTTGCAAGCTCCAAGCGGACAGACAGCTGCATCGAAGGTCCGGTGAGGAAAGGGTTAGCCTCGCCGACCGTGAGACCGACGACATTGGGCACGAGGACCAAGCCGTTGGACACGGTCAAGGTGACGCTGGTGCCAGGACGCATGGGACTATCTGGTTCAGGAGTAGAAGCCATGACAACGCCTGCGGCCAGGCTCGGTGAATAGGTTTCGACTACTTCGTCCACAACCAACCCGAGATCGCTCAGAGTACTTCGAGCTTGGTCAATATCAATATTGCGGATGTCTGGCATGTCGAAGGTAGCGATTCCACTCGACACCACAATCCGAACGGGTTCACCCCGCGCCGTCCTGATTCCCCCCGAGGGGATGGTGCGAATCACGGTGCCCTCGGGCACCGTGTTACTCGCCTCATATTCCACTCGAGGGTCTAATTCCAGCGACGTGATAGTGGCGGAGGCAACCGCCTCGGTCTGGCTGGTGAGGTCAGGAACCTGAGGGGCGGCGGTGGTGGCGGTGGTTGCTGGGTTTAGCGTGAAAACCCACAACACAATGCCCACAACCAACAAAACCGCGAGACCACTGAAGAGTGTTACCGCGAGGGTGGGAATGGATTGTGATCGAATGCCCCGAGATTCAAATATTTCAAATCCTTCAACAGGGTTGCGGTGTTCCGCTTCAACATTTGCCACCGGCACACTCCCGGTGAAGGCGGGGGCCACTCGGGCGTGCTCTCTGGTGCTGGGGAGCTTCAGCTCTCGCCCTTGAGCGATGTCTTCTAATGCTGCCCTAAATGATTGGGCGGTGGGGAAACGTTCGGAGAGGTTTTTCCGCATCGCTGTTTCTACTACGAGCGCTACATCCGCAGAAATTGCGGGGTTAACCTCTCTCAGTGGGCGTAATTCCTCGCTGATGTGCATGTAAGCGACCGCTACCGGCGAGTCTGCTTTAAACGGAGGCGCGCCGGCGAGTAGTTCATACATCACCACGCCGAGGGAATAGAGGTCGGTGCGGGTGTCGGGCTCATCGCCGCGGGCCTGTTCGGGTGAAATGTAGAGGGCGGTGCCGAGGATAGAGGTTGTCTGGTCAAGGTTTGCGGTGGAGTCCGTCACTGCGCGAGCAATACCGAAGTCCATGACCTTCACGCTGCCGTCACCCGTGACCATGACGTTCGCTGGCTTGATATCGCGGTGAACAATTCCTGCGCGGTGAGAAACCTCGAGTGCCGTGAGGATGCCATCGGCAACTTTGAGGACATGGCGTTCCTCTAACCTTCCCTGATTCATCAGTTCGCTGAGCAAATGCCCTTCGACATGTTCCATCACGATGTAGGGGGTGGTGCTGCCCGTCGGAGAAGACTGTTCTGGACCATCTTCTTCATCCCCCGCGTCAAAGACGCGGACAATCGAGGGGTGGGACATCTTTGATGCCGCCATCGCCTCGAGACGAAACCTGTTCCTAAAAGTCGGATCGGAGGACAGGGTGGACTTGAGGACCTTAATCGCTACTTGACGCCCGAGTCTTGCGTCGACACCCAGATACACATCGGCCATTCCGCCCCGGCCAATGAGGTCGCGAACCTCATACCGCCCGCCAAGAAGGCGGGAGGTCCAGGGACCTGGGGCGGGCTGTGTCAAGGGGATCCTTTGGTATGGGGGTGCGTTACGGCTCTCGTTATTCTACGGGTGAGTCCGACCCGCCCTCGGGTTCAGGGCTGGTGATGGCGATGACTAAATCAGTGGAGAGAGGGGAGGAAAGCGCCCCACATTTCACGAGGTAGCTGGCGGTTAGGCTCTCCCCTGCTCCCAAGAGCACATTCACGGCGGTTTGTTCAGGTTGCAGCACTGTTGCCCCGTCACCATCAAGAATGCTGCCACCGACAACCTGCAGCGTGTAGCTGGCCAAAGGGAAACCAGAGGGGCATTGCGCGTAGTTCGGCCACTCCAGGAGGACTTCATCTCCTGGTGCGTAGGGCCCAGTTGCGGGGATAATCGTCATGATTCGCGGTTTAGGAGGCTGGGGGATTGCTGCATAGAAGTAGACCGCAATGAGGGTGTCGCTTGCCACGACGCCCTGGGGGTTGACTCGATAGGCGGTCCCCACTTGATCCTGCGCCGGCGCAATGTTGCCGGTAATGGCGTCTAACCGAAGGCCTTTAGCTGCCAACGTTTCTTCCACCTGGGTTCTGGTTTTGCCCACAATTTCGGATTCGCCAATGTCAACGGTGACTATCGTGGCGGGCTGATCCACCGGGGTTTCACTGACCCCGGAAGGTTCGCCAGGAGGGGGAACGGTGGGCGCGGCAATCGGGACTATCGGGTCCACAACCAGGTCGTCCGTGGTGGGTTGCAAGAGAACAGCGAGTGACGTCGCGATGAGTGCAATCGCGACGGCTGCCCCCACCCCACCGAAGATCCAGAAATTTTTTCCCATCTTTTTTGGCGTGTCCGCTGTGCCTCGCCTGCGCCGGAGTGGATGAGATTCGGACTTCTTCTCGCTGTTCCCCTCAGGAACAGGCGGCTTAGGAATAAGCGCCAGCCCTGCCTCGATATCACCGCGAGCCATCGCTGAGGCAGCGAGCGAGAGCGCTTCAGCAGAGGCAGGGCGCCCCTCTGGTTTTTTGGCCATGCAGGACATGACCAACGCCCGGACTTCTTCGGGAATCGAGGTGGGCAGCGCCGGAGGCGCTTCCTTAATTTGTGCCAT
>Ga0105055_10003084_pt1 | contig 25528 bp, 7 predicted proteins | sample BON03_FD_78090 | JGI IMG/M metagenome (GOLD analysis project Ga0105055, IMG submission 78090) | Freshwater microbial communities from Lake Bonney liftoff mats and glacier meltwater in Antarctica - BON-03 | ecosystem: Environmental > Aquatic > Freshwater > Ice > Glacier meltwater | place: Lake...
GTGTGTGTGTTCGTGTGTTGTTGCGGGGGGGGGGGGGGGGGGAGGAGGGGGAGGAGGGGGGACACAAACGGCGGGGGGGGGCGGTTTTTTTTTTTTTTTTTTTTTTGGGGGCGGCCCCCCCGCGGCTGGTCGCCCGCGTTCGGGTTCGACACTTCCTCTCTCCCCACCCCCCCCCCCCCCCCGCAACAACACACGAACACACACACACGCAACAGGTGGCCGTCCGCTGTGATTCAATTCGAGGACTTTAGCATCGACGTACGTTTTTTGTTTGTTGCTTTTGTTTTCGGGGGACGAGAGCGGGGGGGGGGGTGCTCCAAAACGCGACAAGATCGCTCCCCAAAAACTTTCACCCGACGTCAAAATGTCGACCCCCCACACAATCTCACCGCCCTCCCCCCCCTCTCTCTCCCCTCCCCTGACCCCCCACAACACACACACGCACACGCGCAACAGGTGGCCAGGCCCCTGCTCGACCGCTACCGCCACCACCACACCGTCTTCAACGACGACATCCAGGGCACGGCCTGCACGGCTCTCGCGGGCCTCTACTCGTCGATGCGCGCGCAAGGGCTGTCGCGCGAGCACCTGGCGCGGCAGCGCGTCGTGGTGGTCGGCGCCGGCAGCGCGGGCATGGGCGTGGTGGAGACGGTGGCGCGGGGGATGGAGCGCACGGGCGGGGTGTCGGCGAGGGAGGCGGCCGCGCGGTTCTGGGTGCTCGACAAGGACGGCCTGATCACGGCGGCGCGGGGGAGCCTGCCGGCGCACGTGGCCCCATTTGCGCGGCGGCGGCGGTCGGCGGCGGCGGCGGCGGCGGCGGCGGCGGGCGCGGGGGCATTGGGCGACGACGACGACTCTGACGCCGCCGACCACGCCGACGACGGCGGGCGCGAGGGGGGGGCCGCCGACGACCCCGACGCCCTCGCCGACACCGAGGGCGAGTCGCTCCTCTCGGTCGTCCGGCGCGTGCGCCCGACCGTCCTCCTGGGCCTGGCCGGCGCCGGCAGGCTGTTCACCCCCGACGTGCTGCGCGCGCTGGCCGACGGCTGTGTCGCGCACGGCGGGCGCGGCGGCCTCGCGCCCCGCCCCGTCGTCTTTGCGATGAGCAACCCCACGTCCCGGCTCGAGTGCACGTCCCAAGAGGCCCACGACCACACGGACGGCCGCGCCATCTACGCCAGCGGCTCGCCGCAGCCGCCCGTCGTCGTGCGCCGGCGCGCGGCCGCCACCGCCGCCGACGGCTCTTTTGGCGAGGAAGAGACCACCACCGAAAAGAGGGGGCAGGCCAACAACATCTACGTCTTCCCGGGCCTGGCGCTCGGCGCGTCCCTCGCCCGCACGCGCGCCGTCACGGACGGCATGCTCATGGCCGCGGCCGAGGTCCTGCCCGAGCTGGTCTCGGACGCGGACCTGGCCGCGGGCCTGGTGTTCCCGCCGCTGTCGGAGATCCGCCGGGTGTCGGCGGCGGTGGCGGCGGCCGTCATGCGCGCGGCGCACGCCGAGGGCCTGGTGACCGAGCCCGCGGCGCTCGGGGCCCTGGCGCAGACGTCGGACGACAAGCTGCGGCGGTGGGTGCAGCGGCGGATGTGGCGGCCTACGACCCACACGGCGCTCGCGTACTTGCCGCCGGGCATCGGGCAGTGAGATTTTGTGTGTTTTTTTTGTCGTCGCCCCCCCCCGGTGCTTCTCCCGTCCCCCCTCTCTCTCCCCCCCCCCACCTGCTTTTTCTTCGCCCCGCGTCGCGCGACCGCGTGCTGCTCCGTCGCGCACGCGCGCGAGCGCCCTCCTCGGTTTGATTTTGTTTGATCAAACGCTGCTTATAACTTTGTCCCCCCGTCGTCTCCGGCCTCTCTCTCGAGTGGCGTCCTCGCGCCGCCGCCGCCGCCCCCTGTGTACTTACCAATCGTCCAGAGTGGAATCATTGTCTAGCTGCGAGGAGACGACGACTGTCATGGGGCAACATATGTGCGCGCTTGTGTTGGCTACAAAAAGGGGGGGGGCCGCGATCACTTATTTTGCCACCGCGCGTCTCCGTCGATGTCGGCGCCCGTGAAAAGTGTTGCGAACCTTTCCGGGACGCCCGCTCCGACAAAAAAAACCACCTCAGCGCGGCCGCGCGGGAGGCCTCGGGCGCTTGCTCCCCGGCGGCCCAGGCGCGGGGAGCGCGTCCACGGGCCCGTCGAGCATCACCACGCGCCGCGACGGCGCGGCCGGGCCGGCGGCCGGGCCCCCGCCGGGCCGCTGCAGCCGAAGCGGGGGGGGCGGCGGCGCCGGAGGCGACGGCGCTGAGGCCCCCTCCCGCCCCCGAGCCGCCGCCGCCGCCGCCGCCGCTGCTGTTGTTGCTGCTGCTGCTGCTGCTGCTGCTGCCGGAAGCGGCAGAGGCGTCGACCTTGCGCGCCCGTTGGGAGGGCCGGCCGCCGGCGGCGGTGGCGGTGGCGGTGGCGGCGGGGGGTAGGCGGCGGCCTGTGGCGCGCGCGGAGGGGCGCGCGAAAACTCGCCGCCCCCGCCAGCGACCCCGCCGCCGCCGCCGCCCCACGGCCGCACGACGCCTCGCGCCCTCGCGTCGCGCAGCAGTGACGCCCACTCGCCCGCCGGGTCGCTGCGCTCGAGCGTCGACGCGTGGCACAGGACCCATAGCGCGCGGCGCGCGCGGGTGAGGGCCACGTTCATGCGGCGCGCGTCGGCGAGAAAGCCGATGACGCGATGGGCGGGCGCGTGCGCGCCGCCGCCGTTGCCGCCGCCGCCGTTGCCGCCGCCGCCGCCGCCGTCGGCCGCCCCGGCGCCGCCTGTTCCTCCTCTACCTCCTGCTGCGCCCCACCCCCCTCCTGCGTGCGCCCTGACCGCGCTGAAGATCACCACGTCCGCCTCTCGCCCCTGGAAGCCGTCCACCGTGCCAAACTCGACGCCCGCGGCCGCCAGCAGGGCGTCCGGGTCGTCCGAGCCGCCGCCGCCGCCGCGGTCACGGTCGCGGTCGCGGCCGCGCCCGCCTCCTCCTGCCCCCTGCCTCGCCGCCCGCCGGAAGGCGACGCGCAGCTCGCCCAGCTGCGCGCGGTAGGGCGTGATGACGGCCACGGAGCGCGGGCCCTCGTCCTCGCAGAACCCCGCGCGAAGATCGCGCCACAGCGACGCGGCGGCCTCGGCCTCTTGCGGGTTGCAGAGCGACAGGCCGCCGCCGCCGCCAAAGCTGCCGCCGCCGCCGCCAGAGCCGCCGCCGCCGCCGCCGCCGCGCCGCTCGCGCCCCGCGCGAACGTCCCACACCACGTAGGGCGCGAACTCGGCCCGCGCGTGGAACGCGGCCCGCCGGTCGCGCTCGGTCACCCCGTCGCGGAGCTCCCCGCCGTAAAACAGCCGCCGCGGAAAGGCCGAGACCGAAGGGTGCATTCTGTACTGGGTCCGCAGCATCGCCGCCGCGCAGCCGGCGCGCTGCAACCGCTCAAACAGCGAGCGGGCGAGCGCGGCGGCGCCGGCGGCGCGGCTGAGGACCGTTGGGGGCAGCTGCCGCGGGTCGCCGACGAGCACGACGCGGGCGGGAGCGGGGTGGGACGGCGGCCGGGGGCGGGCGAGGAGCGAGCTGGAGGGCGCGAGGGCGGTTGCAGAGAAGGGCTTGCCTCCTGCGGCGGCGGGCGGCGCGGCGGGGGCGGCGTTGGCCGCCGCCGACGCGATCGTCGCGACGCAGCCGCGGAGCAACTGGAGCGGGATCAGGGCGGCGGGCTCGAGGCTCTGCGCGGCCTCGTCCATCACGATCGCGTCGAACGGCGGGGCCTGCCCCGGGGGCCACAGCGACAGGAGGTCGCCGCCCGCGCCCGACAGGGTGCAGGCGACCACCTCGGCGGCCATGACGATGGCCTGGCGCAGCTCTCGGCGCGAGCGGGGGTCGAGCGAGGAGGAGGAGGGGGGAGGGGGAGGGGGCGGGGGCGGGGCGGCGGCGGGAGGGGCGCTGCCGCCGCCGCCCGCGCCGCCGCCGCCGCCGCCCGCGCCCGCTCCCTCGCTGTTGTGCGGCTGCTGCTGCTGCTGCTCCAGCTGCTGCTGCTGCTCGCGCTGCTGGCGCTCGCCCGCCCGCCGCGCTCGCGCGTGCGCGTCCGCGAGCGCGTCCACGTGCAGGCCTGCAACCGCGCGGCGCACGAGCTCGGGGCGCCCGAGTCGCACAACGGCAGCGGGCGAGCGGCGGCCGTCGGCGCGCCAGACGCCGCCGCCGGGCGCGGCGCCGCCGCCGCCGCCGCCGCCGCCGGCGGGGTCCGCGTCGCCGCCGGCCAGGCGCGCAACGATCTCGTCAACCGCGGCGTTAGACTGGGCGCAGACGAGGATGCGGGCGGCAGGGGGGTGGCCGAGGCGCAGGGGCGTGCCGCCCAGGCCGGGCGCCGAGGCGGGCGGCGGCGGCGGCGGCGGCGGCGGCGGCAGGCCCTGCTGGCGGCGCGGCGGCTGCTGCTTCTGCGGCCGCTGCTGCTCCGGCCCCCCCTTGGACCGGCGCGCCGCAAACGCCGCGGACGCGGCCATGGCCGCGGTCGCCGCCGGAGGTAGGGGAGGGGGGGGCGGCGGGGCGGCGGCGGCGGCGAGCAGGGCAGAGACCACGCCCACGAGGGCGGCCGTCTTGCCAGTGCCCGGCGGCCCAAAAATGAGCGCAAAGGGCGACGGAGGGGCGGCGCCTCCCGCCGCCGCCGAGGCCGACGCGCCCGCGCCTCCTCCGCTCGCCGACGCAGACCGGCGGGAGGAGGGGGGCAGCGCGGCGGCGATCGCGCGCTGCTGCGAGCGGTTGAACGCGCCCTCCATGGCCGCCGCCATGGCGCGAGGCAGCCCGCCGTGCCGCGTCAGCGGGCCGGGCGGGCGTGGCCCGTCGGGGCGGCCCCGGTCGTTCTCGCCGTCGTCGTCGTCGTCGTCGTCGTCGTTCTCGTTGGCCGCACCGCCGCCGCCGCCCGCCGCCGTCGGCCCCGTGTCCGGCGGCCGCGCGCGCGCCAGCGGCGACAGCAGCTCCGACCGCAGCCACCCGGGCGCCTGCTGCACCGCCACCAGCGCCGAGAACTCGCGCATGTTGGTCGTCAGGCTCGCCACCCCCGCCGCCCGCAGCCGCGCCTGCGGCGCCAGCAGCTCCTTCTCCCAGACGGCGGCCGCTGACAGCGCGCCGGCGGTCGACGCGCGGCCGCCGCCCTCCTGCGAGCTGACCCGCGCGCGCAGCGTGATCGCGGCCACGACCGGGGCGCCGCTGGGCGAGGCGCCGGCGCCGCGCCCGCCGCCGAAGATGAGCTCCACGTCCGTGACCAGGGCGAGCAGGCGCTGCGCGGGCGGCGGCGACGGCGAGGGACTGCGCGCGCGGCGGCGGTCGCCAGCGTGCCTCTGATGCTGCTGCTGCTGTTGCTGCTGTTGCGGCTGCTGCTGCGCGTCGGCGAGCGCGTCCTGCTCCGTCAGCAGCAGCAGATCGTCGACGCGCGGGGCCTGAAACTGCGGCGACGATGAGGAGGAAAAGCGCGACGAGGGGCCGCCGCCGCCGCCGCCGCCGCCGCCGGCCGCACCAACCGCCGCCGCCGCCGCCGCGGCGCCCGACAGGAGCAGCACGCGGGCGCGGACCACGTGCAGCACCGACTGCCGCTGCACCGACTCAATCTCCAGCGCGTACGTCTGCCCGGCAATCGAGGCGGACGTCGCGATGGACGCGATGGCAGATCCGAGCTGCGGGTTGTTGCCAATGTTGTTGCCTCCGCCGCCGCCGCCGCCGCCGCCGCCGCCGCCGCCGTCGCCCCTGTTGGCTGCGGCCCCGCCTCCGCCTTGGTCGCCGCACAGGGACTGCTCGAGCGTCGCCCGCACCTCCTCCATCAACAGACGCCGGAACGCCTGCTGATAAGCGCCCGGGCCGCGGAAGCGCTCGGGCAAGCGCAGCCCGAACAAACGGCGCGCGGCGTCGTCAGCGGCGGCCGCGTGCGCGGCGCGCCGCGACGCCGGCTGCTGCCGCTGCTGCCGCTGCTGCCGCTGCTGCCTCTGCGGACCGCGGCCCTCGCCGCCGCCGCCGTTCTCCTCCTCCTCGGCCTCCTGGTCGTCGACGTCCGCCGCGGCCGGCACCACGTCGCGGTAGTAGTCCAGCGCCAGGATGTCCGCGTACACGTCGTCCATGCGCAGCGGCGGGTCGTCCGCCGCCGGCTGGGTGAGCGACGCCGACCGGCGCGACGGCGGCGGCGGCGGCGCGTTGCCGCCCCCGCCCGCGCCCGGGACCAAGACCCTGTAGCCCCCGCCCGGCCGCCGCTCCTCCTCCTGCTGCCGCTGCTGCTGCTCCTCGCGCCGCCGCTGCCGCCCGCGCTCCTCGCGCCCGGCCCGCTCGCGCTCGCGCCGCGCCGCCTCCTCCCCGCGCTGCAGCGCCTCGCGGTAATCCTTCTCGAGCGCGTCGGCCGCCCGGCGCGCCGCCGTCTTCGCGGCCTCGGCCTGGGCGCGGCGCGCGGCCTCGGCGGCCAGGGGGGCGAGCGGGCGCGCGCGGCCGCCGGCGCCGGCGCCGGCGGGGATGCCGGGCAGGGCGCCGTAGGCCGACGGGGGCGGGGTGGAGAAGCGGCTGCCTCCCGCCGCCGCCCGGCCGCCGCCCCCGCCAGCCGCCGCCGCTGTCGCTGCGGCCGCAGCCGCCGCCGCTCCCCATGCGTCGGAGAAGGCGGGGGACGCCCCCCGGCGCTGCAGGAGGCTGTCTCGCACCGTGGGCTCGGGCTCGGCCAGGGCCTCCTCGACCTCGGCGCGGCTGAGCAGCGCGGCGATGGCGTCGAACCCGCCGCCCGCGGGCCCTAGCGGAGGCGGGGGCGGCGGCAAGGCAGGCCGCGCGCGCTGCTGCGGCTGCGGCTGCTGCTGCTGCTGCTGCTGCTGCTCCGGCCGCCGCTGCTCCTCGTCCGCGGCCCGCTTGCGGCTCGGCCACGCGCCCACGCCCACGCTGCCCAGGTTTCCCGGAGCCACCTCAGGGAAGAGCCCGCCCAGGACCATCAGCGCAGCGGGTGGCAGCTCGGCCGCGCCGTCGGCGTTGGCTCCGGCGGCAGCAGCGTCGTCGGCGGCGGCGAGAGGGTGAGGCGGCTGCAAGAGGGCGCGCGCCGCAACAAGCACCTCTCGCGGCAGCCGCGCAGACCCGTCCCCGGGGGGCTCATCCTCGCGCAGGCGCGCGGCGATGGCGAGCGTGTTCGACAGGGCGTCGAGCCAGCAGGCCAGCATCGGCTGCGTCTGCTGCTGCCGCAGCTGCTGCTGCCACTGCTGCTGCTGCTGCTGCTGCTGCTGCTGCTGCTGCTGCGGCGGCTCTGGCTCGCGCGACAGCGGCGCGGGCCAGAGCGACAGCAGAGGCGCGAGGAACGCGAGCGAGGGCGGCTGCTGCTGCTGCCTGTCGCCGTGACCGTCGCCGGTCGCGTAGGGCCACGCGGCGGGGATCAGGCGCAGCAGGTCCGGGCACCAGGCCTCGGCCGCCCGGCGTCGCCGGCCGCTCAAGAGGGCCGAGGGCGCCGCGCGCACGGCCGGCAGCAGCAGCAGGCGCCACAGCCCCGTCGCGAGCGCCGGCACGCCCGCAGCCTCCAGAGGGGGAGGAGCCCCTCCCGCCTCACCCGGCGCAAACGCGGCGTTGGCGGCGTCTGCCGCCACTATGAAGGCGCGCGCGGCCTCGAGCAGGGCGGCGGAGCGGGGGGGGTCGAGCGAGAGGGCGCGGACGACGGCGGCGGCGGCGGCGGCGGCGGCGGCCCCTTCGGTCGCTGCTGCCGCCGGACCGCCGAGCTGCGCCGCCGCCTCCTCGGCCGTCTGCACCAGCGCAAGGGCGGACGAGGACGCGCCCGAGGAAAATATGCGCTTCAGCGACGCCGGGTCCCAGTCTGCTGCTGCTCCGACCGACCAGCCGTTGGCGCCACCGCCGCCGCCGCCGCCGCTGGAATTGCTGCGGGCGCAGCAAGCGAGGACGGCCCGCCGCGCTGCGCCCCGCAGCGCCGCGGCGTCGGCCGCGTCGATCGGCATCGCGGGCGAGACGCTGCCGCACAGGGCCAGGCGCGCGGCCGCGCCTTCGCAGGCGGCGCGGGCGGCCGCCGTGTCGACTCCTCCACCCTCCTCCCCGGCGCCGCTGCTGCCGAAACCGCCGCCGCCGCCGCCGCCAGAGCCGCCGCCGTTGGCCCCCCCTCCTCCTCGCCCAAACCAGGCGCCGCGCTCGGCGCACAGCTGCAGGTGCGTGGCCGCGGCGGACGAGCGCAGGGCCCGCACGAGCCAGCCGCCGAAGACGGCGGCGGGGACGGACCAGGCGGCGCTGGCGGCGACGCCCGGGGAGGGCGGCGCGACGCTGGCCGCCGCCGCCAGAGCGGCGGAGGAAGACGACTCCGACGACGGAGGTGAGGCGCGGCCGCAGCGCGCGGCAGCCGCCAGAAGCATGGCCGACAGCGCCGGGTCGTCCGTCCCGGCCAGGCTCGTCCAGAGCGCCGGGCAGCAGCAGCGCGCGAGGGCGCAGGCCGCCGGCTCGGCCGCGCGCGCGCGACCCAGGCGCCCGGGCGCAGTGTCGCGGGCGGAGGCGTTGGGCGGCGGCTGGCGGAGCAGCGAAGGCTGCTGCAGCGGCAGCGGGGGAGGCCGTTTGGGCGGCGGTGGCGTCGGCGGCGCGCCCGCTGCTGCGGCGGCAGACTGCGGCGGCGGCGCCTCGGCCCACGCCAGCACCGCCGCGTCCGCCTCCAGCGCGGCCGCCAGCAGGCGCCGCGCCGCGTGCGCGAGCTGCAGCGCCGGCGCCTCCCCTTCCGCCGCCGCCGCCTCGCGCAGCACCGCCAGAGCCGCCGGCACCCACGCTTCCGGCGCCAGGGCGGCGGGGTCGTGCGTCGGCGGCGGCGGCGGCGGCGCGCCCGCCGTCCCGCCGCCGCTGCCGCCGCCGCCGCCGCCGCCCCGGCGCAGCAGAAGGCCCGCCTCGACGACGCGCAGGCCGGCGGCCATGGACCAGCGCCGCACGGGCGGCGGGCAGGCCGGGCTGGCGGGCAGGGCAGAGCAGAGGTGCGCCACGGCGGCCTGGGCGGCGGGGCAGGTGGCGGGCGGGGCCGGCGGCGGCTGCGGCGGCTGCGGCTGCGGCCGCGGCTGCGACGGCGACGGCGACGGCGACGCCGCCGCCGCTGCTGCCTCGATCGCCGCAAACGCCGCGCACGCGCCCGCGGCGGATATGGCGTCAACCAGGGCGCGCAGGTTGGCCTCGCCCGCGACGCGCCAGGTGGCGGCCGTGAGCGCGGACACGAGGCGCTCGAGCGACGGGAGCGGCAAGGGGGGCGGGGGGCCCGGCAGGCGGCCCGCCCCCGCCGCCGCCCCCGCCGCCGCCTCTGCCTCCTCTGCCGCCGCCGCCGCCATGGCCGCGCGCCACACGAGGGGACCGTGCGGCGGCTGCAGGAGGATGGACGCGCACGCGAGGGCCTGGCGCGCCTCGGGCGACGCGCGCGACTGCGGCGCGGCCGCCTCGAGCGCCGCGGCCGGGCGCGCGCAGCAGAGCAGCAGGCGGCCAGCCAGGCGCGGGCAGTCTCGCGCGAGGCCGGCGAGCGGTGAGTCGTCGCCGCCGTCGTTGCCAGAGGAGGCGTTGGAGGGGAGGGCAGCCGAGCCGCCGCCGCCCGCGCCGCCGCCGCACATGCGCAGCACCGTCAGCAGCGCCGAGAACACGTGGCCGCGCGCCCACTGCGCGCGCCCGCCCTCCTCGGCCCGCTCCTCGCCGCCCTCCGCCTCGGCCTCCGCCTCACCGTCGTCGTCGCCGTCGCTCTCGCCCCCATGGCCTCGCGGGCGCCGCCCGTCCAGCGCCGCCGCCCACCGCGACAGCACTGGCCGCAGCGCCGACAGCTCGCGCCGCCACGACCGCAGCGCCCCGCCGGATCCTCCTGGTGCGGTGGTGCCCCGCGCTGCGGCCAGGCGCGCGGCCGGGTCGGCGTGCGCGAGCAGCACAAAGAGGCCTGGGAACACAAGGGGAGCAGGAGGAGGAGGCGGGGGGGACGACGACGACGGCTGCTGCTGCTGCTGCTGCGGCTGCGGCTGCTGCTGGGCGAGCTCCAGCGCGCGGCTCGCCCCCATCGTCGCGACGCACGCGGCGAGTGCGTCGGCGCAGCGCGCGTCGTCCAGGACGGGGCGCGCGTACGCGAGCGCCTCGTACAGGGCGGCGGCGGCGGCCGACGGCGGCGCATCCGCTGGCGGCGGCGGCGGATGGCCCGGGCCGGCGCCGGCCGCGCCGCCGTCGTCCTCGCCCCTCGCCCTGCTCGCGCGCCCGCCCTCGCCCCCCCCGGCGCGGGCCCGGTGCTCGGCGGCCGCGGCCGCAACCTTCGCCGCCGCGGCCGCCGTTGCCGCCGCCGCCGCCTCAGCCCTCGCGCGCTCGGCTGCGGCCTCCAGCAGGGGCGCCAGCCGCGCCGCGTCCTGCCGCCCGAGTGCCGCGAGCCCCCGCCGCCGGGCCCGCGCCGCCGCCGCCGCCTCCTCCGGCGCCGACGCCGCGGCGGTCGCGCTTCCCCGCGCCTCTCCCTGTGTGCGCGGCTGCAGCGACGCCCACTCGTGCGCCCGCTCGGCGCGGTACGCGCGCACGCACGCGGGGCAGGCCCGCATCTGCGCGTGCGTCGCGTCGAGCAGCCGCCGCACGGCGGGCGCATCGGCGCGCTCGAGCACGCCGAGGAAGCCGGCGAGGACGCGCGGGTGGCGGCACCACCAGTGCCCGCCTGGATCGTCGGCGTCGCCCCCGACGCCCACGCGCTCGTGCAGGAAGGTCGAGGCGTCCGCGTACCAGACGCGGCGGCGCTGCGCCGCGTCGCGCGCACGCTGGCGCGCAGCCTCGGTGGCGTCGGCGGGGGCGGCGTGGTCGGGCGCGGCATCGGGAGCGGCGGCGGCGGCGGCGGGCGCGGTCGCCGGCAGCGCCGCCAGCTGCTGCAGGCGCTCGACCAGCTGGCGCTCCTGATCGGCGAGGACACGCGCTCGCTCGGCCATGATGATGGTGTTTGTTTGCGTGTGCGTGCGTTTGACTTTTTTTGCGGATGTCGTCGGAGACAGCTTTTCGATCGCGCCGATCGATCCTTCCGGAGAGAGCGGTCGAGGGCGATCGAGAGACACTAGTACTAGAAAAGCGACGTACAGAGGGCGCGATGATAATCTGTCGTGCTCCTGTGTGCGCGCGCCTGGATGCGGAGGAACTTTGTGTGCTCGCTCGCTCTCGCGCTGCTACTCGGCGCTTGGTCGTCGCAGCGCGAGTCGGCTGACGGCGGTCGCCACGAACGACGGCGTCGTTACGACGCGGCTCGGCCTTTTCACGTCCCCGCCCACAACCGCTTCTCTCTCCACTGACCCCTCGCAACATTTTCCGCGCGCAATTGATCGTTGCAACGTGCCCCGAACTCGTTCAACGGAACGGAACGGAACGGCAAAAGGCTTCTGCTCTTTCCACCTTCGAGACGCCCCAATCGCCCGAGCCAATTCCGTCGACCGTTGGCGTCGCCGCGTCATCGTTAGATCGATCGTCGCTCGATCGAAGAGCGCGGGCGCCGCATTCGGGGGCGACGCGCCGGCACTCGAGCGTTGTCCGGGACAGGAGAGGTCGACGTCAGCCTCTCTCCTCCCGCCCGCGCCTCCTGCCCCCACGAACACAACCCCATTCGCGTCGACCCTAAATCTTTGCTCCATGGACCCCCTGGCCTACGCCGCTGACGACGCCGATGCGCGCTCGCCCAGCCCCTTGAGCTTTTACGCGGCCACCGTCGTCGCCGTGGGCGCGCCGAGCGCGGGCGGCGGCGTCCTCGGGCCCCCGCCTGCCGTGTGCGCGCGCTGCAGCGCCGCCCGGCTCGCCGGCAGCTCGGCGGCCGACCTCGCCGCCGCCGCGGGCATGATGGCCGGCGGCGGCCTCGCGTCCCCGCTGTCGTCGATGCTCGCGCTCGACGCGGCGGCGGCGGCGGCCGCAGCAGCAGCAGCGGGCGGAGGAGCAGGAGGAGGAGGGGGCGAGCCGGCGGCCCCGCGGGCCGTGCCGGCGAGCCGGCGGCGGCGCCCCAACCACGAAGAAGCCGCGACCGGAGCCTCTCCCCTCCTCCTGCCGACGACGGCCGATGGCGGCGGCGACCGCAGCGACGAAGACCACGACGACGACGACGACGACGACGACGACGACGACGACGACGACGACGACGACGACGAGATGGCAGCGTCCGGCAGCCCCCTGCCGGCCGACGCCTTTGCGCTGTTTGGAGAGGCCCTGTCGCCGGCGGCGGCCCTCGGACAACGGCACCAACAGCCGCCGCCGCCGCAGCCGCCGCCGCCGCCTTGCGACGACGACGACGACGACGACGGCGGCGGCGCGGACGAGGACGGCGACGGCAATGACCGGGGCGCCCGGCGCATGAGCTTCGACGGCGGGCGCAAGCAGCAGCAGCAGCAGCAGCAGCAGCAGCAGCAGCAGCAGCGGCGGCGGCCGCACCAGGCCCTCCACTTCCCGCAGCCGCTGCCGACGCCGGCGCAGCAGCGGCGCCTGCTGCGGCACAGCCTCGCGCCGTGCTGCTGCTCGTACGCGGCGCTGGCCGCCGCTGCCGCCGAGGCGACGGCGCGCAGCCCGGCAGGCGCGACAGCGGGCGCGGGCGCGGGCGCGGCGGCCGGCGGCGGCGGCCGGGAGGGGGGCGGCGCCCGGCGGCCGCGCGCGCCGATCGACGCTCTTCCCGACGCGCTCGTCTTGCTGCAGCTGCTGCCGCGCCTCGCGCCGCGCGACCGCAAGGCGCTGCGCGGCGCGTGCCGGCGCGCCCGCGGCCTGGCCAACGCGGCGGTCACTTCGATCGCGCTCACGGCCGACAGCGTGGGAGGGGCGGCGGCGGCGGCGGCGGCCGAATGCGGCGGCGGCAATGGCGGCGACGGCGGCGGCGGCAATGGCGGCGGCGGCAACGGCGGCGGGGACCAACATCCGCAGCAGCAGCAGCAGCAGCATCGGCCTTGGGGCCAGGCCTCGGCGATGCTCGAGCGCAGCCCGAGCCTGCCTGGAATGGCCTCCGCCCCCGGCCGCGCGCCTGGGGCCAGCTCGCCGCGCGGCGCATACGGGTGGGGTGCGCCTGGGCCATCGGCGTCGGCGTCGGCGTCAGCGTCGGCCGCGCGGGCGGGCGGCGGCGGCGGCGCTTTTGGCTGGGGGGGCGGCGGCGGCGGCGGCTCGTCGTCGCTGGCGGCGTCGTCGTGTGGCACGCTGGCGGGCGGGACTTGGGCGCGGGACCCTTTCCCTCCCGCCGAGGCCGCGGCGCCCAAGTCCGGCGGCGACGAGGGTGCCGCCGATGCCGCCGCCGCCGCCGCCGCCACCGCGACGGCCGCTGGCGGCGACGGCGCTGGCGGCGACGGCGCCCGGGCAGGCGGCGGCGGCGCCGCCGGCGGCCGGGGCTCCTGCTGCCTCGGCGACCGCCGCTTCCCAAAGCTGGCCGCCATCGCCGCCGCCGACGGCGCCGCCAGCCCTCTGACCACCGACGCCCTCCTCGCCTTCCTGCGCGACTCGCCCCTCACCCTGGCGCGCCTGCGCGCCCTCGACCTCAAGCGCTGCCACTTTGTCGGCCGCGGCCTGCTCTCCGGCCTGGTGGCGTCGGCCTGCCCGCGCCTCGAGCGCCTGGCCGCGCCGCGCTGGTCTTGCAACGGCGCCCTGTGGGAGGTCGGGCGCCTGTCGTCGCTGGCCGTGCTCGAGCTGGGCGACAGCGACGTCGATATCCTGACCGTCGACGACGTGGGCCTGTCGGCCCTGGCGGCGGGCGGGCTGCCCAACCTGCGGGCGCTGTCGCTGCGGCGCTGCCGGTGGGTGTCGGACGGCGGCTGCCAGACTCTCTCGCGCCTGCCGACGCTGCGCGCCCTGGACCTATCGCACACGGACGTCGGGGCGCGCGGGCTGGCGTGGCTGGGCCTGCTCCCGGCGCTCGAGGCTCTGGCCGCGGACGGGTGCCGGCGGGTGGACGACGCGGCGCTGGCGGCGGGCGCGCCCGCGCTGGCGGCGGCGGCGGGCGGCGGGCCCGCGGCGCTGTCGCTGCGCAACACGGGCGGCGTCACAAACGAGGGCCTGAGGCACCTGTGCCACCTGCGCCGCCTGCGCGCGCTCGACCTGGGCTGCGGGTTCGAGCTGGACGACGTCGGGCTCGCGGCCCTGGCCGGGGTGACGCTCGCGCGCGGGGGCGTTGGCGGCGGCGTTGGCGGCGTTGGCGGCGGCGTTGGCGGCGGCGGCGCGGGCGCGGCCTTGGCGGCGGCGGCGCAGGCCTTGTTTGGCGCCGGCGTCGGCGGCTTTGGCCAGGCGCCGCCGGCGCACCCGGCCTCGAGCTCGTCGCCCGGCACGCCCAGATCCCCCCCGTCCGAGGCCGTGCCGCTCGAGTGCCTCTCCGCGGGGTCGTTCAACCTGACGGGCGTGCCCCCCCGCGCGTTTGGCGCACGCCTGACGCACCTCTCCTTCGGCGGCGGCTACGCCTGCAAGGGCCTGCGCTTCCTGTTCCCGCTGCCGCGCCTCGCCTCTCTCCACGCGCAGGGCATCGGCGTCGTGACCGACCTCCTCCTCCGCCGCGTGGGCCTGGTGCAGGCGTCGCTAGAGCGCCTGGCCCTGCGCAGCGGCTACGGCCTGTCCGCCGGCGCGCTCGAGGCCTTGGCGCCGCTTGGCCGCCTCGAGGCGCTCTCGCTCTCGGCCTGCCCCGGCGTCCCGGCCGAGCGGGTCGCCCAGTTCGTCGCCGACCACCCGCGCCTGGGCCGCCTGTTTCGCGGGCCCTGCCCGCTGGCGGCCCGGGGACCCGAGCCGGGGCCTGCTGCCGCGGGCGGCGGGGGGGAGGCGCTCTACGCGGTGGTGCCCGCGGACGACTGCGGCGGCGGCATTTGCGGCACGACGGTGGTGCGGCGGCCGGCGGCCGAGCGCGAGCGGCAGGAGGCGCAGGAGCGGGAGTGGCGGCGGGAGCAGCAGCAGCGGGAGCAGCGGGAGCAGCAGGAGCGGGAGCAGCAGCAGGGGCAGGGGCAGGGGCAGGGGCAGGGGCAGGGGCAGGGGCAGGGGCCGGGGTGGTCGTCGCGGCTGCGCGAGCCGCTAAAGCCGCTTCGCGAGGAGGGCCGGCCGTCGTCGCCGTCGCCGGCGGCCGTCGAGGCGGCTTCGGCTTCGGCTTCGGCGGCGGCGGCGGCGGCGGCCGCGGCTTCGGCGGCGTCGGCGGCCGACGCCGCGGCCGCGGCCGTGCGCCCGCCCAAGCCGGCGCTCCACGGCTACGGCGGGAGCTTTGCCGCGCTCTTCGACGCGGCCGCGCCCGACCCCGTGTTTGCCACCCCAGCGGGCGGCCGGCGCCACCACCACCAACGCCACCCGTTCGCCTCGCGCGCGCCGCGGCCGCCCCCCCTGCCGTCGGCAAGTGTTGAGGCGTCGGGCGCGGACGCGCAAGCGGCGACGTCGGGCGCGGACGCGCCAGCGGCGACGTCGGCCGCCGCGTCCGCCGCCGCCGCCGCCGCGTCCGCCGCCGCCGCGCGCTACGACGACGACCAGGCCCTGCGCCTCATGCTCCCCTGCGCGCGCGCGTCCCTGGCCGCCTGCGGGGTGCACGGCGGCTGCGGGTCGTCGTGGGTGACGCCCGGGTCGACGCCGCTGCCGCTCCCGCGGCCGCGCCCGCGGCCGCCGCAGCCGCCGCCGCCGCCGCCGCCGGGAGACGAAGGCGCGGGCGGCGGAGGCAGAGCGGGACCGGCGAACGGAGCGGCCGCTGGCTCTTCTGACGGCCAGCGGCAGCATCGGCAGCGGCAGCAGGACGACGCCGTGGCCGCGGCCGCGGCGATCATGGCGGCCGCGGCGCTCAACGTGCCGATGTGAGCGGCCGTTCGGGTTTTAGGTCTCCGTCGCGCGCACGAGCGCGGGTCTTTTTGAGAGAGGGAAGCGTTTGGGGCGCAAGACGCGTCAACACGCCGCCAACGACGGCCCCCGCCCGTAATTTTGAGCAATTCGACATTTTTGTCCGGTTGCCGCCCGACAATTGCCACGACCCTCGGGCGAACGCCGACTCTGATGCCTTGTGTTACGCGAGCAGTTGCGCGACATCGTCGTTGTCACTGACAACTTGTCAGATGAAAGCGAAAGGGAGATGATCCGGCCGCGGCTCTCGAGCGATCGTCGTTTCCGCCGCTCTCGGCGCCGCCGCTCGTCGCTTTTCAAGGGAACCCGGCCGTGGGAATATCTTGCACTCGCTCTCCTCAAAAGCACAGCAACACCTTTTCGCCCATCACTAGGTCTCTCCTGCGGGCCCCGTTGCAAGCAAACGCGACTCCTCTCGATCGCGGCGCGCGCGCGTTCGCGGGAGAGAGAGATGGCCGGTCGTCGTCGTCGCCCGCCGCTGCTGCTCATTCTCCTCTCCGCAGCGCTCGCCCATGGCTGCGCGGCGGCACGAGAGGACGATGCGCTGGTGGCGCCGCTGATCAAGGGCAAGATCACGACGTCGAGTGCGTTCCTTGCTGGCGTTTTGTTCTCGTCTCGCCGGCCGTCGCGCGCGCGCCGTCCGCCGCTCACGCTCTCTCCTCCCCTCCCCCTCTCCCCTCAAAACCCAACCCCCCCAAAACAAAAAACAGCCGACGTCTTCAGCGTGGCGCCCATCGTCAGCGGCGCCTCGGCCGCCGTCGAGATCACCCTCACCTCGCGCGACGGCCGTCGCGTCGCCCGCACCTTTGCCGACCGCGACGGCTGGTTCGCGTTCGTCGACGTGCCGACGCCGCCTCTCGACGCCGCCGCCGCCGCCGCCGCTCGGTCGGCCGAAACCGGCCAGACCGCCGGCGCCCCCGAGGCGCCCGCCCGCCGCCCGTCGGACTACCTCCTCTCGGTCGCCCACCCGGACTACCTCTACCCGGACGTCGCGCTCCAGATCGACCCGCGCCGCGGCGTCGTGCGCGCCATGTTTGCGCAGAACCGCGCGCCCATACCCGCGACCCCTTATTTGGTGGTCCCTCCGATCAGCAGGATGCACTACTACGACCAGCGCAAGCCGCTCGACCTGTGGGGGCTGGTCAAGTCCCCCTACGGCCTCATGGTCGTTTTCATGGTGTTCTCGATCTTCGTGATGCCGATGCTCAAGGTGGACCCGGAGGAGTATCGCGAGGCGATGGACACGCTGTCGGGCAGGGCGGGCGGGGAGGGGGGGGCGGAGGGCGCGGAGGGCGGGGCGGGGGGCGGCGGCGGCGGCGGCATCGGCAACGGCGGGGCGGAGCGGGAGGCGGCGGCGCCGGCGCGGATCGGCAGCGGCGGCAGCGGGGGAGGGGGGGCGGGCGGGGCTCAGGCGCGGCGGCGGGCGGGGCGGAGAGACTGAAAAAGGGAGGGAGCTCAGGGCGTGTAAGAATGAGGCTGCGCGCAAGCGCGTTGTTTGTTTGTTTGTTTGTTTTGTTTTCCGATCCGGTTTTTCCTTTCGTTTCACGACGACGCCAAAACAAATTCAAGGCAACGAAAGGCCCCGTCCACAAAACACACCTGCCCCGATCCGATCCGATCCCCATTTCCCTCCGCTTCCTCCCCGGACCCCTTCCCCCCCCCCCGCCTCTCGTCACTTGCGCGTCATCCCGCCCACCACCCGCTCCCGCATCCCCTCCTCCGCCAGCTCCCCCGGCTCGGTCGCCTGCAGCTCGGCGCCGACGCCGTCGCAGAGCGTTTTGAAAAACTCTTTCGTGCTCGCGTACGTCATCTTGGTCTTGATGGGGCTGGCGTCGGGCGCCCACGCCACGAAGACGAGGCGGTGGAAGGTGCCGCGGTCGGCGGAGGCGTACTCGTAGTCGTAGACGCCGTAGCGGCAGTCGGCGGGGGGCAGCGCGGCGCAGAAATCGCCGTAGGCGCTGCCGCGGGCGCCGACGGCGTCGATGACGACCTCCCGCCCGCTGGGCTCTACCTTGAAGACCGCCCAGCGGTAGGCCGAGCGCGTCTTCATGTGGACGAACAGGTCGACGCAGTCCTCGCGCACGGCGATGCCGGCCATGGACTTTTTTCCGGCGGTGGCGCCGCGGGCGTACCGGGGCAGGTCGGGGATGACCAGAGCGCCGCCGCCCTCGGGGGCGCGGGCAGAGGGGCCGCCGGCGCCGGCGCCGGCGCCGCCGGCGCCGCTCCCTCCTCCTCCTCCTCCCCCTCCTGCTCCTCCTGCGCCGCTGCCCGTTGCCGCGAGCCCTCCTCCTCCCGCGCCGGATCCCGAGGCGGTGCGGGCGAGGCCGTTGGTGCCGCCGTGGTCGGCGCTGCCGCCAGAGGCGAGGGCAGAGGCGCCGGCCGCCGCGCCGGCGGCGACGAGCGACGGGCGCGGCGACGCGAGCGCCGCCGGCGCGGCGGGCCGGACGACGGCGGCGACGGTGACGGCGGCAGGAGGGGCAGCCTCCCCGCCACCAGGGCCGCTGTAGGTCGCGGACGGCACGGTGGTCAGCATCTGAAAGTCGAGCGCGCTCAGGTACGAGTCGCGCGCCTTGTCGTGGTCCTGCTGGCGCACGAGGCCCGCGTCGAGCCCCGCCCTCAGCTGCTGCGCCTTGAGGAACGCCACCTTGACGACGTCGTAGTCCTGCGCCGAGATGAGCCCCTCCGCGAGGGCGGCCTTGGCCGTGCGGAGCGGCGCGAGCTCGTCCCCCATGGTGGCTCTTCCGATTGGCGCTTTGCGTTTCGCGCAACGGTGGCGGTGGTTGCGACGGTTGCACGTTCCTTTTTCTTTTCTCCGTCCCCGTCGCGCTCGTGGTCGGCCAGGCAAGACGCGTGGCCAGCAGGGTGATGAAGATGGGTTGGTGGTCGGAGTCGCGCGCGCCCGGGGGGGTGGTTTGTTAAGGAGCCAGAGAGAGAGAAAGTCCCTGGCCCATGTGCTTGGCGGATCGGCGTCGACGTCGCGCGCTCGCTCGGGCGGCTTGGCAGCGTGCCGGCAGCGTCGGTCGTCCACGCGTCTCCTTTCATCTCGCTGCCTCCGTATATCCTGCCACTGTTGCGCACACAACGCACGCAACGCACACAACTCGATCAACACTTGCCTCACTTGCTCAAGTCCCCCCCTCCCAGCACCCCTCATCTTCTCGTCCCGAAAAAATCCGCGTGGATCCGCGCGCGTGGCGAAGGCGCACGCGCAACACAGCTGCTGCTGGTAACCAGCAGCAGCCACTCGCACGACCCTCCTCAGCAACAACAGCAAAATCATCAGCGGCGCAACCGACAGCAAAAGGAAACAATGAGCGCGTTTGGCGGCGGCGGTCACGGCGGCGGCGGCGGCGCGCCCCTCGACGCCGCCGCCGGCCCCGCCCGGCCCGCCGCCGCCGCCGCCGCCGCCGCCGCCCCCCGCGCCATTTTGCACCTCGACGCCGACGCAATGTACTGCCAGGTGGAGAGCCTGCGCCTGGGCATCCCCCTCGAGGCGGTCCCCCTTGCCGTCCAGCAGTGGTGAGTTGTTTGTTTTCGTTTCGCCGCCGTGAGCCGCCGCCGCCCGTCTCGTCCTTTTCGCGCTCTTCCTCCCTCTCTCTCCCGCGCCAACCAACAAACGACAACGACACCATCGTCGACCGACGATCCCCCTCTCCGCTACTCCTCCTGGTAAACAACCGACCAACCAATCCCAACCGATAGGGACGGCCTGATCGCCATCAATTACAAATCGAGGGCGGCCGGGATCACGCGGCACGAGCGCGCCGACGACGCGCGGCGCCTGTGCCCGGACCTGATTTGCGTGCACGTGGAGACGATCGGGGGCGGGGGGGTCGCCGGGGCGGCCGACGGCGGGGTGAATGCGGGGGAGGGGGGCGCGGGGGCGGGGGGCGGCGGGCGAGAGGGACAAGGAGCAGGGGGAGCAGGCGCGAGCGGCGGCGTCTCGGGCGGCGCGGGCGGCAGCGGCGGCGAGAAGCAGCAACAAAGCCCGCCGCCGCAGCAGCAGCAGCAGCAGCAGCCGCCGGGCCCGCCGCCCGACCCCTTCGCCGAGACGCGCCGCGCGGTCGCCGCCGCCACCGCCGCCGCCTCGGCCTCGCGCGCCACGGCAAAGGCCTCGCTGCGCCGCTACCGCCGCGCCTCGGCCGACCTGCTCGCCGCGCTGACTGGGGCCGTCGCCGCCGAGCTGTCCTCCGCCGCGGCCGACGACGCCGCCGCGGCCACGCTCCAGCCCGGCGGCGCCTCTCCCGGCGCCCGCCCCGCCCCTCTTTCCGCCGCCGCAGCCACCGCCGCCGCGCAGCGTCTGATCGAAAAGGCGTCGATCGACGAGTGGTACGTCGACGCCACGGCCGCGGCCCTGGCGGAGCTGCGGAGGCGCGGGCTCGCGCACCGCCCCCGGCTGTCCGGCGGCGGTGGCGGCGGCGGCGGCGGCGGCAGCGGCGAAGAGGACGGGGACGACGACGGGGACCGGGACGACGACCGGGACGGCGCGGCGCGGGCGGCGGCGGCCGAGCGGCTGGTGGCCGAGGCGGCGGCCGCGAGCCTGGTCGAGGCCGGCCAGGAGCAGCAGGAGGGGCAGCAGCAGCAGCACGAGCAGCACGAGCACGAGCAGCACGAGCAGCACCCGCAGCAGCCGCCGCAGCAAGCGGCCGCCGCGGCTGGCGACCCCGACGGCGGCGGCGGCGGCGGGAGCAACGAGACCCCCCACCTGCCGCTCCCCAGCCGCCCGTCCCACCGCCCGCTCGACCCCTCGTCCGCGTCCGACCTGCTCCTGGCCGCGGGCGCCGTCGTCGCCGCGCGCCTGCGCGCCGAGGTCGCCCGCCGCACCGCGCCCGCTCCGGGCGGCGCCGGCGCCGGCGCCGGCGCCGCCGCCGCCGCCGGCGGCTACCGGCTCTCCGCGGGCGTCGCCGGGAGCAAGCTCCTCGCCAAGGTGGGCAGCGCGCGCAAGAAGCCCGACGCCCAGACGCTCGTGCTGCCGCGCGGCGTGCCGGCGCTCATGGCGTCGCTGCCGCTCGGCAAGCTAAAAGGGTTTGGCGGCAAGCTGGGCGCCGCGCTCTCGGCCCCTCCGCTCGGCGCCAAGACGGCCGGAGACGTGGCGGCTCTCGCCTCGACACGCGAGGGCTTCGCGCGCCTCGAGCGCGCCTTGGGTGGGCGCGAGCGCGCGGCGTGGGTCGCGGCCGCCGTGCGCGGCGACGACGGCGGGGAGGCCGTCGCCCCCCGGCCCCTGCCCAAATCCCTCGCCGCCGCAAAAGCCTTTCCCCCCACGCGCTCCACCGCCGAGGTCGCGCGCTGGCTGCGCGTGCTGGCCGACGAGCTGTCGGAGCGCGTGGCCGAGGACGCCGACGACCACGGCCGCCGGCCAGGCAACCTGGTGCTCGGGTGGCGGCAGGCCAGCGCGCAGGACGAGGCGGCGGGCGCCATCGCCGGCGGCGGGTACGGCTTTGCGGTGGGCGGCGGCCCGGGCGACCGCAGCACGCGCTGCGCCTTTCCCTACGGCGGCTGGGAGGGAGGGGCGCTGGCGGCCGAGGCGGTGGCCGGCGCGGCGCTGCGCCTGTTCCGGGCGGTGCCGGCGGGCGAGACGATGCCTGTGGGCCGGCTCACGCTGTCGGCGGCGGATTTCGGAGAGGCGCCGGCGGCGGGGGCGGTGGGCGCGATGCGGCGGTTCCTGGCGGCGGGGGCGGCGGCCAAGAAGGGGCCTGGTGGCGGGGGCGGCCCTGGGGGCGAAGAGGCGCCGGCCAAGCGCGCGCGGCGGGAGGAGGAGCGACGCGAGGAGGCGGCGGCGGCGGCCAAGCCTGCGCTTGCGGCGCCCTTGCCGCCGCCGCCGCCGCATCTCGCGTCCGTGGACGCCGAGACTTCCGCCGCGGCCCAGGACCTAGGCGTAGATGTGGCCGAGCAGCGGCGCATTATGGCGGCGATCGAGCGGTCGCGCGCGGCGACGGCGGCGGCGGGCGGCGGGGGCGCAGCGGGAGCAGGGGGAGGAGGGGGGCGCGGCGGCGGCGGGCGCGGCGGCAAGGGCCCGCCACCGCCCAAGAACCAGCGGCGCATCGACTCGCTGTTCCAGCCCAAGAAGGCGTCTTAGAGATGACAGAGAGCTCGTCATGCGTTTTTTCCGCGCACAGGATCCCTCCCACCCCATTTGCAATCCAAAGACGCACCATAGCGCGAGAGCGCGAGAGCGCGGGAAGCGGGAAGCGGGAAGCGGGAAGCGGGCGCCGACGTCTGCGCAGACGACGGCGCGCGCGCGCGTGTTTGTTGCCGCCTTGCCGTCAAGACCAGAGCGGACGACCCCCCTCCTTCACAACACGCGACCATCACAACATAGCGACCACAAGCCAACAGCACACAACCGCCCAATTGGTGCGCAAGCAGCCCGCACCTCGCCAAAAAAGGCGACGCAGAAAAAGTCCCCCAAAACGGGAGAGCAAAAGAGCGCAGGATGGGGGACGCGCCCGCGGCGGCGGCGGCGGGGGGTGTGATGGAGGGGGAGGCCCCGGCCTTAAGCCTGTCGGTCGGACAGGTGCGTCAGGAGTGGTTGTGCTGTGTGTGTGCGGGCGGAAGAAGAGAGACGAACGGAAGGAGGGAGAAAGTCAGATTTCCCCCTCCCGGCCCCCGTGCTCCCCTTCCTCTCTGGTGCCCGCCAGTCCCCCAATGCCGCGCCTTTGGGCGGTGGATTCGATGCGCGTCGTTGTTCGGCGTGGGGTCGTCCACGTGGCCATGGCGCGCGCGATCGCGAGGAACGCTTCGCTCGTCCCGTCTCTCTCGCTCTCGCCCGCCCGGCACGCGAATCCTTGTCGTCGCTCGCGGCAGTGGACAGTACTCCGCAGGACGCATCGACACCGAAGCGACCGCAAGACCTGGCGATGCCGTCGGGCGCCGCTTGTCGCCCCATGCTTGGCTGCCCGCCGAACCGCCGCCGCCCTCGCTTCTCGCCGGTTGCGAGCGTGCGCGCGCAGTCCGACGCACCGGGAACTGCTAACCGCCGTCGCAAAACAAACAAAACGAAACGAAACCAACAAGAAACAGGTCACGTTCTTCCTGACGTACATCTGGGTCGTGGGCCTGTACGTCTACTCCCTCGTGCTCAACAAGCGGCGGATAGGCTTCCGCGCGCTCAAGGCGCACCTGTCGGATTGCGCGCTCGACCAGCACTCGGCGGCGGCGGCGGCGGCGGCGGCGGGAGGCGCGGCCGGCGGGGGCGGCGCGGGCGGCGTCGGCGGCGCGGCAGGGGCGGGGACGGCAGGTGCAGCGGCAGGGGCGGCCGACGGTGGCAAGGTCCCGCGCAAGACCAGCGGCGACTCGCACGGCAAGGACAACGGCGGCAACGGCAACGGCGGCGGCAATGGCGGCGGCGCGGCGGGCGGCGAGGGACGGCCGCTGCTGCCCGTGCGCTCGGACGGCGGCGGCAAGCTCCTCGGCGGCGGCGCCGCCGACGGCGCCGCGTCGGGCGCCGCTGCGGCCAGCCCCTTCTCCGGCAACGGGAGCACGGAAGGCGGCGGCGGCGGCGGCGGCAACGGCGGCGGCGGCAGCGGCTCCCCGCGCCCGCCGCCGTCTGCTTCCTCCTTTGCCCGCGAGCTGGCCGATGCCCCGCTCTCGCGCCTGGTGCTGCGCGGGGACGCACGCGTCGTCGCCGACGCCGAGCCCGTGCTCCGCGACTGCGTTGAGTTCGGCGCCCTGCTCCTGTGGCTGTTCCTGTGCGACCGCACGTCGCTGTTCCCGGGCGCCGAGAAAACCTACTCTCGCGACGTCTTCCTCTTTGTGTTTGGCACGCTCGTCGCCGTCGCCGGCGCCGCCAGCCTGAGCGCGCCCGGCCGCGCGCCGCTCTTGCTCAACCGCCCGCAGACCGAGGAGTGGAAGGGCTGGATGCAGGTGCTCTTCCTGCTGTACCACTACTTCGAGGCGCGCGAGTACTACAACGCCATCCGGATCTTCATCGCCGGATACGTTTGGATGACGGGGTTTGGAAACTTCAGCTACTACTACAAAACCGGAGACTTTGGCGTCGGCCGGTTTGCGCAGATGATGTGGCGCCTCAACTTCCTCGTCTTCTTCTGCTGCCTGGTCCTGAACAACTCGTACATGCTCTACTACATCTGTCCCATGCACACCATCTTCACCGTGCTGGTGTACGGGTGCCTGGCGGCCGCGCCCGCGCTCAACAAGGTGGACGCGGCCGTGTGGGCAAAGATCGCCCTCTCGTTCGCGTTTGTGTTTGTCTTTTGGGACCTGAAACCAGTCTTCTACGCCGTTTGGCGGCCGTTCGGGCGGCTGGTCACGTACGTCGACCCGCGCAAGCCGCGCGACAAGCAGGACCCGATGCACGGTGAGTCGTTTTGTTTCAACCCCCCCACCCCCCTGTTTTTTTGTTTTTCTTCTTGTTGCCGGCGCTCTCGGGGCGTCTCCCCGCGCTCGGAAAAAATAAAAACTCAAAACCCAAAAAACCAAACCAAAACACAAAAACAACGACAAAACGACCATGTATCGTCGACAGAGTGGTTCTTCCGCTCCTCGCTCGACCGCTACGTCTGGATCTACGGCATGATCTGCGCCTTTTCGCACCCGGCCGCCTCGCGCCTGCTGTCCCGGCTGGACGACCCCGCAAAGGCGCGCGGCCGCCGCTGGCTCGAGCGCGCGCTGGCGATCGGCGCCACCCTCGCCTGCGCGGGCGTCTACTACCGGACCGTGTACGTCCTCCCCAAGCTCGAGTACAACCGGGTGCACCCCTACACCAGCTGGATCCCCCTCACGATTTGGATGGTGTTCCGAAACATCACCCCAGCCTTGAGGCTCCGCTCCCTCCGGCTGTTTGGCTGGCTCGGGACCATCACCCTGGAGACGTACCTCTGCCAGTTCCACGTGTGGCTGCGCTCCGAGGTGTCCGACGGCCAGCCCAAGCTGCTCCTGGCGCTCGTCCCGGGCTACCCGCTGGTCAACTTTGCCGCCACGTCGGCCCTCTACATCTTCGTGAGTCACCGCTTCTTCGAGCTGACTAATTCTTTCAAGGACGTCGCCGTGCCCCACGACGACAACCGTCGCCTGCTGCGCAACGGCGTGCTGCTGGCGGCGTCGCTGGGGGCGTCGCTGGCGGTGGGGGGGGCGGTGCGCGGGGCGCTGGCGCTGGCGCTGGGGGTCTGAGAGAGAGAGACGAAGGTGGGGGGGGGCGGGCGGCGGCGTCGTTTTTGTTCTTCTGGGTGGCGCGCTGTTTTTGGGCTCCCCCCCGCTCGCGCTCTGGTGTACTTTTCCCGGGGCCTTTTCTTCCGTCTTTCCTTGCTTCTTTTCCTTTTCCTTCTTTTTCTCCCGACCCTTGAACAAATCCTATGGAACGCGCGTGTGTGACAATCTTCATCCAGTATTCTGTTTGGAGGTCAAATTCGACTCAAGTGAGACCTCGAGGCGAGGGGCAAAGCGGCGCCAGTCGGAAAGCGCGCTTTGCGCGGGCCATCCCGCCGCCGGCGAGGGACGCGGCGTTGTCGCGCGAATGAGAGCGCCCTGCTCTCCCCTCCGTCGCACCTCCTCTTCCTCCCCTCGCCTTCGCGACACGAATCGCATCATCCACTGCCTGATCCCAACTCTGCCCCTCCAGCGCGACTGATCCCGCGTCTCGCCTCGAACCACCCCCCGCCCTTTTATCCTCTCCCTCTTCTCTCCGACCGTTTCTCCGAGCCCCGCCCATCCCTCCTCTTCGGCCAAAACTTCCCCCGGTCCGTGCATAAGGATCTACGGGACACTTTCCTCCTTTTGCGCCGCCCCGCACCGCCCCCCTCAACTCTTGAA
>Ga0105055_10003109_pt1 | contig 25410 bp, 7 predicted proteins | sample BON03_FD_78090 | JGI IMG/M metagenome (GOLD analysis project Ga0105055, IMG submission 78090) | Freshwater microbial communities from Lake Bonney liftoff mats and glacier meltwater in Antarctica - BON-03 | ecosystem: Environmental > Aquatic > Freshwater > Ice > Glacier meltwater | place: Lake...
ACACACACATATATATATGTATATATATATATATATATACATATACACATATATATATATACATATATATATATATATATTTATATATATATGTATATATACATATATATGTATATATATATGTATATATATACATATATATGTATATATATATATACACACATTCATATAGATATATATGTATATAGACATTTATAAATGTATACATATGTTTATATAAGTACATATATACGTGGAGTACCTAATGGACACTGCTGAACGGTAGGAAATGCTAGAGCCGTGAGGCATTCTTTGCCGTTGGACAGATCGCAAAGACATCCATGACCGTACGAATCTGTAACTGTCAAAACGACATTATAGTTGTGGACGTCGATAGGATTGCCTTTGGTATCCAGGACTTCACAGATAGGTTGTTGATGAAAGGGCTTCCCTGCGTACACTATGCGCTCGGGTCCCTGTTTGATTCGCACCGATGCCGCTTGTATTCCCGAGCTTATGATGAAGGGCATGGAATCTGTGAGACGCAACGTCAGATCAGCCGATCAATGTATCTTGATTAGTGTGCAAAGCATAACCAAACTATCACCTGTCGACACAACTATCACCTGTTGTCGACAAGCTGCGCACGTCACAAATGTGTGCTGTCTCATTGTCGGACAGCATCAAAAACTGAGAGGATTGTAGGCAGCCCTGCTGAACGTGAAAGAACCTTGCCATTAAAACATGGCTGCCTCTCGTCTGTACCATGAGATTCGTAAACACACCAATACCCATGCTTCCGGTGCTGACCGTTTTGATGACCGACAAAGGGTCGGTAACATTAGGCTCGATTCTTCGGGACTTGATTATGATTTGGACTGCTTGCACTTGGGCGTGGTTACCAAAATCATCAATGAGCACAACCTCCACTCTGTTAGGGAAAGATCCAGCAGAACCGCCATTTGGCTGCAGTAGGAACTTGATACCCGTATAATGGTTATGAAGAACCGCAAACCTGCAGGTTTATCGTGCAGTCATTAACATGCACAAGACATCAGCAAGGTGCAGTCATTAACATGCACAAGACATCAGGAAGGTGGATTTACAGAATCCTTTGTATTTATCATACATCCTAGAAATAATATGAAATAGAAACGAAAAAGGCAACACATGAATGTTAGAAACAAAATGACAGGACAAGGAACAAATCTGGTACCCTTGCGACTCTGCCTGCAGCCCGATGTGCGGAGCTGAAAAGATAATCCTGGTCGATTTGGTCGCCCAGGAGATCCGAAGTTGATCAAAGGTCACGCTGCCATTCAAGGCCGTTTGTTCTGTCATGCCGATGATTGGAGGGAAATTCTCTCCCGCAGGTGTGCTGATCTCGACGGGGGCTCCGACCAACGTGACGCCAACGGCAGTGTTCGAAGCAAAGATCAAGTTCATTTCCTTATCGTACAATCTGCAAATAAGGTCTGCTAATGTCTCGCCTGCAATGATAGTAATTGGTTGCGTGTTCATGTCAAACTTGAGGTGTTGAGCACCGGGCATCACCGCAAATCTTTTAGACTGTAGGAATAGCGGTACTGGAGGTGTTCCGCTGTGTGCTAGAAATTGCAGACGTACACCCTTACTGGTAGCTGTGGTAATCTCAAGGTCTGTGAAAACTACGTGACCCATGGTAGAAATTTTCGTGGTGGTGCCAACGATCTGGATCTGAGATGATGATGAAATGACGGAAACGGAAACGGTGATTGGTTCTTGCTCCACTCTATCCCCGTGGCTATCTATGAGCAATAAGTGGGGCTGGTTTACAAGTGCCTGACCAGCACAGGATAAGGAAGGCTCCTGGAAGAAGAAAAGAGAAGATGTGCGGGGGATAATATCAAACTGCTCCGAGATTCCTGCTGCACGCTGCCATGGAGGTGGTGGGGCCACAATCTTATCACTCGGTGCCTTGTTGACACTCCATTGTGCCCGAAAGCCCTGGAAATTCTTTTTCAAAGTATCAGTTTGAAAGACTAGCTGTAGAAAGCCCGTTGGTGAGGAATACACTGTCCCCTCACGAACAGCCGTGGGTCCAGAATTGAAAGCTTCACTGCCATCCAGCTGCTGAATTAAGACGGGATCAGGACATGCCTCAGAAGTACACTCGTTTACGGCCACAAAGTCAAACTCAGCCTCTGTGTCAAATGACGTGAACCAAAGCAGAATTTCTGCTTCGCCATACAGTGGGTCTCGTAGACCGCCTGGTATAGTTGCCATGGTTGAAATCATCCACTTACACGTCACACTGTTTTCATACTCACCCTTGCCATCGTCAAAGACTCCCCGTGTCACCATAGCCTTTGGAGTACAGTCGCAGGGTCCCTCGCACAAGATGTTTGCACCAAAGCTCTGCGACACGGGCATTGCCGAAAAAACTATTTGGAATCCAAGTCCAGGCTCACTCGCAATGACTAGATCTGTGTATGCAGCGAATCCGCCTTTTACCAGCACTGTGCTGGTTCCAGTGAGTTTAGAGCAGCAATTGCATTCATTCTGAGCCTCGTCTGAGACGTCGTTGCCACACACATATGGTAGCCGACGATTGCACGAGTCGGTGCGCCAGCGCGATGCAAATGCAGCAACACATCCCGTCACCTGCTGGTCGATGAGCGGAGGATAGTCTTGATCCCAGTTTGTATAATCATCGGTATTGCTCCCTTGTTCATCTCGCCAAACCCAATCCTGCGGGCCTTGTTCCCATTTCAGACCAATCCACGAAAGGGCCCCGCCAGTCAAGGGAGCAACAATGTCCAAATTTGTTTGCGCTGAAGTTACAGTCAAAAGTTCGCCGCCCCAGTTTTCACATTGGGTTACAGCCTGGTCAAACGTGCTTGGGTCCGTGAAGTATTTATAGCATGTCCCGCCAATTGCTGTGCCATCACAGTTGGACGAGCATACTGGTTGATCAGCGCGCGTGCATCCTTGACCGGTCACCATTGCAGCTTGCACAATGAACCCCCCTCCGCTGTCCACTGTCACAGTGTTGCCGTAGGGATCAATTAGCTTCACTTGCGGCTGTACTGTGAGTAAACTTCCCTGCACAGAATCGCCAGGCTGTTTCACAATTTCAATTGCCTGCATGTTGCCATTATCAACCAAAAACTCAGAACTGGCTACTGAAATCGAAATTGCAGAGAATATGAACACGTAGGATGTTTGCCTCTGCATACACAAGGATTCTTCATGATCCCAGTAATGGACCGAATCTGCTATTTCGCAAGGCATATTCTTAGCTCGTGTAATGACTAGGTCCGTAAAAGTTGCCTTGCCTTGAACTGTTGTGCCGCTTGAAACAGTGCCAACAAGCCCTGCATTGGTAGGGCATACACTCACTTCTATATCAATCTCGTTTTCTCCGTCAAAATACAAAAAATTCCCACACATATCCACTGCTTGCACAGACAACCCAAAGCAGCCAAGTCCTTTGGGACAGTACAGCACGGGGCCACCTGCCACAGTGTCGTCTGGTGGAGGCTGCTGAATCATGTACAGTGCACTGTAGATTCCTGGCTCTACAGAAAAGGGAGCAAGCTCGTGATTTTTGCCGCCAGCTGACAGCGTGAGGGGCAGGGACGTGCCTGCCATACCCACGGTGAGACAGTCGATCAAGGCCACACCCTCAATTGCAGTCACACTCACAGACCCCCCAAGGCAGCTGCACAAACCCTCAGTGGCCAAAAAGTTTGAGCTAGCGCCACACACTCGATCGCGATCCGTCATCGCAGCTGTGAAATGGTCGTATCGAGAGTGGTCGAGTGAAACCGACACAGCAAGATCAGAAGACGGCAAAAGAGGCCAATCTCTCTTGCCAACAAGACTGGGGAACCCGTAGAGGGGTACAGCACACTCTCCGTATTGGCAGTCGAGCCTGTTCTCGTATTGATCTAAGAGCTCGACCACCAACGACTTGACGAGTTCTCCTACTGTCCACGAGTCAGGTGTTTTGAGTACTCGCAGCTGTGCCAACGGACCAGATGTAATTTTGACATAGGGTAAGAAGGGGGCAGCAAGCTGCACGCGCAACGGAACAGCGTCGGCCTCGGTAATCGTGTCGATTTCCAAGTAAAAGGTGCCAACCGTCACGATGGAGATGTTCGTAAAGACTGCATATCCATCGACAGAGATTATAGTGGTGTTGCCGATAAGCACATTGGCTGGAGACTGGTCGTCGTCAGCACACGTATTCGACCAATGTGGAGTGGTGCACCTGTAGATGCGCACCCGAATCTCCCGGGAACTTTGTTTTACCAGAAACGTTTCACCTGCGCCTGGTCCCGTCGCAAATATGTAAACCAACCGGACCGTGAGAAGAGGCTGTAATACGAGTCCGGTCAACGCCCATGGCCCGCCTTCAGGAGCTTGCGCCAATTCGAGTTGTGTCAATGGATATGTAATTGCAAAAGTGAAATCCGATTCGATATAGCCCTCACTCACTACGGTTGAGACGAGAACGTTTTCGATGTTTAACACACTGACGGTTGTCACACCCATATGGTCTTGGTCACGATGAGAGGCTCCCAGCCGCATGACATTTGTCATCCAATTGTATGGGGCACACTCGTTTTCTACATACGTGACGCCTGTTGTCTTAAACTCAACAACGCCAGCAACGGCAAAAAGAGCAACGTTTCCAAAAAGGCCGACACATGATGGGGTGGGCTCAACTACACTTGCCAAGATTTTCAAAGTTGACAAGTGCGACAAATGACCTTTGCTATCACGCAGCTCTACTCTTGGGAAATAGAAGAAGGGTTCTTTTGAAGCCTGTTCCCTGCCTAGGAAATTCTTTGAGCAGCCACACTCCCGTGTGCCATTATAGGCATCGCAACGATCCTTCGTGAGGCAGCCAGTGACCCATAATTGAACTGCCGGAGGCAGGATTTCTATACTTTGTCGCAGCGTGGGAAACACGTCTCCAGATTTCTCATCCTTGATCCCTCCAAACAAGAGTTCACCGACGAATCTAGCGTTGGGATACGAATCTGCATCTGCAGGCACCTCTTTTGCTCGACAGCTTTCGAAGTACACGTACCCGTCTTGAGACACAGAAGTACATCCCGAAATTTGCTTCGTGATGGAGTTGTCATCGTTGAGCGGATCGTTACCGAGTCCTTGCATAATAGAGCTTACCCGAATCTCCAGGCCATTGTGAGCAGGGACAAGATTTCCATACATATCAACAACTTCGAGCTTCACGAAAAACGGCTCCCAGCCAATGATGACACCAGAGAAGCCCGCACTAACATAAAGACGCTCCGCAGGTCCTGGAATCACGGAAAAGGAAAGATCAGTGTAAACGCCAAGGGATGTGACGAATGTTATATTGAATTCCCCAGTCCATTGTAATGACGTCTGACAGCACAGGATTTGCTCGTTATTTGCGTGCGCAGTTGGGTTTCCTTCAAGTGCAACCCCTTGCGATATTTCGCCTCCTGGGGCAAGATCCATGCCAGTCACTGACGCAGCAACAGTAGCGCCTGGTGCAGGTGCAAGGTTGCCATAGCGGTCAAAGAGTGCAAATTTAATTAAAACATTAGGTTCTTGGACCGACGTTGCCAAATTCTCATACCTAAAGCCAACGGCTGGCATTTTGTACGTTGCAGTATTTTCGTCCCATGGGAGCATAACGGTTGGAACATCAGGCTGGACTGTGAAATATGATGAGCGGATAGGCTCCACCTCGGGGAATTCCACCAGCATCGTCACAATGCTAAAATTTCCCCCATATATCCCATTACTGTATTCGCCCGGAAGCTTCTCAAGGAAAATATTCCGGAAGGTACTCGTTCCATCATCTGCTTCTACTTGAGTGTCACCAGCGAGGCTCTCGAGTTTGTGTGTGCCGTCTACCATCCTGCGGTACAACGAGGCGCTCACCACATCATTACCTCCTGCTACCTTTTTGCCAAATGCATCTTGAAACGAAACAGCAAGATGGAGTCTTTCTCCAGATTTATATGACTCGTGAGGATTTGTTTGCATTGCAAGACCTGCCACCGGCATCTTGAGCGTGAAAACGTCGGAAGTGACATACGAGCACGGTTCTCTTACAGGCTCAGTGCTGCGCGAATCATCGACCTTGCTTGGATCTGTTGGGTCAGAACAATAGCACAGATTTGGATCACTATTACAGCATCCTGTTGTAAAGTTCAAGACGATGCCTTGAGACGGTCCGCCACCTATGTGCATCCATGTGAAGGCGGCTAGTCCTTCTTGTGCATTCGAGGTGACGATGCAGTCGTTTTGAATATCATTATCGCATTGCGTAGGATACAAATTATTGTCTTGAGTAGCCTGTCCATATACATATCTGTCTTTGCTACGGCCCACTGTGCCATATGGCTGCCTTCCTGACCAAGTCACTACGCTCGCTGTAATAGCTTGGCAAACTTCCGAGAATATGACGGGATTTTCGAATTGATCAAGCATGACGATGGAAGGCTGCTGTGCCAGGGGATTGCCTGTCGTAGTCTTGTTGTTAGGAGGAGTGGCGATCCGGAGTTTCCGAGCAAATAGTGGCGTCACACCTAGTGTTTCACTCCAATACAAAAGCTGGTTGCCAAAATAACCCTTGAAGGTCAATCTGTATTTTCCTGGATGCGTACTGTGTAGGTCAGTGAAAATAACCTTGCCCTCGACGGTTTCTGTCAGGGATTTCCCTCGAAGTTTGCTCGGAGGCGGGAAAATGGATTCCACTTCGTACCAGTCAGTACTGGCATTACGAGCTGCACAACTACCGTCGCTTTTGTGCGGACACTTCCAGAAAATATCAGGGTCTGGAGAGCATGCTTGATATGAAAAAAACAGGCCTGTGACCAGCGTGTCGGGAACGGCAGAAGGGCAGCTCGGTGACACATAGCACCAAGGGCGACAGCACCATAGACCAGGGTCGCAACCAGGCCAAATGTCAGCACAGTCAACCTTATACGTGTCCCATGAATTGCAGTAAATTCCATATGAGGCGTCTATAAAACCATTATAAATATTCGTGTTTGAGCCGGAAGTGCCAACGGCACCAACACCGTGAATGGTATTGGTTCCTGTGCAAGCACAGAGGCTGCTCACACCAAATCCGGCAAGTGAAACACTAGGCGAGGGATCCAAAAATGCTTCGATTTCTATGGGGGAGTCGAAGATAAGGTTTCCGAACAAATCTTTCACCTCGAGAATACACGAGCTGCCTCCCGTGCAAAACGAGACGCCTGTATCAGCCACGGCAGATAGCTGAGACAAGGCATTCATCTTCAACACATGGGGTGAGCAGGCTCCGACATTGAAAGGGCTAGATGTTGTGTTCACTTCAGGAAGGATGTTGACTGAGTATAAGAAAACAAACATTTTGCCTGTATAAGTGACGCGCAGATTGCGAAACCTGACAATGCCCTGATCATTTTTTTGGAAGTTTCCGTCCAATGCAGGTATTCCACCAGCGCATTCAGCTGGAATATTTCCAGTCGGACTCCAGGACGAAGCCTTGCCTGACTCACACGGCAATCCATAGGCAATTGACGACGGCAAAACATGCGCTGCATTCTCACACGGACACGGGCAAGGCAAGCAAACGCTAGCTCCCAATCCCAGTGCATTATCGAGAACTTTGTTTCCAAATCTATCAACAAGTCTCAGAAATGGTTGAACTGGAACGGCCTCACCCGTGCTTGCCTCTGTTAGCGGCTGCTTGATCACCTCAATGGCAGCAATCGATCCGCTGACTACTACAACGGGCTGGCAGTCAATGTGCAAGAGTCGACCATCAAAGGGAGACACAATAGCCAGACGCACTGTCAAGGCTGAGGCCGTCACTGGGGGAAAAGTGAAATCACGGAAGAAAGCCTGCCCATCCTCAAAAGGAATCGTCCTTGGGCCACCCATTTGAAGGCACAATTCCTCGTCTATGCACTCGAGCTTGCCTGGATCTATTCCACCATACACATAAACAGAGGCCATGGCAGCTGAAATATCTGATTCTAAACAGCCTACGCCGTTGGAGCATGTGCCCTCGACGCTCGACCGAAGAGGCTGCGGCTGAGCTTTGGCAAAAACACCAGACACAGCAAGTTCAGCATACCTTGCTCCAGCTTCGTAGCTTTTCGATGAAGGCGGGCAGCCAATTGTTTCGATGAAATCATACGATGTAGCCCAAATAATGAATTCGTGACTCTTCTGTTCCAGCTTTAGAATCCCCGGAAGTACAGTAGATAAAGATGGCGGCACCTTCAATCTTGCAACAAGACTCACGCGGGCAGATGGCGATGCGGGCCTCAGTGTCGAAAAGGTTGCAACAGAAAAGTGTGTGAGAGCTTGTGTTGTACCAGACATCTCAGTGGCTGAGCCGTTAGACATTAACAAGGACAGTTCCACGTTGAATGAACCACGCGGAGAAAGATGACCAGTGTTGCACACGTCCAAAAGGATTTTGAGGAGATTTGCCACACGACTTTCACTCAGGGTGGTTCCTGTGGGCGGATCTGTGGGCGGAATGGAGCTGCCACTACAGGTGACAGGATTGCGATGCCTGTCGAGCACACGCACCTCGATCCAGGGTCTAGGTGTACCTCGCACGACGTATCCTGATGTCACGTTTCGGGGCTGACTGACAAACTCAAGATGCTCGGGAGTGTCATGGCCTACGTCAATGGGTCGAGAGAGTTTTTGAACGGTGTTGACCAGCACAAACTCGTCATTGCAAAGCGACACCGCACCGGCATCATATTTGCAATCTGGAAGGGCGAAAAATCTTATGTACCATCCCTCTCCCGTCTTGGTAATTCGTAAATTTGTGAAATCAGCTTCACCTGCTGTTTCAGTTGACAGTCCGATTTTCGACGTGCTTGTAGTCAGTCCCTGCAAAATGCCAGCGTCTGCTGCAACTCCTGATGAGGCATTCATCAGCTGTGCTGTTACCACATAGCTGCGGGAACCTATCGCAAACTGATCTTTGTCATCGACCCGCACAGTGAAGTGCAAGGGACGATCGGACAAAGTTACGAGCCTTCCCGGGAAATCCTGGCCTGCAGGGTAATCCACCGTCAGGATATCCATTGAAAATATTTCAGAGTTTGTGACACTAAATGTGTGGGAAGTACGCAGATTGTTACTGCCAATAGTGTCGTCAAGCCAGTTGCACATCTCTCGACTGTTACTAGTCAACGATGCAGTGAGATTACTTCCAACATGGCAACGAGTAAACGTGAGGCTAAAGTCATCGCCTGGGCTTCCCGTCACAACAATACCTTCGAAAACAGCTCGACCGTTAATCGTGTCAATCTTCGCATGCAGTTCGTCAACAACGACTGCCTTTGAACCCGATTTTGGGACCTTTTGTAGCCGGGCACGAAGGGCCACGCTGCCCAGAAATTGTCCAGGAGAAAGTTTCATAAAGATTGTGTAGACCTTGCTCGCGTCGAGCTGTCCTTGAGAGTCAATGACAGAAATCTCTGGGCGGAACGAAGAGGAATAGCTCCCAATCTTCGTAGATCTTGGTTGCACATCAATCCTGATAAACGGATCTTGAGGTAATGGCGTTGTTGGCATCGACATATTTAGCACCTGAGACATGGCATATTCGAGGGCAACCGTGGGACAATCACCCGATGTAGAACACAGGGTAAATTTGAGACGAATTTTGCCTGGCGGCGAAGAACTTGCAGACGATGTGTAGTTGATCAAAAGGTCCTGGAAGAACACTCTTCCATTCATGACAGTTGCTTGGTTGCTAGACACAGTCAACACTAAGCTACAATCTTGCTGACAAATAGCAATGGCCTGGACTATTCGACCATTCAAGTCCTTCGCAATATTGTCAAATTCATCGCGCATATCAAGAATAGGCAACGTGGGAAAGATTTGACGATACTCGCAGCTACTGGGTTGTTGCGAGATGTGAATTCGATACGACTGTGAGTTCAAAACTGAAATGTGTCTGCTGATAGTCATGTCTGGCGAAGCGTGCATCATCCCCGAGGTGTCTGGCGACCAAATTTTTACATTGAAATGGCCAGTTTTTTGAATTTTTAGTCCTTGGAAGTTTGCCTGTTGGACGGATGTGGCAATGAGATCGTTTCCAAGTAGCAATTGACCTTGACAATCGGAGCACTCATCTGCCCAACTGATGTGTATGCCGACCGTACCGTTTGGAGTGAGTGGTTGCATGAAAAAGTCCAAAAGAGCAACAGAAATACTAAATTCTTGCCCTGCACGCACACTGCTCGGAAGATACGTAATGTTCAAATGAAGGACGTGATCTGACATGACTGATGAGAATGAATGGGCACTTACTTCAGTTAAGTCAGAATTCCCCAGAGCAAAGGAGAGTTTGAATCCATTCCCAGGAATATCGAGAAGAAGTTGAGTAAATTTTGCTGACCCTCCACGGATGACTGCCCCCAGGAATGAGTCTTGAACCAATTTGCCGTCGTCTGCAACAAGGTCGACTGAGATCACGTGAGGCCACTCAAGGACTCGACTCGAAATGCTGCAAGGAGGTATTTGTCCATAACAAAGCCAAACCTCTGGTGCAGGTGACATGGCAACTTGGACGAGACTTCGGACGGGCTCAACAGCAATATGCAGGCCGGTGACATCATACACCCGGAACGTCGGGGATTTGACGCTTACGTCGTCTGACACAAAAAACTTGAAATAGTAATGTCCGAATCCAAGGATGAATTCTGCGGGCCTTTTAACCACGATGTTCGAAAAACACACTTCGTCAGATTCGTCTGTTTCTGCAAAACCAGCAAGTTCACAAAGCATGGTCCCATTTGCGGCGCAAATATGAGCTTCTACCTCAAGTTCCGGTGCCACCGGGTTACTTTCACTGTCTGTAATAGACATGCACGGCTGGCGATGTAGAGGAAACCCAAATCGATTGAAATCTGTGATTTCATCGAGAGCGATGCTGATACTCCTAGCGTTTCCAGGCAAGATGTTGATTTTGTTGGATAATGTGCTGAATATAAAGTTCATATCTTGCTTAAGGTAAGTTGTGCCCTGTAAGCTAGCAGCGATTGAGAATTCAAGCTCCAGATTGTTGGCAACTGTCAACGGAGCAGGGAATTGCACCTGCACGACTCCTTTGTTGATTGACGCGCAATTACACGTGAGCGTTGTTGCAGGTGCTCCACCAGTAGTCAACAAGTCAGGTTCCAACTGTGGAAACAATCCTGCGTAGCCTAATGTCTTGCTGGCGACACTGAAAGTGACAAGGGACTTCTCTCTCAAATCAAGCACCAGATTATTGTATCGGTCCAGGATGTGGATTTCGACCTGATGTGCTGTGCCAGCTCCCATCAATCCCGGCAGGGGCATCATTTGAATCTTATGCGGAGGAGCATTTATGATACGAAAAACACGAGTATTGACTATCACCTTTTTGGGACATCTACCTGGTACTATGGTAAAGGGATTGATGCACATTTGAGGTTCAGGTACATCTTCCAAAGGTGAGTCTGTGCAAGGAACACCTGTCCCAAGATGAGTGAGCACAATTTCAAGTTGCATATCCATCTGCATTTGAGTAATCTGCAATGAGACGTTGGTCTTAGAACCTCCTTCTTTCACTACGGTGAGCGATGTGCTACAGTACGAGCAGTTTGCTAGGTCGAATTCGATGTTATCAGGGCCCAGCAAAGAAGCCTCCAGAACGCCAGAAGTCACGGCATTGCCGTACAGATCGAACATTTCCAGCTCTATCCAAAACGGCAAGCCAGCAAAAAGATGAGGAAAGGGATCACGCAGGATCTGGATAAAGTCGGTGTCGGTGTGCTCCACGTCGAACTGATTTGAAGTCAAGAGTCCGATGGCTGGATGCAGAGGGGTCCCATCCCAAGTAAGCACCTCGATTTTAAACTGAAAGTTAGCTCCGATAATTGTCGGAGCTTCAACTCCAATGCTCAAGATGCCCAAAACGACTTTGGCCGCACCCATACATTTGCTAAAGCTGATGTTCTTGGAGGAGCCTTCCTCTTTTCCACATGGTGCGTTGTAACGACACGGCAAGCAGCCAGTTCCCGTATATTCTAGCACCCATCGTCGTGGAGGTAAACTCGTCACCACCAAATTGTCAAAGGAATCCTGCATTATTACTTGTGGCGGTATGTCCATTTGTTTGCCGGCAACAATGACCTGCGTGGTCGTTACGGAAAATGAGTACTTGACAACCACAGGCTCAGAGTTTACACTGACAACATCTGTTTCTTTGTGTTGACTTCCCTTCCTAACCACAAGCGTATATCCCGTCATGCTAGGGTGGCCTTGGCACCAGCCAGGGTTGCAACTTCGAAACGTGTGCAGTCCAGAGAATGTTACATGACCATTGGGTCTAATTTGAATCGAGTTGACACTGCCTAGCAGCGGGTCCGCACTTGGATTGTCCAAGATACTAATCGAAGCAACTCCAGTGTCAATGGGATTTGCATAGAAATCTTGTATCAGAGCCTCGACTTGAAAGTAATTGTTCACTATCAACTCAGCTGGCGGCTGGTTTACGATCATGATTTTGCAGGGTTTTGTGGTCGTGCACGACCCCCCCATTGCTGGACCTACCCGGAACCACTCTGAAAATGAGATATCAGAGGTGTCGCCTGATAAATAGACCAGTTGGAAAGCCAATGAATAGTTTCCAGCTTTCTGAATGACAAGATTTGTGAAGATCGCAACCCCCTTTTCAGTTTCCATAGAAATAGGAATATCCAAAGTGACTTGAGAACCATTCCACAATTGAGTGTTCCATTCCAACCCGACCGCAGCATCATGATTATACAGGTGAACTTGCACGGTGGCAGTTGCTGCTACTAGCTGCCCTTTCGATCCTGACAAGGTACTGATGATTTCAACAGCTGGCGCGGGTGTTAAGGAACTGCCGGCATCGGACAGGCTTGATGGATCTTCTGTTACCCTGAGCATGCCAAGAGCGTTGATTTCAAAAGGTCCTAATACAACCTGCGGCTCGCGCTTAGTCTCGTCAACTTCGTTGAAAATCCAGAAAGTAAGTACTGCAGCATTCACTGGAATCTTGATCATGAGCCCGTCGAATGTTGCAAGACCATCTACCAATTCTCGCATGTGAAAGTCCAGAAGAAGCTCGTTCACTGGGTCGACAGGAGCCTTGCCAAATAGAATTACAGATTCATCGACACCTGAAAGTTCAACCCGTACGACACCCTCTGAACCGCCAACAAAATTACCGTACTTGTCGATTCCACTGACCTTGAGCAGGGGTATTTCAGTTGACACGAAGACTTGGTTGGATTCAAACCCGTTGATTCCCAGAGCATGGAATTTTCCAGCTACTATCTTGAAAGGTTCGGACGTAAAAGTATTTCCGGGAAAGATCGACGGGAGTCCTTCGGCTGGCGCAGGCTCCTTGAATTCGAGGACCCAACTGCCTGGTTTAACCACCGGGTCTTGATTTTCACCTGCGTAATATGAGACCTGTTGGATCACCAAATCTGTGAAATTCGCGACTCCTTCCGAGACTGGTACTATTGTAGTGCCTGACAAGACCGGAATGTAGATATTTTGTCCAGCAATAATCTTGTAGGCGCCCGTGTCGAGAAAGAATGGGACCTGAACCTCACATCGAAGGCTTTTAAAGCTTTTATGAGGCACTTGGTTGTCATATGCATCTACGATGATCATCTGAAAGCTTGGCAATAAGCGCCCTGCAGTCTGACACTCTCCAGGAAAACGAGGGCAAAAGCTCCGGACGTCCGCATTTTTCAGTCGAAACCTGAACGGATCCCCGACAATCACTGTAAATGGCTCCGAGAAAAAAAGTTGATCCAATTTTACCATAGTCCGCATATCGATGGCTTCAAATTGCAAGAAGTATCCCTCGCCAGCCTGCGTGACAGCCAAATCTGTGAATTCGGCGGTGCCATCATCGATCCCCTCGCGAGAATCAACATTTGGGTTGCTCGATAAGTCTACAGTGCAGGTATAATCTGAATTAAACTTGTCTTCAACTCCTTGGGCCTGCAAGGATTCGAGTGTCCCGCACATGGCGTCTCCTTTCCTCAAATCCACTCGGACCTGTACTACCAGCGAGTTGTCGTGGGAGTCAAGCACGCAAATCCGAGGCTGCGAGGGTATCGTTCCGAAGCTGACAGCATCGAGCTTAAAGTCGAGCGGCTGTCGCAGTACCATGATTCTTTTGGCCACCCCAGGAAAGATGCTAAACTGCAAAGTTGCAACAGGTGCGTACAGATCTGCAGAGATCAAAAAGGAAAACCCTCTGCCAGTAGTTTCCACCTTCAACCCACCAAACACAGCCATTCCGTCAATTGCAACAACTACAGTTGTGGACAGGATAGTCGACGATTCCTCTATGACAGCAAATGGGCTGTTGGTCTTTTGTACTTCGAAGCCGGGAGCACGCGGTGCGAAGATTCCCCCTGTTGCCTGCAATCGGAACTCTGTGCGGGTAGACACACCATCCTTGATATTGTTGCCATACCCATCCTTCATGTGCGCAAAGAAAGAAGGGACGAAATCATCAGCTGAGAACATGGGCGAGTCATCCATTTCTTTTCCAAAAAAAGGCGAAATGTAGAAGCCAGCTGGATCTCCTGGACGGACTACAAAGGTGCCGCTGGTGTAGCTGACACGAACATTAAGATAGGAAGGTGTGTTGATGCTCATCTGCACCTTGTATTCACCGGCTCTTTGCATCCAAATGCCCACAAAGTCTGCCTTTTCATTCTCCAGAACAGCCTCATCTGGGCCTACGAACACTCGTACACTAATTGCAGGGATTGCATCAGTAAACACAGTGTCAGCGCTGCTCCAATTTACTGCAATTCCATTGAAAGATACTACTCGCAGTGTTGCCACATACCGAATTTCATACTTGGACGTGGATGTTGGCTTTCGATGCAGGGAGACAGTAGCTAGTCGGGTTGAACCATGGAAGGCAGATATTTGTGCTTGCTGTCCTGCTCCAGGACCAGTGGTAAGAACCAGCATCATATTTGTGTAGTAGTCATTATCAGACCGCGCTGATTGTGCGAGCACAACAAAATCCAGCCCGCCATCCTGTAGTGTACCAGCATCCACGGCTGTGATTGGATTGGTGTCGATATCCGTTGCCAAAACGCTCATCTCATCAAGCCATTCTCCAACGCGCAAAGTAGATTGCTGCATAGTGCTTGTTAGTAGATGAGGCTCGGCAATGGTGACAGAAAAAGCACTACTCTCGACTCTTTGCATGTTTTCAAGTGCATCCGAGAAGACAAGCCTTAACATTGGTGTCGTGGACAGCACAGCTAACCGATTGACAACAAATGCAGAGGCAGCGTTTGTTGCAACGGAACACGGCAAGCTGCGTGTACATATAGTCCCGTTGATAGAGAGCTCAACAGAGCTATCTCCATTGGTCAAATCATCAACTGTGTAGACATGAATGATTTTCCCCTCTTGCGATGTGGCTGTATTTCCGAAGGCGTCAATCATAATCACAACGGGTGCAGGGACCATATACTGATTTTTATGCACATTATTGGGCTGGCGATCCATGTTCAGAGCAACAGGATTGCCGGACGTGATGTCGAACCTCGAACTATTGGACATCATGTCCAAGTACGTGAACGTCACGTAATAGGCACCTCTTCTTGAAATCCTGATATCTGAAAAGTCTACCTTGCCACTGCTGTCCGGATATTTCACCACCGCATCTCCGAATTGCAGCCCCTCAGTTGTAAAAGTTGTGGCGGTTACCTTGCTCTTAACACTTTCAACAGGCACTCCCATATGATCAACAGCATTAAATGTCACCACTGGCAAGGTCTGTCCTGCAATTTGGCGAATGAGATTTTGGTGCCCGTCCAGACTCATGTTGAGGTATCCTGCAGTGAATTCCAAACTAATTGCACTTGCAGAATTGCCTGACCTGTCTTCAGCAGTAAAGATAATCTGGTGCACGAGATTGACACCTTGGGGCACCACTGTTATGTCGTCAAAGATAGCAACGCCCCCATCTTTCCAGTGCGAAGATGTGGCGTATCCATCCGAATTGCTTTCCAGAAACGATTTCGTATTCGTCATGTCTGCTCGAACTATGATCCCTCCAATACCATTGCCCCAGGCATCCGTTGGCGAGGCACTTGGGTAAGGATATAAAGGCATGTACGAAAAGGCATGAGGATGTGGACACGCCAAGTCGAAAATGCAACCCACCATTGCATTTTCATCTTGTGGCTGCTGAACGACAACTACCTTGCTCAACGCCGCAGGTTTAATCTCAAAAACAGCAGATTGTGCGGACAGCGTCAGGAAATTTTCCAAAGAACTGAAGTAATAATTGGGAGCTGTTCTCATTTTTACCGGGCTTGCAGCAAAAGTCAATCGATACTGTCCAGCCTTGCTGATGTGCAGGTTTTTGAAGGCGGCCGATCCTTGGCGTAAAATTTCTGTGGTCGTAGATTGTACATCGAATTGTGACAGGCTAGGTCTGGCGTTGTCTTCATCAAAGAGGGAAATTGTAACGATGGATCCATCTGCAATCTTGTGTCTGTCTTCGAGATCTTCGGTGGTTGCAACAATAACGTTGATTTCAAGATCCCTGTCGGTTGTCAATTCTGCTGGTGCTGTAAAGGAAGAATCGGGTTGTGTCTTAATAACGAGTATAGGTGAGGTAGATGCCACTGAAATGAAGTTCGATTTGACTGTTGAAACAATTGCAGATTCTGTCACGTTGAAATAGATTGCGTAGCTCCGTGGAAAGGCGATATTATCAATGGCTAGCGTAAGCGAAGTAAACTGTATGTAACTGCCCACCTGATAGCCGCAATCTTCGCACAAGATCCGATCTTTGGTTATATCCAGCAACGTGTAGTCTGGAAGTCGTTTGTTCTGAACCACTTCCTTGATGAAGGCACGCACCTGAACACGTGCAGAAAAAGCATTGCCATAGGAGTCCTTGAGCCTCAGCTCCGGAAGCGGGCTGACAATCTTGTGAAATCCTCCCGTCCCTTGTGCTGCATTTCCCTGCAGCCGGCGCAATATTGAATCATGTCAGTCGGTACCACACGCATGCAGAGTGAAGATGCAAAGTGGAGAGCAATGACGTGATATGCATGTGAGAGCAATGACATGATATGTACGTGACTACTTACCGGTTGTACGGTGATTTCGGCGGTTCCAAACGGGCCATGATCAACTTTCAACGGTGCAGAAACTTGCAGGTTGAGAGAGACGGTTTTCGTTGGATCCACACTGGTGTTGGCGCCGTAATATGGGGTTAGATACGAGTTGATAAAAGTGAACTCCGTGAAAAAAGTAAGTCGATGCTCCAGCAGCGGCAACGTCGACAGACTGCATTTTAAATGTAGCAGGGCTGTTCCATTTGCGGGGTCGATGATGTTATTCTTGCTAACCACTGTGAGGATATCCTGCCAAGTCTTGGCTTCACCACTGACCTTGAGACCTGTGCAACATACGCCGAGTCATATTTAGAGGGGTTTACATCGTGCAAACTACACACGTAGACTACCGTTTCCCAGATTAGCACGTCTGTGCGAGTGTGTTTGCGCGTGCGCGAGTCTGTGTCTGTGAGAGTTCATGCATAAGGTGTCAACGAGCAAGATCACCGCAATTTCATGTCTATTCTATATCAATGTTCTGTTCTCGTTCACCTGTGTCGAGTCCAGGTGGGAAGTTGAGTGCAGCATTGATGGGTGCTGCAATGTTGTGACAGGGGTTTCCGTGCTTGTCCACCAACTGCATTTTCACACAGCACAGTTACCCTCAGACCTTGTCATCTGATTTGATTTAAGTGTTGAGGGACTGCAGAAGATACACAGCAAAACATTATAAACAAAGAAGGGAGTCACACCTGTATTAGAACCTCGAATAACGAGCCTGCAAGCACTGTGCTCGGGCTCGCTTTGACGATCAGGCGGGAAGGTGCGTCATTCACCACTGCAAATGGCATTGACACTACCTGGATTGTGCTGAATTCGGTAATAAGATCGAAGGAAAGTCTGTAGTGTGCACTCACTTGCGAGGACTTGATGGATGGAAATCCGACAACTCCGCCTGAAAGAAGTGCGGTTTTACAGTTGCCGAGATAGCAGCAGCACATGAGAGATTCTGCCAGTCCAGACACGGAAACTGACCGACGGGAATTGACTATTGTCTGATTCAGAATATCTTTGACCTCAACCATGATTTCAGACGTGCCTCCGTCTCGAGTAGATATTCCACGAATAAGACGATGTACGACCGTTTCGGTTGCAAGAACATGGATCGCAGCATGCGACACCAAAGCGACGCTGAAATCTTTTGTTCTGTGCTGGGGGCCCTTTGTAGTCTGAAAAATGAGAGCACAGGTGAATGCCGAAAGAAGTTGAGTGCCATTATACGTGATGACGAGATCTGTGAAGGCAGCGTACCCGTTGTTTGTCGACATTACATGTTTTGTGCCATGAAGCTTCGCGTGTGCAACCCCGCACGAAATCGATACCGATACCATGGCAGGATCGGTTAGCTCGTTGCCAGCCACATCCAAGATCTTGACACCAACAGTCACATTTGGCAAGCACACTTGACACCCCGAGGGTGCACCTGACGAGAGCAGCACCTCCTCTGCCACGCTGTCCTGTGGTTGCTGGACAATCAAGACTTCCCATGGAATTCCGCTTGCGACGTCCATTTCCATTGAGATGTTTGGGAAGGATCCCGTCAGAAAAAAGAGCTTGTTGTATCCAGTGCGATTGGTATACAGATTCTCAAACAAGACATAGGCTCCGTCCTCTTCGAGCGCTATCGACGTTTCTGTCAACGCATTGCAGTGGGAGGGGAACCCGCCGTTTGAAGTTGCGCTAATGCCGCTCATGAATTGTTCCTCACCTGCAATATTCCTGCCGGAACACACTCGAACCTTGACAAGGACATTTGGCGCAGGCTTGCAGACAGGGTTACCGTATTTATCCAACAGTTGCACTCGGGGCTGATCGGAAAATGGTCGCTGTGCGCGCTCCTGTAAAGGAATGAAATACAATCCTAGCGATGTTGCTACTGACGGGCTCACAAGAATCTTAGTGCTGCTGCCTGAAATAGGCACCAATATAGAATCTGCTTTTATCACATCTGGAAAACTGGGGTGGGGTAGGACAGCTGTATTCCCGGTGCCAACTAGCTGCAGGACAAGATTAGCCTCCATCATTATGAAATGCTCGGCATTGCACTCTGTCTTCACGCTTTGGACTTGGTCCCAAAGTTGCTCAATTTTGAATGTGGGTAGTGTGAAGGTGCCACACACCTCTCCTCCGGTATACACATCGTTCAGGTCGGCGTCAAAGGGTGGTGACTCGCAGTCTGGACCTTGTGGAGGAGTGGCTTTGAATAATATTCTTTGGTTTTCGTACGGCAGCCAAGCATTATCACTGCTACAGTTTGTCAGCGGACAGTACAAGACGGTTCCAGTATTGCTCTTGATCGTCAAGTCAATTATTGGATAAAAATAATCATAATTGTCCATGAAATTGCCAAACGAGTCGAAAATGCCGAAATCTACATCAGGAGAAATGGGTTGCCCGGCTGTTGCTGTGGCAGGAGCCACTGTCCAGGGCTGCATGGCCAGGCTGATGAACTCATCAGGGGCTGCTGGCGTCACGCTCAGTGCAAACTCTTGGCTTTCAATCCTCGGCTCTAGGTGCTCAATAATCACGCGAAGCAAGTAATCTCCGGGAGTTTTAATGGTGAGTTCGAATTGCGCTCCTGTTATCGTGTTCACTTCCTGTACTTGATCCTCGAAATAACATTTGGTGTTTTCGTTGCCCTTGACTGGATTGCCACAATAGCGATATACATGTCCAGCAACTCGTGATGCTGCCTTCACAATTGTAACGTTCATGACATAGTCAATCGCCATAGCCTGGTCATTCTTGTCCCGAAGCTCTGCTGTCAATGTCATGATCTCTCCCGACTGAATTTCCGATGAGGGGAATTTTGTGATGATAATTTTGTCCGGTTCTGAGTTATCTACATCGAATGGCGTAGTCTGAATCATCACAGGTCTTGGCATACGTGTTGTATCATCCACACCCGGACAGCCCTCGAAGATATTGGTTACACGTATCTCTATACGAAAGACATATTGCTCACCAGATTTTCCCGGACGAAAGCTAAACTTCAGTCCCGTTGAATACTCTGCGACAGAAGGATCTGTGACTGGCACAGTCGACGTGCACATTGAGCACGGATGCAGATTTGCAATCAAGAGCAGCTTTCCGTCGCGGCTAGTACACTGCCATTGTCTGCCAGGCTCGGTCGCGTCACTGCACCCCCATTCATGAATAGCGTTGCCGTATAGATCACGAGGCTGCACCAAGATAGGCGGATCGATTGGGCTTTCTACAAGGCCCCGTGTTGGGCTTTCTACGATTTCAATACGGCCTATTTGTCCCTGCGTTACCTCGTATTGAGTTTCTTCAGTAAATGAAGCAACTGAGCCGGGAATCCCAAATTTGAAGCGCAAGGTGAAATTGTTACTGGTTTTCATCTGCATGTCATCGAAAAGGACTAGTCCATCTTTTGCTGTTGTTTGTGTCTTTCCACTTAGAATCGACGTATCTGCTGCACAAGGAACCGAACCTCGACTGAACCAGATAGAATCTTTCTCTGCAATGGTCCATACATATTCAATATCTCCATCTGCTGCAAGAGAGGCGGCGGTAGCTGTTCGAGTATGCCATTCTGCTCGTAGTGAGATGCTAGCTGGCACTTCGGAGTAGGTGCTGGCCCCAACGCCTGATTCACACGTCTGTAGGGCCGTTTCGTTGCTCGACACATTGTTGCAGTTTCCTGCGTGTTGAGAAATTCTCCAAAACCCTGATGTCTTGCAGGCGTCGTCTTGTTTGCCGGACTGTGTTGAGTCGTAGCAAAAAAATGCGTATTGGTGCATGACGTTTGAATCTAGAGCATACCATGGGCGACCACTGATGGCATTTACTTGCAATTTGGCAGCTTGACAGCTGGGATGAGAAGGACAGAATGTGCAGCACTTGACGTATGTCCCACCTGCAACTGAAGAATCTCTACCTGTCTGCAACACAACATCATCAGATTCTTCGATGCATGCAAATGTAAACACAACGCCGGTGCCTCCCGCAAAATTAATATCTGTCTCCTCTTCAGCGCCTGCGTCATCAAATCCGCGTATTTGAATCGTCGGGGGCGGATATGCTGAGCAGCCAGCTGGTGTGGCGCTGGGCGTGGAAACCAAGAGAATGTTGCGAACTGCGAAAACGTCGAAGGGCTGAGTCACGACAGCAGCCACAATCTTGTTCTCTGCAACGGGACTCCATGTTCTTGTAGAATCCTCTCGGGATCTTCCAGTGCCTATCATCTGCAGCACGTATCCTTTGCCGATAGAGTCGATTCGCAAATCGGTAAAATCAACAAAGCCCTCGTGGCTCGAGTGGAGACACGCCGTGTAGACAGGTTTGTTGGTCTCAGGGTTGCGATACCGTTGGTCGCATAACAAGAATCCACCACCCAGGTTAGTAAAGATAGAAATCCTGAACTCTTGCTCTCCGTACAGAGCTTTGTTTCCGAATCGATCGAACACTTCAAAACGAGGCTGCGCATCAAGCAAGCCACCAGAAGAACATCGAAAGTCGTTATGCCCAGCAATGCCTGGCGAGCAAGAGGAAGGTCCCGGCTGAGCTATCAACTTCATAGTTGAACCAAGATCGTTGCGCACAAAGAACTCTTGGCTATATGTGACAAGGGCCTCGGCATAGAAGCGAAAGGTGTAAAAGCCCATGGATTGAACATGTAAACTATTCTTTTTGGTGCTTCCAAGGACTACTTCGTTCGCCAGATCCGCCACTCCAGACTGGCTTTGAGTGGGGAACCTATCATACTCCACGCAATTGTCTTCAATTCCTTTCAAAGGATTGAAGTTGCAGCTTGCAAAGAGGGTTGGAAGAGACGAGCTCGAATTTGAACTAGCACTCGGATCCGGGCGGTAACTGAATATCTGAGCAAAAATTTCAATGTCGTTTCCTTGCAACACCGTGTTTCCATTATCGTCCTGCAATGCCAGCTGAGGCTGCTGCGTAAAAGGGTTACCTGCCCCACCAGTGGTATTAATATTTTTGATAATAACAATCTTTCTCGCGTTTTCGAAAGAGACATCGAAGAAGTCGGATAATACCCACCCGAATCCTGTGCTGGCGCAGCTTTCGCCAGGCAGGTCCTGATTGTGAATGGTCACATTCAGAACATAGCTGGACTTGACCTCCAATATGTAGAGAGCATCGAATTCGGCGATCCCCCCAGCAAGTGAGGTGCGGGTACTGCCAAGGAGAGGTTGTTGCACATACGGACCGCTCTCGTTGCGCAATAATGTCGCGCACGCGAACCAGGAGCCAGAGTCCACATTGTTTTTGAATCGGTCGACCAGTCTAAAAGAGGGTGCCCGCGCAACTTTAAACTTTTTACAGGTAGCGCCAATCTGGTTCTCACATATTGACCCGATCGGCCTCCCTGAAAGTGTCAAGGTTGGCTGAAATACAACTAGCACTTCGCTGGGATCTGTGTGCCGGACCCGAAAGCTCGCAGATACTGCCAGCATTGACTGGCCCGGCATACCAAGGTCTGCAAAGCTTTGAAGGCAATGAGTTTCAGAAGCTCCAAAGCAGGTTCTGTACACCATCCTAAAACCTCTTTTTGAAGGATAGCTAGCAGTCTCAATGATCAAATCTGTGAACTGGACCCGGCCTTTCACAGGCCAAAGAGTACGACGACCCGACATATGTACTCCATCCAGGGCAACTGTGACTGAGAAATTGTAGTCTTCAAAAGCCTTCCAGTGTCGGATGCCACCAAAGGTCGTAACTTGCTGCACTTCCAGCAGCGCCTCTAAAGGCACCCCAGTTTCTGGCGTGCCGGGCTCTTGCACAACGTGCAGCTTGCCCGGTTGAATGTCAAAAGAGTTTGATTCAACATAACGGACGTCAGAAGCCTCGAACCATGCTTGAAGATTAGAACACTGCCCGGCGCAGAACTTGAGAGTATAGCCGCGGCCGGGCTTATCCAACCACAAGTCTGTGAATGCCGCCATGCCACCGACGACAGTTGCAACCGTGTTGCCGTTCAGACCACTGCAGCCAGGGTTGTTGCCAAGTGTAGCTTCTATGACAGTGTACACGCCGGATACATTCAACGTCGGCTGTACATCAAACTCCAGTCCAGCCACCCCCCCTGACTGATGCAAAATATATCCTTCAAAATGAGTAATCTTGGTGGCTGGCATCGTGGCGATATGCACCCACGAGCAGGCAGTGCAGCAAGCATCCATGGCGTCGACGCCATCGACGACGTGCAGTGCTGCCGAAATACAATGTTCTGTATGCGCGTAATACATGAGGCAGCTATATCCCCGAGCGTCCACCCACATTGTATCATCGCTGCACCCCCCAGTCTCGTCGCCGCCCGCTGCCCGTGTCCAGGGGCTTGGCGCTGCGTCAAATGCTAGGAAAGGCGCGACCGAGCTGCGTGCAAATGATTGAGGTGGATGTGATGGTTCGGCGAAAAGTTGAGGCAGGGCCGTGATCACTACCGTTGCTACCACGAGGAAACGGAGGCTTTCCCGCGCACCTACCAGTGCCAGGAAACATGCTCGACCGCGCCTGTCGGCTTTCAAACAGCAGTGTCGCCTCATACTATGATGCAATGACTCAATGAACAACTTTTTCCAGATCACAGACTGTCCTGTCCATGCGTAATCTAATTTGCCGCATAAGTCCATGCAGAGTCGGAGCTGGGAGTTCACTGCAAACACCTCTCGTTCAAGACCCACTTGACTTGCTCTCACTGATGGGTCGTTTTGTGACTCCTCGCGTCAAATGTTGAAAACAGTTGGTTCTGAGCTGTTTGCACTATCGAGAGTGACTAGGCCAGCTGCAACTGCCGTGAAAATTGGAACCTATTGTTCTCATGAACAGTGTGCAGCTCTTGTGCGTGGCTTGCACTCTGACAGTCAGCGCAGTACAGACCGGTTCAGCCTCAGTGCCATCAGGTATAAACCTGCGTGTTTGCGAATCCATGCGTACGTTGATGTTGCTTTTATTACTCTGACAGACACAGTCTCTCGAGTAGCTTTGCTGGAAGCTCTATTGCTCTATTTGCTCGCTAGTATGTATTTCATTGTAATTGATTGGTGTATGGATGCACGTATATATCATCAATGGCAGTGCACGACGAGCCCAGAACGGCGTGCAGCTACTTTGGAAGTGGCACTACCAGCTCTGGCGGACAAAAACATGTGACGGATGTGTGTCCGCCTCCCGGTATGTCTGAAGTCACTGTGCACAATCCTCACAGCTGCATAACACTCGAAAACACCGACACGCACTCAAATGTGCACTCTGATTCATTCCCTTCCTGCCGCCTGCCTGCCTGCCTACCTGTCTGGTTCTATTGCTCTCCCCCTTTCCTTCTCTCTCTGCTTCTCTACTTCTGCCAGGCAACAGAGGGGTCTATTATTTCATACTCGACGTCGACCCTGGTGCTCTCTCTGGCGAGACCCTGCTTGGAGCTGCCCTCATCTCGCCAGCCGATGCGCTCTGCGACAATGTTGGGTGTACTGCATCTGATGGTAACGTGTGTGTGTGTGTGTGTGTGTGTGTTGGTATCTATGAAACCACCAGTGTTTGTGTACGTGAGGTCCGAGGCTGAGGCTTGGCTCATATCTAGTGGATAGCAGGCTGCGCTTTTCAAGTCATTTGGCCCATTTGTAGTGGAAGGGTGCCTCGGTCCTCAAGTTTTCAGAGTCATTCTGATACCCCTGTCCCCTCCCGCACAGGTCCCGGCTACGACTTGTTTGCAGCCACCGACTGTCTGCCTGTGCCTGGAGCAGGCGGAATTTCAAGCGCCAATGTGTTTCCGAACGAAGGTTTCGCATCACGCAAGCCGATCTACTTGACGGCCTCCTCTTTCCAAGTGCGTCATCCTCACACACACGGACAACCCAACAGTTAGATTATGCACTCTATCTTTCATGCTCATGCACACAAAGAGTGCGTCTATCTGACCGCACAAAAAAAAGTCAGTGTCCTTGAACAGCACGTGTGTGTGCGTGTGCGTGCGCGCGCGCGCGTGTGTGTGTATGTGTGTGTGTGTGTGTGTGTTTGTATGTGTGAGAGAGAGACAGAGAGAGAGAAAGAGAGAGAAAGAGAGCGCGAGAGAGAGGAGAGAGAGCGAGCGAGCGAGCGAGCGAGAGAGAGAGAGAGAGAGAAAGAGAAAGAGACTGAGATTGAGTGTGTGTGTGTGCGTGTGTGTGTGCGTGTGTGTGTGTGTGTGTGTGTGTGTGTGTGTGTGTGTGTGTGTGTGTGTGTGCGTGTGCGTGTGCGCGTGCGTGTGCGTGTGTGTGTG